>Ga0209042_1000046_pt1 | contig 173697 bp, 162 predicted proteins | sample SaaInlV_200m_DNA_6_FD_184649 | JGI IMG/M metagenome (GOLD analysis project Ga0209042, IMG submission 184649) | Marine microbial communities from expanding oxygen minimum zones in the Saanich Inlet - SI037_S2LV_200m_DNA (SPAdes) (version 2) | ecosystem: Environmental > Aquatic > Marine >... | reverse complement strand
TTATTGCACATATAGTGCACACGCCAATACTACCACACCTGTAACCTGCTGATTATCAGCCTGCTACAGAGACTGACAAGGGGACTGAAAATCCCTCGGCTATCATGACAACTCGGGACCTAGAAAATCGCCACTCCAAAACCACTGAATTCTACATACTCTCTACATGACAGGGAGATTTTACATTCCCCTATTTAGTCTCAAAAAGGGTGTCTCATAACTAGGGCACTATTTTGCAGCTTGTCTCTGCGTAGCTCAACGAGCGCAGACGGATCTCTTAAACGGCAGTTATTGAATATTGCACCAGATCAAGGACCTATTGTATTCACAATTCATATCTATAGCACATGAATATATAGATATGTCCTAATTACATGTCTATGCTATCGACATGTTTAATTTACATATCGATTTATTCTATATATTTAGATACGTTATATCTTCATGTCTATGCCGTCGACATGTTTAATTAACGCATCTATAAATCTATCATATATAGATATGTATTATGTGAGGTTATTTTGCTAGTCTGAAAGAAGTTCGAAAAGACCAGTGTTAAGATAAAGGAGCTCCTTACCTACACGCTGACTTTTTAGTAAATGAACGGACTCAAGCTCCTTTAAGTACATAGAAGCAGTTTCTCTTTTTGCAATATCCTTGTCTACTAAATGCTGTATCTTTGTGTAGGGCCGCTCAAAGAGGAGTTCTATCAACTCCTTTGAAAAGACTTTGTTAGGAAGCAGATCGCGTGCTTTATCAACCGTGGTATCCATCAATTCCTTGATCGCAAGGATCTTATCCCTCGAATAGATAGCTGTTTCCTCGATCCCATCAAGCATGTATAGAATCCAGGGCTCCCATTCCTGATTAGAGGTAATTCCTCTCAGCAACTTATAATAGTCATTTTTATTCTCTATGATAAACTTACTTAGATATAGAACCGGATAATCCAGCAAACCATGAAGTGTTAAAAACAGTAAGTTAAGAATACGGCCAGTGCGTCCATTTCCATCAATGAAGGGATGAATTGCTTCAAATTGATAATGCATGAGGGGTAATTTTATAAGCGGATCTAATCCACTCTCATCATGCATGAATTTCTCCAAATCACTGAGCATATCGCGAATCCTGCCTTCACCCTCTGGAGGAGTGTAGAGGACTTCACCTTTGGCCAGGTTGACAATCTTGGTTCCGGGAGTATTACGTATCCCAGCATTGTTCTGCTTTAATAATTGGACACAATCTATAAACAAATTCGTGTTCAATACGGGACGTTTTTCTAACTGATTATATCCAAACCAGAGTGCTTCTCGATATCGAAGAACCTCTTTAGTTGCTGAATCTACTTGTTTCGTACTTGCACTAAAAGCCTTGTAAACTGCATCTGTAGTGGTAACAATATTTTCGATCTCAGTACTGGCTTTAGCTTCCTGCAGAATTAGCGAGTCAATTAGGATTGCTTGATTTGGAATCACTCTTCCAACACCTTTGAGCTCTGCTACAGCCCTTGCCACAGGAGTAGTACGTTGAAGAACCTTATTTGTGGCAACATCCTTCAGTGGGGGAAGTTTTGGTAGATTATTGAAAGGCTTGTTTGGATCAAAAAGTGGTGACATCTCTTTCTCCTAATCGATAATGATTGAGGAAAGTATATCCTGTTTGAAGATTATCAAAGATAATAAGTCGATTATCTTGTTATTTATAGACACGTTCTCTAAATTCATGACGTCATCATTATCTTAAAAGGGACGCCTCAATCTAGATTCTACCCTATCTACTTGTTGATTTGCCCATTGTACCCATGATTCCAACTCCCCTCCCTCAGACTCTTCATCAGCATGACTCTGAACAGCTGCTATGTAGTCCCGGGCGAGAACGCATTTGTTCCATGAAGCTGTATTATCAAATAGTTGCTGTAGAAGTTCTTTCTCTCTCTCCCTTTTAAGAAGCGCTTCTCGCTCTATTCGTGTGCGTTTCTCATCTTCCTTTCTTCTGATTTCGTTCTGATGAGCTCTTACCTTTTTAGTCTCAGCAGTCTTGATCAGTAAAAAGATGAACTCATTTAACTTCTCCTCCACTCGCTGTACCTTGCCATCACGAATGCTTTTAGTGCCTGGAAGATATTCATCGATTTTAAGCATCAGTTTTCCAGTTGGTACATAGTCCCATTTATTATTCAAGAAGCTGAGACTACCCTCATGACGGGGATTAGGATTGGGTATTTGTCGAACTGATTCCTGGACTGTGAATGAGATTTCTTCATCATTGATTGAAATGGTCGTTTTCTCCCCATATTCATTACATAGTGACGATGAATACCCTCTCGCTTCCAGTGCTTTAATCAGTGCATCCAATATGAGTAGAGTTCTACGAATGCTCTGCTTGCATACAGCTATACTAAATGCGCCTAGACCACCTGAACATCGATGGTATTGGTCAGTATGAGGGTCTTTTAGCTTTGCTTTAGTTTGTTGAACATGCGGGTGCAGGCCTCTAAGTGTCGATTTGACCACAACCTTATTCTCAGGTTTAGACTCGAAGACTCTAGCCTTTTGCATATCTTCACTCTCGGTCTCAATGGGCTCTGATTTTGCTTTCCGAATCGTGTAAGTATTTGTATCACCATCTCCAAGCTTTGGTAAAGGGAGCTGTTTTACCTTGTGTCCGTTTTGTTTCTTTGCCCAGTAACCAAGCCCTGGTTTTGGGATATTCAGTTTCTTGCAGACCTTTGCCAAGCCTACATCAGAAATACCATATTGTTTTGCCACATCAGTGACAGGGTGAGACCACACCTGTCGATACAGCACTGTCCTATTAATGATTATCTCTTCTTTCACATGATCCCCTTTCCTCTTTGGTGTAAATGATCATAGAATTGAATCCTTTTTAAAGGATTGCTTGATCAATTAACATACATAGTTTGATAGTAAAGATACACATTCACCGGTGCAAACGGTGACACATATACGCCACACTACCATCGTAACATATTGTTATTACTGCACTTTCATTGGGCTCATAACCCAAAGGTCGTAGGTTCGAATCCTACTCCCTCTACAAATAAAAAAGGTCACTCGAATAGAGTGGCCTTTTTTGTTTGTCTGGAGATTGGAGTTGAGTCCTAATGGTTAGATCCAGAGCAAAGTTGCCAGCGGTAAATCTGTGTAGGAAGGCGAACGGAATCACGATAGTGATGGAGGTTCAGCCAATCCTGCCTACCTGACCTTTCAATACATTCTTCGTTTCACTCAGAAAACTCAAGATCCTGTGATTCCTTATCTCAAATATACCATCTTAATAGTTTTACTATATGATCCCGCACTTAATCGACAGAAATACACACCCGTACTTACCCCAAGCCCTTGACTATTCAATCCACCCCAATGAACATTATGGTAACCAGTAGCTTGTTGGCCATTGGCAATACGGACCACCTCCCGGCCATTTAAACCATATATGGTCATTGTTGCATCCGACATCTCTGGCAAAGCATAACTGATAGTTGTCGCTGGGTTGAAGGGGTTGGGATAGTTCTGCTGCAAAGCATAGTTCTGAGGAATCTGTGAATTGCTCTCAGCAAGCCCAACGTAGCCAAGTAATACACCGGTGTCTTCCCAGTAGGTCATACCCTGACTTTTAATCTTCACATCGAAATGGATCGGCGTCCCTTCTACGCAATTAGCAGAAGTGGTTAATGCCAGATATGACTGACCCATACGCACCTCTCCAGCTGGAATACTTTCAAACATTGCTATGGAATAGCCACCCAATAGAGTCGAATTTGTATCAGCAGGTTGGATATGAACAGAAATATCCTCAGCCGTAGTGATAGCCCCAAGGTTCTCAAGAAAAACGTCAAAATAAATGGCAGTATTAGGAGCTATTGCTCCCTGGGCTGGATGGAGCTGTACCAAAGATTCAATCTCTAATGGCCCCACAGTGGTAAACCTGGCTGCGGCTGGAATGGTACGACTGGTGCCCTCAGTAAGATCAGCCGCGGTCAAATCTATTGAATAAAATCCTTCGACAGTCTCTGTCTGCCAATCACCACCCCACAAACCATCATTTTCCAAACTATCAGCATGGTTTCCATCATCATAAAGATAAGCTGAATCAATCAGACTACTGTCGCTACTCATAATCTGGGCAAATACTGATAACTCATGGTTATTAGGGTTTTCGACCGATGCATTCACAGTAACCATATCCGTACCCGGATACGCATAAGTAGGATCTATAGAAACATCATGAGCGTGCGCCAGATTTTGAATCCACTCGATAGCTCTTTCCACTACCGTATCATGGCCCTGGGCTACATCTTCCTGGGTAAACCAGACCTCCTCATCGATTTCCAACTCTGTGTGTGTGAGATAGTTATTGGAATCACCTGCAAAGATGGCGTTGCTATGGGTGACCCCATACAACCAATCCGAATTTCCAGCCAAATTACCGACCGTACTACTCATGCCACTAAAACCTCCAGCAGTCGGTTTTCCAAACAGTCTGGTCATGGGATGGGATTTCATTCTTAAGGGATTAATATCACCCATGGATCCTCCTCCGGGGCCAGTTAACACAGCAATTGGTTTATCATAGAAACTTCCAGGATCACCCGGGATAGCCAAGTATTCAGCTGTCCATAATGGATGGTCACACATCTCAAAATGATTATTAGGATCTCCGCAGCGCTGGTCATAACGAATTGTTTCAATATTGGAATTAAACAACAAGCTTAAGCCTGAATATCCAGTGGTTACTTTGCCACCATAGTTGAGTCTATAGTCGAGGATCAATCCTGATGTCTCATGGATATTCATCAAGTTATCAAGCGCATCAAGAAACTCAGCCTCCAGATCAGCCTGCCAGGGAGGATTCCAACTAACAACATATATATATCCGATCTGGGTCCCTTCAACGATTCCCCAACTGACATAGTCACCCAATTCATAAACATATTGAATATCCTCTCCCGACCCAATATCCAGCCAGGGTACGCCAGGAATCGGTAATTGTTCATTACCCCAGATGAATCCACTTTGTCCAGCCAGAGCAGCAGTAGCATAATGCATGGTATCTCCAGTAGCATACTTAACTACATCCAGTGTATCAAAAAGATGCCAGTTCCATCCTGCACTCATTAAAAAGCCGTGGGTGTTGGCACTCTCAGTTGACCTTAAGTGCCGAATATTGTACAAAGGTAGTTCTGCCTCTAGCAACTCATGATAGAGCACCTTCCAGAGAATACCATCATAACCCAGGACAATATCACCAGGGATCAGGTCTAGGGGGTGATCTGGAAGGACATTATATACCAGCAATGTGCTGTCAGGTAAGGGGGTCAGGCTGGCACCAAAATGGGATTCATTTTCTCGCGCCCCTACAACAAACAGGGGGACACCTGGTTCAAGAGGTGTCGTCTGATTTACCGATAGATCTATAATGAATGTATGCATTTCATTAAAGGCTAAGGATAGCTGATTCATGATTGCTGCAAATCGTCCCCGACTCACACCGGCTTCAATCTCCGGGCGATAGAGAACCCAGAGGGAGTCCAGGTTTACATCCAGGTTCTGGAATGCAGCATATTCAGCGTTAAACGTATTCCAGGCTTCGTCAAACAGCACTAGTTTTTCTGCTGTTGGCAATCCTGGTCCCCAGGTTGAATCAATGAAACCCTGCCAGTTTTCTCTCGTGTAATGACCGATTCGTTTGGGTATGTGATTGAAATCAGATTGGGTAGTGCCTGAAACTACTCGCAGGTTATGTGGATCATTGTCCCAAACTGTTTGCCCATAACTGCTTGTGGTTATAAATATTAGATACATCACTGTGAATCCAAGCGAAAGCATTCTGAGTTTATTCATGATTGTTCCCTCAAGTGATTGATTTTAATCAGTTCTTGATTCTATTTATCTAAGATACGTCATCTTAATTGTCTGACTATACTCCCCTGCTACAATCCTGCAAAAATAGATTCCTGTACTCACCGGATTTCCGGTAGCATCATTCCCATTCCATTGCACTTCATAATTACCAGGAGGTTTCACATCATCCTGGAGCGTTATGACCTCCTGCCCCCGAATATCGAATACGGTCAGTTTGACTTGTTCTGCCCCAGGCAGGCTATACTGAATAGTGGTTGTCGGATTGAAGGGGTTGGGGTAGTTCTGCTCTAAAGTAAATGATTCAGGTATTGACGGTTCTTCATCATTGGACAAAACAAGCAGATCGTTCCGTATAATATACAATCCATCTTCCCTATCAGCCACATAGGCGTAATTGCCACTCACGGCAACGTCCAAAACTTCGTTACCCGTATCAAAGAAACCCACTTCCTGGGGAGAGGAAGGGTTGGAGACATCAATGATGCGTAGACCAACCAACCTTTCGACCACATAGACGTAACTACCGCTGACAGTAACACTCCTTGCGCCACCACCCGTACCCAAAAGACCCACTTCTTGCGGTGAGGATGGGCTGGATATATCTATAATGCGCACTCCCCCCACATAGGCATAACTGCCACTGACGGTAACGCTCCCTTCCCACAACCCCGCCATCTCAAAGGAACCCACTTCCTGTGGTGCGAAAGGGGTGGAAACGTCTATGATGTATAAACCAGACGTATACCCTCGCTGACTGGTTACATAAGCGTAAATCCCACTTACGGCAATACTAGTAGTATAGCTGCCATTAAAGAAAAAGCCCACTTCCTGGGGAGAAGAAGGATCAGAAATATCAATGATTAGCAACCCACCAGACCAAACGTCCAAATCCGACCACGTGACAGCTGCATAGACATAATTACCGTTGACAGCAACACCACTACACTTACCCCAAATATCATCATATATGCCCACTTCCTGCGGTGAGAAAGGGTTGGATATATCGATGATGCTTAAACTTCCACCCCACCGGGTGCCACAAGCCACATATGCGTAACTGCCACTAACGGTAACACCATAAGCATGATCACCCGTTTCAAAGTAGCCAACTTCCTGCGGAGAAGAAGGCGTGGAGGTATCTATGATGTGTAATCCACTATCACCAGCCATGTAGGCGTGACTACCGCTGATGGCAACGTCATGTGCACCAACTATAGTCACCTGTCCAATCATGCTTGTATTGTAGTTGTCTTGCCCAAATACATTGCTACACAAAATGATCAGAACCGGTACTACTGTTAGGTATTTTCGATTACGCATGATTTTCCCCTTTATCTAAGATTTCAATCAGTTCTGAGAATCAGACCCAAAATACAGATTGATCAGGAGCTTGAATACCACACAGGGAACATTCTTAATACATGAGGGAACATTTTTGGGGGTTTTAGGGGATTATTGTGAGAATTTGTATCTAGATGGAATCGGGCGGGTTTTTAATAATTAAAAATATGGTGATGGCAGGTAGAAGTGGCGCATTGCAATGCGCCCGTACATGTGTAATGCAAAGATTTATCCTGAATGGAAACCTGTCCTAATCCACGGTTTTGTGCTCCGCCATGAATTCTGTGGGTGATTGATCAAACTCATCCTGAAATGATCTTGCAAAATGGGAAGAGTTGCTAAAGCCGACCGTATAGGCAATCTCACTGATGGTCCCCTGCCGTTTGCGGAGCAGTTGAGCAGCACTTTTCAAGCGGATCAATCTAATGAATTCCATGCTGGTGCGACCGGTCAGGGCTTTAATTTTGCGATTCAAATGCTGGCGGCTCATGAAAATCTTACTGGAAAACATATCCACATTAAATTCTTCATCCATGAAATAATTCCTCACTATCACCGTGGCTTTTTCAAGGAACTGCTCATCCATGGAGGACAGATTAATGTTTTCTGGAAGCAGGCTGAGATCCTTTGTAAACCGTTGCCTCAGCAGTTCGCGCTGGTCAATCAGATTCTTGATTCGGACCAGTAGCTCATCCGCTTCAAATGGTTTAGTAAGATAATCATCAGCACCGGTTTCAAGACCTTCAAGCTTGCTCTCCAGATCAGCCTTAGCTGTTAACAGAATAACCGGGACATGACTGGTTCGTTCATCAAACTTAATCCGACGGCAGAACTCTACTCCATCCATTTTTGGCATCATCACATCAGAAACTATTATATCAGGAATGAGTTTTAGAGATTGCTCTAATCCATCTTCACCATCAACTGCTTCATGACACTGGTATCGCTCATTCAAATAGGAGCGGATATAGCTGCGCACATCCAGGTTATCTTCAACGATTAGCAAAATGGGCAGAGAATCATCCTCCTGATCTAATAGGGTTCCAAATGGCATGTCACTTTCCACTGGAATCTGATCTGTCGGTATATCAGAAGGTTGATTCTGATTAGGTTCAATAATCTCCCCTTTTGAGAGATGATCCCGTCCCAGAGGTAAGCAGATAGTAAATGTGGTTCCAGTACTTTCCTTGCTGATCACATCTATGGAGCCCTTGTGCAATTCCACTAGCTCCCTGGTAAGGGCCAGGCCGATACCTGTCCCCTCTTGCTCCCGTGTTTCACTATTATCGACCTGATAGAAACGGTCGAAGACTTTATCAAGACGTTCTGTAGGAATACCGATACCATTATCTGTAATTTCTAAACAAATCGCTCCTTCATTACTGAGATCCAATTCCTTTCTAGTGTTGATATTAACCTGAATATTACCCCCTGCTCCTGTGAATTTGAAAGCATTGGATAACAGATTATTGATAATTTTGGTAATAGCTTCCTTTTCAACAAAGACCTGGATATCTTCCAACTCACTATTAAAACTGAGAGTGATTTTATTACGCTCTGCTAATGAAGCGAAAGATAGAGTCAGACCTTTAATTAATGGTACAATATTGCGCTGTGAAACCTGGATTTTCATCTTCCCGGCTTCCAGTTTGGATAGGTCCAGGAGTTGAGTCACCAATTCCAGCAGACGTTTGGCTTGTCGCTGCATTAGAGTTAGATCCCGCTCAGATTCAGTATCTTTTACTCGTCCCAGCATCTTTGCAACCGGACCTAGGATCAGGGTCAGAGGCGTTCTGAACTCATGGGAAATATTGGCAAAGAAACGTGATTTAAGCTGATCCATTTCTGCAAAACGTTCTGCTTCGAGGTGATCCATTTCAGCCTGATACTGGAGTCGCAAGCGAGCCAGTCTAATCCTGTATAAAGTGGTAAAAGTACCCACAACCAACAGAAAATAGACGAAATACGCTATACTGGTCTTCCACCAGGGAGGTGTGATAACAATTCTAAGAGATGTACCTTCCTCATTCCAGACACCATCATTATTGGAGCCCTTTACACGGAATACATAATCCCCTGGATCAAGATTGGTATAGCTGGCTATGCAGTTTGAGGCGTCGGTATAGATCCAGTCCTGATTAAACCCTTCCATTTTGTAAGCGTATTGATTGCTCATGGATTTCTGATAATCCAGGGCTGCAAATTCAAAACTGAAGACATTTTGCTCATAACTCAACTCAATAACCTCAAGCTGGGATATCGTTTGGGGAATAGAGAAAGTATTGTTTGTATTTATCGTTACAGCAGGGTCTATGAGGACTGATTTATTAAATAATTTAAAATCAGTTAGTACAACGGGTGGAATATGGGGATTATCCAGCACATCATCAGGTATACTATCCGGGAAAAAAGTTGTCAATCCATCTGTAGTACCAAAAAGCAGTTCTCCATCAGGTCCTTTCTGACTCGTATTTTCTGTAAATCTATTACCTGGCAAGCCATCCCTGCTATCATAGTTTTTGAATGTTTTAGTTACAGGATCGAATTTTGAAAGGCCATCACCGGTACCCAGCCAGAGATTACCCCGGGTATCCTCCTGAATACTTTTAATAATATTGCTGGGCAAGCCATCTTCCTGGGTATAAGTGATAAAGCAGGTACTATCCGGATTCAGATTTCGCTGCATTAGATTTAGACCAAATTGGGTCGCGATCCAGATGTCACCTTTCGAGTCCTCAAATATATCGTTCACTCGATTGTTGCTAAGACTATTAGGGTTACTGGGATTATTGCTATGAATGCTAATGACTTCCCTTTGGATACGGTCAAATCTGATTAAACCAGATGATATAGTCCCTAATAGCAATTCATTTGAGAATTCTAACTTTGGATTAAGGAGCATGTTTATTGCATCCCCTGGAAAGTAGTGTGTAAATAACTCCGTCTTGCGATCGAGATGATCCAGACCACCCTGTGTAGCCAACCAAATCTGTCCATCTACATCACTCTGGATATCATAAGCAGGTATCCCAATGAGACCTTCTGAGACTTCTGGATAATCCGCATAGCTAACCATTTCATTCCGATACGGATCAAAAGCAGAAAACCATGCTTTAGTAGAATCAAACCTGGCAAGCCCCCGATCAGTCGCTAAATACAGATAACCGTCAGCTCCATTGTAGATATCATAAACCGTAACAAGTACCACTACCTCTTTATCCGGGGGAAAGAGACCAATACTATTCTTTTTGCGATCAATCAGGTTCAAGTCAAGATTTGTCCCTAACACCAACACATCGCGTGAGTCAACATATATTGCAGTAACCACATTTGAGATTAAGGAGTTTATCTCACCTGGATGATGTTGATAGTTTGTAAATGGTTTATTGCGTAGATTTAACCTGTAAACCCCATCAGGTGTACCGATCCAGAGCATATCTGAATTATCCAAAAATAGACAGTTCACCCAATTTGAATCCCAAATAGATTTATCCCCTGATTTCATATAGAAGCGTTTAAATTTCTCTGTCTCCCGGTCAAATCGATTTAGACCTGAGCCGGTGCCAATCCAGAGAAAGCCTCTGCTATCCTCGATCATTGAATTAGTCAAGCCATAACTGATACTTTCCTCATCTTCCTCTACATATTCATAGGAAACATGAGTTTTCTCAACTGTATTGTAATGGGTCAGCCATTGGCCCTCAGCATCGTACCAGAGCATATTTTCCGACTCATTGGGAGAACAATAAATAAAACCAAGACTATTGCTTATATCTGGGCGGAAAGCCAGAGGGTATGGTACTTCCTCAAAGCTAGCCTTAGCTGGATCATATTTAATAAAGTTGGTAGATGGGCTTCCCATTAATCCAATCCATAGCATTCCATTGCGATCAAAGCATACTTGATTTAGTATTCGATCTGTGATGATTTGTGTCATCTGCCCCGTTTCAGGTTTGAACATCTTTAGTCCATTTCCAGTCGCCAACCAGGTATTCCCTGATGAATCTTCAGCCAGATCGTAAATTACATTTCCCTTAATTATATTTTTACTGCGGATATCAGATTCACCTGAACTATCTATATAGCTGGTGAACTGCTCAGTTCTAAGATTCAGCTTATTAAGGCCAAAGCGAGTGCCGATCCATAGAAGCTGCTCCCCTCGGGCTTCCGATTTGATAATTTGCTGGATATTGTTGTTACTGATACTGTTAGGGTCCAATGGATCATTCCGAAACACCTTAAAAGAATGACCGTCATATCGGTTAAGACCGTCAACGGTCCCAAACCAGAGAAAGCCCTGATCATCCTGAACCATACAGGACACATTGTGGTGGGAAAGTCCCTGTTCTACAGAAAGATGCTCAAAACGGGGTGAGCTGGATTGTGCATGAAGAGAAAGTGTGATCCCCCAGAGTAATAAATAGAACGCAGCTTTTATGTGGCTACTTTTCATAATTATGCGAATGTATTGCACATAAGTTATACTGAATGTTTATAATGTAAATGGATAATCCCCTACAAGCTTCGAGCAACACTTTATGTCCCCACCATAGCAATAACTGTGTTTATTCTATATACTTTCTACCTGTAAAAGTCGTTGTTTAAACAACAATGAATTAGGCAAGATTTCTAAGGAGTAACTCTCCGGTGAATTTCCGGTTTGGGGCACTGATCTGGTTAACCCCGATTTTGCTGAATTGGCCACCTCCATTGGTGCAAAAGGATATAAAGTGACAGATAGAGCCCATCTCCAGGGAATATTACAAGAATTATTTACAACAGATGGTCCCGCCCTGGTAGAAATTGAAAGTGATGTTGCCTTAGTTTAGACTGATCATGTAAATCTGCTTACGTCGAAATTATTGGTGCGAGCTAGATTGTTTTTGGATCAGCAGTTACAGTCATCTCCAGCCTGCATGGATGGACATTGAACGGTCCCATAACTGCAATAAACACAGCAATCACCCTGCTTCGGTTTCAGTACTGTTTTGCAACTTTCACATTCATAGAAGAATTGACAGGTGTCTGTGGGCATTTCTTCCTTTTTTTCAAATCCACATTCTGGACACGTAATTGTGGAATGAGTGATAATCGTCATTCTGGTGTTCCTATTTCAAAAGGATTTTTGGGATCATTGCTCCACTCAAACCATCCTCCATCAAAAATTGACACATGCTCCCAGCCCATGAGCCAGGTACAAAACCAGGCTTCGCTGGCTCGCCAACCCGTCCCACAGTAAAAGGCTAAGTTTTTGTCAGGAGTAAGTTCAGACTCGAATAATATGGCTTCAATTTCACAGAGACTACGCATGCTGTCATCATGATTTCGATAATTTTCCATATGGTAAGCATCTGATCCACAATTTCCGAATACAGCCCCTGGAATCCGGCCTTTCTTCTCTATATAATGATAGCCACTCACCTCACCAATAAACTCTTCCCAGCTTCGGACACTAACCAATTCAGATTGAGGATCAGAGAGATATTGCTTCGCTTTATCAATCAGCGTGATGTATTCAGGATGCTCAGGAATTATTAAACGACTTGATTCAATTTTCGTAGGAAGTGTTTCATCTCTAGTGATACTACCACCTTCACGAATCCATGCATCCAAACCACCATCTAAAACATACACATCCCTAACTCCTGCGAACATGAGTAGCAAAGCAGCGCGCATTGAGGCTAGTTGACCTGCTTGCTGGCCAGGTTGCTCCTGTGACATATTTGGGTTGGCAGTACGGCCATAAAGAATAACCATACTATCCTTGTTGATTCCATGAGCGCATAACTCTTCTTCAAGCTCAGTGTTAGTCCGATGATTCCATGTCGTTTCATCCTCCAGGGCGAGTGTATCCAGCCAAATCGCTCCAGGGATATGTCCTTCATTATAATCTCCCCAATTATCAAAACTAACATGAGCCAGAACAATATCCTTCTCTGAACGATTTGAGCTCAAAATACGTTTTAACCATTCCGGGTGTACCAGGTGCTTATAGCGTGGGAGGCTTCTAACGGGCAATTCCTCATCTTCTAGATACGCAAGCATGCCACCCTCATGAATCGACAGTGAGTTGAAACCGAGTGACAGTAGTTTGTGTGCAGCAGTTTCAGTCTCATCCTCACTATATCCCGTAAGAATAATGTCTGTAGAGGAATGGATATCTTTACTTTGTAAAATGAGTAAAATTTTAGCTTGGCTAAGTTCGCTAAACCAACGCAGGGGAAAGGAAATAGCTTGTGGTATATGACCACCACGTTTTTCAGCCCGTAATGGCCAGCCGTTATGAGCGGCTGTTGGGCGTAAATCTATAATTTTAGTGGTAGGTGTAAAATGTTGTTTAATTAATTCCTTTGAAGTCAGCTTAGGGAAATTTGCCATTACATACCCCTGGTTAAGTAAATGGTCACAGTTTGTAGAGAGAGTGCGAAGTATCTGATGGGATAAGTTGTTATTTGAATTTCCATAGCTACATAATAACTATTTACATGACATTGACATGTAAAATGATTTGTTATGTCGGATTCGCATCTTTTGTTAGTTCGGATTAATGCGAGCGGGTAGTTCCTCAATGATTTATTAATCAGGGTTCGTGAGTTGTATAGAGACCCATTTCGTCATGGATACAACACAATCAATCTAGAGACACAAATAATGCATTGATGTGAGATTTTTCATCAATATCGACAAAGGGAGCATATCTCATAAATGTATGGATTCCTAAATTGTTAAGAAACCTCAATGTGCATCTATATTGTGTTTTTACACGATTTTAAAGCTGTTTATGTTCAATTATCATTATCCCTACTCATATCAATTTGTGATTCTGCAGCACATTGAGTAGTAAACAATTTTTAAGAATATTTAAGCATACTTCTCCTAAACATAGTGATGGTCTGGTATCGAAGTGAAATGTAAATCAGTCTGAATATTGATTAAATAATATTTATAAATTGTTGTTTACTTTCAATTTTTGTAGTTCATATTCCCTGCGACGGTCAGAAATGTCCAATCGGACGGAAATGCTTTTTGCAGCTGTATGTAAAAAAAGCCTGACTAAAAAAAGCCACCTGAAGGTGGTATGTTTAAGAAAGAGGTAAAAATGACTGATCAACTAGTCAACGGCGTGGTCAAATGGTTTAACGATTCAAAAGGCTACGGTTTTATTCAGCAGGAAGACGGTCCAGACGTATTTGTACATTATCGTGCAATCAACGGTTCAGGACATGTGTCATTGAAAGAAGGACAAAACGTTACTTTGAATGTCACACAGGGCGAAAAAGGTCCACAGGCAGAGAACGTTACTGCTGTATAATTCTTTATATTAAAGAATTTATAAGACGCCGGTCTCCTCAGGAGTACCGGCGTTTTTTTTACCCAATTTATTCCATCTTATAAGAAAATCTGAAAAGCTGGTGCAGTAACTATTGACCTGCCTTAGTTGGGTGCAACCAGGATGCTATCCAAGACATTATAGGATTTTGATGACTCTTCTGTCTCAACCCCAATCAAACCATCGGGTTCTAAAAATTCAGCACTATCCGCTGGAGCAGGCATTCCAGGAAGCCGCAGTGTCTGTTGATCACTTGTAGCTAGATTTTCAGAACCGCTGCAATTGAAAAGGATAAAACCTAGAACGAGTATGATCCATAATAAGTGAATATGCTTCATTGATACAAACTCCCTTCCCCACTTAAGGTTAGTACCCCTTCAGAATGCTTTATAACCAGTATCCACCAAGAGGTTTTTCATTTTTCTAGCCTCAGTAACCAGAGCATCGCAGCGCTCATTTTCAATATTACCGGCATGACCCTTGACCCAACGGAATTCAACCTGATGTCCATCAAGCAATTCGATGAGGACTTCCCAGAGATCTACATTTACAGGGCGCTTACCGTCTGACTTCTTCCAGCCCCGTTGTTTCCAGCCATAAACCCAGCGTTTGGTGATGGAATCAACAACATATTTTGAATCCGTATGCAGAAGAACTTCAGAGGATCCATTCAGCGACTGCAAAGCAACAATTACGGCCATCATTTCCATGCGGTTATTGGTGGTTAATTGGTATCCTGCAGATAACTCTTTGCGCCGCTTACCTTGTTGCAGGACCACACCGTAGCCCCCTACCCCCGGGTTGGGAGACGCTCCGCCATCAGTGTGAATGATGATTTTCCCGTTGGGTTTTGTGAGGGATAAATTTGAGGTGTTTGATCCATTGTCAGTTTGTGCCTTGATAAGATCAATAAGAATTTGGGCTACTGGTTCTTTTGCATTTAGAACGCATTCCCGGAGCCATGCAATAGCAGCGGCCTGGCTGGGAAAACTTTTATAAGTTGCGCCTTTGAATCCTTTTACCTGGAGAGAAGCTTCATCCCAGGAATCAAAAAGACCAGGTTGATGTCCCTGGAATACAGCATAAACTTTTTTACTCATACTTGCTTGGAGTAAGGCGAGATGTGAAGTCTGTTTTGGGTGTTTTTACTCATACCAGGAATTTGAATAGAATAAATGCTGCTCCAAGGATAAAGATAGCACCAAAAAATCGATGGTAATGTAGCACAAAATTATCAAAGCCATGGTTCATCTTTTCTAGCGGGAGTAGGATGAGTCGAGTTGATACCCATTTATTAAGCGTCTTGTTGATATGTTTCAATTTATCAGGACTAAAGGCCAGAAATCCCCAGACGGGGAATCCCAAAATGATGCTAACGATGAGAAACCACTTTATTGATTCCAGTAGTATCCCCAAACCCATACCCATTTCAATGTCATGGGTCGAGGCAAGCACTTCATTCGCATCGGGCATGCGCGTTATGATTAAAAACAATCCGATCAGAGAAACAATCATCATCGTCACACCTACGGGTACATGATTACTGAAGTAAAATGAATCTGTCTCATGCATAACATCTAGAGGTTTGGTGCTTTTTCTTCCTGAATACCACTTATTACCTGATGTGGACCAATTGGATATCTGTTCCGGTTTATAGAATAAAATCGAACCCATACCGAGTGCAAATAAGGCACCTACAATAAAGAATAGTTCGACCATTTCGAGATACATTTCAGTCATGCTGAGCCTCCCACAAAATTACACCAGGTCATGTTATTGAGCTTGACCAAAGTAATTAATCTATTCACACATTCCAACGGCTTGCTTTAATTCAATTTAAAGACTAGGCGAATTCATTTTTTCATTGTAATCAGCAGCATTAGAATGCATCCTGCACGCGCTTTTTTAACTGTTTAATTTTGTGGTGTTTCCGATGGGGAAATCCACGTTGAAAGGACATAAATGCGCAAAGAGAATTTTAGAAATATCGCCATCATTGCTCACGTTGATCATGGCAAAACCACTCTGGTTGATGGTATGCTAAGACAGAGCGGAATTTTTCGTGAGAATCAGGAGCTCACGGATAGAGTCATGGACAATATGGATCTGGAACGAGAACGCGGTATTACCATTAGCGCAAAAAATACTGCTATTGAATACTCCGGTGTAAAAATCAATATCATTGATACACCGGGACACGCCGATTTTGGCGGCGAAGTTGAGCGTGGATTAAACCTTGTGGATGGAGCTATGCTGTTGGTTGATGCCAGCGAAGGCCCCCTACCTCAAACAAGATTTGTAGTTAAAAAAGCTCTGGAAAAAGATCTGCGTATCATCCTGGTCATCAATAAAATTGATCGAGCTGATTCACGAATTGCTGAAGTCATCGATGAAGTCTTTGATCTATTTATTGATCTGGATGCAACAGAAGAGCAGATCGACTTCCCCATATTATATACAATCGCCAAGGATGGTGTAGCTCATGCAGAGCTTGAAGATGGTTCAACTGATCTGCGTCCACTCTTCGATACCATTATTGACTATATCCAGGGTCCTGAGGCCATCGATGATCATGTACCTCAATTCCTCATTGCCAATCTTGATTATGATGCCTATGTCGGACAGATTGCTATCGGTCGACTGAAGAACGGCGCGCTCAAGATGGGTACCAACTATCTACTGGCAGGTGAACACAAACAGACACCTAATGTAAAATTTTCAGCCCTATATACTTTTGAGGGACTTCGTCGCCAGCAGGTTGAGGAAGTTGAAGCAGGTGATATCATCGCCTTTGCTGGCATTGATAGCATTACAATTGGTGATACGATCACCTCAATCGAAAATCCAGCATTGTTGCCACGTATTCATGTAGATGAACCGACGGTATCGATGATTTTCTATGTCAACACAAGCCCCTTTGCAGGCCAGGATGGTAAATACCTGACTTCCAGACACATTCTTGCCCGTTTGGATAAGGAAATGCGTCTCAACGTGGCCTTACAAATTGAGCAGATCAAGGGTCGGGCGGATGCCTTTGAAGTTAGAGGACGTGGTGAGCTGCAAATGGCAGTGCTTATCGAGACCATGCGTCGCGAAGGCTATGAGTTTATGGTTTCCAAACCCCGTGTTATCACCAAAGAAATAGATGGGAAGGTTTCGGAACCCGTTGAAATGCTTTATCTGGATATTCCTGAAGATTTTGTGGGAGTCATGTCCGAAAAACTATCAATCCGTAAAGGGCGAATGGTCAATATCATCAATCATGGAAGTGGTCGTGTGAACCTGGAATTCAGGATTCCATCCAGAGGACTGATTGGTTTTCGTACCACCTTTATGACCGATACAAAAGGTGCAGGTGTGATGAATACCATCATGGAAGGTTATGAACCATGGTTTGGACCTATCCCCCAAAGAAATACTGGCGCTCTTGTTTCAGATCGTCCTGGCAAAGTCACAGCTTATGCAAGTCTAAGTATGGAAGATCGTGGGGAGCTCCAAATTGAAGTGGGAACCCATGTTTATGGTGGAATGGTTATTGGTGAGCGAAATCGTCCTGGAGACTTGGATGTGAACATAACACGTGAGAAAAAACTGACCAATATGCGTAGTGCTAATGCGGATGCTACGGTGACGCTTAGAAAACCACATTTAATGACCTTAGATGAGTCGATTGAATTTATTTCCGAGAATGAACTGGTCGAGATCACTCCAGACAATATTCGTATCCGCAAAATGGAACTTGATCCACAAAAACGTCTTTCCCAAATGAGGAAAGAAAAACGAATTGACGATTGATGAATTTCCAATATCAGAAGACCAATAGCTATTTTGCTCAGGTAGCCAACGGTCTCGAAGAAATGGCCGCTTCCGAGATTGAAAATCTCGGTGCTTCCAAAGTTAATCAACGTTTCAGAGGTTTACAGTTCACTGCGGATACAGAAGCCATTTATAGAATTAATTATGGTTCGAGACTGCTTACCAGAATATTAGCACCTCTGATCTCCTTTGATTGTCACAGCACAAAATATCTGTACAAGACCGCCATGGAAATCCCCTGGGAAGAGCTCTTCGGAGCTGATCAGACCTTTGCCATATTTTCCCAGGTCAGTAATAGTGCAATCACTCATTCACAATATGCTTCACTCAAGCTGAAGGATGCCATTGTAGATCGTTTTCGGGAGAAAACGAAACGTCGACCCAATGTTGAGTCAAAATATCCTGACATCTGGTTCAATCTCCATATTGAGAACAATCGGGCTGTTATCAGTCTGGATACCAGTGGAGGCTCATTGCATCGCAGGGGTTATCGTCTGGATACAGTGGAAGCTCCTATGCAGGAAACTCTGGCCGCAGCCATTATTCAAATGACCAAATGGGATGGTAAGACCACATTTATTGATCCTATGTGTGGCTCAGGGACCCTCCCCGCTGAAGCTTATATGTCACTCACCAACCTTCCCTCAGGCTATTTTCGAAAAAGATTTGGGTTTATGAAAATGCCCGATTTCAACAGGGGTCTCTGGACACATGTACGCAAAGAGATGGATAGCGCCTTTGATGCCCCCGAGGATATTCCCATTCAAGCATCTGATGTGGACCCCAGTGCCCTGAGAGTGGCCAAACGAAATCTCTCCCACTTACCACGTGGAGTCGAGATCTACACCCATCGTAAAGATTACCAGGAGATTACAATTCCCCAGGGAGCCACTCTGGTCATGAATCCACCTTATGGCATTCGGCTGCAAACTGGTGAAGATTTATCCACCATGTATAAGGAAATGGGCGATTGGATGAAGCAGAAATGTACAGGAAGTGAGGTCTATATCTATTTCGGTGAACGGAAATACTTGAAAAATATTGGCCTGCGCCCTGAATGGAAACGACCGTTGAGAAATGGCGGTTTAGATGGACGTCTCGCTAAATTTGTGATGTATTAAACATATCGATTGACAAAGCATGCACCACCGGATAACGTAAGACTGATTTTTGTAAACGTCTCCTAGCACAAGGAAGCCCGTGAAAGTCGGGCACAGTCGCGCTACTGTAACCAGGGACAATGCTGATAAAGGCCACTTCAAATTGAGGGAAGGCGTCAGCGGAGGATGATCTGGAAGTCAGGATACTTGTCTAAGAGAATTACCATGAACCTTCGCGAGAAAAGGGACCTGCATGATGCGCCTGAGAACCAGGACACATTCAAAAAAAAGCCCCAACTTGAGACGGGGCTTTTTTTATGCTCTGTTATTGTTGCACTTTTCTTTTCTCTCTGCCTTTTCAGCCCCTGCGACTCTACCTATTCATCACACAATCTACGGCCAGACGCTTGACCAGGACAGTCAATCTATTCCGTTTGTATCGCTTATATTTACACCCTCAAACGTATTTATTCTATCCGATGAGAATGGTTACTTCTGGTACTCAGCTCAACTCTCAGAAAATGACTCCGTTATGGTGCAGCGCATTGGATATGAGAGCCAAACTTTTTCCATAAAATCACTTCTCCGAGATAGTAACATCAGACTTTCCCCAGTCATTCTCTCCCTGGAGAGTATTGAAATCCTGGCTGAGAATAAATCACCTACGGGAACAGTTCTAGCCCCAATCAGCCGCTTTTCTAAATCCAGTGGATCTGGCAGTATTGATCATAGCAAAATGCTTGGGCGCATTCCAGGAATTTCCATCAAAAGTTATGGGGGACCAGCAGGTATCAGTACCCTAAGTATGGATGGAGGTCCCAGTTCTCACACAAAAGTATTAATCGATGGTATCGATATTACCTCGGCCCAAAATGGAGAAGCTGACATCTCACAACTCCCACTCCCCTTTGTGGAAAGGATGAGTTACATCCCCTATGATATTTCCCACAGCACGAGCGGAGGAAGTGATGGGATCGTCAAGTTGGGATCCGGGGAGCAAAAGAGTCACTTGAGTATCAGTAATGGTAGTTTTGGTCATCAGGCATACGATGTTAATCTCAGAAAGCAAATTTCCGGTATTTGGACCTCACTTCAATTTGGGCAACGTCGTGAAGCAGGCAACTACAGAGTATTCTGGGATCACGAAAGCAGTTTTCGTAAAAATAATGACCTGGACCAGCGTTTTGTCTCATTAAAACTACGTAAGATGCTTCGTCCAGATCTGTTCTGGCAGTTGACTGCTCTTGAGTCACAACAATCCCGTGGAGTTGCTGGCCTGGTTTGGTCACCAGACACCTTGTCCCATCGGGAGGATCAACTCAAACTCATTGGGTTTGCTCTGAGTTGGATTCGTCCCTCAGGCAGCACCCGTTTGCAGCTTTCGTTACGTAATTCTCATGAAAATTATGTTAATCCATTATTAAATCTGGATAGTGATCATAAGCTCTCCAGTTACCACTTGAATATCAGTAATATGCAATCCTATGCCAGGGGAATCGAATTGCTCACTGATCTCGCATTAAGTCAGGATGAGATCCAGAGTAGCGCAACAAGTGCTCATAAACGGATGAGCTATGCCGCGTCAATTAAGCCTGGCTTTCAACTGATCAAAAACCTTAAGGTTGTCCCATCTTTGAAATTCCAGGCAAGTCCGGGTCTATTTGAGCAAGTCCTGGCAGACCTCCAGATTCAGATTCCACTTAGGTGGGGACCATTGACAAAAATTGCTGCCAGCCGGGGAGATATGTATCGTTACCCTAGTTTTAATGATCTGTATTGGTGGCCAGGCGGCAATCCAGATCTCCTAGCAGAGGAGACTCAGGTAACAACTGCCCAAATACAATTTGACCTCGACGATCTGGGTCAGTTCATGTTCCAGTGGCAAAAGAAAGAAAGTGCCAATTTGATCCAATGGATGCCGGTTCACTCTTACTGGCAACCAGAAAATGTTCAGTCTGCTGATCGGGAGAGCAGCAAGCTTATCTGGCAACTGAACAAGCCCCTTTGGCGGCTCTCGACTTTTGCTCATCTCAGCCTGATTCATACCTTTGATGAGATTCGTCAGAAACCCATGCGCTATGCCCCCACTCAAACATCAGCTTTCGGAATAAACTGGTCTCCATCAAAATTTGAAATCAACCTCCAGTATAATTATGTATCTGATCGGATCAGCATGTATGATTATCCCCTGGACACGATCCTGAAAGCTGCAGAATTATGGTCATTAAGTGTAGCACACACCTGGAGTGCCGCTTTTGGAGGGCTTACCCTGGTAATTGCTGGCGATAATCTACTGGATGTCCAGTATGAAAGCATACGCGGGTATCCTGAACCCGGACGCTCAATGCGCGTTACTGCCACCTTTAATTTTGAATGATAGCAGAGACTTTATTTAGTATCTCCATAAACGAATACATCAAATGATAGACAAGGAAACAACTGTGAAGACAATCTTACGATCATTAATTCTTACTACCCTCTTATTCCTCATCATTAAGCCTTCGATTGCTGGAGATTATTACGTTCTTTGTGAAGGCAACTTCGGGCAAGCAAATTCATCCTTATGGTCCCTTGATGAATCTCTTGCGACTTTGGATGGCCCCCTGATTTGGGATACGGGGAGCAATCCCCTGGGTGATGTGGGTCAATCCTTCTCACTTTACGATCATAAATTGTACATCATCATGAATAACTCGCATAAAGTTCGGGTTCTGGATTTAGAAAATGGTCCCAGCCAGTTAGAAGATATTGATCTCGCCGGTGCCAGCCCCCGTTACATGAAAATTCAAAGATCCCCGGAACGTGGATTCATAAGTAGTTGGAGTCTTGAAGCACTCCTTATTATTGATCTCACTACGAATACAGTGGTGGATACCTTTCTCATGGCTGGTCTCCCTGAGGAATTGCTGATTGATGGCGATCAATTGTTCGTTTCCATGAACATCCAGGCTGACTATAGCTCAGATAATAGGGTAATCCAATTGGATATTAGTTCACCGACTCCGGAAGTGATTGAGACATATGAGGTAACTCCTGGTCCTGGGTCAATGGCTCTCTCCAACAATAATCTCTATGTGACCTCGGTTTACTACAATGATGCCTGGGAGATTTTTACCGGGACTTCCAGAATCGATCTACAAACAGGAGCTATCCTGGCTGTCGACCAGGGCACCTACAATAGTGATCGAGTTGATATCGCAATTATTAATGATGTGCCCCATCGTACCTATGCCAGCTCCATCGTACCGCTTGATTCTGATCTAAATTTAGTAACAGATCAGGCCATAGCGCATACCGATGACTTCATCTCCTTTAATGTTCAGAATGGCAGTATTATTGTTGGTTCCAGCGATTATGTTGCCCCTGATATACTTGAGATCTACTCATTGGATGGGCAGAGCCTGTCAAGTTTTACGGTAGGCGCCCTCCCTGATGATGTGGTGTTTTATGATGCGAATGTAGTTGCCCTGGATGATGCACCAGAACTTCCCAGTTCAAACGCGCTGGGAAATGCCTTCCCCAATCCTTTCAATCCAAGCACCAGTATCCCTTTTCAGCTTGAAGAGGCGGGCCAAACTACTTTGAGATTATATAATGCGCAGGGGCAATTGGTTACGACCCTGATGAATTCGGCACTGGAACAGGGAAATTATACACTGACCTGGAATGGCACCAATGATCTTGGAAGAGGCGTTCCCAGTGGTATCTACTTTGCATTTTTGAGTACTGGTTCAACCAAATCGGTTATTAAACTTAATTTGATCAAGTAGTCCCAGCCGGTCTGGACATTGAGTTCACCGAAATGTCCAGACCATTGCGCAGATCATGGACTTCGGTGGGCTCTGCCTCTAGTGACCCTAAACTCAGAACTACAATTGATATAAATTTTTCCTTTCCCCAACCCACTTCAGCTTTAAAATAAAGCCGCCAATAGTCACCACATGTTATTCACAGAAGGGTTTTTCATGAAACGATCTACTGCTGGTATTCTTGCATTCGCAACAATCACGTTTTTCCTATATGCATTCGGAGTTGATTTCTTTGATGCAATCTGGTCTTTTCCCTCTGAGCGGGCGGTTCCATTTATGGTCTTGGCTCTGGTTGGTTCTGGAATTTATGTGACGATTTATCTTGGATTTCCTCAGATCAAACGCTTCTGGCATGGAGTTCAAGTCACCATGGGTATCTATGATAATCCGGATGATGAAGGTGACTTGAATCATTTCCGCGCCTTAACAACTGCCCTTTCAGCCACAGTAGGGATTGGCAATATAGCTGGTGTGGGGATTGCCATCTATTATGGTGGACCCGGAGCTCTGCTCTGGATGTGGATTACTGCCTTTTTTGGAACCACTTTAAAATTTGCTGAAAGTACGCTTGCTTTAAAGTATAGAGAGATGGACATCAATGGAGATACCGCTGGTGGTCCCATGTATACGATTGAAAACGGTCTGGGTAAAAATTGGAGATGGCTCGCTGTGGCATTTGCCGCCTTCACCATCATCTGTTCCATGGCGACTGGAAACGCCATCCAGTCATTCACCGTCTCCGATCAGATTTACTCTGAAGTATCACAAGTGGTCGGTTCAACACACTGGCTTACACTTAAGCATTTAGTTTTTGAGGGATTTGAAGTTTCCGTTCAGCAAATAATTAACGGTTTGATCATGGCCACGCTGGTGGGTCTAGTAATAATCGGTGGAATCAAGCGTATTGGTAAAGTGACTGGATATCTCGCTCCCATTATGGCTGGAGTTTATATTTTTGCTGCGCTACTAATTCTACTCTCACATTTTGATCAAATCGCAAACTCATTTGGCTTGATCTTCAAAATGGCCATTAATCCACCGGCTATGGCAGGTGGTGTTGGCGGTGGTGTGCTTTTGGTTATGCTCCATGGTATTAAAAGAGGATTGTACTCCAATGAAGCCGGTCAGGGAAGTGCAGCTATTGCCCATTCCACTGCCAAGACGAATCAACCGGTGCGAGAGGGTGCTGTGGCTATGCTAGGGCCTTTTATTGACACTATCCTTATCTGTACCTTAACAGGACTGGCTATCATCTCCACCGGCGCCTGGGAACACACTGAATTTTTTGTCCGAATCAGTGTTCAAGATGCAACCCTGGCAGATTCCATTGTAGCTTCAGGAGTTTTCGAGGGCCGTGAGCTCTTAAATAGCAGTTTATTAACTTCCTTTGCATTTAAAGAAGGCCTGAGCTGGATGATCGGTTGGGGTGATAAAATTATTACCATTTCAATCCTGCTCTTTGCACTTTCGACAGCCATCAGTTGGTCATTTTATGGTGATCGGTCTACAGAATACCTGTTTGGACCCAAAGCCATTCTACCCTATCGCAGCGTCTATGTCTTCTTCGTCTTCTTAGGAGGAATTGCTGGTCTGGATGCAGTCTGGAAATTTGGAGATGCAGCTCTGGGCTTCATGACACTACCCAACCTGTTAGCGATTATTCTTTTATCCAGAAAACTGAAGACCATGACCAATGAATATTTTGATCAAGAGCATGTCCCGTATAAATAAATTCAGGACATTGAGGTGGCTGCTGAGCCCCGTCGAAGTGCTCTCGAAATGTCCTCCTTTCCCAGGCTTCGACATGGTCCGCCTCTGGCGTTGATTTCACCTCATGTGCTTTGATTGATATGGATAATAATTTAGACCAACTCATTAAAGACGCAGGCACTATTGCCAAGTCTGCAGGTGAGATCATCCTCGAGTTGAACTCTCATGAAAGGCAAATTTCCTATAAGAGTGCCCGTGATATGGTAACTGAGGTGGATCAAGCTTCAGAAAACTATATCGTATCAGAGATCAATCGACTCTATCCTGAGCATGAGATTTTGGCTGAAGAAGGTGGTGCATCTACCCCAAACCAGTCCCCCTATAAGTGGATTATTGATCCCCTCGATGGAACCACCAATTTTGTACATGGATTTCCAGTATTTGCCGTATCCATCGGAATACAGTTTGAAAACGAACTCTTTGCAGCAGCTGTCTTCGATCCAAACCGCCATGAACTCTTTACTGCTGGCAGGGATCGAGGTGCTTTTTTGAATGGAGAACCGATTTCCGTGAGTAAGACTCACGAATTGGGCAAATCTTTAATGGCTACAGGATTCTCATATTTCAATGATGATTATTTCAAACTTAATATGGAGTTATGGGCTTCAATTTATGGTAAAACTCAGGGACTGAGACGGGCTGGGGCAGCTGCCATTGACCTGGCCTGGCTGGCCTGTGGTAGATTAGATGGGCTGTGGGAATTCAGTCTAAAGCCATGGGATATCGCAGCAGGAGCATTGTTGGTCAAAGAGGCTGGTGGACTAGTTTCAGGACCTCTGGGAGAGGATCTGGATTTATCTACAGGACATATCATTGCAGCCAATCCCAGCATTCATCCCCACATCATTAAGGAAATCAGCCTGTTTAAACACAGACTTTAGACAACCAGGATTAGGCGCTTAGATGTTACTCACTGGCATATTGCAGATTGAATTACACCTGCCGGCTGCACAGAGTTTGAAGCAAAAACGCAGTGTGGTCAAAAGCTTAAAGGATAGACTACGTTCCCGCTATAATGTTTCAGTTTCAGAGTTTGACTATCTGGATAAATGGCAACATGCTGCAATAGCTGTTGCGATGGTCTCTACAGACAAAGCCTATCTTGATTCAAGATTTCAATCGATATCACATTTTATTGATGATGAAATAATAGGTCATGCTTACATCCTGAAGTCTGAGCTAACAATTCTCTAAGTTTCACGATTCGAAGTAAATGCTCAACATGTCGTTTCCAAACGGAATGACTAACCCTACTTTTTTTTGGGGTTTTTCCAGTAGACTTCCTGGTTACCGCTGCGATGATTTTCAAAACGGGCCATAACAAATAATAAATCAGAGAGACGGTTCATATATTTGATGATTTCAGGCGCAACATCATCGCTTTGAGCAAGTGCAATTATTACGCGTTCAGCCCTACGACATACCGTGCGAGCCAAATGGAGCGTTGCTGCGGATTTTGTACCACCAGGTAGGATAAATTCTTCAAGAGCCGGGAGTTCAACATTCAAGTCATCGATGTGTTGTTCCAGATCAAGAATATGCTGCTGTGTAACTAAGTCAGTAATCATTCCAGCAGAGGCCAGCTCACCTCCCAGGTCAAATAAAGTATGTTGGATATGTGAAAGAATCTGGACAAGTTTTATATCTGGATCCTGGGTAAGCACCAGCCCGATGATGCTATTTAGTTCATCCACATCACCATATGCGCTTACTCTCAGTGAGTCCTTTGAGACTTCATCTCCATTTGCCAGACGAGTCTTTCCTTGATCACCTGAGCGTGTATATATTTTGGTGAGTCTCATTTTTAATTACCCCTATTTTGTTTCAATTCGTCAGCTGAGAATATTTCTACTGACAATTTCCAGCAGGACAACCGCTGCCCATAAGATAGTGAATACTACCGTAGACCATATGGATAGAGACGGTCTGAGTATCCGATACTCACGCTCTACTCTTGTGAAAAGAATTCGTATGAGATTCGCTGTCCATCCCACACCCGCAACGACGATACCAATGAGCATACCAGTTACTACCCAGGAATCTCCGGCAATATAGACCAATGGATAGCACGCAAAAAATACGGAGACCAGTATAACACTACTTGTGAATCGTGGACGCTCCAATACCAGTCCACTTAAACCCGCTTTGTCCAGACCCTCATTTTCTCTGGATTCAATCATCACAAACAGACCTATTAAGGAGACGAATAAAAGAATTCTCTGCAATCCTATCAACTCTTGAGATGGCAGGAAGAAATTTTCAAACCCAGTTCCCAGTAACAAGGTTTCCTGAGCCAGGAATAGATACAGAAATTGTTTGGTAATACTCCTGCTACGGAGTCCAAATACCAACAAGCCAATCATCGTCGCAAGAATGAGCATCAACTGGGTACGTGAAGGTGGAAATACGTTTGAAATATCGAGAATATGCCCTGGAATACCTGATAATGTATAATGACCATACCATACGATGAGCATGCCATAAAGAGCAATAAGGGGCGCAGGAACACTTAAACGGGGCCAACGTTTTTCAAGATGAACAACAAGGATAACCAGGAAGAATAGATCAGGAAGAAGTTGAACCTGAGGCTCCCAAAGACCCATAATAGCCGAGATAAACCAGACCCAGAGTAGATTTTTCTCTACCGTGCTGAGGGAGTATGAGTTATCAGTGACAGTTCTTTCAAGTTCCAGTATGAGCAACATGCTTCCACCCATAATCAGAAATCTGGCTAAACTCCAATCGAGAAACAATGAATGTGAGAGCGGAGCCAACACTACTGCAGCCAAAAACAGAATTATTGAATACATGTGAGCTGAATTTTTTGAAGTCCCTGAATAGTAAGCACTCAGGTGCAGTGCAAAAAGCATCATCCCAAGATGAAAGATAACCCCAGGGGCAACCATGGGCAGCTTTAGCTGTGGGAGTAGGCCAACAACCAGCAAAATGATTGTTACAAATGCTAATTGGTGTTGTCGGCTGGCCGAAATGAATTTTCCTGAATATTTTAGGAGAATTCCGGATAATAACAGGTAACCCGTTACCATCGCACTGATTATTTCAACTTGCTCCATGTTCTGGATTTACACTTTACCTACAGTTCAAAGGGATCGTCAATTAACTCCATGTAAACATTATTGGTATCATCATGGAAGGATAATTTGATGTAATGTCGACGGGTCTTATCAAAGATATCATCCCCTTTTTCTGTGCAAAAAAGAATGATATGTCCTTTATAATTCCCATATTCCCGCTTTAGCTCTTTATGGTTGACAAAGATCAGGTTTGTGTAATTCTCACCTTCCCTGATATGTAGGTCTCCCTTTTTATCACTAAAATCCGTAATTACATCAGGTTTTGACACGAGAGACATATCTTTGCCAATCCAAACGCTCAAAAGTTCCAGATGAAATGGAAGAAAGATGGAATTTTTGATTAAGAAGCCCTTTTGCTTAGCGTCCATGGCCTGTTTTATGGTTCTGCTCATTATATTTCTCCTGCTATTTTTTTTTAAAGATTAAAAAAGACCCACCAAACGACAAAAAAGATCGGCAGCAGGATTGGTATTGAATATTTGAATACATATCCCAGGAAACTGGGCACATCCACTCCAGCCTGTTCGGCAATATTTTTCACCATAAAATTGGGCGCATTCCCAATATAAGTCATAGCACCGAAGAATACGGCAGCCACTGAAATGGCCATGAGATAAACTATGGAGTTCGAATCTCCGGCTACCGGTGAATCAACACCTGCTGCAAAATGCTGTACATCGTTGATCGAGCCAATATCCAGACCGAATTTGCCTAGAGATCCAGCTAGAAAATTCAAATAGGTCGGTGCATTGTCCAAAACACCAGAAAGTGACCCTGTGAACCAGTAGAAACGAGATACTGTAAATTCAGCCGCATGATCTCTGGCATAAGACCCAATAAGCTGAAGTGCCGGAATCATTGTAGCAAAGATACCGATAAATAGATAGGCAACTTCCTTAATCGGTTCAAAATTGAATTCATTCCCCCTTAAAGCTTCTTTGTCACCCGTCTTATAAGCAAGGAAAGCGACGCTAAACATAATGATTTCTCTAATGCCAAAGGGGACATGGAACATTTTCTGTAAGCTTGGGAATCCATTAATCACCGCTGGATCCATAAACACTGAAATGATGACAATTCCCAGATAGATAAAGTTCTTACTGCCGTGAATTTCTACTGTCCTACCCTCTTTAGGTACAATACTGCTGGCAGGGGTCCTCATGTCAAATGCCATAAACACACCGATCACGGCCAAAGTAGTAACCAGCCAGATATGCCATACATGACCAATCACCCAGAAGAAGGGCACACCCTTAAGAAAACCTAAGAATAGCGGAGGGTCTCCAATCGGTGTAAGACCACCACCAATATTACTTACAACAAATATAAAGAAAATGACGTGGTATGGTTTCAGCCGTCCCTCGTTCAAACGCATAAAGGGTCGAATTAACAGCATAGAGGCACCTGTAGTACCGATAAAATTGGAGAGTATGGCTCCCCCCAATAAAATGAGTCCATTCACCCAGGGCTTCCCTGCAGCATTAAATTTGACCAGAATCCCACCTGAAGCCACAAAGAGGGCTGTTAGCAGAGCGATAAAGGATATGTACTCCTCAAGTGTATGCATGAGACTGAGTACCCCATGATCCATCAGAAATCCATAATAGACGGCCACAAAAGCCCCCAGGGCCATGGCAAATTTTGGATAGTGATGTTCCCACAAGTGGGGATAAAAGAGAGGACCTGTAGCAATCATGATTAATAAAATGATAAATGGGGCGACCAACCAGACCGGTGGCAAACCACCATGATGTGCAGCTTCAGCCTCCTGATGAATATCACCTTCATGGCTAACTATTTCTCCGCTGGCAGTCTGCTCGCTGATGCTGATATGCTCCTCTGCCATCACCGGACTGATAATTAACAGAGCCAATAATATTAGTTTTCCAAAAACAAACGTCCTCATGCTTCATTCCCTTTAAATTCAAATCGATTTGTCCGTATATATGTGTAAATCGACTCTGATTCGCTCCCTTTGAACATTTCGTTCATATTTTCCCAGAAAGAATCGAGTCTCATTTTGTATTTCTTTTCATAAAGATAGGCTTGAATCAGCATATCCAATTTGTCAATTCGCTTGACTACTTTTGCCTCAGGAGATTTAACAGCCTCAAAATCTTCCCAAAGATCAAGGAAGTAATCACCTTCCTGAACCCCGTTCACAATCTGATTTATTGCAGATGCTTCGGCGGCATATTTTGTCGCTTCTGGAACACCATCATGTGGAGTTAGATCACCAACGATGGACTCTGCAATATCATGTACCAAAGCCATACTCAATGCTCTTTCAACATTCACACCATTTGACAGTAAAACAGTTCGAAGGTGAAGAATGAGAATTGACATCCCATAACTATGGGCAGCAATCGATTCAACACCACTTTCAGCAATTCCAGATTGTAACCATCCCGATCTTGGAATAGCCTTGAGCTGATAGATATGCTCCAGACTTGATATCAGATCATATGTTTGATCGTTTTTGTCGGCATCATTCATAAGCTGAGAAGATAGAATAAAGGGGAGTGAATACTAAAAGATTTGCCAATTATCGAAACATAGGCACGTTCTTAGTTAGGTATGATATGGTACCCAATTGTGGAGGTCACTATCGAGACTATTGCATCTAACTATCTATGTATCAGCGGTTAAAGAGTATCTCATCAAGCACCTTGATGTAATAATATCAATGTTTCACACTTAAAGTGGACGTTGAGGTGGATTAATATCGTTCAATTCGCAACGAGACGTCAGAGCGATCTATGGCATCTCGAATTTTACATCGGGGTGACGAATTATCAATACCGGACAATGGGCTTTCCGGACAACTTTTTCAGCAGTAGAACCATAAATAGCATGACTGAATCCGCTCAGGCCATGAGTAGCCATCACGATGAGATCCATGCCCTCTGCCTTTGCGAAAGCGACTATTTCACGCCAGGGTTTGCCATGCAGGCTTGTGGATTTACTCTTGATTTCGGGAGGAATTTGTTCAGCCATTATCTTGGTCAGAGACTCGTCAACATATCCACTCAGCTGCTTTTCGATATCAGGGTAACTATAGGTCCCCCAGGCGAAATCAACAGGTGCAACGATAGGCTCCACGATGTGTAAAACATGCAAGCTGGCCTGATACTTTTGTGCCAGATCAACTGCGAAGGGCAGAGCATATTTCGCAGATTCCGAAAAATCAGTTGGCACTAAAATTTTTGAATACTTCATTTTATGACCTCCAAATTTTGAGGAGGAATATCAGTCTGAGAGTTCCCTCCCCAGTTCCAGACCCTTTTGGAATGCGATCAGGTTGATCTCCAAAAGATGTTTCTTCTTAAAGATAAGCGGTAGAACTCGCTGAACCACCAAAGGATCGAGAAAATCGGAGAAGCCTGCCATCACCCCGAGAAGAACCACATTTGAGACTCTACTATTCCCCAGGTCCTTCGCGATCTTAGTGGCTGGTACAGGAATATTCCTGATATCTTTGCGTTGGGGCTCAACATCGATCAAGGAACTATCCCAGACAATGGCTCCCCCATCCACCACATCACCTTCAAATTTTTCCAGGGAAGGCCGATTCATGGCTACCAAAACTGTGGGATGGGTCACCAGAGGTGAACCGATATTGTTTCTGGATAACTTCACATGACAGTTTGCCGTCCCACCACGCATTTCAGGTCCATAGGAGGGAATCCAACTGACCTGCAGGTCCTCACGCATTCCGATCTCACTCAACCAGACTCCTAGAGAGAGAACGCCCTGTCCACCAAACCCGGCAATCTTGATCTCCTGATCTATCTGCGGAGCAATCTTCATTGCAGCAGTATCAAATTCCATTTTGTCCTGCTCCAGGCCGATCAATTTGGGCACTCTTTCAGTGGGTGCCAAATTTGAGCTCAGATCCAGCGGTTCAACCTGATCTGCAATATCCTTATACACACCCAGTGGGAAGTTCTCAACCAGGGTGGTTTTGATCCATTCCTCGGATTGAGGGGCGGTCATCTTCCAGCCAGTCGGACAAGTCGAAAGGACTTCAATAAAGGAAAAACCCTTTTTCTCGATCTGATTCCTGATGCCTTTGCGTACGGCTTTGCGAGCAGCGTTCTTGGAGCGAACATCAGCCAGCATAACTCTTTCCACATAAACAGGTGATTCCAAACTGGCAATAATTTCGGCCATCTTGATGGGATAGCCCTCATTCTGCAGGGTCCGGCCATAAGGTGTTGTGGTGGTCTTTTGTCCAATCAGGGTCGTAGGGGCCATCTGACCGCCTGTCATACCATAAATGGCATTGTTCACAAAGAAGACCGTCATGGACTCGCCCCGGTTGGCTGCATGCAGGATCTCATTTCCTCCAATGGCTGCCAGATCACCATCACCCTGATAGGAGATGACGATGGACTCAGGCAGAGCCCGTTTTACACCAGTAGCCACAGCTGGGGCACGGCCATGAGCAGCCTGAATATTTCCGGCATTAAAATAGTAATAAGCAAACACACTGCAGCCTACTGGGCTGATGAAGACCATATTTTCTGCTACCTCAAAATCTACCAGGGCTTCGGCGATCATTTTATGCAGGATACCATGGCCACAGCCAGGACAATAGTGGGTTTGTTCCTTATTGCTTCCCGGGCGACGCTCGTAGGTATCGTAAAAGCCTTTTGATTTTCCTAAGATTTTGACACTCATAATACCCTCATCATCCGTTTGATCTCGTGAACCAATTCTTTAATGGATGGCACGTTTCCACCCATACGACCGTAAAATTCTACTGGCTTAGCACCATTCACCGCCAGGCGTACATCATCCACCATCTGTCCATTACTTAATTCGATAACACTAAAGGCTTTGACCCGGTCAAGGGCTGCCAATTCACTTAATCGTTTGGTCGGATAGGGCATCAAGGTAATCGGTCGTAACATGCCGACTTTAACACCTTCATCCCGCAATTGATTGACGGCAGTGTGTACCAATCTGGATACAATGCCATAACCAACGACGACAAACTCAGCATCATCAAGTTTGTACTCTTCATAGCGGGTGTCATTATTGGTAATGATCTCGTATTTTTGCTGCAATTTCTGGTTGTGACGCTCCAGGTCATCTGGGTCAAGTTCGATGGAACTGACCAGATTCATACGGTCACGGTCCACTCCCCTGACTGCCCAGGTCTTTTCGGCAAATTCAGTCACCGGTTCGGGAAAATCCACCGGCTCCATCATTTGTCCGATGAACCCATCAGCCAGAACCACTGCAGGATTACGATACTTGTCAGCCAGATCAAAAGCCAGCATGGTCAGATCGCACATTTCCTGAGCAGAATTTGGAGCCAACACAATATTCTTGTAGTTTCCATGTCCGCCACCCTTTACAACCTGATGATAATCAGCCTGTTCTGGTGCAATATTTCCAAGACCGGGACCCCCGCGTGTGATATCCACTACTACACAGGGTAGTTCAGCACCCGCCAGATACGACAAGCCCTCCTGTTTAAGGCTAAATCCAGGGCTGGAGCTGGCAGTCATGGCACGAATTCCTGTGCCAGCAGCGCCATAAACCATGTTAATAGCTGCTATTTCGCTCTCAGCTTGAAGAAAGGTCCCACCTACCAGCGGCATAAACTGTGCTGCAGCATGGGCAATTTCACTCGCTGGAGTAATTGGATATCCATAATAAGCGCGACAACCAGCCAGAATGGCTCCCTTGACAATCGCTTCATTTCCTTTTACAAATTGCTTGGCCATACTCTACTCCGCAAAACTTAAGCTTCTAAAATTACTAAGGACAACTTGCTGACCGCAGGCTTCACACTCTGCCAGTCCTTTCACAGCATCTGTAACTGTCAGACGGCTAGGTACATTTTTAGTCTGACATATATAGGCTTCTTGAGCTTCAGCCCAATTTTTAAAAACAGTAATAGCTCCAGGCTCTGGACAGGCATAGTAACAAACACCGCAGCCTGTACAGCCTTCCCCATCATATTCGGCCGGACTATAACCATGAGTATTAAAACTATCTGCTAAGTGGAGCACATCAACTGGACATGCAACGACACATAGATTGCATCCCTTACATTCCTCGATGTTGACTGCAACGAGTCCACGGGCTTTAGCCATATTCAGAACCTCCTAAGATTCATATTTTTCAATGTAAAAGTTTGCTCTCAAATGATTGTCGCTCCAATTCCTCGCGAAAATCTGGATGAGCTATTGCTATCAGAGCCTTGGCTCTTTCTCTTAGTGTTTTTCCATGAAGATGGGCAATACCAAACTCAGTAACTATATAATGCACATCTCCCCTGCTGGTAGTTACTGCTGCACCAGGTTTCAAATCCAAGACAATGCGGGATTGTGTCCCCTGTTTAGCAGTTGATGGCATGGCGATAATGGGTCTCCCACCAACACTTCGGGAAGCACCTCGCATAAAATCAACCTGGCCACCGATTCCTGAAAAATTTGTGCGCCCCATGGAATCAGAACAAACCTGACCAGTTAAATCAATCTCAATCGAAGAATTAATTGCCACCATTTTATTATTCTGGGCGATGATATAAGGATCATTCACATAATCTGTGGGATGAAATTCCATAAAGGGGTTCTCGTGGATAAAATCGTAAACATGCTGGGATCCCATAACGATGCTTGAGACCACTTTTCCGGGATGCAGGGTTTTTTCTTCACCATTAATCACACCGGATTCAACCAACTCTACAACACCATCACTGAACATCTCTGTATGAATACCCAGGTTCCGCTTCTCTTTGAGATAAAAGAGTGTTGCATCCGGAATCGCCCCGATACCCATTTGTAGGGTCGAACCATCTTCTATAAGACTGGCAATATATTTCCCTATCAACATGTGCCGGTCGGACAATTCGACTTTGGCTGCTTGAAATAATGGCTCATTTGCCTCAACGATAAAATCTAGCTTTGAGGCATGGATAAAATTGTCGCCATGCACCCGGGGCATCTGTTGGTTCACCATGGCAACAATAATTTTTGCCCGCTTACAGGCAGCAATGGTCGTATCCGTACTGACACCAAAACTGCAAAAACCGTGGGTGTCTGGTGGGCTCACATGAATTAGTGCAACATCCACAGGGATGTGACCATTTTTAAACAACCCAGGTATTTCGGACAGAAAAATAGGTGTCCAGTCAGCCCTGCCAGCGTTAACTGCTTCTCTTACATTCGTCCCTGTAAATAATGAATTAAGTCGGACATGTCCTTCCATTTCAGGAGTAACATATTTCGCATCACCGAGTGACAGTATGTGGCTAATGGTTACATCCTCAAGTTCCATCACACGTTTACTAAAGGCATCTACAAAAATCTGAGGCGTGGCTGCCCCGGCATGCAAATAAACAGAATCCCTGGATTTGATGAGGCTCATGGCCTCCTCAGGAGTTCCTATACGAGAGCGATAATTATCTGTCCAGGTCATTATATCTTTATTCCGAACTGACGATTAAGAACGGGCTGCATATTGCGGCCCTCAAGAGTGTATAAGCCCTTTTTGAGCACATGTGAATCTTTCATCGCCCTGTGGATGCCCATCTCTGCTATCTGAATCAGATATTTTGATAAAACATTAGAAAGTGCAATGGAAGTGGTCCTGTTGATTCCTGATGTAATATTGGGAACACAATAGTGAATAACGCCTTCATCCACATACACAGGATCCGAAATTAAGGTAGGTCTCGATGTCTCACTTGCTCCACCTTCATCAATGGAATAATCGATGAGAACAGATAAATGCTTCATTTTTTTAACCATCGCTCGTGTGATTATCTGAGGAGTTGGTGCGCCTCTTTCAAGAATAGATGTTACGACGACATCAGCTGAAGAAATCATTTTCTCGACTGCGGTTTGGTTTGCATATAATGTTGTAATCCGCTCACCCAGCCTATTTTTAACAATGCGTAATTGATCAATATTCTTATCAAGGACATGAACCTGTGCTCCCAGACCAACAAAAGCCTGAGCGGCACTGGCGCCCACCATTCCTGCACCAATGATGACAACGGACGCAGGAGCGACACCAGGGACACTTCCCAGGAGGACCCCTCTTCCCATGGGGTCACGTCCAAGATAGTTTCCAGCGATGATAGGTGCCATTTGGCCAGCTAATTCGCTCATGATAGTCAAAATTGGCCTTGAGCCATCCTGCTCTTCCATGATTTCCATACCTATCAAGGTGATTTTTTTCTCGGTTAAACTCTTAAAAACCCCCGGGGAACTAACTGATAGGTGCTGGAAGGTGAGGACAGTCTGACCATCAAGCATTTGATCAAGACACTCTTCATTCACTGGTAGAAGTTTTAGGAGGATATCAGACCGACCGTAAATTTCTTCCGAACTGAATACAATTTGAGCGCCTTTATTTGTATAAGCCTGGTCAGTGAAGCCACTTGCTACACCAGCACCGGATTCAACAAAGACACTATGTCCTCTCTTTATAAGAGATGTTGCCCCCCTGGGTGTTAAACAGACTCGCTTTTCGTTCAAGCGACTTTCATGCAGAATCCCAAAATTCATAGCCAACTCCCAGTCCCAACCCCCATGTTTTTGATACAAAATAATAAAGACAAACAGTGTGCCAAGTGTCCCTAGCTCACAAAATTGATATTGCTATTTCCCCTGGACAAATCTGTTTATTACTTTATTTGTGGAAAATCTTACGCCTTCAGATTACGATAGAGCAAGTCGAATTCCTACTACAAGCATACTCATGAGAAAGCCACATTGCTTCTATAAAATGAATCTCTAGCATAGGATTATTCAAATGAGCATTTTTAATAAGGATATCTCAACTATTTTAAGCCATGTTTAAACAGGTTCTCACACTTAAACAACGCCCCGGTTTCAGGGACATGATGCAGCATCGGGTTCATGAAATTTTATTGATCTCCAGCCTTTATGACGCTTTCAAATTAGAAGAGGATGGGCGTATTGGTGAAATGATTTTCACTGAGTACCAGGATATGAACCTGAGTAGTGCTCCCCGGATTACCAGAGTGTCTACTGGCGATCACGCTCTTAGAAGATTACGAGCCAGACATTATGACCTGGTTATAACCATGACTCGAATCTCAGATATGAACCCTTTTGAGCTTGGGCGAAAGATTAAAAAGAAACATGAATCCATTCCCGTGATTATGCTGGCTTCAAATCGTCGCGAATATACTTGGGCTACACAGAGGGTTGCTAACCTTGACGGTATTGATAAGACCTTTATCTGGCATGGGGACTCGAATATCTTCACCACGATTGTAAAGTATATCGAAGACCACATGAATGCACCACGAGACATTCTTAAGGGTGGCGCCAGAGCCATCATTGTGGTGGAAGACTCACCAAAATATTATTCCATTTTTTTGCCCATGTTATACAGCGTGATAATCAATACCACTCAGAAATTGATGAAGCATGAGTACACCGATGAGCTTCGTCTGTTCAGGATGCGTTCTAGACCAAAGATCCTGCTGGCATCCACTTTTGAGGAAGCCAATGAGTTGTACAAGCTGTACAAAAATAATCTTCTCGCTGTAATCTCTGATGTGAGATATCCCAGGAAGGGGAAACTTGATCCTAAGGCCGGAGCCGCGTTTATAAAAATTGTTCTGAAAAAAAATCCCAGCATGCCCATTATCATGCAATCCATGGAAGGTAGCAATGAAGAAACTGCCAAGAAATTAGGGGCTTACTTCATTGCAAAATACTCACCTCAACTTCTTAAGAGCCTGCAGGATTTTGTCATCAAGCATTGTGGTTTTGGTGATCTGGTATTCAGTACTCGCGAAGGTAAAACCATAACAAAAATCCGTCATTTGAATGCTCTCAAAGCTGCACTGGAGTCAGTTCCCATTCAAAGTATCGAATATCATGCACGTCGGGATCATTTCTCAAATTGGTTGGCAGTTCGCGGTTACTTCGATCTGGCTGACTTTCTTAAACCTGTTAATATTGAAGATTTTGAAAACCCTGAAGACTTTCGCAAGATTCTCCTGGATGCAATCGAACGACAACTCGTCCTTCAGCATTTTGACAATGTTGGATACTTTGATATCGACACCTACGACCCGACGATTGCAGCCGTGCGTATTGGTGGAGGGTCAATTGGTGGCAAAGCAAGAGGTCTGGCATTTCTCACGGCCCACAAACGCCGATTTGATTTTTCACAGAAATACTCAGACCTGGTGGTCGATGTCCCACAATTTGCGGTCGTGGCAACCGATATTTACGATCGATTTCTGGATATCAATAAATTGAGTGTAAAAGCTCTTGAAGTTGGAACCAATGAAGAGATAGATGAACTATTTCGAAAAGCTGTATTCCCGGGAAACTTCGCTGACCAACTACATTCCTATCTGGGACACCATGCAGGTCCCCTGGCGGTAAGATCATCAAGTTTGTTAGAGGATTCACTCTTCCAGCCTTTTGCTGGAATATATAGCACGTATATGCTTCCTAATTGTGCTCCGGCCCTGGACACACGTGTATTTCAACTTCTGGAAGCTATCAAACTTGTTTACGCTTCAGGATTCCACCGAGAGGCTATCGCCTACCTTAAATCAACCGGTAACCGCCCGGAGGACGAAAAAATGGCCGTGGTGATTCAACACCTCAGCGGTCGCAAGCATGATGACTATTATTACCCCAGCTTTTCTGGTGTGCTGCAAACTCTTAACTACTATCCACAGGGTGCCATGAAACGAGAAGAGGGTATGGCCACAATGGCTTTGGGTCTGGGTCGTACCGTCGTGAATGGTGAAAAAGCACTTAAATTCAGTCCCAGGAGACCCAACGTTTTTCCCCAATTTTTTGATGAGAAATCTATTCTTAAGAATAGTCAGAATCACTTTTACGCCCTGGATACAACGCACTGTGAATTACCTCTGGAGAATGGTGAAAGTTCGAATCTGGTTCAACTCGATCTAAAAGTTGCTGAGGAGCATGGGAGCCTTGATCACATAGCTAGCGTGTATTCATTCCAGGATAGACGATTTCGTGAATCCCTGTTTGAGCAAGGCCCCCGCATTATCACCTTTTCCAACATCTTGAAGTGGAAATCTTTCCCCCTTGCTGATATGCTCAGTGATTTAATGGAATTTGGTAAGTTAGGTATGGGCTGTGAAGTGGAAATGGAGTTTGCTGTAAATCTTCCGAAAAAATCTGGGGATCCAGCTGAATTGTCCATTCTACAGATTAGACCCATGGTCACATTTGAACGTCCCCATGTGGTTGACGTCACTCATGCTGAGAAAAAGGATGAACTATTTAAAAGTGAGATCTGCCTTGGCAACGGTGACAATATCGAGATTCATGATTTAGTGTATATCGACATTGATAAGTTTGACATTTTAAAAAGTCAACAAATCGCTCAGGAAATACGCGACATGAATCGGGAATTCAGTTCTGAGAAACCCTATTTATTAGTGGGTCCGGGACGCTGGGGAACAGCAGACCCCCTATTGGGAATCCCGGTTACATGGAATTTTATTTCCAACGCTAGATCCATTGTGGAGGTGGGTTTACCTGATTTATACGTGGAACCATCCTTTGGAAGCCACTTTTTTCAAAATATCACATCTCTGGGGATCAGCTACTTTACGATACCCCCTCGACAATTAAAAGAAAATATGAATCTGGATTGGTTCAAAAATCAAGAGTGCACTAACGAAACGACCTACCTCAAACACTTTCATTTTGAACAGCCCTTTATTATTCAAGTTGACGGGGTGAAGGGTGAAGGACATATCTGGAGACCTGGTTGTGGTATATCCGAGGCAGAAGGTTGATAACTTCTGCATTGAGTATTCTCTAAAATATTTTATGTTTGAAGCCAACCAAGGAGGAGATGTTAACATGCGCAAAAGTCTTATTTCATTATTCACTGTTTTGCTGATTGCAACCGCTGCATTTGGACAAAATTCTGGTATCGGAATTGGCTTGTCGACTGATGGACTAACCGGGAAATACTGGATGAATGGTACGAATGCCATAGCTGTTCATTGGAATTTTGGAAGCGCACTGGCGGCCGATTACTTATTTGATATGCCAGATCTGCTAAAGATCACAGACAATGCTACCCCAGTATATTACGGAGCCGGCATGACCCTGGGAACTCACACAGACTTAAACGATGATCTTGAAGAAACGACAGAGTTTGATCTAGGTGTTCGCGGTGTGATTGGAATCAGTTACTATCTTTCATCATATCCTGTAGATATTTTCATCGAAAGTACTCCTACGCTGAAAATCCTTGGCGGTGGTGGTTTTAGTTTTGGTGGTGGCTTCGGAATTAGATACTTTTTCTAAACTGTATTAGCATTTTTCTAATAAAAAGCCCGGTTCTTTGAACAGGGCTTTTTATTTTCCTTCATCTCTAATTGATTTTAGAGTTGCCGGATTGTTAGGATTCACGGTGGATTCTTTTATTGAAATCGTGTATATCGTGGTTAGTATTGAGCAGACCCATACCTGGTATATTTTTCGCCATAAGGGTGTGGTACTGAAATAGTTAGCTAAACATATTTGTGAGGTCCTTTAGTGACAGATACAACACATAATTTTCATATACCCGTAATGGGAACTGGCCATTCAATCGACACACCTATACGCCTGGCCCATTTAGGAATCACTTCAGTCATATCTATTATTGATGATATTTTGTTGGAACGTTTAAGGAAATTTTACACCTCAAAATATGATTTACCGTTTGAACGTATCTCTGCCCGTGAAGAGGATGGTCGTGCCAAGCGCATTACAGCCTATTTGGACATGGTCCATGATATCGTTGAGATGAAGATGGATCACGTCCGTTCTCTCCCATTTTTTGAGAAAAATGAAAAAACTCGCTACTTCGAACTGCTGCCTGATACAAGTACGCTTAAAAAGGCTTATCACGATCTCATGGCCACAAAACCAGGCGAATTACGCGATAAGATTTCCAAAGAGTTATCGCATAGAATGCAACCAGGTGGAATCGATGTCAATATTATGGTCAAAGTGGATCGTATTGATATGGATAAACATGGCAAACCCATGGGTGAAGGTTTTTCAGATGCAAAAGCTGCCCTACGAGGGTTTGCGAAAAGCAAGCTTGATTCAGCTATGGTTTTTTCTGCTGGAATCAATCAAAGTTTGTATGGTTACATGACAAAGTATCAAGATTTTTATCGTGACCAGCAAGGTGAGATTAAGAAGAAGATCATCCTGAAAGTCAGTGATTTTAGATCCGCCATGATTCAAGGTCGCTATATGGCGAAGAAGGGCTTGGAAATATCAGAATTTAGAATTGAATCTGGATTGAATTGTGGAGGTCACGCCTTTGCATCTCCAGGTCATTTATTACCTATCCTACTCCAGGATTTCAAGGATAAACGTGCTGAATTAGGCACACAATTCCAGCCTATTATCAAACGCTTCTACGATAAAATGGGGTGGAGCTACCCGGAGAACCTTGAACATCACCCTGAGATTACTGTTCAGGGTGGCATTGGTAATAATGGTGAGGCCCAGAGATTAGAAAAAGATTTTGGTATGGATCGCACTGGATGGGCCAGTCCTTTTCTGTTGGTACCGGAAGCCACGCCCATTGATACAGTAACACGTATGCAGCTCATGAATTCTACTGATGACAGTCTCTATTTGAGTGGTGCATCTCCCCTGGGAGTTCCTTTCAACAATTTAAAGGATTCTGGCTCTGAAAAATGGTCCAAGAAACGGTACCTCCAGGGAAAACCTGGTTCAGCATGCCCCAAGGGATTCCTTGTTTCCAATACTGAGTTTACAGAGCTACCAATTTGTACAGCCTCTTCGGAATATATGACTCACAAACTGGCAGAAATTGAATCGACTATTGAGCCTGGATCTGAAAAAGAAACAGCGATCAATAACGTATTAGCCAAAACATGTCTATGTGAGCATCTGGGTAATGGAGCTCTCATCAGTCTGGGAATCGTTCCCGCAAAGCGATCGCCACAGGCTATTTGTCCTGGACCAAATCTCTCATGGTTTACCCGGAATTATTCTCTGGAAGAATTGGTAGATCAGATCTATGGCCGTGGTAAAGAATTGCTTTCTTCCGATCGTCCGCATATGTTTGCTAAAGAAATTCAGCTCTATGTCGATCACTTTCGTACTCGTATTCAAGATACCATGGGACCTAAAGAATATCCTTCTCTACATGCTTTCTATGACAATATGACCAGGGGTTTTGAATATTGCAAAACCATCGCCAAGGGGCATTCCTACCCTGGTGAAAATCTTCCTTCACTAAGTGAAGCGATTGAGAAACAGGGGCAGCGCTTGGAAGAGATTTATACAAATTTTAAAGCTAAAATCAGCAAGGAAGTGCCCACAGAGGCTTAACAAACTTCTGATTTACTAGAAGCATTTATATATAAAAAAACGCGGTGTAGGCCGCGTTTTTTTTATTGCTGACAATAGTTAAGAGTATCGAAAACCAATTGGTTCTTTGATAGGTATAAAAAAAGCGCGGTGGACCGCGCTTTTTTTGTGAACTTTTAAGGATTGGAGTGCTTAGACAACACCCTGATCCATCATTGAATCAGCAACTTTTAAGAAACCGGCAATGTTCGCGCCAGCTACATAGTCACCGTCAAAACCATAACGCTTTGCAGTATCAATGGCATTGGTGTGAATGCTCTTCATTATGTTATGAAGACGTTCATCTACTTCTTCACGTGTCCATGAAAGACGCAGAGAGTTCTGCGACATCTCAAGACCTGAAACAGCAACACCACCAGCATTAGCAGCTTTTCCTGGACCATAAAGAATCTTGGCAGCTTGATAAATTTCAATCGCTTCAGGATCGGAAGGCATATTCGCCCCTTCAGCCACAACAAAACAGCCATTCTTGATCAATGTATTAGCTTCTTCCTCGTTTACTTCATTTTGAGTAGCACAAGGCAAAGCAACATCACATTTGACATGCCAGGGACGCTGACCTTCATAATACTCACCACCAAATTCAGCAGTGTATTCTTTGATACGTCCACGACGATTGTTTTTGAGATCCATAACCCAGGCCAGTTTTTCTCTATCAATTCCTGCTGGATCATAAATAGTACCTGCTGAATCTGAAAATGTGACTGGTTTTCCACCGAGGTCTAGGACCTTTTCAGTGGCATACTGAGCAACGTTTCCACTTCCAGAAATAGTCACAACCTTACCTTCGAGACTATCACCACGGGTTTTAAGCATTTCTTCAGCAAAATAAACAGTTCCATAACCGGTGGCTTCAGGTCTAATTAAACTTCCACCCCAGTTAAGCGATTTACCTGTTAAAACACCCTCAAACGCATTTTTGAGTTTTTTGTACTGTCCAAACATGAAACCGATCTCACGACCACCAACACCAATGTCTCCAGCTGGAACATCTGTATTGGGTCCAATATGGCGGAAAAGTTCGGACATGAAGGATTGTGTAAAACGCATCACTTCGATATCGGATTTACCCTTAGGATCAAAATCTGAGCCACCCTTACCACCACCCATGGGGAGGGTTGTAAGTGCATTTTTGAAAACTTGTTCGAAACCAAGAAACTTTAAGATGCCAAGATTAACACTTGGGTGGAAGCGCAGACCGCCTTTATATGGTCCGATTGCGCTGTTAAACTCTACCCGGAAACCACGGTTAACCTGAACTGTACCAGAATCATCAACCCATGGAACACGAAACATTATCACACGTTCTGGTTCAACGATGCGTTCCAAAACCTTTGCCTCACGATAATGAGGGTGTCGATCTAGAACTGGCATTAAGGAGGTAACAACCTCCTCCACTGCCTGGATAAACTCTGGCTGTGCCGGGTTCTTAGCTTGGACACCGGCCATAAATTCTGCAACATGATTAGACATGCATACCTCCTAAAAGTTGGATCTCAGTTCTCCCACTGCTCTCCTGATGCCGCATGTCAATAAATGCGAACGAGACGCCAGTCACTGAATAATCCGATGATTGTATCATATTTTTCATTGTCTAGTAAGCGAGACAAATCTTGTGCCATTTACGTGCAAATTCACTAAAATTGACAATGCTGTGATAATAATCTCTTTCGGATAAAATTCATCACAATTATTGGTGGGAGCGATGATTTTCCATAATTATTCGCTCACTTAAAAATTATTGCCTTCTTCAGCAAATGACTCCTAGCAATTAATTTGGAAGTCAAGATTATCGTTCCTATGTTAAAGGCTAAAGGAGAAGGAAATACCGTTGAAAGATTCACTACATGATCTCTTGGATAATGTGGATGTAGACCCTGTTCAGCAGGAAACCGCACTGGTCCAATATTTCAAAGATTTTGAGGTTCAACCACCTCAGGACCTGGAAACCTGGTCCAACAATCTTCTCAAATATGCTGATCATATTCTTGGAACTGGAAGTCAAAGAAGTCTGACCTTCCTTTTAGAGCAAGGCTGGAATCCAGCTTTCACCTCACTTATCAAAGCCTGTAACATCCAGAATGAATGGTTCCAGCTCGAAATGGAGCTGGTGCGGAAACTCAAATACACACCTGGTCATCTCTTTAATCGCAAGGCCGCACAGTTGGGGAACAAAACCCTTTTTAATTTCAAGCGGGGTCGCCAGTGGCAACAACAATCCTGGTCAGCCGTTCAGCAATCTGCCAACCACCTGGCAGCAGCACTCATTGATCTTATGGGCAGTACCAGTCCTCGTATTGCCATACTTTCTGAAAACCGTCTGGAAGTTGCCATTACAGATATCGCCTGTCTAACGTATGGCTTCGTGAATGTTCCTATCCAACCAGCTGCTCCCCCGGCTCAAGTCGAGTATATCCTCGCCCATGCTGAGATTGAGGGAATTTTCATTTCTGACTCACAACATTTGCGTTCCATTGAAAGTATCCTTCCCAAGCTACCAGCGATAAAGCATATCATTACCTACAATAGTGTTGCTACGACCAACCCGATGGTGAAATCATATAAGCGGTTGATTGATGAAGGTGGTTCAGCCGAGGCACTTGATTGGTTGGAAGGTATACGACTTTCTGTATCCCTCTCTAATATTGCCAGTATCATGTATACTTCAGGCACAACAGGGTATCCGAAGGGTATTGTTTTCACTTATGAGAATATCATTTCCAAAAGATTTGCCCGAAGCCTGGCACTGAACCTGGGCACTGAAGATCGTTTTCTTTGCTTTTTGCCCCTCTTTCACACTTTTGGTAGATTTTTAGAAATGTGGGGTTCAATATTCTGGGGCGCTGAATATACTTTCTCCAGCGGAAAAGGAATTCAATCGCTCCTCAGCGACCTCAAAGCCATCAAACCTACTGTGCTGATCAGCATTCCTAAACGCTGGCAGGACATCTATGACACCATTGGTGCAAGTGTTGATCTCGTGAACGATGAGTCCTCTAATATTTCTAAGGGAGTGAAAGAAGTGACCGGTGGTGCTTTGCGTTGGGGACTCTCTGCAGCAGGATATTTACCTCCTGAGATATTTCGGTTTTTCCAGGCTTATGATTTACACCTGCATAGTGGTTATGGAATGACTGAAGCTACTGGTGGTATCACCATGACGCCCACCGATGGATATATCGAAAACTCAGTAGGTATTCCCCTGCCCGGTATGGAAATAAAACTGGTCGAGGATGGAGAGTTATGGATCCGGGGCGCCTATGTATCAGGCAGTTACTGGAATCCTACTGAGCCAGATGAACGTCCGGATGGATGGTTTACTACTGGGGATATCTTCCAGTCCCTGGACAATGGCCAGATCGAAATCATTGATCGTAAAAAAGAAATTTACAAAAATGCTAAGGGTCAAACTATTGCCCCACAAAAAATCGAAAATATGTTCAGAGATTTTGAGAGTATCCATCAGCTCTTTATTGTCGGCGATCATATGCCCTATAATACTGCACTCGTCAGGCTGAACAAGAAACACAAAGATCTTAAGAGCATCTGGTCAGATCGACAAAAAGTTCGAGACTATGTTGGTAATGTCATTCATTCTGTAAATTCATTTTTAGCTCCGTTTGAAAGAATTGTTGATTTCCGCCAGGTCGACCGGGACTTCAAAAAGGATTTAGGTGAGCTGACTGAAAAAGGGACATTTAAACGTAGCGCTATTCTGGAACATTTTAAATCCACTGTAGAGTCACTTTATGAACGACCATACAAATCATTTTTTATGGAAGGCTTGGAGATCCAAATCCCAAATTGGGTATTTCTTCAGCGTGGTTGGACACAAAATGATCTGGTTATAAAAGATCGAATTCTCAAGCATAGGAATAAACGACATTCTTTGAGAATTGAGCCCGGGGAAAACGAAATCCGTATTGGGGCACTTTTTTATCAATTCGAAGGCAATATTCTCCAGTTTGAAGATTTCATTCGTCAACCTGCTTATTGTCTTGGTAATCGGGAATTGGAAGAATTTCTGGACTATGCTCATTTAAGAATAAAGCCTGTCAACAAAAGACCTGATCTGCTTCCAGGCACCTGGGTTGATCTGGAGATTACCGATGAGGACAAACAGCAAGCTGAAGCTGAAGTTGAAAAAGCCCTGAACCATTCGGACTACTCAATTGAAGCGTTGAAACCGGTCATATTATTAGTTTACTCACAAAGTCTACATCCTTCTCAAGCTGCTTTCCGCCTCTTGAACCGAATTTATTCAAATTCGAGTGAAAGCATCAGACACATTGTTCGATATGCCTTCCTGCGTCTCATTCGTTCTGATGATCTTGTTCAAGCTCAATTCGCCGTGGAACAGGTGGTTGCACTCTTCCCCGCCAATGACCTGGAACGAATTGTCACCTATGCGCTGGGAAGAAAAGTACTATTCAATATTAATTCTGGCAACTCATCTTGGTCAAATATCAATATTCATAAGGTCAAACTTGCATCGAATTACCTGAAATGGTTATCATACCAAGAATCTCGGACTGAGGAATCATCAATTCTGTTTGAAAATGTTCTGGGGGTTCTTTTTTCATGGTCAAAAATATTCCCCCAATATTACTCTACCATTAGATCAGCCATGATTAGCTCTATTGTCAATCTTCCCGCAAAAGGTAAAATCACACAACAAATCCTGAATTCCTACGAGGCGTTGAATGATAGTTTTTCACAATCAATGCAGGAAATGGATCCAGATACCACCAAAATCCACCACGAGCAGACTTTGGATTGGGAAGATGTTTTACTCTTTGATAAACCAGTCCCAGCAAAGCATCGTAAGCGTATTAGCTCAGCCTTTATCAATACCTCAATACTGAATGAGTCGATCTATCTATTTTTTGAGGGCAAACAGCTTTCTCTGCGAAGTATCCCTCCACAAGGCATATGGATTAACTTGCTTGGCAGTGCTCACGGGAAAACTGTATATCGAGTAACCATCCAGAGTATTGAAGGCAGATATAAGTTTGTTCTCAACTTGAATGATGAATTGAGTTCAGAACAGATCTATACTGAATTATTCTGGCTCATGGCCTGCGAAGTTGATAACCAATTCAATCAACTGGTTGAAACTCTGGGATCCTATAAACCGCAACAAGATCTATGGTCAGAAGAATTTATTTCTGGACTGACAGTCAGAGAATATTTGAAACAAGCAGTCTGGGCAGGTTCGTCTGATGAGATGCCCGCCCCTGAGCATATCTGGCCTCATTTTGTATGGACCGCTGTGCTAACCTATACAAGCTTCTGGAAACGTACCCGATTTAAGAAAATGATCTCGGATCCCAGCCCTGGTAAGATTGTGGTCCCCATCCATGATTATCATGTTGGTGGCAGGTTGGTATCTATCTCCGGTATTACCGAAGTTTCATCAGGTCTTGAATTTATGGAGAATCTTGAAAGTTTATTTGTGAGGGCTACCGAAAAAGAATTTCCAACATTCATGCTCAAGGTCGGGACTGAAATTGTTTACCACGCCATAAGAGAAGCCTTGGGACAGAAACACAGTATAGATTTCTTTAAGGGCATACTCGCTGACAAAAAGATTACATCGGCTCGACGTAAGGATCTTCTCAGATTCCTGGATAGCGTTGAGGACGATGGCTACCAACCTAATTCTGTCTACTTTGCCATACGTCGCTATCATCGTTGGCTCTCTATCAACCAGGGGGCCACACTGAATGCTAAAGCCCACTTTTTGAAGGACTTGTACCGGGATTACAATATACAGGATAGTGAGCCAGAGTACCCGGATGCACGCGTACAGTTGTTTTTGAATACGGTATTCTCAGACACGGATGCAAAATTGAAGGAATACCTGACCCTCCTCGGACGAAACCTTCGACAGCTTTCCTTGGATGGTGGAACCCTCCAAAGTGAGATCAGTCAATATATCGGATCAAATGAAATGGATGAGTATAGTTCATTTTTTCTCAAACGCTTGGCTTTCCCTGAGCTACCACCCAGTGAAGATATCGAACTCATTGCCACACGCTCAACTGCCATGGATGAAATAGAAATTATGATCTCCAGGCACGATAGCAAGGGTACTGCTTTCCGGATCCGAAGGGCTATGCATCCGAAAGAAATTATCCAGTTGCAACAGCATTTCGTAAAGGCGCGTATGGATGTCAATTTTACTCATGAGCATAAATTCCTGGTGGCATTGAACAAGAAGAACAGAGTTATTGGTGGTCTTTTCTATCTTGATCAGGGGGAAGATGTTGTCTATATGGATAAAGTTGTAGTCTCCGATAATCATCGAGGCGGAGGTGTCAGTAGAGGTCTACTGAATGAATTCGTAAATCGGATGAGAAATTCTAAGAAAAAGATGATTACTACAGGATTTCTCCATCCTGGATATTTCTACAAATTTGGATTTACAATCGAAAAAGACCAGGGGGGTTTGGTCAAATATTTATAACAAATAACAGACGAATGAGGGTTTAGTCCTCGGCTTCTCCTGCCGCATTGTCCGCATCGTCTTTCTTTTTATCCTCGGCTTCAAGATATGTCGTCATCAGTTTTGAAATGGTTGCCTGTTGAATGGCCGCCATTAATTCATCATCACTGAAGGGTTTCGTGAATATTCCGTGCGAACTGGCTTCACGAGCTGAATCAAGTGTTGGAGTGTCAGTATGGGCTGTAATGAAAATGACTGGGATATCTGACTTTAGGCTGATCTCGCGAGTGGCTTCGAGGCCATCCATGCTCCCTTTAAGAGTAATGTCCATTAGAATGACATCTGGATAATGCTCATCAGCCGCTGTTATAGCATCTCGACCATTGTTCACGATACCGATTACCATAAATCCCATGGCCTCAAGTCGTAGTTTAATTTCGCTGGCGACTACAATCTCATCTTCAACGATGAGTACTCGCGTATCTATTAACTGCATACGTAATTAATTTCCAAAATTGCCCCCATGAAACTTAATAGTAAAAACAAGAAACTATTATTCGTGAAATTTATTAATAGAGTGTGGTCAACCTAATAATATTTACAGGATTATTCCTCGAAAGAGTTAGGCTTAAACGCAAAAGCCCCGGTGTTACCCAGGGCTTTGTATCGGTCTGATCCCCGCTTTTATAAAATAGATTTAATGTATTCAGTTGTAAGTGATTTTGGTCGTTCCAGGGGTAAACCGATAGCTCTGTCCCAGATTGTGGAAGCCAGTACACCCATTGCACGGGATACACCAAATAGCACAGTATAAAAATCATATTCATGCATACCATTGTGAACCAGCAGTACACCAGAATGTGCATCCACATTTGGCCATGGGTTTTTGGCTTTGCCTTGTTCCAGTAAGATTGGTGGAACAACTTCATATAGCATACTCACGACCTGGAAGAGTTCATCATCAGGCATATGCTTTAAAGCAAATTCGCGTTGGGCTGAGTAACGGGGGTCTGTTTTGCGGAGTACTGCATGACCGTAACCAGGAACGACATTCCCAGACGCAAGTGTATCCCAGACAAATTTCTTCAATTCTTCCATGGTTGGAACTCCACCACCAAGCTGATCTTTCACGTCCATAATCCAGCGCAATACTTCTTGATTTGCCAGACCATGCAGTGGACCTGCCAGACCATTCATTCCAGCAGATAAGGCATAGTAAACATCTGAGAGAGTGGATCCGACAAGATGTGTCGTGTGAGCTGACACGTTGCCGCCTTCATGGTCAGCATGAATGGTTAGATAAATTCTCATAAGTTCTCTAAACATCTTTGTATCAAAACCCATCATGTGTGCGAAGTTGCCACCCCAGTCGAGTGTTGGATCTGCAGGAATAACTTTGCCATCTTTATAGGAACGACGATAAATATACGCTGCCAGAGCTGGGAGACGAGCAAGCAGGTTCATCGTATCTTCGTAGACTGGCTTCCAGTAATCTGCTTTATTAATACCTTCGCGGTATTCTGCGGCGAAGATAGATTCGGTTTGTTGTGCAACTATACCTACAGAGAACTGTGTCATTGGATGCGTATCTTTAGGAAGAGCATCGATGGCTTTATAGACGTGCGCAGGAAGGGTTCCCCTTGCTTGCCATTCCTTGGTAATCTCAGCAATATTCTCATCTGTCGGGAGCTCGCCAGTCATTAACAGGTAGAATAATCCTTCAGGTAGAGGCTCTTCCCCTTCAGCAGCGTGAGGTAATTTTTCCTGGAGCTCAGGGATGGTATACCCGCGGAAGCGAATACCTTCATCTGGATCCAATGCAGAGGTTTCAGTAATCATCACTTTGACACCACGCATACCCCCATATGCCTGAGCAACAGTAACATCACATAATTTTTTATCCCCATGATTCTTGCGAATCTCACCAACTTCTTCACGAAATTGAGGAATGATCTCTTCTAATTTTTTCTTTAATAATGACATATTCAAAACTCCTTAATATTTTTGATCTCAACAAGATGCTCAAAATAATTGCTTCTTCAGGGGATTGGTGCTATTTGGCAATTATTACTCTAGGCTAATACTGCTGCAAATATAGTGCCTGCATATAGTAATTGCGGAAATATTTTTATTGCTAAAACCAAACTACAGAATCCTGCCTTCCATTCCCCTTAATGATTTCTTTTTATCAATCTGCTCTTAGTTTCTACAATGGTTCATCCCTCGATCAATCTCCCGCTAGCCCTTGAAAATCGTCTTCGGAAACAACTTGGCGAAGAATTCGCGCTTTTTCAGGCTGCTCTGGATAACCCACCGCAAACATCAATACGATTGAATCCTGGAAAGCCGACTAAGCACTACTCCAGTGCTGAGGATATCCCCTGGGCAGAGTATGGCAAATATTTAAAATCGCGACCCAGATTTACTGGTGATCCCCTATTCCATGCCGGTACCTACTATGTCCAGGAAGCTTCGTCCATGTTTCTAGCCCATGTTGTAGCAGGGGTGATTGATCTTGACCAGGATCATCGCGTTCTGGATCTTAGCGCAGCTCCAGGTGGGAAAGCCACCCACCTCCAATCACTTCTTACTCCAGACTCGCTGCTTGTTGCCAATGAGATCATCGGATCGAGGAACAAGATTCTCCGTCAAAACTTATCTCGTTGGGGTGGTGACAATCACATCGTTACACAGAGTGATCCAAAACATTTTCAAAAACTCCCTGAATTCTTCGATCTAATTCTGGTAGATGCTCCCTGCTCAGGGGAAGGATTGATAAGAAAAGATCACAAGGCAATCCAAGAATGGTCTGAGGACAATGTGACACTTTGCTCCAGACGACAAAAACGCATCCTGGCAGATATAGTGCCCTCCCTGGCTGGGGGTGGCATTCTGATATACAGTACTTGTACATTTTCTGAGGCGGAAAATGAAGCCAATATGGAATGGCTGGAGCAGGAGTCTGGCATGATTCCCATTCCCCTGGATATTCCTGATTCATGGGGAATAATTCGAAGTGGTCCTGGAAATGCTGGACATCGGTTTTATCCACACCATACCAGAGGTGAAGGCTTCTTCATTTCAGCCTTCAAAAAAGCTGATAATCAGTTATCATCAAAATCCCACATATATAGATCCTCACACAAAAGATATCCTGAGTTAGCTACGCAAGACGACCTGAAATGGCTACACTCTCCCAATAGATATACGTTTGTGACCAGAGATCGACATCGAATCGCTATCCCAAAAACTATCTTTGAAGATTATCTCACAATTAGCCGATCTCTTCGAATTACTTATTCGGGTTTATACTTGGGGAAAGTCTATCATGATCAACTGAAACCTTCGCCTGAATTAGCGCTGAGTCAATCCATTTCAAAAAATATTCAAACTATAGAGCTATCTTCTGATGATGCCTTGGATTACTTGGCACATATGCATAAAAGTCAAGGGAATGAATATCCTTCGGGATATAACCTGATTGTTCATGATGGATATGGACTGGGCTGGATGCATGTCCTTGAGACAGGTCAAATTCGAAATAAATACCCTGCAGCCTGGCGTATCCTTCAGCGTCATGCTAAATGACTTACATAACAGTAACTATTACTATTATCTTGAAAACGGCCATATTGCGCTTACCTTTGTCTGACTATGGAACCAATTAAACAAAGATATAGCAAGCAAAGAGAGACCATTCTTCAGGTTGTACAGAGTACGCTGGTACACCCCAATGCTGATTGGATCTACAATGAAACCAGAAAAATCATTTCTAATATTAGTCTCGGTACGGTTTATAGGAATTTGAATCAACTTGTTGAGAGTGGACGTATTATCAAACTCAAAGATGAGGCCATGGTGCGCTATGATGGGAATGTTAGACAACATGATCATTTTCGCTGCTCCGTTTGCGGAAAATGGTATGATGTGGAGATGATCGATCAATCAATAATTCAATCCTTCGCAGAAAAACATGACTTTCGTATTGAGTCTTTCAACCTTGAGCTGGAAGGAACCTGTAAGAGCTGTCTAGATTCTTAATTTTAAACCATATTTGATATAAAAAAAGGAGAGCAATGCTCTCCTTTTTTTGTACCACAAGTATTTTTTTTTTAAAACTGGATGTTGTAGCCTTTGCTAGCCCAGCCCATTATTCCAAGGCGTAAATTCATCACATCTTTATAGCCCTGATCTAAAAGAATTTTGGATGCTGTAGTGCTACGATTTCCTGTGGCACAGTATATCAGGATGGGTTGATTCTGGTACTGTTCTAATTCGCCAGATCTGGCCTGAAGTTCTTGCAATGGAATCAGTACAGCTCCCTTTATGTATCCCTGGCTGAATTCTCCCTTGGTGCGAACATCCAGAAGCAGAGGTGGGTTCTTCAACATCAATTTCCAGGCTTCTTCCGCTCCCAATTCACTATAATTGGATTGGCGTAACTCGACGACCTCGATTATACCTACTTTGTCACCGATTTTAAATTGGTAACTCCCTGTTGTTTTCATTTTGAAGAAGGGTTGATCCAAAGTGTTATCTTGAAGCACAACACTCACACCTAATTCAGGGATGTTCAGCGGATATTCTACCTGGACATTATCCTGATCATCAAGATAAAACTTTACATAGTCGCCACGATAGACCACCAGCTTTGTTGAATCGCTATTCATATCCACAAGAAGATGCCGATAGCCACCCTGAACTTTACCTGAGACATCTATAGGTGGGCCGCCACCTGAACCACCAAATTTGCCATTACAGGAAAATATTAAAATTCCACTAATCAGTAATATGCCAATATCTTTAAATTTCATCTTTTCTCCTATAACTATAGATACCACACATATGCAATGGTGACAATATATATACTAATTATTTTTTTTCTGAGGAACCACTAAATTGATGTGATATGGTTTATCGAAGTAATGATATGACATATACCTATCAAACACAATACCTGCCGACATACATCCAATAGACAGTTTAGGAATTTATACCCCTGACAAAACGCTTTCCAACCACCCCTGAATATGTTCCAGCTCTGTCTGGGATATTTCATGCCCCATGGGATATTCGTGATGTTCAAACTCAACAGGCAACTTTTCCCAGAAAGTGACTATCTCGCGACCAAAAACAATGGGGATCACATTGTCATGGATTCCGTGTCCGGCAAATACAGGTAAGCCAGACAGGCTTGAAATATTTTCAAGTAATTGCTCAACCTGATCAGTCAAACGACCACTCATGACCAGTAAAGCCTTAATTAATTCGGGCTGTTTCAGGGTAATCAGCTGTGAAATAGTTGCCCCCTGACTAAAGCCTGCCAAAATAATTTTATGGTCGGGTATGATACCCTGTTCCTGTAGATCCTTGACCAGTTGGATAACGCCATCTGCACTTTCCAAAGCTTGCTCAATATTGAACCTGAGACTACCATCAGCATTCATATCAATATCAAACCAGGATGCACCACCATACATGACTGTTCCAGGACCACGAATACTTAGGATGTGGAGGTTAGGGTCAAAATATGGTGCCAGACCCATGAGATCATATTCATCTGCTCCATACCCATGTAGGATGACTAGTGTCCCTTTTGAATTAGATGATTCAGCAGCGGAACGCTGAAGGATTTTTCTACCGTTTATATTGAGTTGTTGAATATTAGTCATCTAATTATGCTTTATTTTCTGCGAAACGACCAAGCGGGGATTCTAATCCCCGCTTGGCCGTTAATTACCAAATCTGGATCGATTGCCTACTCTTTATCCATAAAAGGATAAGGAAATTCACTAGGGGGCAGAAAATTTTCTTTGATAGTTCGTTGAGATATCCAACGGATCAGATTAAAGATGGAGCCCGCTTTATCATTTGTTCCCGAAGCTCGACTTCCACCAAAAGGTTGTTGTCCAACCACGGCCCCTGTGGGTTTATCATTGATGTAAAAATTCCCAGCACTATGACGCAATTTTTCAAGTGCTAGCAGGACTGCATTTCTGTCCTTGGCTAGAACAGCACCTGTCAGAGCATATGGACTGGTTGCATCCACAATATCCAGGATATCTTCCCAGCTCTCATCATAGACATAAATGGTTACTACTGGACCAAATATTTCCTCTTCCATGGTCTTGAAATGCGGATCTGTAGTGACTATCGTTGTTGGTTCAATAAAAAATCCCACGGAATCATCATAGTTTCCACCAGTAATGATTTCTGCATCCTTATGTGAGCTGGCATAGTCGATATAAGCAGTAATATCAGTATATGCTCCTCTATCTATCACCGCATTCATGAAATTCCCAAAGTCTTCGACATCACCCACTTTGATCTTGGCCACTTCTGCGATGTAGCTTTCTTTAAGCTCTGCCCACATGGACCGGGGGACATAAACACGTGATGCAGCGGAGCACTTTTGTCCCTGATATTCGAAGGAACCTCGAATCACGGCGGTTCTTAACACCTCCATCTCAGTGGACTCATGAGCAACAATGAAGTCTTTGCCTCCCGTCTCCCCTACGATGCGAGGATAGGTTTTGTACTTGGCAATATTATTTCCGATAGTTTTCCACATACTCTGGAAAACAGCCGTGGAACCAGTGAAGTGGATACCTGCGAGATGTTCACTCTCAATCACTTGAGGACCGACAACAGAACCCTTGCCAGGGATGAAGTTGATCACACCATCTGGCAGTCCCGCTTCCTCAAACATTTTCATGAGGAAATAGCCTGAATAAACCGATGAAGAGGCTGGTTTCCAGAGCGTTACATTTCCCATTAGTGCTGGTGCTGTGGGCAAATTTCCTGCGATTGAAGTAAAATTGAAGGGCGTGACGGCAAAGACGAAACCCTCCAACGAACGGTGCTCTACCTGATTCCACATACCTGTGGGTGAATAAGCTGGTTGCTGACTATAAATTTCCTGTAGATATTCTGCATTAAAGTTAAAGAAGTCAATCAGCTCACAGGCAGAATCAATTTCAGCCTGAAATGCATTCTTACTTTGCCCGAGCATTGTAGCTGCATTAAGAATATGCCGGTAAGGACCGGCTAACAGAACCGCCATTTTCTTGAATATGGCAACCCGTGATTCCCAGGGCATAACCGACCAGGTTTTCCAGGCTTCCTGCGAAGCATCGATCGCCTGTTTAATTTCTTCAGAACCTGCCATGTGGTATTTTGCCAGGACATGTTTGTGGTTGTGGGGCATGACGTTTGTAGAAGTCTCGCCTGTGAATATTTCTTTACCACCAATGATTACGGGAATTTCAACAATCTCAGATTTCATTTTGTTGAGAATATTTAGTAATTCTGTCTTTTCTGGTGATCCTGGTGCATAATCTAATATTGGCTCATTTACTGCCTTTGGGACACGGACGATTTTATCAGCCATATTTGAACTCCTCATTCAATAATCATTTAAACATTAACAAAATATGATCACATATTTTGATCTGAAATCCGTTATGCAAATTCTAATCCAATCTGTATTTGAACGATATCACTCTTCTTCAGAAAGGTATATCTTGTAATAAAAATCTAGATCAGAAGGGTCAGCAAAGATACCTATGACCTCATCTGGATAACTCTGGCCCATGGGAACATTTGACTGGATAAACAATTCCCCCTTATCATTTCGAAAAAGACCTGATCTTGAAGTCATCAATGCTTTTCGAAGCTCTCTATCATAGGATTTGATGAGCCTGGCCACGTCACGCATAGATTCGGTCAAGAGCTCAGCTCCTCATTGCGGTCCGTTAAGATTCTCTTTAATTCAGTCAGGCTGGAATCCAGTTTTTCAGTGTGACTTTGCCACTCATCCTTGGAGCCAGCTCCAGAAGACTTGGTAGGATCATTGATTTCCTCTTGAAGCACTTTGAGAAAGCCCTGAACTTGTTCCAAATTGCGCACAATTCTAACCCCAAGGTCCTGTGGAGATGGGGGCTTTGAATTCTTTGCTGGCACTTGAGGTGTTAAAATTTAGTCGTGGGTAATACGTTTTCGCATACGCGCAATAATATCGGAGTCTTCTTCCTCTTGCTCCTCGAAAGACTTCTCAGGCTCTTCTTCCCCCTCGGAGGCTTCATCTTCGTCTGGTTCTGAGCTGGCAGGACTTTCATCCGGCGTTTCCTCGTCAAAGATTTTGCCTGCCTTCAGCTTCCCAATCAAGCCACTGACTTCACCATTGAAATCTTCAATTGTTTTCTCGAGGCGTTTGAGGAGTTCGTCCATGAGATCCTGTCCATAGACATTGTTGATGCCATCCAGCATATCATTTAGCTCACCTTTCAGAAAAGTCATGCGGCTTTCTGAATTATCAAAATCAACAGGTTCTTCGACACTGGTAGTTTCTTTAGGTTTTTCGTCTTTTCCCGGCATTCTGCACTCCTGTGACAATATTCTTAATGAAATTTTACGTCAAAATCTACTAATCGGTGTAGGGTCCTAAACTAGAATGAATACTCCCCTCAGGCAATTATTACATGCCTGGAATTGATCACTTCCTCGGGGCTCTCCTCAAGTAGACTCCCTCTAACTCAATATGGCCATCGACTTTGGTCATGACCTCCTTCGAAGTGAGCAATGAATACTTCAGACTGGTGATCGCATCAGCGTTCTCCTGAAGGCAAAGATACAACATAGATCGCAATAAATCTTCAGTCGTGGCCTGGTCATTCCCTACAATCTTTATATAGCCACTCTCAATAAAGGCTTGATTCGGTCGAGGTATATACAAAACTGGAAAATTATTTGATCGCCTGGCTGGTTTTGGTATCCAGGGTGTTACAGTATGAGTGACAATAACATCCTTGATAAAACCGGGGTCAAATTTACGGTTTTTGGTTGTAAACTTCACCAGGGGAACTTTTATGGGGTTTCCTACAGGGTTCTGAGCAGGATAGGCTGCCAGTCCAGCAGGACCAAACGAGGCGCCTATATAATAACAGAGGGTATCGCCATTCATGTATGCGGCAGGAATATCACAAAACCAGGCTCCGCTCTCCTCGTAAAAAGTGAGCTCTTGAAAAACCTGACTGTCTTGCTCTTTGATGTAGAGTAAGACAAAATCTGGTTCATCCAGATAATGGGGCAATATGACTTCTAGTTGGCCGGGTACTCCCTGAAGAAAATGCTCAGGTCGATTGTGGTAGATTTCAAACGAGAAACCTGATGAGAGACAGCCGAGGAGAAAAATGACAGTTAAAATATTTTTAGCTATCACTAAACTGTATTCCCGCAGTAGATAAATATTGGTATAACTGGAAATTATAATCATCAACCAGCATTTGGACGCGCGCCGGGCTAATCAATGTTTGCAGATAATATTGTTCTCTCAAAGCCCTTATTTCGTACTGTCTACTCTCGAAATAGCGGACACCACCTATTAAAATCGCCGCATAACCAGGTATCTGGTAGACCCAACCCTTGCTCCATATAAATGAGAGGTAGGTAGCTCCCCCAATTGAGCTGACAATTGAGAACACGCGACGCGAACGAAAATCCTTAATAAAACCTGCTTCCTTGCTAAGGTGAGCTTCATATTCTGCAATGACACTTTCCTGACCTAGCAGATGCATAGACTGTGAGAAGTCCAAAGCTTTACTTCCTCGATAAAGCTGCCAGGAGGAATCGGAGAAGACTTCGAGTTTCAGACTGCTTCTCTGAAATGCATCAGGCACTTTCAACTTCAATAATTGGCTATCAAATTCAGGGTAAACCTGGATACTATCAATTTGACCAAATCCAGATGTAAGTAGAAAGATGAGAGTAATCAGACTCCATCGTAGCATTTTATTAGAAATTATATTCTTCATTTCGGGCTGAATTTAGTCAATTTTCACGGGGCTAATAATGCTTTTATGATCAATTGATCTTTGTCTCATCGCTTCCCAGCAACAAACATAAAATGTGTTACCCCATCTCCCGGTTTATTTTACCTTGCTCCTCGTAGCTCAATAAAACCACACACTATCTAAAGGAATGCCCGCATGGACCCCGTCACTTTAGGATTTTTATTATATCTGGCACTTATTTTAGGGGTTGGATTTTATACCGCACACCTCACAAAATCCATGAAGGACTTCGCGTTGGGTGGCCAACGGTTGGGACCCTGGGTCATAGCCTTTTCTGAAAGAGCCTCAGGCGAATCAGCCTGGCTCATTCTGGGCTTACCTGGAGCAGCGTTGCTAGCTGGTCTATTGGAACTATGGACAGTGGTAGGATGTATTTCCGGGATCATATTTTCCTGGTTCTTTATCGCCAGACGCTTGAGAGAGGCTACTGAAGAGTTTGATGCCTTAACCATACCTGAGTTGTTCGCCAAAAGATTTCAGGATGACCGTGGCATTCTCAGAATTCTCGCCTCCCTCATCATTACCTTCTTTTTTACATTTTATGTAGCAGCCCAATTTTCTGGTGCAGGCAAAGTTTTAAATGTCACCTTTGGCATCACTCATATGCAGGGTATGCTATTGGGAGCGGTGATAATCGTTTTTTACACACTGATGGGCGGCTTTCTCGCAGTGGCCTGGACCGACCTGGTACAGGGTATCATCATGTTAGGTACGCTGATTGTACTACCTCTGGTGGCGCTGATTGAGATTAGTGCACTTCCTGCAGTAGATTTTCAATTTGACGGTGCTAGCCTGTTCGCCGGTAAGGCGGGCATGGCGGCATTGGCAGCCGCCATCGGTGGGCTGAGCTGGGGATTGGGGTACATGGGACAACCTCATCTCGTCACACGCTATATGGCTATCGATAAAGCTGAAAATATCAAGATCAGCCGGCGCATAGCCATTTCATGGGCGGTGCCCGCGTTCTTTGGCAGCATGTTTATTGGTCTCACAGGCTATTTTCTTCTCCAAGCCGGCAGCATGAGCTTTGATGGACAGGTCTTGACATCTGCCGCCTCGTTGAGCGATCCTGAAAAACTGATGCCCATTATGGCTCAAAACCTACTCCATCCATGGATCGCTGGAATTTTTATTTCAGGAGCGATTGCTGCTATGATGTCAACTGCAGACAGCCAATTACTGGTCTCCACCACCGTCCTCACTGAGGATTTGATTGCAAATTACTTTCAGAGATTGAAAGATCGCTTCGACATTCTCGCTATTGGAAGAGGTCTCACCATCTTCATCGGTTTATTAGCATTTTATCTCGCCTGGCAGTCAACTGATCTCGTATTTGAAATGGTTAGTTATGCCTGGGGAGGTTTAGGTGCATCCTTTGGACCTGCTTTGCTACTCACTCTCTGGTGGAAACGAATCAGCAAGGTTGGTGTTATTGCAGGGATGGTAACAGGGACTTTGTTTACTGTGTTTGATTTATTTGGTGAATGGGTAAGCGCTCGATTTTCAGCATTTATCATTGCCTTCCTCGCCGTTTACATCTTTTCAATCCTCAAACCAGATGAATCTTGAGAAAATATTTAACCCTGATATTTAACGAGCATATATCTTAAGGGAATTGCTCAATGAATTAGCCAGATCCGTCGCGGCCTGACTAACCATCTCACCACCTACAGGTGCCACGGTTTCGCCCTTCCGGGCAAGTTTTGCTGTATGTGATTTGAGAGCACGAGTATCCCCTTTAACCACAGCCCACTCAGTTGAAAAGGATGATTTCCCCTCAAAAGATTCACTCCTGATCACCTTTGAAGTCCGCACATCAACAATTTTGTATGAACCTTTGATCACTGCCTTGGTGCTACGAGTGTAATGTTTCACTTTGGCTTCAACATCAGCGTAAACCTTGCGAGTCTTGGTTTTGCCCTCTTTGTCTTTGTACTTTTCAGTTTTAACAACCACTCTTTTTGCTTCCTTGTATTCTCTATGGATTGTTTGGACTGGTGTATAAATAATCTGGGTAATCTTACCCGTTAGGATTTCATGGACTCCCAAGAGAGCACCCACCTCGATAGCAGTTTCGTCATTAACCAGACCGGAGAGCCCTAGCTTTTGCTCAGCAATGACTCGATCAAGTTGATCTCTACTGATGAGTTCTAAAAATTCAGTAGCTGATGGATCCCTCATGACAGATGTGACCATTTCATCCACAACCAATTGTTCAACAGCACCATAACTTTTATTCTTACCGCTTAGATCCTCAAAAGGAAATACGGCAACTCTCTTTACCCCAGCTTTACGTGTCGATTGATATCGCGCTTCAGCATCCTTGTACTCAGCGACAAAGCTCAAAGCCTTTTTATACTGTTTGGCTGCAGCTTTTTGTTGAGACAAATCTGTTGAAGTTGATAATTCCGTGCCTGCAACGTAATGAGATTCAGCCGCCATTTGCCTTGCTTCAAGCAGTTGGCTGGAATAATCTATAATTTCCAGTTCAAGAAGTAAACCTGTCTTGGGATGCCGAACAGGGGGTAAATTTTTGACTGTATCGTGGAGGTTAACCAAACTCCGATATTCACGGGTTAAGCCATCAAACCTGAAATCATCTGAGCTACTTTCAAGTTCAGCAATTCTATTTTCATGTACACGATTCGCCATAAGAAAGGCATCTGCCATAAGTATCTGACTTTTGTCATAATCCTGGCTAATCTGTAAACTCCGTGACAGCATTAATACAGCGGCATCGTAATCGGCCCTACCATAGGCATCACGAGCGCCCCGCTCAAGTTTAGCAAATTCGCTGAAGTAAGTACAAGAATTCAGGCTCAGCAATAATACTAAAACCCCTAGTCTGTAAATTATCTGCCCCATCCTCATAACCTATCTCCTATTCTATATCAACATATGTCTGCATGATTCTATTAATTGAACAATATAAAAGAGTCCACGACTTTTATATGTATTAAAGACAATTTTCCTTCAAAATATTCAATATAAATCATTGACATGAGACGCATTGAGTACTATTTTTATCATGATTTTACAGGGACATCGGTCTGGTCGTATTCCCCCGCTTCCGGATTTTAGTTGTCCCTGTTTCTTTTTCAGAAAAGAAACCATAAAAAAAGCGACCTCGGTCGCTTTTTTTATTGAATAACTAACTCATTACTTATTTTTTTAAAGCAGTCTCTTCGTCATCAACGATGATAAATACATCATCTAATTTTGATATTTTGATGATGGAGGCGATTTTTTGTTGAGGTTTTACTAGAAAACATTCACCGCCTTTAATGGTAGCCTGGCGTTTAGCGAATAGTAATCCACCCAAGCCTGTGCTGTCAACCATTCTAACATTTTCCATATTGATAATAATATTTTTAAAATCCGCTTCAGCGATCGCCATAAAAATATCCCGCTTAAAAGCCTTTACGCCGCGAATATCAAATGTTGTATTCTGAACTCTCACAATGAGAGTATTATTTTTAAATTCTGTCTCAAATTTCATTTGATGGAATTCCCAATTGCACAAAAATATTTTAGTGCTTTTCACTCTATTAGACGTCTCTAAAACATCGAGACCATTTCCGAGTTCATTTACCGCAAGGTCGAATATATTCTAGGTACTATATGGGGGCAAGTTCATAACCCTGTCAATTGAAATAAATTTCTAAGCTTTATTCTATACTAACGGTCTAGTATTTCTCTTAAAATGCTTGCGGTGGAAAACAGACTCAGAATATTGCGTAACTTTATTGAATTGGCTCTGAAGTTGTCTATCATTCCCTACGCCCTTTATATTTCTCCTCAATGGCCTCTTGCTCAGATGCCAGGTCCTCTCAGCACAATATTCGGCACCCTGTTTATCCTGATCGGTCTATATGGCATGATGTCCTCAGATTTATTGATTATCCGGTTTGGTGATGGAAAACTCCACTTCTCAACCAAAAACACGCGCTTGGTTGACGTTGGATTATATGCCAGAACACGGCACCCATTTATTTGGTTTTTCTCGATCTATCAGTATGGAGTTCTTTTGGTATTTTTTGGCTTTAGCTGGCTAATATTAGGCCTATCTATCTGCATTTCTTTGATATACCTCTTGTGGCTTCTCCTCATCCAGGAGTTCTTTCTCTCCCGATCTCTTGGTGATTCTTACCTCCAATACAAAAAAAATACGCCTCTCTGGTACTGGAAAATAAAGCTGGAGGATAATCTCAAAGTTGGTTTTCGTTCACAGCTTGTGTGGCTTATTGGTATGCTGGTCATTCGCTTCTGGTATAATATCAAAATCGAAGGTTCTGAAAACATCCCACATAACCGTCCATTTCTCATAGTGTCCAATCATGAAAGCTATCTGGATCCATTCCTGTTTGGTATTTTTGTACCTTATGAAATTAAGTTTGTGACAACTGCTGATATATTCACCACCCCTTTGATGCGGTTTCTGCTAAAAGGGACTGGTAGTTTCCCCATGCGAAGACATCGTCAGGATTTAAAGTCTATCCGTACCATGATCAGAATGATAGCCAAAGGTCAGGTTGTTTGTATTTTCCCCGAGGGAGGTCGAACCATTGATGGCTCTCCGCTTCCCATTCTGAAGGAAACTTTAAAATTAATTCAGCACTGCAGAGTACCCATTTTGCCAGTTCATCTCGATGGTGCATATGAGATATGGCCAAGATGGGCACATAATCGTCGACGTGGTAAAGTCACTACTTCGTTCAAACCTGTGATTCCTCTGGAGGATCAAGACAATCTGGTGGCCTTGGAAACCCGTATCAAAACGGAAATCTTTGCAAACGATAAAACATTCCGCAAAGTAAAGAGCCATGCTATCGCACATGGAACGGAACATTTATTATGGGCTTGCTATAAGTGTCATACTCGTGATTCAATCGAGGTGACTTCAGGGCACAAGATCAGGTGCCAAAATTGCGGAACTGAGTGGCAGGTAGGCAATAATTACAGCTTCACACCACGAGGTGAATCAGACTCTCTTACCAGCATTCAGTGGATAAAGCAGATCGCAAATGATATTCTGGAATACCCCCTGGAACTTGATCCACCATTTGCTCTTGAGCCTGATGAGAAGGTGCACCTCCAATCCCCAATAGTGAAATATGATAATGAGGAGGAGGTCTTGGAGGGAAATGACTTGAGTTTAATCCTCTCTAGTGAACGGATGGTGCTTTCTAATAAACAGACTCTGATTCAGTCCTGGTCGCTGGCAAATGTTACCATATTTACTATGGATTATTTTAATGCTGTTTCCATTGGTGTTGGCGGTGTGCGTCACAGCTTTAAGCTACCAGCTGATGAAATCACCTTAAAATGGCAGACCTATTTTGACACACTCAAGGCAAAATTTGAAAAATCGAGTAGCAATACAGACTGATTTACCCGTAAAGATTCTAGGTATTTTGCGCTTTCCCCCATTTTAATCTCCATTATCTTTGCGGTCACATCAAGTTAAGAAAGGGATATCGTGAGTAAGCCATTACCTGAGATTACATTTAAAGCTGTTATACTTGGTATATTACTATCTATGATCCTGGCAGGCGCTAACGCCTACCTCGGTCTCTTTGCAGGCATGACAGCTTCCGCCTCCATTCCAGCTGCAGTAATAAGCATGGGTGTTCTAAGTCTGTTCAAAAAACACAACATTCTAGAAGATAATATAGTTCAAACGGCTGCGTCTGCTGGTGAGTCACTAGCGGCTGGAGTCATTTTTACTATTCCAGCCCTGCTCCTTATGGGATATTGGGAAACCTTTGATTATATGGAAATTGCCAAAATCGCCAGTGTGGGTGGATTAATTGGTGTTTTATTTACCATCCCTTTACGACGTGCTCTGATTGTTGAAGCAAAACTGACTTATCCTGAGGGGATTGCTACCGCTGCGGTTCTGGAAGCAGGTAATGCAAAAAGTAGTGATGCTGAAGATGAGGTGCAGGGTGGCTTGCGCTTGCTTACTCTGGCCAGTATAACTGCGGCACTCATGAAACTGGGTCAACAAGGCTTTGCCCTCTGGCACTCCGCAATAGAGGGCGCAACCAGCATGGGCCGCTCCGTTTTCGGCTTTGGGATGGATCTGTCACCTGCTCTTATCTCGGTTGGATATATCGTGGGTCGTAATATCAGTATTCTGGTTTTTGCCGGTGGAGTCATATCCTGGTTCGTAGCCATTCCTATTTACACTGCCATTTATGGGTTTGAGGGTGATGCAATGGATGCAGCGAATACTATCTGGGATACAAAAATACGCTACCTTGGCGTAGGAGCCATGGTTGTGGGTGGAATCTGGTCATTGATCAAATTGTTCAAGCCTCTCATGGTGGGAATTCAGGCAAGTCTGAAGGCTTATAGTTCTGTCAAGAACGGTGAAGTTCTGAAGCGTGAGGAAAATGACATTCCTATCAAGTATGTGGGGATTGCCCTGCTCGTGCTCATGATTCCAGTCTTTATGATATACAATGATATCCTACCGACACCGCAACTCGCTATTTTAATCACTGTCATTATGATGGTTTTTGGATTCTTTTTCTCGGCAGTAGCTGCCTATATGGCCGGTGTGGTTGGTTCTTCAAACAACCCAATCTCCGGCGTCACTGTGGCTACCGTCTTGTTCGCCTCTCTCCTGCTTCTCGCCATTCTGGGAGCCGGCTCTCTACAAGGGGCAGCAGCTGCTATTATGGTAGGGGCTGTGGTTTGTAATGCAGCTGCAATAGGTGGTGATAATCTCCAAGATTTAAAAACAGGACACATCGTTGGAGCAACACCCTGGAAACAGCAAGTTATGCAAGTCATTGGTGTGTTAAGTGCGGCCATAGTTCTGGGAGTCGTTCTCGATATTTTACACACCGCATACACGATTGGTTCACCCACCTTATCAGCACCTCAGGCGACCCTGATGAAAGCCGTGGCGGAAGGGGTTTTTCAGGGAAATTTACCCTGGAATATGGTGATCATGGGTGCCATTATTGGCGTGATCATTATTGCTCTGGATGTTAGACAAGAACGAAATGGATCTGATTTCAGGATTCCAATCCTGGCCGTGGCCGTAGGTATATACCTGCCCATTTCCCTGACAACTCCTATCTTCATTGGTGGAATGTTAGCTCATTTTGGAGACAAAATGGGTGCAACTGATTCTACAAAGAAGAAGGGTTTGCTCCTGGCAGCTGGTATGATTACAGGCGAAGCTATTATGGGTATCCTGGTAGCCCTGCCTATTTTCCTCACAGCAAATAAGGACTGGTGGCCCACCTATGATGGTTTTAACTGGTTAGGACCCATTTTGATTATTGCCATTGCCATCTGGTTCATTACCACATTAAAAACCGATAGAACTGAAGTCGGAGAGAATTGATGAAACCAGTTCGTAGAGATTTTTTGTTAGAACTGCCTAAGCCTGAGCTCCATTGTCACCTCGATGGCTCCTTACGTTTGGAGACCATGCTGGATATTGCCCAAAAGGACAAGATAGAATTGCCCGCCAAGGATGTGGATGGTCTAAAAAAAGTAGTTGTAGTCCAAAAGCGGGTTAAAAGTCTGGAAGAATACATTGAGAAATTCCAGTTCACTCTAGCTGTACTGCAAACCCCAGAAGCCCTGCAACGAGTAGCTTTTGAGCTGGCTGAAGATGCGGCAGCCGAAAATGTTCGCCATCTTGAAGTCCGTTACTCCCCGATTCTGCATAAAGATAAAGGTATGACCCCCATGGAGTCCCTGGATGCAGTTATCAAGGGACTTCGTGAAGCTGAACGTGAATTCAACATAAGTACCGGTGTCATTATTTGTGGAATCCGCAATTTCTCCATCGAATCCTCCATTGAACTTGCTGAACTGGCAATTGCTTATAAGTACAGAGGTGTGGTTGGGTATGATCTGGCTGGGGCAGAAGAAAACTTTCCTGCTAAGGATCATCTGGAAGCCTTCTACCTCATTCGAAATAATAATGTCAATGTGACGCTCCATGCTGGTGAAGCCTACGGACCCCAATCCATTCACCAGGCCATCCACTATTGTGGAGCAAATCGTATTGGACACGGAACCCGGTTAAGGGAGGATGGTGATCTGATGAATTATATCAATGATCACCGCATTTGTCTCGAAGTGTGTCTGACTTCCAATTCTCAAACTGGCAGCATTGGCAAAGTAAGTAATCATCCCCTGAAGTTTTACCACGACTATGGGTTGAGGTTAAGTCTGAATACTGATAACAGGCTCATTAGTGGGGTCACACTGGTTGATGAATATATGTTGGCTCATGAAACCTTTAATTTCAATATGCTGGATTTTAAGGACTTCATCATCAGCGGGTTCAAAAGTGCTTTTCTGGAGCATCGAGAACGCACGAAATTGATCAAAGAAGTTGCCCATCAGATAGATGACTATCTGGGTCTAGGTGAAAAAAAATACTGATCAGTATAGTTTTAATTGAATTTTTTAAGTAATGCCAGTGATGGATTGTCGGGTATATCAGTATGGCAGGAAGAATTGCAGCCTGAGCAGCTAATCGATCCACTTTTGGGTGTTTTTCCCAGATTAAAGAAATATTTTGCAGTATACCAGATTGCTATGACAACACTTATTGTCACTAGCAGGATATCAACTAACTGAGCCAATTAAATTTTCCTCCAAAGTATGCAACCAAAAAGGCCAGCGTATAGGCCAGGGCCAGAGAATATCCGATGGAAAAGAAGGTGTAAGCCCAGGTGCCTGTTTCGCGCTTAATAGCGGCCACAGTGGCCAAACAAGGTGTGTAGAGAAGCGTAAAGACAAGGAAGCTTAAGGCTACAAGAGGAGTCATACCAGAAGACCTTAACCCACTGATTACACCCTGACTTCCTTCATCGACATCCTCACCAACACCAAACAAGACTCCGTAGGTAGAAACCACAATTTCTTTAGCGACAAAACCCGTAATTAATGCCACACTTTCCCGCCAAGTAAATCCCAGAGGTCTCACGATAGGTTCGAAAACTTTTCCGACACGTCCGATCCATTTTTGCTCAGTGATATCACCTATCTCCTGCTGACGGAGGCTGTACAACTCCCTGGACCGTTCACTGGCCAATGCTTCCTTCAATATTTGAAACTGTTGATAAAGTTCTAGATAGCTTGCGCTGGATTCGTACTCGACCATCTCAGAATGGTATTCCAGGCGATCTTTTTCAATGGACATATTTAATTTTGATTCCAGGTCTACTAATTGAGAATCATAGTGAGATACTAAAATATTTTTTTCACTGCTGTAGTTCCTGTCCACTTCAACATCGGTTGGGAAGTAGCCCAAAACCCAAATGATGACAGATCCAACCAGAATGACGGTTCCCATCTTCTGAATAAAAAGATAACCACGCTCCCAGGTATGCAAGCTTAGTGACCGTAAAGTAGGACGTTGATAAGGTGGCAACTCCAGGACAAACGGTTTGGACATCCCCTTCAGAATAGTTTGGCTGAAAAGTTTTCCACTAGCTATGGCTACAACGATACCCAATATATACATTGAAAATATTACAGTAGCTGCATTATCGGGGAAAAAGGCACCTGCTACGAGGACATAAACTGGAAGTCGCGCAGAACAACTCATGAAAGGATTGATCAGGACGGTGAGTATCCGATCACGACGTGACTCTAATATGCGGGTACCCATAATCGCAGGTACATTGCAGCCAAACCCCATGATCATGGGGATAAAGGCTTTGCCATGAAGCCCAATATTATGCATAATCCGATCCATGATAAAGGCTACACGAGCCATATACCCTGTGTCCTCCAGCACTGCGATTATAAAGAAGAGTATAAAAATATTTGGTAAGAAAACCGCTATGGCTCCAACACCACCAATGACGCCGTCTACCAATAAGCTGGCAAACATACTGTCAGGCAGTAAGCCGGAAATGAAATTCATGAGGGCCACGAGTCCAGTATCGATCCAGTCCATAGGAATGGAGCCAAGATCGTAGGTCAGTTTGAACATGAGCCACATGAAGAGGCCGAAAATGGGTAAACCCAACCAGCGATTGGTAAGTATTCTGTCGATCTGGCGACTATGGTCCACCGAATCTACAACAGTTTCAACAACGCATTCGCGCAGGGCTCCCTGAATAAATCCATACCTAGCGTGGGAAAGGACTGCTCGACCTGTGTCCTTGAATAATCCCTCAATCCGGTCTATGGAGACTTTGGCTTGATTTAGAATATCAAGCTCATTGCTATGCGCTCTAACTTCATCTCGAGTTTGCTTATCCGATTCCAACAACTTGATGGCGGTCCATCTAGTGTGTTTATCCGTGATGTCATTCTTTCTAATGAGCTGACTGAGATTTTCAATTTCTACTTCAATATCTCGGGGATAGGCGATATCGATTAATCGAGCTTTGTTGGAAACCTCTGTGCTTACACGAAAAATTTTCTCCTTGAGAAGATCTATTCCTTCACCTGTTCGTCCAATTACAGGTACTACTGGTGCTCCTAATAGGGTGGCCAGCGTATCAGCATCAATCTGCAAACCTTTTTCTTGAGCCATATCCATCATATTTAGCACAATGACGAGGGGCTTACCCAATTCAATTAATTGAGTGGTGAGAAAGAGGTTTCGCTCGAGGTTTGAGGCATCAATAATATTTACAACTACATCGGCTTCATCGTTTTCCAGATATTGGCGAACCACAGTTTCCTCAGCAGAGAAAGCAGCCAGGGAATATGTTCCAGGGAGATCAATAACATCAAATTTGAGGTCGGAGTAATTGTAATGTCCTGATTTTTTCTCAACAGTAACACCAGGCCAATTTCCGACTCGCTGTTTTGCTCCAGTCAATGCATTAAAAATGGTGGTTTTACCGCAGTTGGGATTTCCGGCTACTGCAATGTCAAAATTCATTTTAAGCTAAACGCTCCACAGCAATCTTTTGAGCATCCATGCCCCGTAGTGACAAATGATATCCCTTCACGATGAGTTCCATGGGATCACGCAGCGGCGCGTATTTATCAACGCATATTTCAGCATCACGTGTGATTCCCATTTCTATCAGGCGATGACGAAAATTCTCACTACCACCGATTTCAATAATACGCCCCTTTTCGCCAGGTTTTAGGTCGCTCAAGCGTAAATCATTTTCATTAGCTTTATTGAGTTTGTGTCTGGGTCTTTTAAAGTTAAACATGGGGGTCTTTCAGCCGGCTAAGCGCTTACCGCTTTGAGATTAATCAGCATCTATTTATTTTTCTTACAATCAGAACAGGTTCCAAAAATGTGCATGGTATGTACGGAGGGTGTAAAATCGTGTTCTTCACAAGTAGCCAACTGCTGGGCTTCCATTTCCAAATTGAAGAACTCAATTACTTTGCCACACTCTTCACATATTAGATGATCATGGTGTTCATCATCACCCTTGCTCCGTTCAAAGCGCATACGTCCATCGCCAAAATCAAGTCTGGTGACCAAGTCCTGCTCAACCAGGGCTTCAAGGGAGCGATACACAGTTGCTCGACTCACATTTTTTTGTTTCTTGAGTAACTCGAGGTAAATTTCTTCAGCATCAAAATGCTCACGAGTTGCATCCAACAATTTCAGCAGAGCAATCCGTTGATTCGTGGCTTTGAGTTCATGCTCTCTGAGAACTTGCTTTAATTCCTGGTTTTCCGATACAGACATAATCTGTGCTCCTCTCATTGCAAAGATAAGAATGAATCTCATTTACACAAGTGCAAATAAGTCTCATTTAGATTTAGGAATTAATTTATGTGAGTTCGTGGGGAGTGTGAAATCCCCGGATTTTACAATATGTAGGAGTTTTGATTATTTCAGAAAGAACAGAAAGTCAGGCATTAATCCGTAACATCAAGATTGGCAAACTTGGCGATCAACTTCTTTTTCACATTGCCCTGGAACATCACCGTGACTTTAGCTTCTGGACCAGCTCCTTCAACGGTAAGAATTTTTCCCTTCCCAAAGATTTTATGACCGACTTGCATACCTGCCACATAGACCCCGGGCTCATGCTGATTGAGGGTCCCCAGCGCACGTCGCATCCCAGTCGTCTGTTTTGGCGCAGGCTTGGTTGGTTTAGTACGGGTCACTTTTACTCCAGGTTTTTTGCGATAACCCTCTCGGGATAAATCACTGATACTTCTCGTTGAATAGTCCAATAAATGAGCTGGTATTTCTTCGAGAAAACGTGAGGGGCGACTGTACATCGTCTCTCCATATCGTTGTCTCATTTGAGCACCACTTAAATATGCACGTTCCATGGCTCGTGTCAAGCCAACATAAAAAAGTCTTCGTTCTTCTTCAAGGGCTTCATTATCGTCGATCGAGCGCTGTAAAGGGAATAGTCCATCCTCCATACCAGTTAAGAATACGACAGGAAATTCCAAGCCTTTTGCGCTATGCAGAGTCATCAGAGTGACCTGCTGTTTATCCTGGTTAAACTTATCAATATCAGTAAGTAAGGCAACTTCTTCCATGTAGCCAGTCAAATTTGGTTCTTCAACCCTCTGAGCGTATTCAGAGATTGCTGAGAGCAATTCGTAGATATTGTCTACACGAACCTCACTCTCTGCTGTCCCTTCAGTTTTATACTGATTAACAAATCCAAGTTCATCAACAAAAACCCGCGCCCACTCTTCCAGATTCAATTCATTGAGCAAGCTGGAATATTTTCCGATCAGTTGGACAAACTCAATCACCCGATTAAAGGCTCGTGCAGGCAATCCATATTCCTGAGCCCGAGTTGCAGCACTAAAAAGGGAGATGCCCTGATCAACTGCGAATGAATTGATAGCATCCTGGCTGGTCTTGCCGATCCCCCGGGTTGGTTTATTGATAATCCTCATGAAACTGACATTATCCAGGGGATTCACAATAAGTCGAAAGTATCCGAGAATATCTTTTACTTCCAAGCGGTCGTAAAATTTGGTACCACCGATGATCTGGTATGGTATACCGTTCCGTCGTAGTACATCTTCAAGTGGACGGGATTGGGCATTGGTGCGATAGAGCAACGCTACATCCTGGAAACCATGCTTATTGCGACGGCATACTGATTGAATCTCATCCACAATGAGACGTCCTTCGTCCAGCTCATTTCGTCCTTCCAGAACTTTGATGATATCACCATCGCCACTTTCAGTAAAGAGTTCCTTGGCGGCCCGTTTTTCATTCAGAGAAACTACAGCTGAAGCAGCTGAAAGGATTGTTTTAGTCGAGCGGTAATTCTGTTCAAGCTTAAATATCTTTGCTCCAGGGAAATGTTGTTGAAAATCCAGGATGTTTCCGATATCAGCACCACGCCAGCCATAAATGGATTGGTCGTCATCGCCAACAACACATAAATTTTTATGCTCGTGACTGAGCGCTTCTACGAATAAAAATTGTGCTTTGTTGGTATCCTGATACTCATCAACCATTATATATTTAAACTGATCCTGGTATTTTTTCAGGATATGGGGATTCTTTTCAAATAACTCGAGCGGCTTCAGGAGGAGGTCATCAAAATCCATGGCACTGCTATTTTTAAGTTCGGACTGATAAATCGCATAAATTTTAGCAACGGTATCATCAAAGGTTGATAGCGCTAAATCAGCTGCCTCCGCTGGAAAAATCATTTGTGACTTGAATTGTTTAATATTGTAGAACACTGAATTGGGTTTGATGACATCAGTTGAGATTTGCAGATCCTTTAGGATTTTTTTGACCACTTTCTGACCGTCTTCGTCATCGTAAATGCTAAAGCTCTGCTCATATCCAATGTAGAGGGCTTCACGCCTGAGAATTCTGGCACAGATTGAGTGGAACGTACCCATATTGATATGAGAGCGATCTTCACCAAGTATACGCTTTATGCGGTCCCGCATTTCTCCAGCAGCTTTATTTGTAAAGGTAACAGATAGAATTTCATGGGGCTGGGCCGTTCCACTATAAATCATATTTGCTATCCGATGGGTCAGAACACGGGTTTTTCCACTACCAGCACCGGCAAAAATAAGTACTGGTCCTTCAAGGGCTTTAACTGCAGCTTGCTGTTGAGGATTTAGTCCAGCCAGGACATTATTCATCGAGAGGATCTCCGGCGTTGATAGCGATTCACTTTATTATTGTGCTCGCGGAGGGTTCTAGAAAAATCGTGAGCACCAGTGCCATCATTTTTTCCAACAAAATATAGATAATCAGTTGTTTCTGGATTCAGGGCAGCTTGGATGCTGGCCAGACCTGGATTTGCAATAGGACCGGGCGGAAGCCCTCGCTTCAAGTAGCTATTGTAAGGATCATTGATTGAAAAATGTTTGCGTTGAAGATTGCCATTCCATTCTCCCCTGCGCACGAGCATGTATATTACAGTTGGGTCGCAACCAAGCAACATGTCTTGCTTAATTCGATTATGATAGACCGAGGAGACCAATCTGCGTTCATCTTCTCGAGCAGTTTCCTTTTCAACCAGTGAGGCAAAGGTGATGAGACGCTGGAGATTAAATCCCATAGTTTTGGCATCTTCGAGCATCCTGGGTCGAATACTTTCTTTAAATTGCCCAACCATTTTTGCCAACACCATAAATTCATCACTATTTTCCAGAAATCGATAAGTCTCCGGGAACAGTGTTCCCTCTAGATGTGTGAATCCGTCCCCAGCCATAAGGAGCAAAGTAGAATCTGTGAGAAGGCCATTCATTTTAAGCGAGTCCAGATTTAATTTTCGGCTGAGGAGTCCGACAATTTCATCAGAGCGTAACCCTTCAGGAATGGTTACGGTTATTTCGATGGCTTTTGCGTGAGCAAGTGCTTCAATAGCCTCAGTATTAGTAAGACCTTTTTGAATGGAATAGGCACCTGGATAGATAGCCCGGGTTCGATTAAGTAAGCGCGCAGCTACTTTGAATGATTCGGGTGAAGAAATAATGTCAGCCTCATAAAGCTGCTGAGCAATTGAGCTTAATGAACTGCCCTCACGAATAACAATATGCGATAGTTCTTCACCCATCTTCCCTGGTCTGGAATCAAAAATGATATAAAGGCTGGTAATACCTGCCAGGCAAAGAAACATAACAGATATGAGAGCGTAGCGCAGGATCCTATTCAAACACAAATTCCTTTCTGAAGTCTATCAATATAGAAGGGGTCATTTGGCATGTCAACGAGTGTAAATATTTAAACAAATAAATGATTTTTATTTGCGCACCTATTTGTCACCGTCTATATTCGCCGCGCTATGATAAGTGAAGGAAACAAAGGCACCAAACACTGGCTCTCTGAGTTACCATTTACGCGAATAAATTATTTTCTTTTCATAGCAGGGCTTATTGTCATAATTCTTGGATATGTTTTGATGGGTACAGGTGAATTAAACAGTGTGCAAGCACTGTCAGTCTCACCGGTTGTTTTACTCATTGGCTATCTGGTAATCATTCCAGTCGCAATATTATACAGGAAAAAAGACTAAGCCGTTTGAAATTTTTGGGATCGTAGTTTCCGTCTTCGCTCTCCGAGCTTCGCCGTGACAGGCAGCCTGGTAGAAGTGTGAAAGCGGAGTTCCGCATAAATTTTTTGATATTTTGGGATCGTAGTTCAGCTTGGTTAGAACGCCGGCCTGTCAAGCCGGAGGTCGCCGGTTCGATCCCGGTCGGTCCCGCAATTAAATCCTGCCTTTTGGTGGGATTTTTTGTTTTATACAACTCTCAGCTTTTTTTCAACCAATTAAATGAATTTCTCGAAACTGCCTAACCGCAAAGTGCGCTGAGGACGTAGAGAGGATTATTTGATTTAATTCTTCCTGAAATTTGGATGGCTTGATGGGGCGTACTTCTGTATTAGCGGCAAGAATAATTAATCAGTTTTATTAAAAATACGATAATCTAGAAGTCGGTGAATTAAGAATCTTATTTGACTGGGTTTAATTGAAAGTGCCAGTTTCAGGAATCTCAGGGGAGATTTAAAATAAAATTCTCTGAACGCTTTTGATTGAGCGTTCATAAGCAGCTTATCGGTCAGCTCTCCAGGCAACCACTCCGGTTCCTTATAGCTTTTCTTATCCCAATTGGGGACAAATTTACCTTTGAGCGTATCCCACAATTCTGAACCTGGCAATACGTCTAAGATCAGAAATTGAGCTCTTGCCAACTTTGACCTTTTCGCGAAGTGAATACTTTTATTGAGAGTTTCCTCAGTCTCCCCTGGCAGACCAAAAATAAAAAATCCCTGACATGAGATACCCGCTTTGGAAGCAAGGTCAATTGATTTCTCTATGGTTTCAATTTTCACCTGTTTCTTAATATTAGAAAGAATCTGTTGATCCGCTGATTCCACTCCGTAGGCAAAATAATAACAACCACTTTCCTTCATCTTGGATATTAGGTCTGCATCGACTTTATCGGCTCTAATTCCATTAGGACACGCCCAACTAATTTCGATTCCCGTTGTGATAATAAGTTCGCAGATTTTATCGATATGCCCACGTCTGATTGTCAGATTATCATCTTCGAAGTGGATTTCTCTAATCCCAAATTGATCAACAAGATATTTAATTTCCTGGATAACATTCTCTGGTGATCTAAACCGGATTTTGCGATCATAAAAGCTAGGACTTGCACAAAATGTGCATTCATATGGACAACCACGAGTTGTTATAACTGGAGCGACTGGAAAATTTTTGACAATTGCCCCATGGGGTGCTTTAGGATATAAATTGGGATTGAGTTGCTCCCAATCTGGGAATGGAATGTCGTCTAAATTCTCAATCTTTTTCCCTTTTTTAATTACAGGCTTGCTGTCCTCAAAATCTTTGATTGAATAAACGCCTGCGATACTATCACTTTGAAAATTATTTTGAAGAAGCTTAAGTAGAGCAATCTCTCCTTCACCTAATACGACATAATCACACCCTGATTCAGCAAGTGTTTCCTGAGGAAGAAATGTTGGATGGACACCACCGATAATAACCCGCAGCCCCGTTTCCTTGAGCATTTGTGATAATTCGATGGTCTCTTTATAAAATGCAGTAAGACAGGTAATCCCAACGACGGTTGGAGTCTCGGCGACGATTGATTCTAAAAGTTCAGCATTACTAACATTGTCACGTAAACCATCAAATATTTTTACATCCATTCCATTTTTTTTTCAAATAGGACGACAGGTAGCCCAACGCTAGTGGTGGCGTTATTATGTGGCTGTCATAATTTGGTCTTACCAATACTACTTTCATCATCTCATCACTTGGAAGGAAAGAATTTCACGATTAAGTTTTTAGCAATCTATTCACCTTTGTGAGTTGAATATACACTTAGGTTAATTATTTCAAAATTTAAGAATTGAAAAATCCATAATATGACTAAATCCAAAAATATTATCTCAGCGCTCATCTTTATTTTCGCCATTATATTTATTTTTGCCTCTGCAATGCACTCAATGGAAGAACCACTGGAAAGAGATCTCACTTCTTATGGATATATTGGCCACGCTCTGCTTTCCGGAGAGCATCTATATACAGAACTGTGGGATCACAAACCACCAGGTATTCATATCACTTTCGCAATGTCTGAGCTCATCTGGGGTTATGGACAACAATCACTAACTTTTTTATGGGTTATCGTAACTATCCTCTCAACCCTCTTGATTTACTTAATTCTTGACAAAATCTCAGGCTGGCAATCTGGTCTGATAGGTGTGTCATTTTGGGTCCTCTCTTCAAATTCTGCCTATTTACAGGCCAACCAACCCAACACAGAAATATTCTTAAATCTATTCACGCTGGTTGCCATATGGGCGCTGGTGCAGACACCTATGCCCCGGTTCAAGCATTTACACCTGGCGGGTTGGGCTATGGGAATAGCAACTATGTTCAAACCTGTTGCAGTCTTTGTTCTCGTACCTATGCTATTCTACATTCTGCTCCAGATTTACCAATCCCAGGAGAACCGCAATATAAAGACATATTTCCAACAGAGCCTGGCCATCTTGTACCCCGTACCACTGCTGTGGTGCTCCATGTTTGCTTATGCTCTACTACTCGGTCGATTTCAAGAGTACTGGGATATACTCATCGTGTACAACGGTCAATATTCTGGAAATTTCCTTATGAATATTTGGGGATTTTTCTCTCGACCCACCTATTTATTCTCGCAATCCCTGTATGGGATATGGATTCTCGTTTTATTGGGTTACGCCTGGCTCTTTATCGGCTCACGATCTAAAAAGATGCAAACACCTCACTACTTCTTCATTTTAATGACGCTTGGGGTTCTATTTGAAATAGGAAGTATCGGTCGTAATTATCCACACTATAATCAGACCCTTTTTCCAATGTTAACCATCAATTCCAGTCTACTGATCATCAACATTTTTAAAGAACTAAAAGTAAATCGGGTTTGGCGTTTGCTCCTGGGAAGTGCATTGATATCAGTTGCTCTTGGGACCATGATCAATCATCAGGTTGAATTCTTCAAACTTAGTCCAGTTGAATTATCTCATGAGAAATACGGTGATCAATTTATCGATGCCTGGGAAATGGGCCTCGAAATCAAGGCCATGACGAATCCGGATGAGTCGATCTATTACTGGGGCTCTGAATCGGGAGTTTATTATTACAGTCAAAGAAGGGCAGCATCTGGAATATTCTACAATCTTCCTCTGAAAGAGAAGAAGAATAAAAAAGTCAGCGAACTGATGTCGCGATTACTGGCGGATTTGGAGAAGGCACCTCCAGCGGTTTTTATCTGGAACAGCAAAGAGGGTAATATTGAAAAAAACCGGTTATACGAGTTCGTTTCAGAGGACTATCACCTGCTTGGCAATCGCTCATACTTCCAAATATATGTAAGAAATCTTCAGTAGTATGAGCCCACAAACTTATAAATATGTCATAGTAGGTAGCGGAATTTTTGGTGCTGTCATAGCTGAGCGTATTGCAAATGATCTTGGTGAACCCGTCCTGGTGATAGAAAAACGAGATCATACTGGTGGAAACTGCCATTCTGTTGACCATTCGGAAACTGGTATACACTATCATCTTTATGGCACCCATATATTCCACACTAGTGATACAGAGGTCTGGAAATACATCAATAGGTTTACTGAATTCAATGGCTATCGTCATCAGGTTCTCACCACCTTTAAGAATAAGGTTTACCAGATGCCCATCAATCTGGAAACCATTAATAGCTTTTACGGATTAAACCTGAAACCCTTTGAGGTCACTGCTTTTATTGAGACGGAAGCACATAAATCGGGTATTGACCAGCCCTCCAATTTTGAAGAAAAAGCTATCAGTATGATGGGCTATCCTCTTTATGAGGCCTTCATTAAGGGATATACAGCCAAACAATGGGGCTGTGACCCTAAACAGCTCCCTGCCTCCATTCTAAAACGCCTGCCGTTTAGGACCAATTATGATGAAAGCTACTTTTTCGACTCCTGGCAGGGTATTCCAATCCATGGTTACTCCCCAATATTTGACAAGCTCCTGGCCAATCCCAGAATCCAGGTTGAACTGAAAACTGACTTTTTTGAAATCAGGGATGAACTGGCCGAGGATGCAAAGATCATCTATAGCGGTCCCATCGATAAGCTATTTGGATATAAATATGGACGATTGGAATGGCGTGGATTGTCATTTGAGGAGAAAATCAGAGAGGTAAGCGATTTCCAGGGAACTTCTGTGATGAATTATGCCGAAGAACAGATTCCCTATACCAGGATTCATGAACCACGGCATCTGCACCCCGAGAAAGTGTACCCTGATAGTCAGACCTTGACAATTAAGGAGTTTTCGCACGCTGACAAGGGAGATGACCCTTCCTATCCGCTGGGTGGAGCACAAAACAAAGCATTGCTTGAGAAGTACCAGGCAGAACTCATTCAACATGAGAATCTTTGCGTTGGTGGTCGTTTGGGAGATTACAAATATTATGATATGGATCAGACCATCGCGGCCGCTCTCAGTACATACGATAAAATCAGTAGCCAAACCAAATGACGGAAAACCAAGCTGAAACACTCGCTCTGATTGTCCCCGTGTACAACGAGGCTGAAATTATCTCCGAGGTGCTTAAGGAGTGGGACGCTACTCTTGGGGAACTCGGTCTTAACTATCGAATCCATGCTTACAATGATGGTTCTACGGACAATTCCCTTGAAATCCTGAATGTATTAGCAAGGGACATGAAATCGTTGGAAATTCATGCCTCACCAAATTGTGGCCATGGACCTACCTTGCTTAAAGGATACACCCAAGCCCTCCATAGCACTTGGATTTTCCAAACAGATTCTGATGGCGAGATGTCAGCTAAACATTTCAACGAGTTATGGGCAAATCGGGGGGAGTATGATTTTTTATTGGGGCGCAGGTCCCAACGGTCTCAAGCCTTATCTCGCAGGGTAGTGAGCTTCATTTCAAGATCAGTGATTCGACTATTTTATGCTAGGGGCGTTTGGGATGTAAACTCCCCTTTCAGGTTGATGCGAGTTTCTGCAGTGAGTAAATTTTTGTTAAATATTCCCTCAGATACCTTCGCGCCAAACCTGATCATCTCAGGTATGGTAAATTTGAAAAAATGTAGCATTTATGAAACATTAATCCCCCATCAAGAAAGACAAACCGGGGAGGTTTCAATCAAAAAGTTTCGCTTACTCATGGCTGCCTTAATTTCTTTTGGCCAGACCATTTTATTTCGGATTAAAAGCGGCTAAGAAGGTTGTCATGTACAAAATTCCCTGGTTTCTATTCTAATTCTTTGAATATCGGAATTCTATACAATATTATCTAACACAAGTAACAATTATTTTTAAAGTGGGGATTTGTTTAATTATTGAAAAATATTTTGTGTGAAAAAACAGCGAAATCCTCTCGCTTTCCCAATGTCAAAGTCACTCTCCAGCAAATGAATTCAAGAATTCTTCAACCTATTTTTGTCCTGATTGTCATCAGTTTTTTACTCATCCAGTGTAAATACTCTCCGACAGGAAGCAATTTTCAGGACAAAACGATACCCGAACCCGTTCTTTATATTGACTTGAATGGATCCCCAGACACCATTACCGTTTGGGGCCAGGCCACTCTTGCCTATAATCTCGACCTTTTGGGGCGAAATTTTTATGAAGGAGAACTTCTGCTAGAGAATGTGACAATTTATAGTTTTAGTCAACCTACCGGCTCCTATTCATTCTATACAAATAATTACGTTTCAGATACACTTAGTTTAATCATTAAAGGCTTTTCAAGCTCAGGTTCAAATAGTCTGGCAGATATTGCCGGTCTGGAATATCTCATGTTTGAACGTGAATACACGCTTATCATTGATAATCGACCCCCCATCTCATTGGCTATGCTTAACATTTCGACTGAATCTGGTGATATGGTTATCAACTGGGAAAAATTTAATAGAAATGGGTTTGTCAGATACAATATTGACAAAGGCCACCCTACTTCTGGTGGGTTTATTGATGAACGCCATCTTACTTCTACATTTGATATCAATCAAACGAGTATAGTGGACACGACATACCTGGGCGGACCAGCCTATTATCGAGTGAATATTATTTCTGAACTGGGATCAGCTCTAGGTGAATTCATGTTCTATGAAGAGTCGGCACCCACTTTTTATCTTTCCAACGACACAAACTATAACGAAATACACTTGCAATGGTCCCCTTGTCATTATCCACAAAATTTTGCTCATTATAGCATCCAGGTGGATGATAATTCCATCTATACTACTGATAACATTAATGATACAAGCTATCTTGATATCGATGCCTGGTTTGGAGACCCGATTGAGTACATTCTGGAAGTTGGCCTGAAAAACAATTCGATCTGGTCGGATAACTTGCATAGCAATATTGACGCCTTTCTGGGTGAGACCTTCCCCCATCCCGGAAGCTTACAATTCAGTGAGAGCCAATTATCGTTTTACCGACTCTATGGCCAGACACTTTATCGTCACGATGCTGAGTCCTATTCAATTTTAGATTCACTTAACATAATGTCAGAAGCCAGTTATCGCCAATTTGGGATCTCTCCAGACGGACAATTGGCCTACATAATGAGTTATTCGAATGATGTCGGTTATCTCCAAAGCGTGGACCCCCTATCCTTGAGCATTCTGCAAACCTGGACCACCAGCTCACTCCTGGGATATAATGGTCGGGCAATGGATGATATCTCCGTCTCAAATAACAACTGGATTACCTTTCCGAGCTACCGAGATAGTGACAATGTGAATTGGGGTATGGGCGTTGTGGTCATCCAAATGAATGACCCCATTCAAGTAATTAATCCAAATTATGCTTATTCAACTTCTGCCAAAATATCTGCAAATGGTCAATATTTAATTGCCTATGACTCGCTCTATGTTGTGAGCTCTAATCATCTAGCAGGGCGAGCAGATTTAGGTCAGTGGATCGAGAGTATTTTTGTTGGCGATGGCAATCAATTTATTGTAGCAGATGACCAGACAATGACCGTTTATAGTGCCGCCGATATGGGCATTGTAAATCAGGTTCTAACATCTGAAAAACTTCGAAGACCTAATTATGATCCCACCACAGGCTATGTTGGTGGCAAATTCCTGAGTAGCGATCGATATATGATATATGATCCCATATCGGGAATAGCCATTCACGATATTTCTATTAGTTCAGGTGCCTATAAACTCTGGGACGATAAAATATTCACATCGGGATATGTACTGCCCATTGAGGCTTTAAATGATTGATCATAGGAATGTCCTGAGAAATATTCTGTTTTGCTGCTTCTGCTTAATGTCCAGCGCCCATTCTGCAAATCTTGAATTCCGTATCCAAGGGGGTCAGGGTCATTATAACATGCCCGGTTTGCACAATCTACAAACAGAGGTGATTGCAGAGTTGAAAGGCATGTCTGTCCCTGTTAAAATCACTTCTAATTTCCCAGATTTCTATTTTTCAAGGGTTGAAGTCCTCCACAGATTCAGTCAAGGATACACAGGGGGGCTTTCCTGGATGCATATGGAGACCGGTGGCCGTATTCACTACGCAGATTATTCTGGAGAGATTAGCTCGGATCAGATTCTTACCTGTAATGGATTTGGACTTTCCAATACCTGGACAATAATGGCCTCCAAATGTTTTAGCTCTACCTTCAACATGCCTATAAGCTTTCTGTGGAGCACCCTCGACATGCTGGATGAGATCATTCTTCTTGATGAAAGTGAAGTAACTCAAAATGAGTTAGTGGCAATGGGCCTTGGTCTCGACCCAATGATATCACTTGCATACAAGGTACAGAGATTATCAATATCCATTGATGGTGGCTATCATTTGACTTTTTCAAAACCATTCCACTTAAAGGATAATTCAGATGCGATTCTGCGTGTCAACAATAAGCAAGTCAGTCCAGATTGGTCAGGATATCGTTTGGGTGTCACATTGGGGTATGTATTATTTTCTAGAGCCGCCTCTAACTAAGACTCATTGTTAAGCTCAGCATATTTTTTATGTTATCCCTGCACTAAATGGAGCGCTCAATTATGTCTATTTCACAAAAGTTTCTCACGCTACTGTTTGTATCATTTCTAATTACCTGCACATCCAGTAAGCCTGGAAAAACCCGTTATGATTATTCAAATATGGATCGTGTGACTAGGAAAGCTCACCAGAGTGTGGAACAGTTTCTTGACTCCAGTACAAAAGAGGATTCGCATCTGAGGCTGGATAAATACACCAGAATTGACACAATCATTATAAATTCTGACTCAAAGCAAATTGAGGTTCATTTTAGTCGGAATTTTGCCAACATCCCCGTCCGTGAAAAGCTGGTCAAAGACATCCATTTAAGTCTGAAAGCATCTCTGGGTAGAAAATTCAAAGATTACAATTTAAAGATTTACTCTGTTGATCATGAAATTGAAGCTCTCGTTCCTAACTATTTCCGTGGCAGTAAACGCAGCTATGACCAAAGTCGTATGCCTGCTCCCGAGATCAGATCCCTCCCCCTGGTTCGTAACCTGAGCCATAAATGGCAACCATCTGCCGGCCTCTATAACCGCAATATAGCCTTGTGGCATAGCCACGGTTGGTATTATGAGCAAAAGCTCCAGCGCTGGGAATGGCAAAGAGCTCGAGTTTTTCAAACTGTTGAAGACCTCCTGCCCATGTCCTTTACTCTCAATTATTTGGTTCCCATGTTGGAAAATGCTGGTGCTCAAGTCTTTATGCCTCGGGAGCGTGATCTACAGACTAACGAAGTGATCATTGATAACAATACTCCTGATGTAAAGCAAGGCTACCAGGAGTATGATTCCAAATTACACAAATGGGAAACATCAGCTGAGTCTGGATTCGCCATTGGAACCCCTCCATATGCCTCTGGAGATAATCCCTTTTTTATGGGAACGTCTCGAAACATCAAGGCAGACACTAGCGGCAGTGCCAAAATAAGATGGATACCCAGTCTTCCAGAAGCAGGCAAATATGCTGTCTATATCACCTATAGTGCTGCTGATAGCAATGTGACGGATGCTCATTACACCGTATTCCATACTGGTGGACAAACTGAATTTTTAGTAAATCAGCAGATCGGTGGTAAAACCTGGATCTATCTGGGCACCTTTGACTTCAATCAGGCACTAAATGCAGATATCCATCGGGTAGAATTAACCAATAAGAGTACTGAATCGGGGCGATATGTTAGCGCTGATGCGATTCGATTTGGTGGTGGAATTGGTAATATTGCTCGAGAAGGTCAGGTCAGTGGACGACCCCGATTTACAGAGGCAGCGCGTTACTATCTTCAATATGCTGGAATGCCGGATACCCTGGTTTATAATTTGAATGCAGATGAAAGTGATTATAAAGATGATTATCAATGCCGGGCTGAGTGGGTCAATTATCTCCGGGGAGCTCCCTTTGGACCCAATCTTGACCGTCAGGCTCCCGGATTAAAAATTCCCATAGATCTTTCCTTTGCCTTTCATACAGATGCTGGATTTACACGCAATGATACGGTTGTCGGCACGCTTTCTATATATAGTACCGAGGACTCTGAGGAGACCGAAATTTTTCCAGATTCGATGTCACGCATGACCAATCGGGATCTGGCTGATATTCTCCAAACTCAGATTGTGAATGACATACGCGCCAAATATGATCCAACCTGGACCCGTAGAATGCTCTGGGATCGGGGATATAGTGAGGCTTATAGACCCAACGTACCCTCAGTATTGCTGGAGCTCCTCTCCCATCACAACTTTTTGGATATGAAATTCGCCAATGATCCACGATTCAAATTTGATGCAAGTCGATCTATCTATAAAGCCATGGTCAGATACATTTCCACCCAGTGGAATCTTGAGTATGTAATCCAACCCCTGCCTGTATCACATTTTCAGGCGACCTTTGCGGAAACCGGTGAACTGAATCTTCAGTGGCAAGCGGTGGAAGATCCATTGGAGAGTACAGCCACCCCTGAAAAGTATATGGTATACACAAGGGTTGAAGATGAAGGATTCGACAATGGTATCGTCGTAGATGCTCCCCATCTAGATATCACTAACCTGGAAGAAGGCATCATTTACAGTTACAAAGTGACTGCCCTCAATGCTGGGGGTGAAAGTTTTCCCTCCGAGATTCTTTCGGTATGTAATATGGGCGGAGACAAAGCACCTGTGCTGATTGTGAATGCTTTTGATCGTATTTCTGCAGCCAGTACCATTGAAACTGACAAATATCTCGGCTTTGTTGATCTCTGGGATGAAGGTGTCGCTGATGGCTTTGATATAAACTATATCGGCTCCCAATATGATCTCCTGGCCGCTTCACCCTGGCTAGATGATGATGAACCAGGACATGGTGCGAGTTACGGGGATATGGAAACCACCCTCATACCTGGAAACAGCTTTGATTTTCCCCATTTTCATGGAAAGTCATTACGTGAGGCCGGCTATTCTTTTGTTTCATCAAGTGATGAGGCTATCTGGAGCGGGCAACTGGATATAAACAAATATACTTTGTTGGATTTGATATTTGGTGAGGAAAAAGAGGTTTCCGGTCCAAAGGATTTCAGCCCAAGGGATTTCCGGGGTTTTCCAAAATCATTTCAGGAGAAAATCAGTGCTTATACCCAATCTGGAGGGAACCTGTTTCTCAGCGGTGCCTATGTTGGATTTGATCTATTTGACAATGAGAATGACTCCCTTGATATGCAATTTGGCGAGGATATCCTCAAGTATAAATTTCGGACTGATCATGCCGTCAAGACGGGGAAACTTAGTGTAGTTACCCAAGATATATTCCAGATGGAAACTGTTCAGGACCTGGAGTTCAACACTCGTTACCATCCCTCACTCTATAAGGTGGAATCTCCTGATGCAATTGAACCAGCAACTCCAGAGGCACATACCATATTACGTTATGCTGAGAATAACACCAGTGCAGCCATTGCCGCAACTGGAGAAACCAATATCGTAGTATTTGGATTCCCTTTTGAGAGTATTCTCTCGAAAACCAATAGGGACAAGGTCATGGCTTCAGTTCTGAAATTTCTTGACTCCAAGTAGTCTTCGAAGGCCACCTGCAGATGGGATCTCACCCCTTAAATTTAGCATTTAGATTTTTCCTGGAGGTATCAGCCCTGATAGCCTTTGGTCTGTGGGGTTGGAAGCTTTCAGATACAACCTGGCGTTATGTACTTGTTCTGATTGTCCCCCTTATTTTTGCTGCAACCTGGGGCATTTTCAACGTCCCGGAAGACCCAAGTCGATCTGGGAATGCACCGATTGTTATTGCTGGTGTGTTACGATTTGTACTGGAACTCTCATTTTTCGGACTGGCCTGTCTGATACTCTTTTACCTGGGGTATACAAAATTATGGTGGATCATGGGAAGTGGCGTGATTCTGCACTACGCGCTTTCATACGATCGTATTTTATGGCTATTCTCACGCTAACCTTCTATGGATATTGAATTAAAAACTGAATACTGGGAAGATCTTGACGCCAGGAAGGCCTTCAAGACATTTATCCTTGATATTCATGGTCTTGATTTCACAGAATGGGAAGCGCGAGGTTATTGGGACAAAGCCTACACCCCTTTTTCCTATTTCAGAGACGGTCAAGTCATCGCCAGTGTCTGCATTTATTTGCTTGACGCCACCATAGGGGGTCGAACAACTAAGCTTGTGCAAATATCCGGTGTTGGAACACATCTGGATTGGCGCAGACAAGGTTTGAGTAGAAAATTGACGGTTCTGGGGCTGGAACGATTCAGGGATCAGCATGAGGGTGTCTTCCTCTTCGCGGACGAGGAGGCTATACCCTACTATCTCCGTTGTGGATTTTCTGCCCTGGATGAAAGCCAGGAATTTTGTCAAATCAATGGGGTACCGATAAAAAGTGGGCTAGTTAGGCTCAATCCTTCTGATCAACAGGATTTGGATAAGATTTATGGATATGCAGAAAGTAGAGTGCGTATCTCTGACAAGTTCAGCATCTTCAGTCCAAAATTACTCATGTTTCATGCTTTATACACGCTCCGTAATAAAGTCTATGAGATTCCTGAGCTGGATTGTCTGGTGTTCTTTGACAGAAACGATGAAGTGGTGAATATTTATGATATCCTGGGCAGGACCATCCCAACATTTGAAGAGATATATCCCTACATAAGCTCAGAAACAGATAAACAGATTAATTTTCACTTCCACACGGACAAGCTGGGGATCAGGGGTGTTCAAACCCGAGTACTTTTGGGAAACAATACCTTTGTAAAGGGATCATTCCCACTTTCAGCACCCGTTTTTCCATTTACATCAAGGGCTTGAGCTCAGATAATATTTCAGTTCAATATTACAAATATTATTATATTTTTGGACCTGCGGCAATCACTTCGGAAGTGACCCCATCCTCGAATTGCTTAAAGTTTTTGACAAATTCTTCTGCCAGATTTCGATAACGTCTGACATAATCATCTTTATCGGCCCAGGTTGAAATCGGGTCCAGAATTTCTGAAGGTACCTCAGGACAGCTCTCGGGAATTTCGAATCTGAAGACTGGATCTTGTCTGAATTTAACTTTATCCAGATCACCCACCAGAGCAGCATTTAAGAGTGCCCGAGTATGTTGAATACTGATCCGTTTTCCAATCCCAAATGGTCCACCTGTCCATCCCGTATTGATCAACCAGCAATTCACATTGTGCTTCAACATGCGATCCTTGAGCAGCTGAGCATATACATAAGGATGATGCACCATGAAGGGTGCACCAAAGCAGGCGCTAAAGGTACTAATGGGATCTGCTCCCAAACCTATTTCTGTACCCCCCACTTTTGATGTGTAACCAGAAATGAAGTGGTACATGGCCTGATCAGCGCTTAATCTGGAAATTGGAGGTAAAACGCCTGATACATCACAGGTGAGCATGAAAATATTTTTGGGATTGTCACCCCTGGCACCAGGGACTGCGTTGCTGATAAATTCAAGTGGATAAGATGCACGGGTATTTTCAGTATACATGTCATCATCAAGATCAAGATGTCGAAAACGACCTTCAAAGACCACGTTTTCGAGAATTGTACCAAACATCTGGGTCACAGCATAAATTTGTGGTTCAGCCTCCGGGTTGAGGTTGATAACTTTTGCATAGCAACCACCTTCAAAATTGAAGACACCGTCATCGCTCCAGCCATGTTCATCATCACCAATGAGTCCGCGATTCACATCTGCAGAAAGTGTGGTTTTTCCAGTTCCTGATAAACCAAAGAAAATAGCGACATCCCCAGTTTGACCCACATTAGCTGAACAATGCATGGTCAGCACATCTCGTTTGGGCAGGAGGTAATTCATGATAGTGAAGAATGATTTTTTGATTTCACCACCATACTTGGAACCACCAATAATGGCCAATCTCTCCTCAAAATTGAGAATAATAAAAGTTTCACTATGTAGATCATCATATTCTGGATCTGCTTTAAAATCAGGAGCAGATATCAATGTGAATTCGGGAACATGTTCCTTCAGCTTTTCATCATCTCGTTCCACCACAAACATGTTTCGGGCAAATAGACTGTGCCAGGCATACTGAGTGATCACACGGATGGGCATGCCATAATTTTCATCGGCTCCAACATAGCAGTCCTGAACAAATACATCCTTGCCCTGGAGGTAACCTTTGAGACGGTTAGACAGATTGGCGAATTTCTTTTTTGTATAAGGTTTGTTATGCTTACCCCACCAGATATCATGCTTGGTAGAAGATTCACGGACTACAAATTTATCATGAGCGGCACGGGCAGTATGCTCACCAGTGTAGACCAGAAGTGGACCATTATGGGCAATCTTGCCTTCCTCACGATCCAGAATCTCTTCATAGAGTTCAGATGTGGATAAATTCCAAAAAACATCGTTCAAATGTTTTAAGCCATGATTTTCCAGTCCATGTTCACTAGCTAAGGTCCCTGCATATTGAGATTTTTTCATTTCATCGCGTAATTGACGTTTCATAATATCCCCAGGTTTTGTGATAATTTTTATCACAGCAAGAATAAACCTGAGTTATCAACATGCAAATATTTGTTTCTAAAAAAAACTCCATCATTTAGACGGAGTTTTGAAAATAATGGTGTGATTATTTTGCTAAGGAGCAAGTTGGATTTTCACCCAGACATCAATATTATTTTGTTCCATACCTGAACCAGGTTGACCACCAGGACGTTGACCTCCACCCCTTTGGCCTCCGCCCCTTCCACCTGATCCGCCTCCCTTACCCCCACCACTCATTCCACCAGGGTGCCCGCCTCCCATGGTAGGTCGCTCTGATTTGGACTCAATACCAAGGCCAAGTTTCTTTTGCATATCAAATCCATCACCCAATAGAGCCAGAGGAATCTGATATTCAATAAAGAGTGTTTCATCATAGGAGTTTGCTGTGGCTAGTAGATCTGCCGGCCCTAGACTTTTGCCTACTTTCGTATCAACCACAATTATTGATAATTCACCTTCAAACAATTTTGAGAGACCCAATCTTGAGTCTCCCCCCTGAGAGCCTGAATCCCGATATTGACCACGTTGATACACATCAGGTCGTTGCCCTCTTGGCATCATACCCTCAAAATTTATTCCAAAATTCTGACGTTTGCCCCCTTTTGCATCGAGCCACAACGTGAGTCCTCCCATGGCTAACTGACGCTGAAAACCCATATCAATACTACTTATTGCGATGTATAGATAATTTTTATCATGACTCACACCTAGAGCAAAGCTCTCACCATCGGGTATCTGAAATCTACCGTCCCACTCAGACCGCAGACCATCTGTTCTAAAATCTGTGCTTGCTACTTCACTGAGATACACATTGCTGCTGCAGGCATTCATTATGAGCGACAGCGCTAATAGTCCTGTTATATTCCACTTTTTGATCATATCAATTCCTTCATCTATAGATAAACTTGTCATGGCTTTGACTTCGATTACCTGAAATGGTTAAGATGAAATATATTAACTTTCCAAAAGCCGTGTAATTCGTTGGATCAGAATAGCTGACGCTTGCTGCACAATTGATTCATCACAGAAACGACCCAGAGAAATTCTAATCGTCCCGAGCTGATAGTTCAAGGGAATGTGCATAGCTTCGAGGACACCAGAGCCTTTCCCGTCGCCACTGTGACAGGCGGCACCTGCTGAAATCATGACTTCTTCAAGATTGGCCAGAATATCCAGAGCATTCAGTTGAGCGAAACTGACACTCAGAGTATTTGGTAGTCTTGGTGTACTTACGGCGTTGATCCGTATTTCGGGAAATGCCTGTTTCAAACTCGCCTGTAAACGATCACGTAAATTCTTCAGTCGTAACATTTCCGACTCTAGTTTCTGGCTGGCGATTTCCGCAGCCATCCCCAAACCAACAATTTGGGCTACATTTTCAGTTCCAGCCCGCATCCCGTTTTCATGATCAGCACCATGGAGTAGAGGTTCAAGATCGATGCCCGTCTTTTTGTAGAGCACTCCCACACCTTTGGGAGCATACAGTTTATGGCCAGCCACACTCAATAGATCACAGCCTAAATCATTCACATCAACAGGAATTTTACCTACAGACTGAGCTGCATCCGTGTGAAACGTGGCACCAGCACGATGGGCAATCTCAGTCAGCTCATCTATGGGTTGTATACTGCCAATCTCATTATTTGCATGCATCACAGAAACCAGGATAGTTTTCGAAGTAATAATCTCGTCCAGGTCATCAGGTTGAACAACTCCCTGGCTGTCAACTGGTAGAAAACTGATTCTGAAGCCTTGATGTTGCAGATACTGAACCACGTTCAGGATAGCGGGATGCTCAACTTTGGATACAATAATGTGCTGACCTTTGACGGCTGCCCGGGAGGCGATGCCCTTGAGTGCCATATTATTGGATTCTGAACCTCCTGAAGTAAATATTACTTCTTCAGGCTGGGTTCCCAGCAGACTTGCCACTTGTTCTCTGGCAAAATCAATGGCCTGTCGATTATACCTGCCCAGACTATGATTGGAGGAAGGATTCCCGAAATGTGAACGATAAAAGGGCTCCATCGCTTCCTGAACCATTGGATCTATGGGTGTAGTTGCGTTGTAATCTAGATAAATCTTCCCATCGTCTAATAGCATGGTTCACTCCTTTCTCAATAAGATGAATGAACAATTGAAAATAACCTGTGGAGGGGAACTCCCTTAGATAATTATCACCATCTTAACCTTCTTGGAATGTGCTGGTCTAAAACCACAGAGATTTGAAAAAATTAATTGAAAGGAATAATAACATGAACAAAATGACAAAACGAGTGGTCCTCCCTTTTCTGATGCTGGCAATAGCATTACCATCCTTTGGACAAAGAGGAGCAGGTAAGAGTGGACAGGGCACGGGTCAGGGCTTGATGATTCAAGAGTTGAATTTGACAGCTGAGCAGGAAGACCAAATGCAAAGTCTGAGATTTGATAAAGAGGAGATTTTGATCAAATTAAGGGCTAAACAACAGAGTGCTCAATTGGAACTAAGAAAGCTCAAGCGAGCTGATGAGCCTAATAAAAAGAAAATTTATGCCCAGATTGACAAAGTTGGTGCAGCACGTGTAGCGATTGATAAAGCTCGTGCAGACCATCACATGGATGTACGTAAGGTCTTGACGGCTGAACAATTCGATATATTCCAAAGTAAGATGGGTCGAATGGGTGGCCGAAATTTTCATGGTAGAGGCGATGCTAGAGGTGATGGCCGAGGTGAATATCACCAGGGTCGACGTCACTTTCGCAATTAATTCTTCTTCCTCCCTGTAGAAGGTCAAGAGCATCCCAGAAATTGGGGTGCTCTTTTTAATTTATCGCGTCTCAGCGGTCTTTAGGAAATATCAATCTCTACTGAGGAAAGTTTGAACAGTGTGATTTCAGACGGTATTCCAAGGCGCAGGGGTGGACCCCAATACCCTGTTCCACGATTTACATAAACTTGCATTGTCCCATGATTATACAGTCCTGCATAATACTTATGGGCTTTCGCTACAGCAAGATTGAAGGGCATAAACTGACCTCCATGAGTATGCCCGCTGACTAAAAGATCAATAGATAAGCCCTGGGTCAATTCAACCGTTCCCGGCTGGTGGGCCAGCATAATGCTCGGCATATCATCAGGAATCCCTCTCATAGCCTTGTGAGGGTCAGTTTTGTGAGATTTAATAGTATGGTGAGCCATGAGATCAGTCACTCCGGCAATGGCCAGAGAGGCCTTACCCTTTTTCAAAATACGATGCTCATTTTCGAGATGAATCATACCCAGTTCATGGACCTTGTCCACCCATTGTTCTGCACCTGAGTAATATTCGTGGTTGCCGGTGACAAAATAAGTACCATATTTTGATTTTAAATAACGTAGTGGCTCAACGTCCTCTGACAGGCGATCTACTGATCCATCAACCATATCGCCAGTGAAAAATATGAGGTCTGGTTGAAGTGCATTGACCTGATCAACAACTGTCCTGGCATAGTCTGCTTTGATAGTCGGCCCAACATGCAAGTCTGATATCTGGGCAATTGTCAATCCTTCAAATTCTGAGGGTAACTTTTCAATGGCAATGTTTTGGGTAATGATAGAGGCTTTTCTGCGAGCTTGAAACAATCCAATACCACCCAATAGGGATGTAACGCCTACGATCCCCAGATTCATAGACATGAGCAGAAATTGTCTACGCCCAGGATCCAATTGAATACTGCTGGGGCTACTACTGGTGATCGTTTTTAAGATATTGAATGAAAGTGTGCCAGTCACCCACCCCAGATCTCGAACGATAAATGCTATGAAGGCCAGTGAAAACAATCCCATACCGATAAATCCAAGCCACAGAAAACTGTCAATAAACAGATTCTCCAGCCCTCTGGATCTAAGAATCATCCCTGCTATAGGGGTTATTGCCAACAGAACAATTACGGTCCAATATACAACCAGACTCACACCTGAGATATCAAACGGAGCAATCACTCTGGCGCCTACATATCCATACAGGATGGTCATTACAAATACGACTATTATAAAAAACACTTCTTTGGCCTATTCCTTTTCTTTCCCCAGCACGAACTAAATCAAATCCTGCATTTAGTCAAACCCTTTCTGTCCAAAACTAATACATAAATTCAGATTCAAATTGCGGGGTGCATTCAACCACTGCGATTCTATATTGTGCCACGTTCATTTCAACAGTAATTAAATCTTGAGGTCAAATCTATGTCACTGCTACGTCAAGCATTCATGAAGTTCTGGAACTTGGAATTGTATTGGAAAGTGTTTATCGCTATGGGTGCAGGAATTGTCTATGCATTGCTTTTGGGTGAGAAGGCAATGAATGTGGCTCCACTGGGTGATATGTTTATGCGACTTCTAAAAATGGTCATCGTACCACTGATATTCTTTTCCATTACTTCTGGTGTAGCGGGCATCGGTGAGAATAAGAGCCTGGGTCGTCTTGGAGCAAAAACCTTTGGCTATTACTTCCTCACCTCCATGCTGGCAATCCTTGTTGGTCTGACGCTAACCAATATTATTCAACCTGGTGTAGGTGTGGATATTAATGCTGGAGGTAAAAACTTTGATCCATCCAGTCTGAGCCAACCAGGAAGTCTGGGTAACATACTGATTCGCATGATTCCTACCAATCCTATCCAGGCTGCCGCACAAGGTGATGTTTTGTCCGTCATCTTTTTCTCGATTGTTCTGGGAATGGCAATTACTGCACTTCCAGATACCCAGTACAAAATAGTACGGGATCTTTTCGATACCTTTTTCAAGGTCATGATGAAAATGACCCAGGGCGTTATCCTTTTTCTACCTATTGGTGTGTTTGGCTTGATTGCCAAGGCGGTATCCAGCACTGGTTTTGCACTTTTCAAGGCGGTTGGCTGGTATATGGTGACCATAGCCTCAGGTCTCACCATTCACATATTTATTGTACTGCCCATAGTTTTCTTTCTCTTTACCAGGATTAATCCTTTAAAACATTTTAAGGCCATTGCTTCAGCCATGGCAACCGCCTTTTCCACCAGTTCATCTGGGGCTACACTACCAGTAACCATGGACTGTATAGAGAATCGTGCTGGCGTTTCAAACAAAGTGACCAGTTTCGTACTTCCCTTGGGTGCCACAATCAATATGGACGGTACTGCGCTATATGAATGTGCCGGAGTCCTCTTTATTTCACAAGCTCTTGGATTCGATCTTACCTTAGCCCAACAACTGCTCATTGTCATCACAGCATTTCTAGCATCAGTAGGTGCGGCAGCAATACCCTCCGCAGGATTGGTCATGATATTTATTGTTCTGGATGCAGTGGGACTGGGTGATCATCCGCAAGCTGCTATCATTGTTGGAACCATGTTGGCAGTTGATCGACCGCTTGATATGTTTCGCACAGTAGTAAATGTTACCAGCGACACAATGGGAGCTGTCATTGTGGCAAAATCTGAGGGGGAGGATGTTCTGAGAAACGTCTAACTTCTGGCTCAATACTCCATGCTTTTCAGCTTAATTAAAAGGTCTATAATACCTTTATTCGCATCCATTTCTTTTGGTCTAGGACATGACCTGCTCTGGAGCTAAATTTGGTGCATTGGGGGGAATATCAGGGTGCTCTTTAAAATTTTTGACTGCAATGATGCTCGGCATTTTTTGAACGAGACTTAATCAACGGGAACTTATCTCCTTGCTGCTAAGGCAGGCCTTTCCCTCCCCCCAGGGATCAAGGAAGTCTGATCTTTAAGGGCGGTGCCCACCGTGAATATACACGGTTCAAAAACGTCACATTGTTGCAGTTTTTTTTATTCCTAAAATGCTCATAATTACAATATGATACTCTATTTGGATGCTAGCCCAAATTGAAAATTTCTATGGGTTCAACTGACTCAACAGGATCGATTCCAAATATCCGAGTATAAAAATAGTATTCACTCTCAATGGCTTTGACGACTGTCGTCGCTTGTCTAAATCCATGCGACTCACCTTCGAAGGGCAGATAAGCGACAGGAATTCCATTATTCTTGAGGGCTGCAACCATGCTCTTCGCCTGGTCAGGTGGGACAACAGAATCATCTAAACCCTGCATAAAGATGACAGGACAGTCCAACTGATCCGCGAAATTCAAAGGCGAACGGTCTATATACAGCTGCTTTTCCTCTGGATAAGGTCCAATCATACTATCCAGATAACGACTCTCAAATTTATGGGTATCGCGGGCGAGCAAAGTCAAATCTCCAACGCCATAGTAGCTGGCTCCTGCTTTAAAAACATCCAAAAAGGTTAGAGCTGCCAGGGTGGTATAGCCCCCAGCACTGCCACCCTTAATGATCAGTCTTTCCTTGTCAACCAAGCCTTCACCTACCAGATATTTGGCAGCTGTAGCACAGTCGTGGACATCCCGAACACCCCAATTCCCTTTTAATCGTTCACGATATTGTCGTCCATAGCCTGTGGAACCACTATAGTTCACATCTACAATGGCAAAGCCACGACTTGTCCAGTATTGAATAGCCAAACTAAATGCGCCTGAGCTATTGCCGGTGGGTCCCCCATGACTTAGCACGATGAGCGGAGGCAAATCTCCGGAGCGTGCCTCATAATCAGGGTTTCGAGGTGGATAAAACCAGGCATGGGTCAATTCGTCAGGAGCAGATTCAAAACTGACGTGTTGTGCTTTGGAGATATACGATTCATTAATATCAATCTCTGCCGCCTTACGTATCGTGTGCGAGGTTTTTTCATCCAGATCCATGGTCACCACTTCACCTGGCTGTGAGTCTGTATGACCAATAAAGGCGATATGGTTTTTTGATCCTTTAACTTGATCAATATGTGTATAATGGGTTTTAATCTCTATTGATGTGCCCTCTTGGACATCGATTCTCAATAAGTGTGACCCAGACAGATCGCTATAAGCGGCAACCAGATCACCTGTATTGAGCACCGCATATTTACTCATCCCGAAAACCCATTGAGGTAGTCCAAATTCTGCTTCACTCTCCAGGATGCAGGTAATCTGAGAATGGTAATAACGATAAATGTTCCACCAGCCATTGCGATCTGAGATGAAATAGATGCTTCCATCGGGATCCCATTGGGGTTGAAAAATGGATTCGTCCATTCCTCCAGCAAGCTCCTGAATTCGTGCAATATTCCCATCAAAATCCAAATCAGCCAGTTGGAGTTGGGTGCCATCCCAGGGCATGTTGGGATGATCCCATGCTAAAAATAAAAGTTGACTGCCATCGGGACTAAGCTGAGGGTTGGAGAAGAAATCATGTCCTTCAGCAATGATCTGTAATCCCCCTCCATCCAGGGTGATTCTTAAGAGACAGTTTTTAATATTTTGGGAGTCCGCATGATTCTCACCAACCACATATAGCGAACCGCGCTTTTGATCCAGAATCATATCCGCAAAGCGATATTCAGGATGGTTGGTTACCTGTCTGGGCTCACCATTTTCATGAACTTCATATATTTGTTGATCAGAATTATTGATATAAAAGTAATGCTCCTTCACACAGAGAAAAGCTCCTCCACCATACTCATGGGCACGAGTACGGACATCGCTATCGTCTGAGGTTATCTCATGTATTTTGTTGTCGGTCCAAGTCATGAGAGCAGTGCGCCCTTTCTCGGCGGGCCGTCCTTCACTCCAATAGATACTCTCGTCATCAATTTGAATTTGACCTAGCCGTAAGCTACTCTGTACCAGTGACTTACCAGATATGGGAGACTTCCAGGAACCGTAGGGCTTATTGATCATAGTTGTTTCCTATTTCTGTGCCTTTATAGTCAGAGCATTGATAAATATCGATTTTCCGAACCAACTTCCCAAAGTTTTCAATCCGGATAGTCTTCAGCTTTTTCACATCACTGAAGTAAGATGTTATCTTTTTTGATTTGAAGCGATATTCACGACGATTATCAACCACAAGTAATCCGGTTCTCCCCTTCAAATCTTCTCCCCTGGGCCAGATGTCGAATTGAAGAGCTGGTTTGCCAATAATATCCTGGGCATAGGTCCTTGGTTGACCTGGTAAATAAAATTTCAGGAGCGAGCTTGCTTTATAATTAGTACTAAATATGAAGGTAGATTCACCCGCATTTCTTAGTGAATCCTGAAAGGCATTCACATCGTGGGCTGCTTGTTTCCAACCACTCCAGGTATTTCCTTCTCCCAGGGGTACATTTGGAATAGCCACAACAGAGATACCGATCCCCAGAAATATAAGTGATGAGAAAATACCTGCTCTCATACGGTTAAATCGATGAGGTGATTGGAAGAGATGATATATCCCTAGAATGACTAGAGACCAGTAAGCTGGAGCCAGCCAATTCATTTTAACTAAACTGCGAAAACTTACTGCAACAAAGAAGACCGATGTGACCAGACCACTGCTGAGGAGAAGTAATATTTTGTCCTCCAGACCTGAGAAAAGCTTGCGTCCATACCGAATTAATGTCGCGAAAATGAGCACGAACAAATAGGGAGATAAAATAAAAAACTGCGAGCCCAATAGTTCTCCAAAATGTTTCACCTTCCAGTGACCCATCCCTGAAGCCCTTTGGGATCCCTGAAATGCAAATGACATCCAATCATGTTGGGCATTCCAGATGAGCACTGGTGAAAACACAAGGATCGCTAGAACCACACCAAGGTAAGGATGTGGAGTAAGTAGCCACTTGCGTTGATTTTTTGAGACGATAGTAAAAAGAAGCACAGAGGGTACCAGCATAATCCCTGAATATTTGCCCAACCATGCCAATCCCATAAATAGACCAGCTACATACCACCATTTGTGATTCTCGGTCTGAACAAGCTTCCAGAGTGCATAAATTGTGGCTGTCCAGGTGAACAGGAGGGGTGTATCTGGTGTAATGACAAACCCATACAGCTCGAATACAATGGAAGCATTGAGGGCCAACAAGGTCCAGAAAGTCTGCCGTGAATTGTCAAACATTTCCTGGATCATTGATGCCCAGATAACATTCATTGCCAGATACCAGAGCACCGCCGCTAATTTTATCCCAAAAATAGTTTGGCCAAAAACCAGGGTCGTCATCCAGATACTGTAACTTGCTAGAGGGGGATGATCAAAATAGGATAAAGCAAGATCCCTGCTCCAACTCCAATAATAAGCTTCCTGAGGAGTCAAAGGCAGGATGATGGCGAGGAACAAACGAAAGGCTGTAAATCCGAGAATAATTTTCCAGGCACTGAGGGGGATGCGTAAATAACTTTCTTTTAAAGTGATCTCATCGGACATACAACGATTCCTCTACTGCTCTGGATTGACTTCAGGCGAGAAGATAGGAATACGAAATCGTATATCGACTGTATTGTTTTTATAGGTGTAAAAAAGACGGGATATCAGGATTATCCCAGGTGAGGCAAGTAGGTAGATCTTAATCGCGACCGCTATTGTATTTCAAACGCTCTACGACAATGTTACGATCAGATTTACCTTTGAAGGCTTCTTGAGAGACAATATCCTTGCGACCAGGATAGCCCGCTTTTGACAGGGTCGTCAGTTGATCCTCATCTTCATCATTCGGGCAAAAAGCACAAGACTCACCTTCCCCATCGAGCTCATGAGTAGCGGCGCAAGAACTGTGAACTTTATTTTCTCCGGTGACTATCAGAGCGATACTCATGATGAGCATGGCGCTGCCTATAACAAGAATGGTAAATAAAAGAGTCATCATTATCCTTTCACTTCATAACCTTCATCGCTCAAGTATACACGAAAACGGTCACGATGTTCACCCTGGATTTCAATTTTCTCATTTTTTGTCGTCCCGCCGGCACTTACCAGATTTTTTAAGGCTCTGGCTAGTACTTTCATGTCAGGGACTCCCTCCATATCATACAATATCGTAGTGGCTTTCCCCTTCCGCCTCTCCATGCGTAGTCGTACAATCTTATTGCCACTCACTCGCCTGCTGGTTGAACGCTCATCTGCAGCATTAAAGGTCCAGCCTTCGCCGACACTGATTCTATTTGATTTCTTACGGCTCATACGCGCATAATCTATTACTGACCACTCTGTTTAAAACAAAAAGGTCCCGAATGCATGCAGACAGGACCTCTTCAATCTAACATGTGGCTTGTAGCCAGTCGTTAGAGACTCTTTTTGACAGCCTCTTCCATTTCCTTGAGAACTTCTGAATTCAGGATGGAAGCCAGGGTAGGCATACCGATCTCCTGTAACTTATAGGTCACACGGACAGAGGGTTTCTCGATATTGATGATGCGTCGCAAGTCAATGGGAGTTCCAATGACCACGGCTTCACATTCTGTCTGATTGATGGTGGTTTCGAGATCTTTCATCTGCTCCTCACCATATCCCATGGCAGGCAAAATCTGACCAATATCTGGATACTTATCAAAGGTTTCAGAAAGTTTGCCAACAGTCCAGGGTCTTGGGTCAACCAGGCTTTCGGCTCCATATTTTTCAGCTGCTACTACACCAGCACCATACATCATTTCACCATGGGTCAGCGTTGGGCCATCTTCAACGACCAATACATTTTTGCCATAAATCACATCTTCGTCATCAACCGAAACTGGTGATGCCGCATCGACCACGATGGCTTCAGGGTTAACAATACGGATATTCTCACGCACGGTGGATATATCATCAATATCGGCGGTATCGATTTTATTAATAACAATCACATCCGCCATGAGCAGGTTGGTTTCACCTGGATAGTAGGTCAATTCATGACCAGCTCTATGTGGATCCACAACAGTGATCATGATATCAGGCATGTAGAATGGCATATCATTGTTGCCGCCATCCCAGATGATAATATCAGCTTCTTTTTCAGCTTCCCGAAGAATGGCTTCATAATCTACACCAGCATAGACAACGGTGTTGTTCATGATGTGTGGTTCATATTCTTCCATCTCCTCGATGGTGCAATCATGCTTTTTAAGATCAGCTAGCTCAGCAAAACGCTGCACTTTCTGTTTTACAAGATCACCATATGGCATGGGGTGACGGATAGCGACTACTTTTTTACCCTGTGCAGTCAGATGATCACAGACAGCACGGGTGGTTTGGCTCTTGCCACATCCTGTACGGGCTGCACAAATTGCTATCACAGGCTTAGTGCTGGGAATCATAGTTGATTTGGCACCCATGAGGCGGAAATCAGCTCCGGCATAATTCACGATGGCAGCCTTAGACATGACATATTCATAAGGTAAATCACTATAAGAAAAAACGACTTCATCAACATCCAAGTCGTAGATCAAATCTTCAAGTTCTTCTTCATCATGTATGGGAATACCATTTGGATAAAGACTGCCTGCCAATTCAGCAGGGTATTTTCTTCCATCAATATCAGGGATCTGGGTAGCTGTGAAAGCAACTACATCATAGTCGTCATTTTCCCGGAAATAGACATTAAAATTATGAAAATCGCGGCCTGCAGCGCCCATGATCAGTACTTTAATTTTGTCGCTCATTTTATCTCCTTATATGCGTTTATAGCTGGTTTTAAAATAAATTCTTCAAGGCGAATCAATGCAAATTTCCAGCCAACGAAGGCTGGTTTGTAATGCAAATATTATAATCCTATTCATTAATATATATAGAGAATGTTAGGCTTTTTCGGCACCAGCCATTTATAAAACAACTATTTAGTAATTATCTTTGCTACCTGGAACATTGGGAAAAAGGGGTCCATCTTCGCGATAGGTAAAATTTGCCAGCTCCGGATCCTTTTCCAACTCAGTAATAATTTTTGAAATTTCGCCTTCCATTCTGGCAAATTCCATATGCCTATATAGACGCTTCCGGTATTCTGAGGCACCTGGGAAGCCCTTCAGATACCAACTAAGATGCTTTTTGATATAATTGGTCGCACGGTAGTCACCCATCGCAACAGATTCCAGGTATAAATGGCGGTGACACAATTTCACGCGGTCAATGAGTCTAACAGCACTGGGTAATTCACCTGTGTTTAGATACTCATTAATCTCTTTGAAAATCCAGGGGTTTCCGAGGGCTCTCCGACCAATCATGACACCATCGCAACCTGTTTCATCCATCATACGCTTGGCATCCCTCGCACTTTTGATGTCACCATTGCCAATCAGGGGGATACTTATAGCTTTGCGGGTTTCGGTAATCAAACTCCAATCCGCTTCACCGGTATACAGTTGTTTGGTTGTACGCGGATGGAGTGTCAGAGCCATAATGCCAGCTTCTTCCAGGGCAGCTGCAGCAACTGGAGCCACAATACAGCCGTTATTCCAACCTGAGCGAATCTTGGCCGTCACTGGTATTGAAACGGCTTCTACAACAGCTCTGGCAACATCGTCCATAAGTGGTAAGTCTTTGAGTATGGCCGATCCTGCTCCCCTTTTGGTAACTTTTGGAACGGGACAACCGAAATTCAAATCTATCAAATCCGGCTTAACCATATCTTCAATATATTTGGCACTCCGGGCCAATACTTCTGGGGATTCACCAAATATCTGAACACCAATAGGGCGCTCAGATTCTGTGAATTTCATCATATCTAGAGTTTTCTTATTCTCACGAATAATGCCATTAGCTGAAACAAATTCAGTATAGACCAGACCGGCACCTTGCTCTTTACAGAGCACCCGAAATGGATGACCTGTGACACCGGCCATGGGGGCCAGCAGGGCTTTCGACTTTAATTCTATGGGGCCAATCTTTAACATCTCAGAACATGTTATTCAGCAGGGTCGCTGACAACAAATATATTTGAACTTTTTTGCGAGTGATCTCAGAAACTTACTGCATAAGTCCCTTGATGAATGTTTCCCCCCGGTGAAGTATAGAATCATGGTCTTCGGGAACTTTGAGCTTAGCCAGCATATCCATGGTTTGCTTCCTTAACACATTAGATGCATCTGGAGAACCTTCAGATTGCCATTGGTTCAGGGAATAACCTGGCCAAATGTGGCTATGCTGCTCATGCACTTCGCGGTATTGGGCCAGGGTGGCTTCCGATATGAGAAAGCTGCCACCTGGACCCACGGAATCGATATCCTCAAATATCTTTGTTGTATCATCCATCAGAAACCCCTCGCCAAATTGCCTGATTTGCCGAATTACTTCGTTGGCGTAGACCACAGTAGTGGGTGAAAATGCCTGTGAATCGAAATTACCACCTACAAATGGGGCAAGACCCACCTTGCCTATCGAACTGGTGAGATGATTCATCCACAACGTACCACTGGCAGGTAAATCTGATCCCCAGCCTGTACCACTTCCTGAAGTTCCAGCGTGAGGTATTTGGTAGTAATCCAGCATCTCAGCACAAGCCAGATTTACCAGCATGGTCTGTGAAGTATAGGCAGAAATCATTGATTGCATTTCAAATACTGACGGCAGACATCCCAAAATGACAGGTGTACCAGGTTTGATAAGTTGTGAGAATACTAATCCAGCCAAGAGTTCGGCATTGAGTAAAACCAGGGTTCCCTCTGCACTGATAGGCGCTGTTGCCCCTGACATCCCATAGCTGGAAAAAATAAAAGGTAAGCCACGATCAATGGTGGAAAATATCTTATCCGTGGTGTCCTTATTCAGCACTAGGGGTGTTATAGGGTTAAAGTATGGCAGCAGAAATGGCTTCTCTGAGAGATCACCGTGGAGGTGTTCCAACATGTTGAGGGACATATCAAACTGTTCTGGATCCGATATCAATATGCTCAAGGGTTTGGTCGTATTGGCCATCATTTCCAGGGTAGCTAGCACCTCACCTACCTGGGAATCGTCATTTTGGATCACGCCCGGAGTCGAAACAAGATCAAATTGGGTAAGCGTATTGCCAAGCGATGTGGCGAGCTCAACATATTTCCGAGTAAAAGGTGTGGCAGAGTCGTTGTCGGGATTCTGATACCAGGAGTTGGTCACACCGATCCCGTAGATTGTTCCCAGCTCCTGTTTTCCTCCCAAAGAAAAAGCCAGGGTTCCCCCTCTATTATACATATCAATATTTTCTGGTGCGGATTGGAGAGCTTGTTCTACCAATTCAGAGGGTATCCGAACAAGACTACCATCAATTATTCCACCAAGAGCTTGTGAGAATAATGCTCTTGCTCGTTCTGAATCAACTCGTATCCCCGTGTGGGACAGCACTTTAAGGGAGTCCTGATGTATTTTTAAGATTTGTTCTTTACTAAGAACGGAAATTTTGGGTTGAATTCTACTCATTTGTTAGAGTCATGGGTTTACCCCGGTGGTTGGAGGATGAAAGGTCGATTTAAGATTACCGTTTTTTGTTTCCCTTATGCTGCTGCGTCAAGCGCCGCTGCTCTTTGCTGATGGCCTTCCACTTCTTTCTTTCGGCTTGTTCAGCCTGCACATCAGTCTTCCTATCAAGATACGTGAGCTCTTTTTTCAATTTCATATAATTATTCATTCTATCCTCTGAAAGATCGCCACTTTCAACGGCGGCAATCACAGCGCACCCAGGTTCTTTCTCATGGGAACAGTCTGAAAATCTGCACCCCACAGCAATATCATCAATATCCGAAAAACTTTTATCAAGATTGTCGTCCCGCCGCCAGAGTTGGAGCTCACGCATCCCCGGTGTATCGATCAACAAGCCACCAGTTGGTAGAAATATTAACTCACGATGAGTGGTAGTATGTCTACCCTTGCCATCCTTTTCACGAACCGAGGCAGTATGCAATAGCTCATGCCCTACAAAATGATTAATGAGAGTAGACTTCCCCACTCCGGATGAACCCAAAAGTGCAATGGTTTGTCCGGGAGCAATATATTTGCGCAGATCATCCATACCGATTTGAGCCTTTGTGCTGGTACCGTAAATAGGCACATCTGGGATTCGTTCTTGAAGCGATTCTATGGTTTGTTCAGTCGATTCAGCCAGATCTGCTTTGGCCAGGATGATTACTGGGTCGGCTCCACTTTCAACTACAAGTGCTACATATCTTTCAAGCCGGGCAGGATTAAAATCTGTACCGAAAGTGGAGACGATCCAGACCGTGTCCAGGTTAGTAGCCATTACCTGTTCATTGCTGTTTTTCCCGGACACCTTTCTTGAGAATGTGGATTTTCGCGCTAAAACACGTCGAATTGTAGCCTTGCCGCTTACGTCGGTTTCGTCCACAACGACCCAATCCCCTACGGCAGGTAACTCGGTTTGTTTAAAAGGTGCATGATAGAGTCTTCCGGCTGCTTTTGCGGAAATGTCAATCTCCCCGGTATGAACCTTGTACTCACTACGGTGCCCAGAAATGACACGAGCCGGAATACCGCGCTTTTCGTCTGCTAGAGCTAACTTTTCAGCCCAGGACTCATCCCAACCATAATCTTCAAGACTCATTTATTTGCCATCGTCCGTCATCTTTCAATCAAAAGTTACACTCAGTTGAGGGTTATTATCTCTCATTGGTCTTAATTCTAAGCATGTATGAGTGAAGTACTACAAATAAAATAACGCTCCAAACGGAGTAAGTTAACGATCTAATCGAGCCAACTTCTCATATATTCATTTCTTCTGAGGCGTTCATTGGGAATCATCCTCCCCTAGCTTGCCTCTATGATAATTAGCCCAAAAAAAGGTAGTTTTAGCCATTTCTTCCACGCCAGGAATACTTTCCTGAAGCTTTTTCTTTTTCTTCCTCCGCAGAAGGAATGTAATGAGCGCAATCAATATGAAGAATAGGCCAATCAAGATCAGGATTAAATTTTGATGCCCGATGTTAATAGTCATATAAGCACTTATTCATTTATGCGTATCCCCTGGCCAACTCATCAAGTATTTCAGAACAACCTCCACACTGAATGTAATCAGCATGATCTGCAACACTTTCAAATTCCCTACCCACGATATCTGAGCACTCGAACTCAAAGTCACTAACTTTTAAAAATCTCTCCATAGCTTCAAGGGCAGCGGGATTATTAAAATCAAGTTTCTCTCCGGCTTCAATATTACTCAGCATTCCTTTAAGCCAGATAGCGGCTCCCAGTGCCCCGCAGGCACCTCCGCTAAGCCCGATGCCACCTGCTAATCCAGCAGTCATAACCTGATGCTCGTCAGAGAGCCCCATCTTCTTGGCCAAAAGGGAAGCACAACTCACTGGCTGTTTGGGTACATCGACTTCTTCTTCAGCAAGTGTTGATTCAATCTCCTTGTAGGCTTCAGGGGCATATTTTGCTGCCATGCGAAAGCATCCAATCGTACCGCCCTTCAAAAGAAAGAAGGTCACCATTTTTAGAGTAGAAGCGGTTTTATCAATGTCGGTGATTTCAAGACAGTTCATATGTTCATTCTGGGCTCTGAACAACTCCATGAGTTTTTGAGCTGCTATCAAAGATTTGGTTTCTGCTTCAGGTCCCGGACCAAAAAGCCTGTAGGCTTCGGTTCCAGCAGCCAGTGCCGCCCCCCAGATCATGCCGCATTGATAACCATGCTGCATGATACCACCAGCCAGTGGCGCTGCGGCTTGTTCCTCAGACTCTTTGCTATTATCAAAACCCTGGTTGAGAACTCTCAACAAGGATTCAGATCAGGTTCCAACCTTTAAAAAAGCCCCTACTGCTCCTCTGCCTGTCACATTACCATTTGCTCTAGCCATCATTCCTCCTCTGCTTCCATTGAATAGTGTTTCTTTGCCAAAACGACATCCACGGGTAAGCCAAACATCGACATTTCGGTCACGCTTTCAATCAGAAATCCAGTATCCCTGATCTCTTGTTCAACATAGATCGGTCGACAATCCACATATTTGGTATAACGTTGCTGCACCCACTCATAAAGTTTGACCATCAAACTACCGGCTGGTTTTTTAGACATAGCTACGATACACATTCGACCACCAGGCTTCAACACACGTTGACATTCGTTTAGAACAATCGGAATTTCCGGTGTGTCGAATAATTCTAGAGTGAAACTTGAATAGATCGCATGAAAGCGGTTGTCTGCATAGGGTAGCCGGATGGCATTACCACAGCTTAACTCGATGTCTTCTCCCAAGCCGGCGTTGATGATTCTGGATTGAGCCACATTTAACATACCCTCTGAAAGGTCAATACCGTATACGTGCCCATGCTCCCCCACGGCTTGTCTCAATTTCAACAAACATTGACCGGTCCCAAAACCAACTTCCAGGACTATCTCCCCTGGCTGTGTTTCTAACATCTTCAAACCCATATCTTTATATTTTTTTTCGGAGAGACCAGCCAGTAAATCGTACCAACCACTCATTTTGTCGTAGCTGGCTTTGGCTTCTGCTTTGGATCGGGTTACTCTATTAATGGGTGCGATATTACTCATTATCAATGGATAAAGTTATTTTTTCCTATTTGATGATTCCAATTTTACCCTGTGCTAGTGTGAGTGAAATTTTTCCCTTCAAGAGCTGAGCAGCCAATTCACCAAATAGATCCCACCGCCAGCCCTTTGATAATCGTGTTTCATTCCCCAACGTCATTTGCTCCAGATCTGATTTTGAGGCAATCAATTTGGGTGCTACATTATTTTTTTCGCAGACATGGGTGAGCAAGGCTCGCAAGAGTACAATGGCATTCCCATTTATTTCTGCATCGCGGGATGTATCCGGAACAGGTGGGCACTCCGATAAGGGCAATTCCCTGGCCAGTTGAATACATCTCAGGATGTCCCTTCCAGACTTACCCTGTGCCGTGCCTCCAATCCCGCGTACACGGTTTAAATCCTCCAGATTCTCAGGAGGGTTGGAGACCATATCACGTATTGCCAGGTCCTTAACCACCCAGCCGCGCGGAATATTCTGGATTTTTGCCTTCTCTTCACGCCAGGTCACAAGTGCGTAGAGTACTGCCATTCTTCGTGGAGTCATATTTCTCAATTTTAATTTCCTAGCCTGGACTTCAGGCTTGAAATCAAAGCGTTTAATATCAGATAGCTCCTGCATTTCTTCAGCTACCCAGCTTACCCGTCCCTGGTTATTAATTTGACTCTGTAAGCGTTCATAGACTGGACAGAGGTGAGTAACATCAGCCAGGGCATATTCAAGATGTCGATCCCGCAGGGGTCGTTTTGACCAATCAACAATTTGAGAACTTTTATCTATCCTGGTTTTCACAAAGGTTTTGACCAGCTGAGCATAGGAGACTTGATCTCCAAATCCGCACACCATCCCTGCCACCTGAGTGTCAAATACAGGTGTTAGAGCCAGTTTGAAATCATTCCACAAGATGACCAAATCTTGTTCTGCGGCATGAAACACTTTCACAATGCTTGGGTTTCTGAGAAATTGAATAAGAGGCTCAAGATCTATACCGCCAAGTGTGTCTATGACTGCGGCGTGCTGGCCATGAGCAATCTGGATCAGGCAGAGTTGGGGATAATAAGTTTTTTCAGATAGAAACTCTGTATCCAGTGCCACGTAGGGAGGTGTCCCTAGATCGTGAATGAAATTGACTAATTCTCGAGTATTATTGATTAACAAGTAAGAGCTCCTCCTGTCGGGTTTCGCCCAATGTAGCTTGAAGCGCTTCATTTTCCGAGGATGGTCTTGGCGAGAGTAGTATTCGTGTGATCTGGGATATGTAATTTTGATGATAATACCTGAACGGTACACCTTAAGCACAGGGCAATTAAAACCCCCCTCTGGCATTTGTTGATGAGCTACATCCACAGAGACAATCACAAGTCCGGGTAGACTACGTTTGATTCTCAGATCGGACAAACTCCTACATTCAGTAAGCGCATTAACTAAGATTGAAATATTCTTTGACACGGGGGCATGTCCGTCTATATTTGCGCGCTTTAGAATGGGAGTATGAAAATGGCAAAACGATGTGATATATGTGGAAAAGGTCCGGTTACGGGCAACAATGTGAGTCACTCACACAAAAAATCTCGGCGCCGGTGGTTACCTAACCTGCAACGTGTACGTGTTTCTGTAGATGGACAAAGCACTCATAAAAAAGTTTGCACGAGCTGTATCAAGTCAGGGAAAGTTGTAAAAGCTGCCTGATTTTTCCAATATCTAGAAAAAATTTAAAAAGCTCCGTAATTCGGAGCTTTTTTTGTACTAATGCTTCACGTGGCAGGTAGATTTTTACATGTCTAATAATCCTCAAAAACAAGCGACAGTATTATGACTGAAACTGAATTGACCACACCCCCATCAGGCGACCCTACTCTCAGCGATATTGGCACTCCAGCACTGGCCTGCCATGGGATATCCAAACGATTCAAAACGATCCAGGCACTGGATGATGTGAGTATCTCAGTACCTCGAGGATCCATTTTTGGATTTCTAGGACCAAATGGGGCGGGAAAATCCACCTTAATCAGGGTGTTTGCGGGACTCATTGCTGCTGACAAAGGACACTTTGATATCCTGGGAAATTCCAGTCTTTCCGGCCACGGAGTACGGAAAGATATGAGTGCTCTAGTGGATCGTGCTGATTTCTATAAAAATCTCAGTGCTTATCAGAACATGAAGCTGCTTGGGCGAATTACAGGACATGACAGCGACGAACACATCAATAGATTATTAGATCTTCTGGGTTTGTATGAACGTCGTAAGGATAAGGTAAAAACCTTCTCTCAGGGCATGAAACAACGTCTAGGCCTGGCCCAGTCTTTACTGCCTAACCCTAAGCTCCTGGTTCTAGATGAGCCCACTACAGGTCTGGACCCCCAGGGTATGCATGAAATTCGCGATTTTATTCTGAAAATTGCCGCTGAACAGAATGTAACCATTTTTCTGTCCTCTCACCTACTTCATGAGGTTGAACTGATCTGCTCGGACATTGCTCTCATTTTTAATGGCAAACTGGCTGCCCAGGGCTCGATGCAAAACATCTTCCGAGAAATAGATAATGTGACGATTGAACTGGAGGTAGAGGATTCGAAGGCTACGCTTGACTTTCTTGAGAAAAATGATCTGGTTACTCAGATCACTCCACTGGCTAATGCCATCAGTATTGAGATTCACTACAATAAAATTCCTGAACTCATTCGGCTCATGTCCGGTGCTAAGATTAACATTTTCTCGGTTTCTCAGCGAAATCGACTGGAGAACTACTTTCTCTCACTCATGGAGGGGAAATGATACTCTTAAAACTCACTCAAAATGAACTCTACAAGATTTTCTCGTTGGTGCGCTCTTATATAGGTATCATTCTGTTTACTGGAATTGTCCCGCTCATCCTGTGGGGCTACGGCATGGGCACAAGCCACATTGAGGCTGAAATCGAAAGCTCTGTCTCAGCAATGTTTTTTATTGAAGGCTCTCCAACCAATGGTTTTACGGCAGCCTATTTTATAATGAATTTCTTCTGGATTCATATTCCTTTTTTGCTGGCACTGGTGGGTGGCGATATTTTTGCCGGCGAACATGCCAATGGGACCTTCAGGGTTTACGCGACTCGACCTATTTCGCGCTTGAGTATTTTCACATCCAAAGTTCTGGCGACTACAATTTATACCTTCATCTTTGTCTTTTACTTCGGATTGTTAACACTGGGGCTAGGACTGTTATGGCATGGCGGGGGTGACATGTTAGTTTTTCATAACGGTGTGCTCATTCTTGAATCAGGAGATGCGTTAATCCGATTTTTCATCGCCTACTTCTTCTCATTTATGAATATGGTACTGGTGAGCTCCATCGCCATTTTCTTTTCTACCATGGTCAGAAATGCAGTAGGGCCAGTCATTGGGACCATGGCCTTGTTCATTTTTATTCTCATGGTATCAACACTCCCGTTGGATGTGTTCAAAAGCATCCAACCCTATCTCTTTACCACCTATTTTTCAAACTGGGAGCAGGCTTTTTTCGATCCGATTCCCTGGGACGATTTATTCCGAGGTCTGGGTCTTATCGTATCCAATATTGTGATGTATCTCGGTATTGCTCTCATCATCTTCCGTAGAAAGGATATCCTTTCATGAATCACATACATAGATCCATTGTTTTTATAATTCTTTACGCTCTGGCCATAGGATCGTGGACTCAGGAATATCCGGACTCACAGGAATTACAGGATCTCATGTTGGGTAACTGGGAACGTATTGAAGACTATGAAGTCGATATCAAGCTTGCTTTGGACATCCCGGGATTTCGCATGCCTTCTCGCAAAATTCATTATTTATACAAGTCCCCTGATAAAAGTAAAGTAGAGGTTAAGGGATTTGCAATTATCCCCAAACAGGGTATTCAGCCGTTTTTTACATTCCTAAGGGACTCTCTCTCTCTCCAGGTATTAAATGACTCACTGGTGAATGGGAAAGCCGTCTATGAGGTTGCTCTGGAAGACACTTTTATGAATCAAGCCGGCAAAATCAGTTTCTTTGTGGAACAGAAGACTGGAAATATCACAGAAGCCTGGGTTGTGCATGACTCCAGAGAATTTTTCCGACTCACTTCTGAATATGACGAAGTTGATGGGATTTATTTACCAAAATCGACTGTTATCAATATGACTCTCCCTCCTGATTTCCAGAACATCCAACGTCTTGGGAAAAAGCCTACTGATATGCGGGATTTTGAAGCTCAGATGACCAATGAGTGGCTCGATGGTTCCATCAGTATTCAATTCAAAAACTATAAGGTTAATCGGGGTATTCCTGACTACATGTTTGAGGATGAAACCGAGGATGCCATTCAGGACTGAGTACGTCAATATTATCAAGCAATATTAGTTCTCCTTTAAACTAACAAAATCGCCTGAATCGCTTGATTTGGGTTGAGTTTCATAATACAGCAAATACATTACTTTGCTTTTAATTTTGAAGGAGAAACTATTGCGAAAAGCAGTCGTAGCCTTAGGTGGTAATGCCATCTCTCCCCCGGGAGAAGTGGACTCGATCACTACCCAGTTTAAACGTACTAGAAAAAGTCTGGATGCCATTATTGATCTCTTAAAACAAGACATCATTCCGGTAATCACACACGGTAATGGACCTCAAGTTGGCAATGCCGCATTACGCACTGAACAGTTGGCCGATTCACTCCCTTATTTGCCTCTGGGTATTAATGTTGCTGATACCGAAGGTGGGATGGGTTACATGATAGAACAATCCCTGCTCAACCGCCTCAGGGAGGAAGGGATCAAACGTAAAGTCGTTACTCTGATCTCCCAGGTATTGGTTGACAAAGCCGACCCATCCATTGAAGATCCTACCAAGTATATTGGTACTGCGCTTCCTGAAGCTGAGGCTCACGAAAAAGCTGAACAATTTGGTTGGAACATTAAGCCAATTAGCGATGGCCAGTGGCGCAGGGTAGTCCCCTCTCCCCAGCCCATCAATATCATCAACTCATCTGTTGTTAGTCAACTCATTGAGTTGGGTCATATCGTCATCGCAGTGGGCGGTGGTGGAGTACCGGCTTTTAGAGATATTGATGGTAATCTTGAAGGTCTGGATGCGGTCATAGATAAGGACAAAGCCTCTGCCCTTCTGGGGACACAGATTGGTGCAGAGTTATTGTATATTTTTACCAATATTGAACGAGTCGCCTTGAATTTTGGCCAAGAGAATGAACAGCTTCTGGCAAATCTCACTCTGGCTGAAGCGAAACAATATCTGGCTCAAGGGCATTTCCCCCCTGGTAATATGGGACCAAAAATTGAAGCCAGCATCCAATTCCTGGAAGGTGGCGGCAAGCAGGTTATTATCACCAGCATAGAGAGTATCAAAAAAGATACCTCAGGACAAAACGGAACCATTATCACGCATTGATTATTTTATAATGACGATCTCAATGAATTTGAGATCACTGACAAATAAGAGGAAGTAATACATGAATATTCATGAGTATCAGGCGAAAGAGATCTTTCGGAAATACAATGTCCCCGTACCCAACGGTGGTGTCGCCTTTTCTGCAGAAGAGGCTTTAAGCGTAGCCAAATCTCTTGACTCAAATATCTTTGTAGTCAAAGCCCAGATTCATGCAGGGGGACGCGGTAAGGCCGGTGGTGTGAAAATTGCCAAAAACCTTGACGAAGTCACACTGTACGCCAACGAAATTTTAGGTAAAACACTGGTGACCCATCAGACAGGTCCTGCCGGGAAAACTGTGGGTCGTTTGCTGGTCGAAGAAGGCATCGATATAGCCAAAGAACTGTATATGGGTATTGTACTGGATCGTCAAACGGGACAGTTCGTCTTTATGGTTTCCATCGAAGGTGGTATGGAAATTGAAAAAGTCGCCTCTGAAGCCCCAGAAAAAATCATCAAGGAATGGATAGAACCAGGTATTGGTCTCCAGGCTTTCCAGGCTCGGAAGCTTGCTTATGCTTTGGGTCTAGAGGGTGTCCAGGTAAGAGAAGCAGTCAAATTCATGTTTGCTCTCTGGGATGCGTTCAATGCCTCAGATGCATCACTCGTGGAAATCAACCCTCTTGTTGTGACCGGTAGTGGTGATGTCATGGCCCTGGATGCCAAAATGAATTTTGACGATAATGCACTATATAGACACTCAGATATACTCGAGTATCGGGATCTTAGCGAAGAAGAGCCTTCAGAAGTTGAAGCGAGCAGCTACAATCTCAATTACATCAAATTAGATGGAAATGTAGGCTGCATGGTCAATGGCGCAGGCCTGGCCATGGGTACCATGGATATAATCAAATTATACGGCGGTGAGCCTGCCAATTTCCTCGATGTTGGTGGTGTTGCCAACCCGGACACGGTTTCGAATGGATTCCGTATCATTATGAGTGATTCCAATGTTAAAGCTGTATTGATAAACATTTTTGGTGGAATTGTCAGATGTGATCGCGTGGCAATGGGTATCATTTTAGCACTTGAAAAGGTGAAGGTGGATGTACCTATCGTGGTGAGACTGGCTGGTACCAATGCAGAAGAAGGAGCCAAACTTCTGGCTAGTTCGGATATTGATTTTATTGTAGCCACAAGTCTGGCTGAAGCTGCAGAAAAAGTTACTGCAGCCATCAAGGAGTGATCGCATGATTCTGGTAAATAATGATACAAAACTTGTTGTTCAGGGTATTACAGGAAGTGAAGGATCCTTCCACACTACCCAGATGTTAGAATACGGTACCCAGGTTGTAGCCGGTGTCACACCGGGCAAAGGTGGACAAAAGACTGAGGCTGGTGTACCGATTTTCAATACGGTTCAAGAGGCCAAGAACATAACTCAAGCCAACACCTCCGTCATCTTTGTCCCCCCTCCATTTGCGGCTGATGCCATCATGGAAGCTGTCGATGCAGACTTGGATCTGGTCATTTGTATCACTGAAGGCATCCCGACAGCAGACATGGTTAAGGTTCATGAATATATGGCTGGCAAGAAAACGCGCATGGTTGGTCCAAACTGCCCGGGTGTTATTTCACCTGGAGCTGGTAAGATTGGTATTATGCCCGGTTTTATCCATCAGCAGGGTAAGGTGGGAGTCATTTCAAGAAGTGGAACTCTGACCTATGAAGCCGTTCATCAGTTGAGCTCACGTGGTATCGGACAGTCAACCTGTATCGGTATCGGTGGTGATCCTATCATTGGCTCAAACTTTATCGACCTCCTTGATCTTTTTAACAGGGATGAAGGTACGGATGCTGTGGTTATGATTGGTGAAATCGGTGGAACAGCTGAAGAAGAAGCTGCCGAATGGGCACAAAAAAACTTCACCAAACCAATTGTGGCATTTATTGCTGGTACTACGGCTCCTCCGGGACGTCGTATGGGTCATGCAGGCGCAATCATTTCTGGAGGCAAAGGAACTGCATCGGATAAAATCGCAGCACTTAAAGCCGCAGGTATTGCTGTTTCTGAAAGCCCTGCCGGAATTGGTGAACTCATGGAAGAAATTTTAAACAAATAATGGGTCATACTTCGACAGGCTCAGCAAGACACATATAATGAAATAGGAGTAAAGATTTTGGGTAACAAAACATTCGCAATGATAAAACCTGATGCAGTTGCATCGGGCAAGCTTGGAAAAGTCATCGATGCTACACTACAGGCTGGATTTGAGATTAAAGGGGGTCGTCTGACTTTGATTACGCGGGCGCAAGCTGAATCATTTTATGCTGTACACAGAGAACGCCCCTTCTATGGTGAGCTGGTTGACTTCATGTCCTCTGGTCCAACATTTGTTATGGCACTGGAAAAAGATAACGCAGTTCAGGCCTGGAGAGACGCCATTGGTGCGACCGATCCAGCCGATGCTGCTGATGGCACAATTCGTAAAATGTATGCAGAGAATAAGGGCAGAAATGCTGTTCATGGATCTGACTCAGATGAGAATGCTGAGAAAGAGATTGCATTTTTCTTCAGTGAGGCTGAAATTATCGCCTCTAATCTCTAATTATTAGCCTGTATCAGGAGGCAGAAATGACTAATAATGTTCTATTTAAGCGCGCTTTATTGATTCTGATTGTTCTAAGCATTATCGTCAACTGCGACATGTGGAATAGCCGATTTGGACGCGAAGAGGTCAAACTGGGTGAATATATTACCCTCCAAGTTGAAGAATCTGTCGAAGGACAGCAAGTAAACTGGATTTTTGCCCAACTCCCCGACAGCAGCAAATTGCTTGGCTTTCTGCCTTCTGATACGCTTGATTTAGTTTCATTTTTGCCGGATTTTGCCGGGTCTTACGATGTGGTTCTGGAAGTCACTATTGATGGGGAGACTGAACAGACCAACTATTATTATGATATAGTTATGAGTGAAGACGATACCGTTGTGGAAGGTGAATTACCTGATCATCTCTTTGAGGCAGCTCAAACTGAGGATACAACGGTTGCAGATACACCTTCTGTAAGTCTCACAGATGATGGCGTCCAACGACGATACCTCTCAAAGATGAAATCCCCTGGTGAAACTACCAAAACGCGCAAAAGTGCTGTTAAAAGAAGAAAAACCACAAAATCAAAACCTGCGCTAACCAGTCGTGGGAATTTGATTCCACTGGCTGCCCGAACATACACTATCCAAGTTTCATCCTGGCCTTCGCTTGACGAAGCACAATCTGCGTCCCGTGATCTACAGGATAAATATGGCATCGACAGTTACATCCAAAGAGCATTCTTCAAGGATAGAGACGAAATATATTATCGTCTGCGCGTAGGAAATTTTCAGGAATCAAAAGATGCCGAAACCTATGCCAAGGAAATACAAGATGTGACCAGCCTACCTGTCTGGGTCGACTTTGTCAGACAGGAAATGTAATTTTCATAAAAATTAAAACTTCAATACGGAGAATCACCCATGCTTGAAACTCAATTGTATTTCAATTTCAAGGATATGTTTCGTGCGCCACGATTAGCCCTCGGTCGACGCACATTAGTTATGTTAGAAGCCTTACTGGCTTCATACACTGTCTATCTGATCATGACATATCTCGCACTCCTAGTTGAAGGCTACTCTTTTGGAAGTATTTGGAATGACTTTCATCTCATGCCAACATCGATTCGTTGTCTGGCTACTAGCACATTAGGACATATCCTGGTTGCACTTTCATACACATTTTCTATTATCGTTATCTGGCTTGGTCTCACATCCGTGGCTAAAATTACCGTCAAAGAGTACAAGGGTGACTTGTTCTATTCATCCAGAGATGGTTGGAAATGGGCTCTTAGAAATTGGTTCCCAGTATTTTTTGGACCAATATCTATTGGCATCATCGTAGGATTTTTTGTTCTTTTGGCAGCCCTCTTTGGCTGGTTCGCTCAATGGCCAGTCCTTGATATCATTTTCTACGGTCTGCTCTTTGTCCTTTTTCTACCTACAGCACTTTTCCTTTCATTTTCTGCGCTGGCCTTCGGTGTAGGGCTATTTATGTCCCCCAGTATTGTGGCCTGTGCAGAAGAGGACACCATGGGATCTATGTTCGGGTCCTATACTCTGTTGTGGAATCAGCCAGTTCGGCTGATCACCTATACCATAATCACAGTGATAGCCGCCATGATAGGATATCAAATTTTTTACGTTTTCATTCTATCTGCTTTCAAATTCATTGAGATGGTATTTGGACATGAGATGATCATGGGAAATGCTTATGTAGCCATCAAACAGGTTGGTATGGACTTGTTCGGAAATTACAGTTTCCTACCATCCAATCTATTTGCCAATTTTGCTTGTGATTCAACCTGCCTATTGATGCCTAATTGTTTAAGTAGCTTATTTGAACCAATTGCAGCAGGTTGTGGTGGAGGAGGTTGTGGTGGTTGTGCACCTGCAGTTCCGGCAGTAGTCTCTGCATCACTTACCCAGACCATCACAGGAGTTATAGTTGGATTTTTTACGTTACTGGCTCATCTAGCAGTTCCAGCTTATGCATTGGCAACTCTGGCAACTGGCTTCTCTACCTCCTTCATCGTGTTGACAAAACATAAAGATGATCAGGATTTGATTAAACGGAAAGATGCTGATGAACGAGCAGAGGCCGAAGCAGCTGAAGCCGAAGAAGAGGCAAACACTGAGACACCTGAAGTGGAAGAGGGAAAAAAGGCTGACGAGTCCAAGACAGAATAATTCTTTTGCATAATAGGTATAAAAAAAGGCTGAGTTAGACTCAGCCTTTTTTTATATCTATATTATCCTAGCTCCTATGGAACCATTCATCGTTTTCTTGACGAGCCCGGGGTTTTCCCAGAATCTCATGTAAAATGATACCCTGCTCTATCTTTGAGTAGGGTGCAAGAACCTCCCCCAGAGATTGACCGGAATCAGAACTCTCTGCCACCATTTCCACAGTAGTCAGGGGATGATCATGACTGTGCGATTTTGAGCCCTCAACAAATGATGCCTCTGGAACAGGCTCGGAAACTAGGATCTCAATTTCCTCCTCAGGCTCCTCATCTTCAGGCATTGATTGTTGAAAGGCTAAAGGGTCCTCATCTATTTCGAACAACTCTTTTTTGAGTTGGTCCAGTATCCCACCCACTTCTTGCAGAGGTTTAGTTAAAGGACTCGATGATTTTACCTTGGGCTTCTCCATTGGTCTGGTTCTCTGCCTGGCTTTTTTTTGCTTAGACCAGGCAGAGATAGCCATGTAAACGATAAAGAGAACTATTGGACCTAGATTGTCCAAATCCATCAGGATATTACCTTATTTCTTATCTGTTTTGTCTGGACCAGAAAGATTCTGTCTCATGGATGAATCAGCCTGAATGTTTTCCATGCGATAGTAGTCCAGAATACCCAGATTACCCTGGCGGAAGGCTTCAGCCATAGCACGTGGAACCTCAGATTCAGCTTCCACAACCTTGGCCCTCATTTCCTGGGTCTTGGCTTTCATTTCCTGCTCTTCAGCAACAGCCATGGCCCGACGTTTTTCAGCAACAGCCTGAGCAATATTCTTGTCTGCATCAGCCTGATCCATTTGTAATGTAGCACCGATGTTTTTACCGACATCTACATCAGCAATATCAATGGATAGTATCTCAAACGCTGTGCCTGCATCCAGGCCTTTGGCCAGTACATTCTTAGAGATAATGTCAGGATTTTCCAGTACCTGCTTATGTGATTCGGAGGAACCAATTGAGCTAACGATTCCCTCGCCTACACGAGCTAGTACCGTTTCTTCTCCTGCTCCACCAATAAGACGATCGATATTGGCACGAACCGTAACCTTCGCTACTGAAAAGAGCTGAATACCATCCTTAGCGATGGCTGAAACACGGGGCGTTTCAATCACACGGGGATTTACACTCATTTTTACTGCATCGAGGACATCACGACCAGCCAGATCAATAGCTGCAGCGCGTTGAAATTCCAGATCAATATTAGCTTTATCTGCTGCAATGAGCGCTAGAACAACTTTATTTATGTCTCCACCAGCCAGATAATGGGCTTCCAGGACATTGGTGTCCATATCCAAACCAGCTTTTCGGGCACTCACCAATGAATTGATAATCAGTGGTGGTGGAATCCGACGAAGTCTCATTCCGATCAGGGTTAAAAGACCAACGTAAACTTGTGCCGCCGCGGCGCTTATCCACAATCCGATTGGAATGAAATAAGTAAATAGAACAAGAAAGGCTACCAGGCCAATCAGAATGAACATCAATGGTATAGCTTCCACAATTCCTCCTGTGTTATTTATTAAACTTTTTTATCAACAACCACCCGGTTTCCATCTATCCGAATGATCGTAATTTCTGTATCTATATCAATAAAGGTACCAGGGGTCACAACATCAAGTCGTTGCCCCTCGATTAGCACTGTTCCGGAGGGACGCAGAGACGTTACCGCAACACCACTCTTACCTATCATTTCTTCTAATCCCAGGCTTCCGCTGTAACCTTCTGCTTGGGTTTCTGCCTCCTTTAGGCTGATACGCTGCCAGGCTCTGGTTTTCAGCATGCGTTTAATCATTAGACCTAGCCCGAAGATGCCTCCAATGATGGCAATCACCAAACCCCACAATGCTGCGTTGATATCTCCCGAGGTGGGCGCAATGGGCAGCAGCATCGTAAACATGGCGTAAACCATGACGATGATACCTAGAATTCCCACCACTCCGAACCCGGGAATCACAAAAGCTTCGATACCCAGGAGAACAATTCCACCAATCAGGAACAACAATTCCATCATACTGGCGAGATCGGCAATAAATGAGGTTGAGAAAAACAGGAAGAGCGCAAGCAAACCGACGGTTCCAGGTATGCCCCAGCCCGGGCTCTGTATCTCAAATATGAGTCCCAGGAATCCCAATGTCATAAGTAGCGAACTGACCACAGGATCCGTGAGAAAACGAACTACTACTTCTGACCAGGTTGGAACGACATTTACGATCTCTTTATCTGAAAAATCAAAATATTCCAAGACTTCGTCAATCGAATCCATTTGATAGTCAGCCATCCCATATTTCAAAGCGGTAGTGGTTCTCAGCGTAAGCAATTTGCCCTCATGAGCACCTTCGATATCATCCAGAAATAAGGTATCTCCTTCAGCACTAACCAGTGTATCAATATCCAGTGATTCGTCTACCATGGCCATGGCAATGTCAGGGTTGCGCCCTTTGGACTCTGCAGTCGAGGCCATTTCTTCACGCATATAGGACTGAGCTTTCTCACCTGCTTTCTGGCTTTGCCCATCAACGACCGTAGTTGCCCCCATAGTCGCTCCAGATCTCATAATGATGGTATCACATGCCAGTGATATAAGCGAGCCTGCAGAGATGGCTTTCGTATTGATGAAAGCATAAGTCTCTATTTTTGAATTCAAGAGGGCATTCTTCATCATGGTGGCTGCATCTACCCTGCCGCCAAAGGTATCTATATCCAGCAGGATGGCATCCCCACCGGCTGCATTCAATGCGGGAATCTGGCGTTCAAAGAAATATGCCAATCCCATATCAATGGTTCCTTTAACCTCCAGAATATATACCTGGGGGAAAATGAGGATGGGCAAGAACAAGAGCAGGAATAAACGTCGCATAACTGATCCCAATTGTTTTGATTTCTATTGCATTAAAATTGTAGACCAAGATAACATGTAAAATCTCAGGTCGGTATCATTTTCGAAAAATTCAAGGTGCTTCAATGTGCATTTGGACGCTACCATATTTAGTGTCAATCTCAATTTTTAAAGGGGTATGTGGGTAGGATTTTGAATAAAACATTGAGAGTTGAATCTGGTTTGCTCTGGATTTTCGCGTACTGTTAAGTGGGGTTAGACGCCAACCAGGTTCTGCAAAGGGTTTAAACAGGGATGGTTTACCAATCTTCTCAACTAGCAGTTTTAATACACCTGAGCCCCGACCATCCCACATGCGGAATTGGAGAGTGTCACCATGCTGAAACGTGGTTAGAGACAAATCATAGAGGAGGCTGGGGATATCCCTTAGTCCCTGAATATCGACTGCTTTGTCCTTCCCATTTACAACGGCCAGGTTGCTATCACTGAAGGTCACCTCATAATTACGATGATACGAACCTTCATGGATAGCTTTGGTATGTTTGACAAGCCGTCCCAGGTCAATCAAATATTCGGTCATTACAGAATCAGAAAGTGTCCACAAGGTCGAAAGCCAGGGTGAAGACTCAATCACAAAGAGGCTGTACAGTACATTATCTTCCACATTATGGACGAGGGTAGCCACGCCAGCCTGCACTAAGCCATATTTAACCTTATATGTATAAGTCTGAGAGAAAGCCGATGTACCTGCGAGAAGCAGGATGAGCAGCAATAATTTATTAACTGTATTCATAGATTCAGAAGCTAGGCGGGATGCTCACAATCCTCAAGCTTTTTGTCTATCCATTCCTAACGTTACTATTAAATTCAGCCATGCAAATACAGTTTCCCAAGCGGTTTATTTCCTTCACCTTTGTAGGTATTTCAGGTATTGTCGTCAATAGCGCGATTCTATATTACGCAAAGGAATACCTCTATGTTCCCGTCTCCATAGCATCCCTGATGGCCATTCAGATTGCTATTTTTAACAATTTTTTCTGGAATCATAGATTTACATGGACAGATCGAGAGATGAAGGGCTTCCAGGCCATCCGAACCGGCTTGATCAGGTTTACTCTAGTTAGCTGGATTGCAGGTGGTCTCAATTGGATCATACTGCTCTTGCTACACCACTATGCAGGTATTCACTACCTTCTGGCAAATTTGATCGCCATCTTCATTGCATCCATCTTGAATTATTTTTTGAACGATTTATGGACTTTTCGTCACCCGGGAAGGGACGTGGAAGAGTTTAAAGAAGATTAGACGGTTTCACCCTTTGCAAACTGCAGGCGATATAACTTCTCATACAATCCCCCGGCTTTACTCAAACCTGCATGATTGCCCTGTTCCACAATCTCACCCTGATCCATGACCAAAATCTTATCCGCACTTAAAATCGTAGAGAGACGGTGGGCAATGACTATTACAGTCCGTCCCTTCATCAAAGTTTCAATGGCAGATTGAACTGCTTTTTCAGATTCTGTATCCAGAGCAGAAGTTGCTTCGTCCAGAATAAGAATTGAGGGATCTTTCAACAGAGCGCGGGCAATGGCAATACGCTGTTTTTGACCTCCCGAAAGGCGAGCGCCATGCTCTCCCAGCATAGTTTCATATCCCTCTTCCAGGTTAAGAATGAAATCATGGGCATTGGCTTGCCTGGCAGCTGCTTCAACATCTGAAGCATTACTAGGCATGCCGTAGGCAATATTATTGTAAACCGTATCGTTAAAGAGAATGGTTTCCTGAGAGACAATCCCAATTTGTCGTCGAATGCTGGCACGAGTCAGGTTGCGAATATCGCTGCCATCAATACTAATACTACCAGCATTGATATCATGAAATCGAGGGATCAGATCCACCACAGTTGTTTTCCCGGCACCGGATGGACCGACCAGGGCAACAACCTCCCCTTTCTGGATGACCGTATCCAGATTCTTGATGGCTTGCATGTCCGAATTATCGTAGACAAAGGTAACTGATTCAAAACGAATTTCTTTTTCAAACGCTGCGAGATCTTTACTGTCGCTTTCATCGCGAATGGCAGGTTCAATATCTAGAATCTTAAATACCCGACCACCTGCTGCCACACCTGCCTGAATACTGATGTTCACCTTGGCCAGATTCCGGATAGGCTGATAGATCGCAAATAGAATAACAATAAACCTTAAGAAGTCTGAACTACTGATGGTTCCGTGTTCCAGCACCTGAACACCACCAACCCATAAAAGTACTACAGCCATACTGACGCCCAACATTTCTGTTACCGGGAGGGAGAGACTCTGCAAGCCGATCTGACGGAACATGAGCTTAAATAATTTCTGGGCTTCACCTCCAAAACGCTTGCTCTCATTATCTTCATTTACAAAAGCTTTGATAATTCTAATACCTGATATCAACTCTGTAAAACGAGAAGTGATTTCGCCCAACTGAGTCTGGACGCGGACCACTTTGCGTCGAATACTTTTACTGATTACCGCAATAAATAATGAGGTAATTGGAATGATAAGGATAGAAATCAGGGTCAGTTGCCAATTGATAATAAACAGGATGCTCAGATAGGTGACAATATACAGTGGTTCAATAACCAAGGGATGAAAGGTGGTAGCCAACGCTTGATTCACCTTCAACACATCATTCATGGCGAGAGAAATAAGATCTCCACTACGACGTGTCTGAAAGAAACTTAAAGGTTGAGTTAAAAAGTGCTGATATAAGCGAAGTCTCAAATCCTGGACAACTTTAGCCTGAACATAACCAGTGAAGAGTTTGTTGCCATAATAGGCAATCGACTTAATGAAATAACTGAATAGAATAACCAGGGCAAGTGTAGCCAGAGCATCAACAGGAGTACCTGAAAAGAAGTACTCACTGGTTAATTGTTTTAATCTTTCGTTAAGATCGATGTTACCTGTCAGGGATTCTGCAGGTGTAGTGAGTTGTTCATCAGGATTTGCAAAAATGGTGGTGATGAATGAGGCGGATAACCACAATGTCAAGGAGTGGAAAAGCACATTGATAAATGAAAATCCTATACCGACACTTATTTGCGCCCAATAAGGCTTTATCAGTTTGAGTATGCGTAAATACATAAGGCTGTTAGTTTAGGAAATCCTGTAGTGCTTGGCGAGAGATTTCACCCTCTCTGAGAATTTTGAAAGGCGAGGTTGTGAGATCGATAACTGTGCTCCCCTTTGATTGATGAACAGGTCCAATATCTAGCATGAGTTCGACTTGCTTATCGTAATATGCTTCCACGTCTGCTTTTGATGAAGCTGGTTTCTTCCCAGCAGGGTTAACACTTGTAGTGGTGATGGGTTTACCGAACAGCTCTGGTAGCAGGCAAGAAATCTTATGATCAGGAACTCTGAATCCAACGGTGCCATTATCTGAGATCAATTGTGGGGCGAATTCATATTTACTCTTACATATAACTGTTAGAGCACCGGGCATGAAAGTTTCGATTAGTTCGAGTGCATTTTTGCTCAGGTCAGTGACCATTTCAAATAGTTGTGCTGTAGATGCCAGGAGGACAGATATGGGTGAATTTTCACGAGATTTGAGTGAATAGAGCATGTCCACAGCTACAGATGACGTGGCATCAGCACCCAGACCATATAGCGTGTCAGTGGGATATACAATGACCTTTCCCTGCCCTAAAACCCTCTGAATTTCAGCGGTTTGTTCGGCAGAAAATGGGTTACCACCACGACTGGGATTAATGATGTTCATGAAGCTGATTGGGCTTTTCTATCCCGGCGATCCAGATCTCTCCACCTACGGTGAAACCAGAAATATTGTTCGGGATACTTACGAATTTCTTGTTCCAGTTTGCTGGTCAGCATCTGAGTAAGGTCGTGCACCCATGCTTCAGTCATCTCCTGGGGACGTTCGTATTCGATTTCTTCAATTTTAATTTTGTAGCGTCCACGATGCTGGGTGCAGGCCAGGAAAACCAATTTAGGATTCGCCCGATAGGTCAATATTGCGGCTCCCCGTGGAGTGGAGGAAGGGATACCAAAAAAATCGACTTGAATCCCCTTCCTGCCTTTGTACTGATCACCCACTACAGCCAATCCGTAGGTTCGCTTTAAAGCCTCCTCAAAAGCCGGTATACCCGACCAGGAGTTTACGAGTTCCAATTGGTGATATTCACGGATCTTGGTTAAAAACCAATCAACAAGCGGATTTTTTTGAATGCGATAAATGGAGGCTGCTCCATCACCAAGACCTCCTACATAACGACCAGCCATTTCCCAGGACCCAAAGTGTCCTGTAAAATAAAGGATAGGCTCTTGGCTCGCTATGGAACCGAGGACATAATCATCTACACCAGGTGCATCTACTATAGAGCGCGCCTTGCGTTGGCTGATCATCCACAGTTTCAGAGTAGAAATAAACCCTTCTCCCCAGTGTAGATAACAAGCTCTGATCAGAGCTTCTATTTCAGATTCACCCAGATCAGGAAAAGCCCTGCGAATATTACGTGCAACAGTGGATTTACGCTTGGTGAGTAACTTATAGGCGATCCAGCCAAAACCTCGACCGAGACGCCAGGTAAGTGTCCAGGGTAAAACAAATAGAATCAGGTTGAATACCAACATAAGCAGGAATTCAAGTAAATATCTAAAGTATACCAATTTAAAAGTTGGCTTGTTTTTGGGAGCTGCCATAATCAGCCGGGATATCTATAACCGTGAGATGTCCTGGATGGTGATAAACAACACCAGCCCAAGCAGGAATAACATTCCAACCTGTTGAATAATCAATTTTACATTTAAGGGCAAAGGTCGACGAATGATGCCTTCAATACTGATGATGAGGAAATGTCCTCCATCAAGACCAGGTATGGGTAAAATATTTATGAAAGCCAGGTTCACGCTGATGATAGCCATAAAGTAAAAGACATCCAACCATCCACGGCGGGCCATATCTCCAGCCATTTTAGCGATCATAATGGGTCCGCCCACTTGATCCATGGAAGTGGCACCTGTTACCATGGACCAGAATCCACGTGCCATGAGCGTACCAAACATATAGGTGCTCCGGGCACCAAAAGAAATTGATTCGACAAAACCAAGATCTGTGTGTTCAGTAACTCGCCCGATGCCTATCATACCGATATCAATGTTACCTTCAGCAGTAGGTACAGTCTCTTTAACTACTGTGATTGAATCACTATAGCGAACGCCGTTTCTCAACCATTCAACAGAAATGGTCTTACCAGGTTGGTCATGCACAATCCCTGTCAATTCTTCCCACTCAGTCACGGATTGACCATTGATCATGACGATCTGATCATTTTCCATGATTCCAGCTTCTTCGGCAGGAAAAACTTCTCTGGCTTCAGTGCTTACCAATGAACCAACAAAAGTTCCCTCCACGGGATCTTCCATTCCGGTAGAATAAATGATGCCAGTAAAAATGACAAAAGCTAGCAGAGCATTCATAATGACACCACCAGAGATGGTCAATAACTGTTGCCAGCGCTTCTTACTGGTAAATTCCCACGGTTTTCCCGTAATTTCACCATCCATGGATTCGTCAATCATCCCCGACATCTTGACATAGCCACCGAAGGGGGTCCAACTCAGGGCATATTCAGTATCACCAGCCTTAGGATTTTTCCTGGGAATGCGAAACTCAACCGTCGTTGCATTGGCAATGCGTTGAATAAACCAGGGAATAAAAAGTTTGATCCACAAACCATCCACTTTGTTTTGCACGCTTAGGAACCGAGGAGGCATTCCAATGGAAAAACGTTCCACACGGATACCGACCATTCGCGCTACCAAAAAGTGACCAAGTTCATGTATTAAAATGAGGATACCCAGCGTAAAAATGGCTGCGGCTATTGTTATTAATGTATCAACTGAGAAGAAACCCATTTAGCTTCTTTAACTCCTTTTCATAAATGCCTGTGTCCATTGCTCCAAAGCTAAAATATCATCTAGATTTGGGTGTTCAAGGAAATCGTGGGCATCAATTGCTTTTATTATCAGTTCTGGGATTGCGTTAAAAGAGATTTCTCCATCCAGAAATCTGTAGACTGCTTCCTCATTGGCCACATTCAAGACCACGGGGACACTGCCCCCCTGCTCCAGTGCGTCAAAGGCCAATTGAATGCATTTGAATTTTTTCAGATCAGGTTCCTCAAAAGTAAGGGTGCCAATCTTTGCAAGATCAAGTTGTTCCCAATCCTGTTTGAGGTGGCGGGGATAGCTGAGAGCATACTGAATGGGAATTTTCATGTCAGGTATACCCAACTGCGCCTTCACAGATCCATCCAGAAATTCAACCATGGAATGGATAATGCTCTGGGGATGTACGACAATATCAATCTTTTCAGCAGGCAGATGAAAAAGCCAGCGTGCTTCAATAACCTCAAGCCCTTTGTTCATCATGGTAGCAGAATCGATGGTAATTTTGCGACCCATAGCCCAATTGGGATGTTTCAAGGCCTGAGCTACTGTAATATTGTCGAAGGATTCTGCGGGTAACGTGCGAAACGGACCACCAGATCCTGTAACAATGAGACGTTTTATATCCTGTGAGGATTCTCCGGTCAAACACTGCCATATGGCAGAATGCTCACTATCAACTGGATATAAATTGACTTTATGTTCTTTAAGCAGACCATTGATAAAATCACCTGCCATCACAAGGCTTTCCTTGTTTGAAAGCGCAATATCAACACCAGCTTGAATACTCTTAATCGTGGGCTCCATACCAGCACTTCCCACCAGACCATTTAACATGGTATCAACATCATCACGGGCTGCGAGTTCCAACAAGCCTGCTCGACCCTTAAGTACCTCCACACCAGGAAGGGCATTCTTGACTTTATCGTATTGGTCAGCATCACCAATTGAGACAGCACTGGGAGAAAATTCCAGGGCTTGTTCAATCAGTAGGTCCGCCTGAGAATGAGCAGATAGATATTTGAGACGATAGAGATCGGGATAACTACGGACCACATTGAGTGCATTGACGCCGATGCTGCCAGTTGCGCCAAGTACAGATATAAATTTGGTTTTACTGCCCATTTATTTCCGTTTTCCTATCATAAACTCGCTTCCAAGTACAATTCCTGGTCCACTTGAGTTGTAAGGTATCATAAGTGATACTCTCAATTGATCCACTATCAACCAACTAATATATGGTACACCCAGCAGTATTGTTTCATCATAATCAGGAATTCCATTACCATTTTCTACAACAAGATGGTGCATATCAATTAAGGCAATGAATCCAAGATTCAGCTTCTTCGATGCGTATCCATAAAGCCCATGGATGGAAACATCACGTTGTACATAGCCATCATCAAAAATAGAGTTCCATGAAAGTCCAATGGCTTGCCTGCGATGGACATTTTCCCCTTTAAATTCAACTTGAAGACCAGTTCCAACTGAAAAATTTGGGTTTGATCCTGGCCAAGGGGCGAACTGCACCCACAAATTGTAGCCTGGATTCGGGTAAAGACTCAGGCGTGCTGTCGGTATCCGTTGATATGAGCCGGAGTTAGTATGAATCTGAGATCCAGAGAAATGCACCCCAAAGAAGTGATCTGCCTCAGTGATATTGGGAAGATTTGTTACCAATGTGGCACTTTTAAGATCCTGTTTAAATGAGTTTGTATCGTCCCAAACAGGAAAATCATCTCCAGCACTCAGACGGAGACTAAACAACGCGATAAGGGTGATAAATAATAGAATCTTGCTAGCTGAAAATGACATAAGTCGAGTATTACAAAAAATGAAGGATATCCTTCAGGCCCATTAGCCTCGAATAATTCCTCGTGAACTCTCTTCAATAAAATCCAGGATATCCTGAACTTCAGTTGCGATATCGGTCTGTGCCTTGAGCTCTTTCACTGCCTGAGAAACATTCATGTGACTGCGATAGATTCTGGTGTAGGCATGCTTGATATGATTGATGGTTTCACTGGGGAAGCCACGTCGATGAAGACCAACAGAATTTAATCCATTATAGGTCAGAGGAATATTGGATGCCCGTATATACGGAGGCACATCCTTGGTAATTCTAAAGCCCCCTGCAATGAAAGCATGCTTCCCAATTTTTACAAACTGGTGAATTGGTACAGCTCCACCGATGATCACAAAGTCACCGACTTCAACGTGTCCACCCATGTTACAGGAATTAGCAATAATGACGTTGTCACCAATTTCACAATCATGACCAATATGGCAATAGGCCATAATGAGAACATTGTTGCCAATACTGGTTTTCCAACGATCTGTGGTTCCACGATGAATCGTACAATATTCACGGACGATTACATTGTCACCTAAAATGGTTTCAGTTTCTTCGTCAGCATACTTAAGGTCTTGAGGAATCTCTCCAACCACGGCACCATTGAATAAGCGACAGTTCTTGCCCAGAGTAGTCCGGGCGCCAACCAGTGCATGGGCTTTAATGATACAGCCATCACCAATAGTGACATTTTCTTCGATAATCGCATAGGGTCCAATGGTAACATTTTTCCCGATTTTTACATTATCAGGACTAATGAGAGCCGTTGGGTGAATGCGAGATTTCATAGTTTACCTATCTACAATGGAGGCCATAAGATCCGCCTCAACTACCAGCTTACCATCTACAAATCCCATACCCCTCAGTTTGGCTGAGCGGAGTCGAAATTTTAATAATTCAATTTCAAATATAATTTGATCGCCAGGTTCAATGAGCTTCCTGAATTTGACATTATTAATCGCGGAAAAGAATACCAGTTTGTTTTCTGGGTCATCTCCGGCATTTAAGAGCAGAGCACCTCCAGCCTGTGCCATCGCCTCAAGAGTTAAAACCCCGGGCATTACTGGCTTTCCGGGAAAATGTCCCTGAAAGAAAGGTTCATTCATGGTGACATTCTTGATGGCTGTAATTTTTTCTCCCGGTGTAAAATCGATTATACGATCTATGAGTAAGAAGGGATATCTATGGGGAAGAATCCGCATAATAGCTTCGGTATCAAATACAATTTGACGCTCGCGGGGGCGTCTTTGAAAACGTTTGGCAAGAATCTGTTTTTCATATTCCTTCTTGAGGAGACGTACCAATTCAACATTACTGGCATGACCACTTCTGGCAGCTGTAATGTGACCCTGGATGGGCATTCCTAGGAGGGCGAGATCACCAATCAAATCAAGAATCTTATGCCGAACAGGTTCAGTCTTTGAGCGTAATTCTTTGCCGTTCAAGATTCCGTTTTCACTCTGGATCAATTTTTCATCAATGTTGAATAATTTTTGTAAACGGTCTAGCTCTGACTCTTCAATTTTCCTATCAATCATCACCAATGCAGTATCGGCGGAGCCACCTTTGATTAGACCCTGTGCTTTGAGTTCTTCAACCTCATGGAGGAAACAGAAAGTGCGTGCAGGGGCAATCTGCTCCACAAAATCCTGTTCCAGCGAGTAGAAAGACATGTATTGAGTTCCCAGCGATTGCAACTTGTAATCGATCAGGAAGGTGACACGGAATTGATTTGAAGGGAGAGCATGAATATCGACGCCCTTGTCAGGATCAGAATAAGTGATCGTCTTATCAAGTACTAAATATTCCCTGGCTGCTTCCTGTTCTTCAAATCCAGCATCAAGCAGGATGTCCACAAAAGGGATGGCAGATCCATCCATCACTGGTGGTTCTTTATTATCCAATTCAATAAGAATATTGTCAATTTCAAGACCACTAATAGCAGCTAATACATGTTCTGTGGTATGAATCCGTGATCCATTATGCTCTAGAGTAGTCCCTCTCGATATATCAACGACGTGGTCAATATCCGCAGGAATGGGTTTCGCATTGGGAACATCCGTTCTTAAAAATCGAATACCGGTATTCTGAGCGGCAGGTTTAAATGTCATACGAGTTTTAACGCCTGTATGCAACCCTATACCTGCTATTGACACGGCTTTTTTAATGCTTCTTTGATTTTCTCGTCTATCCTGCATCTATTCCTATTCCTTCATTACCAGTCAGCGTTCACTTAGTCTTTATTTAGTTGTTTTTCAAGCATTTTAACGGTCTTGTACAACTCTGGTAATTTCTTCAATATTGCTTCAATTCTTAATTCATCTCTGTGCAGGCGAGCGGGAAAACCACTAACCATCGTCCCGTCAGGGATATCATGGGTCACACCGCCACGTGTGGCGATGGAAACGTCATTACCTACCTTTAGATGACCAATCACACCACTTTGGCCACCCATTTGAACTCGATCACCTAGATCAGTACTGCCTGCAATGGCAACCTGAGCAGTGAGAAAACAATTTTTTCCAATACGAACATTGTGAGCAATATGCACTTGATTGTCCAGCTTGGTACCATCGCCAATACTGGTTGGACCAATTGATCCTCGATCAATGGCACAATTTGCACCGATCTCTACGTCATCACCTAAAATGACATTTCCAGTTTGTGGGATTTTTTCAATCTGGCCAGCTTCTACGGCGAAGCCAAAGCCATCACTGCCAATCACAGCGCAACTATGAATGATACAATTCTGCCCTAGAAGAGATTCATTATAGAGGACCACATTTGGATAGAGATGGGACCCCTCACCAATTGTACAACCACTCCCGATTACAGTGTTTGCTTCTATGATAATATTCTCACCCAGCTTGACATCCTCTTCCACAACCACACCAGGTCCGATTTCAGCTGAATCAGGGACATTAACTGATGGATGAAGGATGGCAGATGGATGTACACCAGGACTAGCTAAGCGCGGCTTCTGATTTAACAGTTGCAATGCCTTAAGCATGGCTTGTTTAGGGTTAGCACTCCTTATGAGGTGTGGAAAATCAATTTCCAAATCTTCAGGAACGATGAGTGCCGCAGCCTGGGTGGTTTCTGCATATTTCAGATATTTAGGATTCGAAATAAAGGAGATTTCATCTGACGCGGCGACCTGGATCTCATTGAGTTTTGAGATCTCCACGCTCCCATCTCCCTCTAATCTGGCACCGAGAGCCTGCGCCAATTCACCTAGTTTTAAAGTCAAGGAAATGACTAACCCCTATTTCTGGAGTTCCTTTAAAACTTTTTCAGTGAGATCAAATTTTTCCTGTGCATAAAGAATGTTTCCAGCAACAACATCAAAGATGAAATCATATGCTCCATCTTCTCCGACTTTCTTGATAGCTGTATTAATTTTCTGCAATACAGGATCCGCCAGAGCTTGTTGTTTTTGATAAAACTCACCCTGAGGTCCAAGCTTTTGCACCTGGAACTGCTGAATTTCTTCAGCAAGGCGACGCATGTCATTTTCTTTAGCAGCACGATTATTTTCAGTCATCAGAAATTTCTGACGTTCATATTCCTGCTGCATACTGTCCAGCGAGGCAGCCATATCATAATACTGCTTTTCCAGTTTACGACCTTCGACTTCAAGTTTACTCTGTGCTTCGCGATATTCTTCAAACTGAGATAAAATGTACTCAGAGTTGATGTATCCGAATTTCTGACCGAAAGCTGCCAAGGACAGCGTTAATAATAGGATTAAACGAATCATACTTTTGTTCAAAATGGTATCTCCTTAACCAATATATCTTAAAATTGCTGACCGAAAATAAAGTGATATTCCGGTGATTTCCAGTCAGGTACTGGATCGTTGTCAAACCCCCAGCCGATATCAATACCCAACATACCAAGCGGTGGCATGATAACTCTTCCACCAAACCCTGCTGATCGTTTCAAATCAAAAAGGCTACTCGAATTAAAATTATCCCAAACATTACCGGCCTCTGCAAATCCAATTAAATACATCATGGGATTCGGTGAGAGGAGGAAGCGCATCTCAAGTGTGTACTTGAAGGATGCCATTCCACCAAAATAAGCATCACCTTCTAAAGTTCCAACAGATCGTTCAGCATAACCACGCAACGCGCTACCATAGATTAATCCGGCGCCGCCCATGAAAAAGTACTCATCATAGGGAATAATATGCGTGGAATCCTGATCAAAAGGTTCGAGAATACCACCTTCAAAATAGCTCCTCATAGCCAGCTTATCTTTCCAGAGAGGAGTGTACCACTCAAGGCTGGCTTTCTGCTTGAAGAAGCTTTCGTTACCACCGAGGAACTTTCCACTATAGATAGAATTCAGGGTCAACACTGATCCGCTGGTAGGAAATTCTGGAGCATTCCTGGAATCTCTAGTGATGGTCTGAGTCAGACTAATACCGGAGGTCTGTTCTAGATGAGCTGGGTTTACACGATCGAAAACACTCTGGTAATAAATCTTATCCAGATCATAACGATCAAGAGCTGCCCTGAAACTCCAGCGGCCACGAAAATAATTGTCAGGCCATTGAAATCGCCGCCCAAAAGTAACCGATCCTCCAGTTGTGTGAACATCATAGGGCGTAGAGTAACTCGATGAATAATTCAAATACGAAGTACTGGTTCCCTGACTGCGATCCTGATCGAACAGGCTGACACCCAACAGGTTAGGGGTATTGAATAGCCAGGGTTCTACAAAACTGATGGAAAGTGCTTCATAGCTATAAGCACGTTGAAAATTAAAGGAAACCTGTTGACCATTACCGCGAAAATTCGGGAACTGCAAACCAACGGTACCGATGAATCCGTCTCGTTCGCTATAACCTGCACTGGCTGTGGCGGTGCCAGTATTTTTTTCTTCAACTTCAAAGACCAGGTCAATTTCATCTTCATCATAAGGAATGACATCAGGCACAACATTCCCAAAATAATTAAGAATCATTACTTCACGTTGTGACCGCATGAGAGCGGTGCGACTAAAAAGATCGCCTGGAAATATCCTAAGCTCGCGGCGTATGACATTTTCTTTGGTTTTGTCATTTCCCACAATGTTGATATGGCGGATATGGACGGGACTCATCTCAGCAATCTCAAGTGTCAGCGCTACCGTATCAGCTGCTACGGGATACTCTATTGGATTGATCTGGCAATACAGATAGCCTTTATCCATGTAGGGGCTTCTCACACCAAGCTCAATAGCTTCCATGAGTTTTTCAGAGTTGTATTGATCACCACGTGAAATACCCAGGGCTGACAAAATATCTTCAGTCTCGAAGATTGTATTGCCAATAACTTTTACTTCACCGTATTTATACTTCTCTCCTTCATAGAGGTTGATATCGAAGTACATTTTTTTCAAATCTTCAGAATAATAGAGACTGTCACCGAGGATTTCAGCGTCACGATAACCGATGGAATGCATATACTCCTCAATAAGGCGCTCATCTGCCCGGAGATTATCAATTGAAAATTCAGCGTCTGCCCAAAATTTCCACCAACGCTCCTCTTTGATCATGTCCATTTTCTTTTTCAGCTTACGATCAGAGAGTTGGGTATTCCCTGTGAAACGAATTTCTCCCACCGAAACTTTTTTATTTTCAATAATCTCAAATTTTACACCGCGGGAATTCTCTTTCTCACCTTCGAAAGTACTGGGTTCGACTTCTGCTAGAAGGTATCCATCTTCATAATACAGATTCTGTATGATGCGTTGGCTTTCATAAACGATGAATGGGGTAAGTGCCTGACCTGGATGGAGGTTAAGGGCTTCATCAATTTCATCAGTCTTTAGCTTTTTATTTCCCTCCAAAACTACTTTATCAAGACGAGGATATTCTTCAACTGAAATAATTAAGAAGATGCCTTCAGGGGTTTCACGATCTGAAAGAATTTTAACATCAGAAAAGAGTCCCAGGCTCCACAATTGTTTGACACCTTCAGAAAAATCTTCCTGATTCGCCTCCATGCCGACACTTAGACCTGAGGCAGCGATGACAACAGCGGGAGTGGCTGTTTTTGTTCCAATTACATCAATACTTGCGATTTGAATTTTGATTGCCTGCTGCTGTCCCGATGCGAAGGATACCAACAGAATCAAGCTTACGATGTTTAAAATAATTTTTTTCATACTTAGACGAACGTGTTAGTGGTGTATTTGTTCACTAACTTGTCCATATCTACGCTCCCTTTTTTGATAATCGCGTATAGCTTCCAGAAAATCCTTACCTTCAAAAGCCGGCCAATAGACTGGTGTGACAAAAATTTCCGTGTAGGCAAGTTGCCACAACAAAAAATTACTCAGCCTGAATTCCCCGCTTGTCCGGATTAAAAGATCCGGATCTGAGATTTTTGAAGTATATAGATAGTTGGAGATGGTTTTATCATTAATATCTGAAACTTTCAGTGCTCCGTTCTCCACATCCGTTCCAATTGATTGAACGGCGGAGAGAATCTCCTGACGACTTCCATAATTCAGCGCCAGGTTCAAGTTTAGACCCGTATTTTTTGAGGTTTTTTCAATACCGGCCAACATACCGGCTCTGGGACCTTTCGGCATTGATTCAAGATCACCTATGACCGTAAGGCGAACATTATTGCGATGGAGGTCTTCCACTTCTTTAGTGATCGTGTCCAACAACAATTTCATGAGTGCTGAAACTTCGAGTTTGGGTCGCTTCCAATTTTCGCTGGAAAAAGTGTAAAGCGTCAGGGTCTCAAGGTCCAACTCACCTGCCAATTCTGTTATCTTACGAACTGATTTAACACCAGCCTTGTGGCCAAATATTCTTGGTTTGGATTTAGATTTAGCCCAACGACCATTCCCATCCATGATGATGGCAACATGTTTGGGGAGATTCCCATGAGTAAGCACTTCAGATTTTAATTGATCGAACTCAGCTGACATTTTTTTTAATTATTCCATACCTAATGCAATTCGACCCTCAGGACTGATCAATTCTGGATTCCAGCGGGGTTCCCAGACAATATCGACAACTGCTTCTTGCACACCCTCCAGAGCTTCAACTGCCTCCTTCACATTTTGTGATATAATGGTATGCATGGGACAGGCTGTTGCTGTAAGGGTCATTTTAATATTTACGTTACCATTGTCGATGCTCGTGCTATAGATCAAGCCCAGATCAACCAGATTAACTGGAATCTCAGGATCGTAGACCTTGCGCAATGCCTCAAGTATGGTGTTTTCACTAAGCATTAAATGGGTCAGTTGACCAAATTATGTAATTTGACAGCAACATCTCTAAACATCTGAGCTGCTTCTGATTCTGGTAGATGGATGACAAGCGGTTCACCATTTTCACCAGCTGTCATAATCTCTTCATTGAGTGGAATTTTTGCTAAGAGAGGTACGTTTAAGCGGTTACTCTCCTTGTCTCCACCACCTGCTGAGAATATTTGTGATACATGGCCACAGTTGGTACATACATGATAGGACATGTTTTCGATAATACCCAGAACAGGTGTATTCACCTTTTCAAACATGTTGGCGCCGCGTTCCACATCCTGCAAAGCAAGATCCTGAGGCGTTGTGACAATCACTGCACCTGTTAGAGCAACCTGCTGTACCAGTGTAAGTTGCACATCTCCTGTACCAGGAGGTAAATCCAGGATGAGATAATCCAGATCACCCCAATTCACATCAAAGAGAAATTGAGATACCATTTTGCTAACCATAGCTCCACGCCAGATCACTGGAGAACTGTCAGTTAGTAGAAAACCAAGTGACATGAGAGACATATCGTACTGTCTGACCGGTTGAAGTTTGTTGCCCTCCATCACCTTTGGTACTTCATGTATACCCATGGTAATAGGAAGACTTGGTCCGAATACATCTAGATCGAGTACACCAACACTATGTCCTTGCTTTTGCAGCGCAGCAGCCAGATTAGCAGCCACTGTAGATTTCCCAACGCCACCCTTACCACTTGCCACCGCAATGGTGTTTTTTACACCTGGAATTGATGGTGGGGCTGAGGGGGTTTCTGTACCTGGAGCAGGTTGTGCACTGGCTTGAATAATTTCGATACTGACTTTGTCGTAGCCACCCTCACGTAAAACCTTCTCAATATTTGCAAGAATCTCCTGTCGAACTTCTTCTTTTTCAGAAGAAAATTTGACTCCCAATTCCACAATTTTATCATTCTCTTTTACATTCTGGATAAGCCCAAAGGACACCACATCCTTATTAAAACCAGGGTACTTAACCTGCTGTAAAAGGGATTTAAGTTTATCTTCGCTCATTGTATTTTTATTCCTGTAACTTTCATAGCCCGCTAATATAGTTTTCATTTCACCAGATGCAGGAAAAATGATACATCTGTGAAGGAAAATTGACTTGTTTTTGATATAGGAGTGGGCTGGTGGTTATTTCTGAATTAATGTTAATATCAATTAAAAAGGTCTCCCCGTTGGGAGACCTTTTTAATTGATAAAGATTGGCTAAACGAAGGCTTAAATAATCAGCCTGTTAGTTTTGCATAGCGGGCCATAAGGACTTCATCAGATTCCTCAACACCCATTGGGATACAATCGACGGGGCATACTTCCACACATTGTGATTCGTCAAAATGACCTTTGCACTCTGTACAGAGTTCAGGATCTATTTCGTAGAACTCATCACCCTCAGAAATGGCATCGTTTGGACATTCTGGCTCGCAAGCACCGCAGTTAATACATTCATCAGTAATAATAAGAGACATGAAACCTCCTGTGATTTTCTATCTCAATTTATAGAGCTGCTTCCCATTATTGTGTGAAGCAACAATTAAGTTTTTATCCCTGTGTAGCTTCAAACACAGCTCCTGAATAAAAGCTTGTACATCAAGTCAATGAACGTGCAAATATGATTCTCACGGTAGCGATTCCCAAACATTATTTGATGACTTCAATGGCTTTCTTCACCTTTTTTTGAATTTTCATCCGGATTTAACCGGGATGGCTTATATTGTTCCACAAGGTGTCGCTCATTTGTTCAAATAGTATGTATTTCGACCAATCAAAAGAAGGATCAGAATGAAAATTGCCTATCTCGATGGAGTTCGACTCTATCGCGTTTTATATGCAGGTATTCAAAGTCTTCTCGATGAACAAGACTATCTGAATAAAATCAATGTTTTTCCTGTACCTGATGGAGATACTGGTACAAACATGGCTTTCACCCTGATGGGAGTAATTGAGCACATCCAACCCCACAATAGCTTGGCTTTAAATGAATTGAGTGGTGTGGTTGCAGAAGCATCACTAGATAGTGCACGTGGTAATTCAGGTGTGATCATGGCGCAGTTTTTCCAGGGATTAAGCCAGGGGCTGAAACCTTATTCCGCCGTCAATACCAGTCAGTTTTCACAAGCCACCCAAGTTGCTGTCGAGGAATCATATACAGCGCTAGTCAATCCGGTGGAAGGAACAATACTGTCAGTTATGCAGGCCTGGAGTGATAGCCTCGTTGAAGCTTCACGTACGAGTCCAGATTTTCAAAAAGTATGGAAAATCTCATTAGAAGCTGCCCAGATTGCCCTGGATTATACACCTGAGCAGCTCAAGGTATTGAAGGATGCAGGTGTTGTCGATGCAGCAGGTCGAGGATTTGTATGTATCCTGGAGGGGGTGATGAATTTCATGGACACGGGAGATGTCCGAAGATTACCATCCATTGAAACAGGCTTCGCTTCGGTTGCGCTGGAGATGGATGAGCTCACTGCGGATAATCTCGCGTTCCCATTTTGTACAGAATGTATTATTGCAGGTGAAAACATACCCCGAGATAAACTCAGCCAGACCATGAAACCTTTGGGTGATAGCATTGTCATAGCTGGCTCCAAACACAGGGCGAAAATTCATATTCATACTGATGACCCCGCCAATCTATTTGAAGTCTTATCGCAATTTGGAGAAATTCAGCAGCAAAAGGTTGATGATATGCGGGAGCAGAATAAAAGTGCTCGATCCGAACAAAGGATCGCACTGGTAGTAGACTCCACCTGTGATCTCCCACCGGATATCCTGGAAAAACACCATATTCATGTTGTGCCTGTCAGGCTGAATTTTGGAAAAGAGCAGTATATCGATCGGGTTACCATAACCAATGAAGAGTTTTATTCAAAACTTGCTCATTCCAAACATCACCCTCAGACATCACAACCTCCACCAGCTGACTTTAAAAGAATGTACCAATTTCTAGCCTCTCATTATGAGTCTGTCATCTCGCTACACCTGCCTGAGGTTCTGAGTGGTACTTTCCAGAATGCAACTGCTGCATTGGAGAAAGTTAATTTCAAGGAAAAAATCATCATTGATTCGCTCTCCATCTCAGCAGGAACAGGGGTAGTCGCTTTAGAAATTGCGCAAGCTATAGATCAGGGTTCAACTTTTCCTGAATTGATTGAACTCGCACATGAATCGATCAAAAAAACTGAAATTTTTATTGCTCTGAAAACATTAGATGCGGTTCAAAAGGGTGGCCGACTTAGTGTCAACAAAAGGCGCCTAATTGATTTTATGGCTCTCAATCTAGTGCTCGGGATCACTGAAGAAGGCTTTCTCAAGCCGCGTGGAGCCACATTCGGAAGGAAAAATATTTTTAAGAAATTTGAAAAGTTTGTACTTAAGAAGGCCAAGGACAGACCAATCAAGCGTATCGGCATCCTTCATGGGGTCAATCCAAACACAGCAGAATCCTTAAAGTTAGTATTTGAGAAGGTTTACCCCGATGCATATGTATTTGTTACAGATTTCTGTCCAGCACTTGGTGTTCATGCCGGGGTAGGGGCCATAGGTATCGCACTTCAATATAAATAGTTCCAGAGGTTATTTTGTGGGCTCAACTCAAGGTAGCTTAATTATATTTTACAAAAGTAAATAAAGGATCAGAAAATGATTGAACTTCTTGTACTCATTTTAATTGCCTACGTTGTTGGGTCTACACCTACCAGTATTATTGTCTCCAAGCTAAAGTACAATAAGGATATTCGGGAGCACGGATCAGGCAATGCTGGTGCCACCAATATATTTCGCACATTTGGCTGGAAACCAGCTCTTTTCGTTACGTTAGTGGATGTATTCAAGGGGTGGCTGCCAGCCTATGTGGCAGGTCATTTAAATTCTGATTCTATATTGTTCAATTCAAATCCTGATGCGTTGATGATAATTGCAGGTTTTGCTGCGGTCCTTGGCCACACTTATACAGTATTTGCAGGTTTCAAGGGTGGTAAGGGTGTGGGGACCCTGGCAGGCATGCTAATCGCTCTCTTCCCTATCGCACTGCCCATTTGTTTGCTTGTCTTCATCATCACATTGATTGCTACGGGAATGGTCTCTCTGGGGAGCATGCTGGCTTCAAGTGCGCTACCGGTAGTTCTATTCATCATCGAAGGAATCAATCCAGATTCTCAGATTTCCTTAACGTTGAGGATTTTTTCTCTGATTATTCCACTCTTTATCATTTTCACCCACCGCAGTAACATTAAGCGTATCATGGATGGAACTGAAAATAGATTTGAGAAGGCCAGGATTTTCAAGAAGAAGTCCGGCGAGTAAGGCTAAAGGGGGATAAAAGTTACTGTTTCTTTACAACGAATTTGATGGAAGAAACGAATTACCTACTATTTAAGATGTTAGATGTTAGGTGTTAGGATTATAATCGGGAATCGAACTTTCTACTTTCTACTTTCTACTTTCTACAAAACAGTATCATTTCCCCCAGAAGGCATTCATTTTTTTCTTAACTGCTTCAATCTTCTTGATGTCAATTTTGGCCTGGGCAGAGAACGCACCCTTTGGTTCAATCCTAATAGATTCGTAATAGTCTTCCAATGCTGCATCATAATCAGTCCGATTATTCTTATATCTGGCCTGCCCCATTAAGAAATAGGGTAAGCCTGAATTCACATCATAATTAGCCGCTTTGCTATAGTCGCTAATGGCATCCCACAATCCTTTATGAGCACCTCGATCAAATTTTTTCTTTCCAGCCAGAATATGTGAGCAAAATTTATCCTTATTTGAACCATCAGCCAGTTCAGCGATCTGCACTGCAGCCTTTTTCCCTTCAGCCCAATTGTTGCCACCCATGGTACTTATAGCTCGGTCATACCACAAGTTAGTAGCCAAAGAGTTAAGTGAGTCTGCATCAAATCCAGCTTTGATGGCTGCTTTATAGTATTTTCCAGCAGTCACTCGTTTTCCGGCTTTAAATGCGCTTTCATAGGCAAGACGATACACTTTGCCATTGGCCTTACCGTCTGCAATTATGGTCTCATAATGAGACAGAGAGGCTGCATATTTTCCCTCTTCAAATAAGGCAATACCTGGCTTGACATTAGGTCCCATAAGACCTGCACAGCTCATCAGGAAGAAACCCAGGAGAAGGGTAGCTGCCCGGTTGTATGTGTTCATTGAAAGACTCATGCATACCTCAATTCTTGTTCTAAACAAAAGCGAGGCATTAAATCCTCGCTTCTAAAACTTTTAACATTTGGAATGTTAACTAATGCCAGGTCAAGCGTCCCATAAATTCAGAAACATCCATCTCTTCTTTATATAATTTTACCACATCACCTGCGTCAGCAGTAGCAGCAATGGATACTTCTTCCTTATACTGAACCTTTACGACCACACTCACTCGGTCAATGGCCGATTTCGTATTATATATGGCAGCTCCACTGGCAGCGTAAGAAACCAGGAGTGCTTCATCGAAACGGTTTCTACCAGATTTTACAATAACCAACAGTTGAAGAACTGTGTGTCCATCTTCTTCATAGGTTTTCATCTGGAAATCAGCATAATCAACTTCGTAGCGATAACTCTTAAATATTTTTAAAGCTTCTCTGTACATAGCCGAACTGGATTGGGCCATGCTCACTGAAGCAAGCAGTAACAGATTTAAAATAATTATAGTCAGTTTCTTGAAATTCACGATTTTCCTCCACTCAATAACAATTTACGATTGAGCAATATACGTTCTACTAAGTCCGAATCAAGCGATATGGACTACCTGGCCTATAATTTCGAGAGCTTTCAGAGAACAGGTTTGCCACCAACCATTATCTGATAAACCTGATTGCTGCCATAGAAGTAGGGTAATTGTTTATAATTTTTAGACTGCCAGAGTACGGCATCAGCACGATAACCTGGCGAGATAGAACCTGTTGTTTTCTCAATTCCCATAGATTTTGCTGCACCCAATGTCGCTGCCTGTAGCGCTTCCAGTGGTGTTAAATGCAAGTAGATTACCGCCAGGGTCATAACAAATGGCATGGACAGGCTCATATTGCTACCCGGGTTAAAATCAGTAGCTAATGCCACAGTGACACCTGCATCGAGAAGTTTCCTTGCAGGGGCCCAGGTATTGCTACCCAGAAAAAATGTTGTTCCTGGAAGTAAAGTAGCCACTGTGTCTGATCCGGCCAGAGCCGAAATCCCAGCATCTGATATTGCCATGAGATGATCGGCAGACAGTGCTCCTAGTTTTGCTGCTAATTCAGCTCCCCCACTCGAGACAAACTCATCTGCATGGAATTTTAACTGCATACCATGATCTCGGGCTGCGAGAAGAATTTTCTCCGTCTCCTCAGCAGTATAGACGCCTTCTTCACAGAAGACATCGCAGTATTGAGCCAGATTTTGTTCTGCAACTGCAGGGATCATGTCGTTGATGACCAGGTCAATATAGGTATCTCGCTCATTGCGATATTCATCGGGTATTTCGTGGGCACCCAGAAGCGTTGAGAAGGTCTGGAGATGTGTTTTTTTCGAAGCCGTTCGAATGGCACGGAGGGACTTGATTTCAGCTTCGGTGGATAAGCCATAGCCACTCTTACATTCGGCTGTGGTGGTTCCATGTCGGAGCATGAGACTCAGGCGAGTTTCAACCAGATTAGCCAGTTCTGATTCTGATATCTCACGTAACTTCCTCACAGAGTTACGTATGCCTCCCCCGGCTTCTGCAATTTCCTGATAGGTTTTACCTTGAGATCGCATCTCAAATTCTAACTCACGCGTTGCAGCAAAGGCTGGATGGGTATGAGAATCGATTAAACCTGGTGTCAGGAGCTGACCCTGGCCGTCCAGGAATTCTGGATCAGAGAAAGACTTTGGGCTATAGTCAGAGAATTGACCATTTTCAATCAGCCAGGTCCCTCCTTCACCCACTTCCATCGTACTTTGAACAGGGTTCCAGGTCACCCATTGACCAATATTAGTAATTCCTTTTACAGTCTTGTTACTCATAGCAGACCTATACAATTCAACCGTTGATCATGGGTATTTTAACACCTCGTTCATTGGCCACTTCGATGGCTCTAGCGTAACCAGCATCTGCATGTCTAGCAACACCCATTCCTGGATCTGTGGTGAGTACCCGTTGGAGCCGCTCATCCATTTCTTTGGTGCCATCTGCGAGGATGACCATACCGGCGTGAATCGCATATCCCATTCCAACTCCACCCCCATGGTGCACTGAAATCCAACTGGCACCACCTACAGCATTGACCAAAGCATTGAGAATGGGCCAATCTGCAACTGCATCAGAACCATCGATCATAGATTCCGTCTCTCGGTTTGGAGATGCAACTGATCCTGAATCCAAATGATCACGACCAATAACCAGGGGAGCTGAGATTTCACCCTTGCGAACCAATTCGTTCATGGCCAGACCGAGCTTAGCCCGTTCACCATAACCCAGCCAACAGATCCGGCTAGGTAGACCCTGAAATTCGATTTGTTCCTGAGCCATATCAATCCAGCGAATCAGTGCTTCATCTTCAGGAAACATTTCCTTAACCAATGCATCGGTCCGATAAATATCCTGTGGATCGCCAGAAAGAGCAACCCAGCGGAAGGGACCCTTCCCCTCACAAAATAGAGGTCTGATGTAGGCAGGTACAAAACCTGGGAAATCGAATGCATTCTTCACACCAGCATGTTCGGCTTGAGCACGAATATTATTTCCATAATCGAATACAATGGAGCCAGCTTTTTTGAATGACAGCATGGCTTGCACATGGCGAGCCATGGACTTATAGCTCATGGCAATATATTTTTCCGGGTCAGATTCACGTAAAGTATTAGCTTCTGAGAAGCTGATACCATGTGGATAGTAGCCCCTCAGTTCATCATGGGCAGAGGTTTGATCTGTCACCACATCGGGGATAAAGCCTCTGGAGATAAGCTCTGGCAACACATCAGCAGCATTGGCTTCCAGACCGATGCTGACTGCATGTTTATTCTTCTTGGCTTCATTTATCCATGATAGTGCTTCAGCAAGATTTTTTGTAGATTTATCCAGGTAACGTGTCTCTAATCGTCTTTGAATGCGAGACGGATCGATTTCAACCACAAGTGCAATACCATTATTCATAGTTACTGCCAGCGGTTGAGCTCCACCCATTCCTCCCAGACCTGCTGTGACAACAACTTTGCCAGTAAGATCAGATTGGTAATGCTGTTTGGCCAGGGAAGCCAGTGTTTCATAGGTTCCCTGCAGGATTCCCTGTGACCCAATATATATCCAGCTACCAGCTGTCATTTGCCCATACATCATTAAGCCCTTTTTATCGAGCTCGTTGAAATGCTCCCAGGTTGCCCATTTGGGAACCAGCATAGAATTGCTGATGAGGACGCGCGGTGCTTGTGTGTGGGTTTTAAATATAGCGACAGGTTTCCCTGATTGAATCATGAGGGTTTCATCGTTCTCAAGGATTTCCAGACTTTTTAAAATTGCGTCAAAAGATTCCCAATTACGAGCAGCTTTCCCATAGCCCCCGTACACAATCAATTCATCAGGATTTTCAGCAACATCGGGACTCAAATTGTGTTGTATCATGCGGTAAGCAGCTTCCTGGTGCCAACCTTTACAATGCAATTTGCTACCCATTGGCGGTGTGATCGTACGCCCCATACTGCCTCCTATTTTTTTAAGCTACGATGAATCTGATCGAAATATCGAGGATCCTTTTCATAAGTATCATAGGAAAATATGATAAGATTATTGAATCCTGCATCCCTTGAATGTGCAATTTTTGCTGCAGAAGTAAAACTATTTTGATTGTAGGTAGCGATACCCATGAAAATTTGATCAGTATTTAACTTCTCATTTTTCATCATGGTCATGCTGCGCTTGAAATCTGTTGCAGATTTTGCATAATTCATAGGAATTACAAAATCCATGCTACCAGAATTCAGCCAGGTTGGCCAATCTTGAAAAAATCGGGTTCTGGCAACCTCCGGGTTGGGTTTTACAGCAGCTGAGAACTTGATCGTAGGGCGAATACTTTTAATACTTCGGTTGATATTGCCAATAAAGGCCGTCAGTTCATTCCGTCTGAAATCGTTCCAGTACAGCCAGTATTTTTCTTTATCCTCAGGGTTGAGGCGGTACCAATAAGATCCCTTCCCGTTACCAAGCGTTATGGGATCAACATTGTATTGCATGAGGAATTTTTTTCGACCTGCACGATTATAGCCATAGTCTCGATCTTGAAAACGAACGTAGTCTAAATGAATACCATCAAGGTTATAATTCTGAACCAACTCATTGATGACAGCTAGTAGATGATTGTTCACATCATCATTCAGAGGAGATAAGTATACACCTTCCCTCCCATTGCGTCCATTCTGGGGAATAAATTCCAAATCTCCTTTGCCCCGACCATTGACTTCAACCCACTCAGGATATCTATTGATAATATGGTTCGGATCAGAGGGCATTTTGCGGGCAGACCATGAGAGATACATGTTCACCCAAGCATGAATTTTAATGCCATAGGAATGAGCCAGGGGGATAATATCCTGTAGGGGATCATAATCACCGCGAGGTAAGAGTGTTGAACGGGGAACGAGTTGGCTGTTGTAATACGCATCACCACGTCCCCGAACCTGGATAAACAGGTCGGTATAGCCATTTGAGGCTGCAAACTCAACCAGCTTGCGCACTTTTTGCGGTGAAGTTATGGAGTGGCGTACCACCCAGATACCCTGGACAGGCTTTGCTGACAGCAGGGCCGGCAAGGTAATTAAAACGAAAAAGGCAGGGATAATCCCTGCCTTTAGATATCTTAAAATCATCAAATTCTCAATGAAGAGTCAATGATCAGGATGTTTTCGATTCAGCTTCCGATTCCCCTGCTTCTTCTGCAGGAGATTCAGGAACTTCAACTTCTTCAGTAGCTACTTCGGGAACCTCTTCTGCAACTTCTTCAGTTGCAACTTCAACGGCTTCCTCTGCAGCGACTTCAACAGTTTCTTCAACTTCAGCCGGCACTTCTTCTGTGACTACTGGAGCTTTTTTAGCTTTTACCTTCGCTGTTGCTTTGACGACTTCACCAGAAGGGTCAAAATCAACAAGGGCTAGAATTGATACATGAGCTGCATCATTCTTGCGTTGTCCCAGCTTAATGATTCGAGTATAACCACCGTTACGATCAGCATATTGTGGAGCAATTTCATCAAAAAGAATTTTAACAACATCTTTGTGAGGAATCACTTTTAATACCATTCTACGAGAATGGAGATCCCCCTTCTTGGCCTTTGTAATCAACGTTTCAGCGAAACGACGAGCTTCAAGAGCCTTAGGGTGAGTGGTCCGAATCTGCTTGTGCAGGAACAGATTTGCCGCCATGTTAGCCAACATGGCTTTACGGTGGCTGGCCGTCCGGCCTAGTTTTCTACCATCTTTTCTATGTCGCATTTAATAAACCAGCCTATTCTTCGGACAAGTATTTATCGATGTCCATTCCAAAATGCAAACCAAGCTCAGCAAGTTTCTCGTTGAGCTCTGTAAGAGACTTCCGACCAAAATTCTTGTAGCGGAGCATCTCTTGTTCTTCCTTACTGACAAGATCTGAAATATTCTTGATCTCAGCAGCTTGGAGACAATTATAGGAACGTACAGATAATTCGAGTTCATCAATGCTGCGTTTAAGTTCATTGCGGATACGCAGAACTTCTTCGTCGATTTCTGACTCAGGCTCAGTAATGAGCTTGATATCTTCAGTAACAAAGATTCTTACATGATCAATCAACATCTTTGCAGCATAATTTGCAGCTTCTTGAGGGACAAGACTACCATCTGTCTCGATCATCAATTCCAACATTTCAAGATCTTCATCCTCAGCACCCTGAAGTTGGATAACATCGTAAGTAGCTTTTACAACTGGGGAGAAAATACTATCTATAAAGATGGTACCGATTGGATAGTCCGGTAGCTTGTTCTCATCTGCTGGAACATATCCACGACCTCTTTGGATTCTTAATTCCATGCTTATCTCAGCTTCGTCATTAAGCGTGGCGATATGATGGTCTGGATTCAGTATTTCAAACTGATCAATACCATTATTAATATCACCGGCAGTGAACATATGAGGTCCCTTGAGTGTCAACTGAACTTTATCAGGGTTTGATTCAAGAAGTTTGAATCGAACACCCTTCAGATTAAGAATCATGTCTGTGACATCTTCCTTAACCCCTTTGATAGTTGCAAACTCATGGAGAACATTGTCCATGCGAACGCTCGTAATTGCAGCTCCAGGCATCGAAGAGAGTAGAACACGACGTAAGCCATTACCTATAGTAACGCCATAGCCCCTCTCCAGTGGACCAACTATAAAAGTCTGTTGATTGTCACTGCCGCCTTCTTTAATCTTAAACGATGTAGGTATGTGAAAGTTAGGCATATTATCCTTTCTTCACTTTATTACTTGGAGTACAACTCAACGACGAGCTGCTCATTGTATTCATCATGAACCTGATCACGAACCGGGGCTTCAGCATAGATCCCCTCCATATTCGCTTTGTCTAATCTCAACCAGGGATGAGATCCCTCACCCTGGACGCGACGCATTGAATCATGGATAAGATCAAGCTTTTTGCTTTTTTCACGAACCTTGATAACGTCACCTGGTTTCATTTGAAAACTGGGGATATTAACTTTCTTGTTGTTCACAAGAAAATGTCCATGATTAACAAGCTGACGAGCCTGACGACGGGTCCTTGCAAAACCGAGACGATACACAGTATTGTCCAAACGGCTTTCGAGCATGACCACGAGATTGTGACCAGTGATACCTTTTTTCAGGTTTGATTTCTTGAAATAGTTTCTGAACTGTTTTTCAAGAACACCATAAAGGTATTTCATCTTTTGTTTTTCTTTTAGCTGTAAACCATACTCAGATGGTCTACGGCGATATGTCGGACCATGTTGACCCGGTGGGTAACTCTTAGTCGGAGCTGCGAATTTTGGAGACTCGAAAGCCTGAAATCCGAGGCGGCGACAAATCTTACCGCGTGGTCCATTAAAAAGTGCCATAGTTTATAATTCCTTAAACGCGACGTTTTTTAGATGGACGACAACCATTATGTGGAATGGGTGTGATGTCCTTGATTGCTGTAATTTCCAAACCTAAAGCGGCAATTGAACGGATAGCGGACTCACGACCACCACCTGGACCTTTGACGCGGATTTCAGCACGCTGTAATCCGGCATCCATGGCTTCTTTTGCTACTTTTTCTGCTGCAAGCGATGCAGCGAAAGGTGTGTTTTTACGTGAACCTTTAAAACCGGCAACACCGGCGCTGGCCCATGCAATCACATTACCGTTGCGATCAGTAATACTGATTATTGTATTATTAAAGCTGGCCTTGACATGTACAATGCCTTCCGGCTCAACTTTAACTTTTCTCTTTTTTCTGGATTTAGCTTGAGCTTTAGCCACTTACTATCTCCTAACCCTTTTTCTTGATTCCGACATTACGTTTGCGGCCTTTACGGGTACGAGCATTGTTCTTCGTATTCTGTCCCCGTACAGGTAATCCGCGACGATGTCTTAATCCGCGATAACATCCAATATCCATAAGGCGTTTGATATTCATCTGAGTTTCGTTTCTCAGTACACCCTCAACTCGGTATTCTTTGGTAATGACCTCACGAATATCTCTAACCTGATTTTCGTTTAGGTCCTGAACCCTCATCTCTGGATCTACGCCTGCCTTCTCACAAATCTGGCTGGCAAAATAATCACCAATACCAAAAATGTATGTCAGACCATATTGAAGCTGCTTGTTTCTGGGTAAGTCAACACCTGCTATACGTGCCAAGTGAGTACTCCTTAACCTTGTCTTTGCTTATGTTTAGGATTTTCGCAAATAACTAACACCTTGCCTTTACGGCGGACCACTTTGCACTTATCACAAATTGGCTTTACTGATGCTCTAACTTTCATTAATCTACGTCCTATTTAGTTATTTGTATCGGTATGTGATTCGACCACGGGATAAATCATATGGTGACAATTCAACCGTCACCTTATCTCCTGGAAGTATCTTAATATAATGCATTCGCATTTTACCAGATATGTGTGCAAGGACTTCATGACCATTCTCGAGCTTCACGCGAAATGAGGCATTTGGAAGATTCTCCAAAATATTGCCATCCGCCACGATCATTTTCTCTTTTGCCATATTCCCCTTACCCTAATCAAATACCGTTTCTTCAGCCGTGCTTAGCACAACTGGACCATTTGCAGTAATTGCTATGGTGTGTTCAAAGTGAGCCGAATATTCCCCATCACGGGTCTTAATCGCCCAACCATCTTTGCCGGTGAAAATCTCTTTTACACCTGCATTTATCATCGGTTCAATGGCCAAACACATACCTTCCTTCAATTCCACTCCGGTCCCTGCAATCCCATAATTCGGGACTTGAGGATCCTCATGCAATTTCTGTCCAATACCGTGGCCAACTAACTCACGAACAACGCCATAACCGTGTGATTCACAGAATGACTGTATAGCGTGTCCAATGTCATTGAGATGGTTTCCCGGGATACACTGTCCAATGCCGCGGTACAGCGATTCCCTCGTTACGTCGAGGAGCTTTTGAGTTTCCTCAGAGATCGTACCAACTGCAAAAGTTTTTGCGTGATCTCCGTAATATCCATCTACAATGGCACCACAATCTACTCCAATAATATCACCTTCCTTGAGCACAGTGTCATCTGGAATGCCGTGCACAACCATATCGTTGGGTGATAAACAAAGTGTTGCAGGAAAGTCATACAGACCTTTAAAGCCTGGTATGGCATCCTGACTTAGAATGTAATCCTCAGCAATTGTATCCAATTCCTTCAATGAGACCCCGGGTTGAACATTTTCTTCAACCTTGAGAAGGGCTTCATGTACGATCTTCGCAGCACGTCGGATCGTACGGATTTCATCCGTTGATTTGTACCGAATCATATCAAAAAACGCAACTTAGAAAGAACTACATCCGCCTGCGGCCACGAATCTTACCAGATTTCATGAACCCGTCATAATGACGCATGAGCAGATGTGATTCAACCTGTTGCAATGTATCTAATGCAACACCAACCATAATCAAGAGGCTGGTTCCACCAAAAAAGCTGGCAACATCATAATCAACATTCAAAAAGTTGACAATGATGGATGGGAATACGGCGATCAATGCCAATGCGATAGCACCAGGCAGTGTTACTCTTGTGAGTATGTTATCGATGTATTCAGCAGTTCTTTTTCCAGGTCTAATTCCTGGAATAAAACCACCCTGCTTTTTCATGTTGTCTGCTACTTCAATCGGATTGAAAGCGATAGCAGTATAAAAATATGTAAAAAATACGATAAATAGACCGAAGATGGTCAGATAGACCGGATGATTATAATCGAATAATCTCAGCATGGTACCGACCCATGGACTCTCAGAGAAATAGGTACCTACCATACCAGGCAGCATAAGAATGGCCTGGGCAAAGATAATCGGCATAACACCGGCAGTATTAATTCTTAATGGGATGTGAGTGGATTGACCACCATAGACTTTACGACCTACAACACGTTTTGCATATTGTACAGGAATTTTTCTAGTACCCTGAGTTAACAGGATAACACCTGCAACCACAGCAATCAAAATTCCAATCAGTAGGATCTCAGTGAATATGGTATGGACGTCATTCTGTACATAATGGATCTCCTTGAAGATTACCTGAGGCAATCTTACCAGGATACCAATCATGATAATCAGAGAAATACCATTACCAATTCCACGTTCTGTAATCTGCTCACCTAACCACATGAGGAAGACAGTACCTGTAACAAGTGTAATGACAGTAAGTGCCATGAAACCAACACCACCATCAGGAACAACCTGAGCAGTACCACCACCTACAGAAGCTTCCATAGAACTCAAGAAGATACCAATACCCCAAGCCTGCATCGTTGCGATAAGCACAGTAGCATAGCGAGTGAGCTGAGTAATTTTCTTTCGACCTTCTTCACCTTCCTTCTGCAGCTTCTGGAAATAAGGAATCACAGAACCCAACAGTTGGAGGATAATTGAGGCAGAGATGTATGGCATGATACCAATAGCAAAAACAGTGGCTTTTTTAAAGTTACCACCTGCGAAAAGATCAAATAGCCCCAGAAACCCTTGCATACCTTGCTGCAAATTTTCGATAGCAGCACTTAGGACTTCAACATCAACACCAGGAAGAGGGACATGACTGCCGAGACGAAACACGGCAATAATACCCAGAGTAAATAGAATACGCTGTCTTAATTCAGGGATCCGGAAAACTGTTTTGATTTTTTCAATCATCTACGAGCTACCTTTCCCCCAGCAGCTGTGATCTTCTCTTCAGCAGATTTGCTAAAAGCATCTACAGTGATTTCCACTGCACGATCAATTTCACCATCTCCTAAAACTTTAATTAAACTATCAACTTTGTTGATGAGTCCAGCTTCCAGGAGTGCTGCTGCATCGATAACCTTTGCTTCTACACGACCAAGATCGCGAAGATTGAGGATTTCGTATTCTTTACGGAAATGATTTGTAAAACCTCTTTTAGGAAGTCTTCTATGCAAAGGCATCTGGCCACCCTCAAACAAACCGGCACTTTTAGAACCTGTTCTGGAGCCATAACCTTTTTCGCCGCGACCGGCGTTGCGACCCCACCCTGAAGCGTTGCCACGACCGATACGTTTTTTTCTTTTCGTAGAACCGGCAGCTGGTTTTAAATCACCTAATTTCATTTAAACTTTCTCCACATTCACCAGGTGCTTCACTTTGAAAACCATGCCACGAATGACATCATTATCTTCATGAACAACACTATGGTCAATACGCTTTAAACCAAGCGCTTCAACAGTTCTTTTCAATTTTTCTTTTTGACCAATCAACCCTTTAATCTGGGTAATTTTGATCTGCTCGACTTTTTTCTTAGCATTCATTTTAGTTAAATAACTCCTGAATGGAAATTCCACGTCTGCGGGCAATCTCGGTTGCGTCTTCAAGATTCTCTAACCCATTCATAGTCGCCTTAATGACGTTATGTGGGTTACGTGTCCCTAAAATTTTTGCCAGAACATCAGTGATACCAACCTGCTCCATGATGGCACGAATAGCACCACCAGCAATGATCCCAGTACCAGGGGAAGCTGGCTTTAACATGACACGACCGGCACCATATCTACCAATGATTGCGTGAGGGAGTGTACCATTAACTATAGGAACACGGACAACGCTCTTTTTGGCGTTTTCTTTGCCCTTGTTAACGGAATTCATGACTTCGTTGGCTTTTCCTAGACCAACACCTACATGACCATTTCCATCACCGACAACAACTATGGCATTGAAGCTAAATCGACGTCCACCCTTCACAACCTTTGCAACACGGTTGATCTTGACGACTTTCTCTTCTTTAAACTCGATTTCGCTGGGATTAATTGATCGTTTCATTAACACTCCAATCCTTCGGCACGAACCGAATCGGCCAATGCTTTAATGCGGCCATGATATTTAAATCCATTCCGGTCAAAAACGACCTTCTTGATACCTTTAGCCTTGGCCATTTCAGCAATGGTTTTTCCGAGAGCGACACTAGCATCAGTCTTAGTGCTGTCTTTTTTCAATTGTTTGGCTACTGCTTCCTGAACATCACCACTACCAAAGAGGACGCGGTGTTCGTGATCATTAACCACTTGAGCATAGACATGTCGATTGCTGCGGAATACAACCAAACGTGGTACCTCTGCCGTTCCCTCTAATTGGGCGCGCAGAGCTTTTTTCTTTTTCAGCCTTTTTAAGTCTTTGGCTGATTTAGGATACTTCACAGCTTAAATCCTTTATTTTCCTACGGTCTTACCGGCTTTACGTCTGACATACTCACCTTTATAGCGAATACCTTTGCCCTTAAAGGGTTCAGGAGGACGTACGGAGCGAATCTTTGCAGAAACCTCACCGACCATATATTTGTTAAAACCACTCACGGAAAAAGAGGTATTCCCCTTTTCGACTGCATAGTCAATTCCATCCACACCACCGATAAATACGGGATGTGAAAAACCAACATTTATTAGCAGTCCACCCTTTTGAGCCACTACAGTATAACCAGTACCAATAACTTCAAGCTCACGCTTAAAACCTGCTGATACACCTGTAAGTAAATTATTAATTAATGCGCGTGTTAAACCATGGGCAGCACGGGCATCTTTTTCATCAGAATTTCGATTAACGAGAATATCGTTATCTTTCTGCTCGACCCTGACCAATGATTGAAATTCTACAAAATCCACACCTTTGGGACCTTTGGCCTCAACATAATCTGCGTGAATTTTAACTTCAACCCCGGCTGGGATCGCAATAGGCATTTTTCCAATTCTAGACACTATAGACCCCTAAAGCTTACCAAACATGGCACAAGACTTCACCACCGACACGCTCTCTCTTAGCTTGCTTGTCAGTAATAACGCCACGACTGGTGGTGAGGATAGCAATACCCAAACCATTGCGGACGCGAGGAAGATTATCGGCAGGTACATAATGACGACGACCAGGACGACTGATGCGGGTCAAACCAGCGATAACCGGTGAGCCTTTGGCTGTATATTTCAAATAAACACGTAATACATTCTGCATATCATCTTCGACGATAACAAAATCTTTAATAAATCCTTCCAGCTTAAGAAGTAAGGCCATGCGAAGCTTCAGGTTGGAACTTGGAATATCAGTCCAACGATGACCAGCTTGCTGGGCATTACGAATGCGGGTTAGGAAATCTGCGACTGGATCACTCATAGACATATTGAATGGTCTCCTACCAACTGGCCTTAACAATGCCAGGTATTTCGCCTTTTAAGGCCAATTCGCGAAAACAAATTCTACACAGACCAAATTTCCGGAGGTAACCATGAGGACGACCACATACGCGACAGCGATTGTAGCCTCTTACCTGAAACTTTGGTTTTCTTTTCGCTTTGGCGATAAGGGATTTTTTTGCCATAATTCTGCTCGCTCCTATACCTGCTTACGTCTGAAGGGAATGCCCAGAGCTGTCAACAGCTCAAAGGCTTCCTCATCTGTCGTAGCAGAGGTCGTAATACTGATATCCATTCCATTGACACCTTCGATCTTATCATAATCGATTTCAGGAAAGATAATTTGTTCTTTAATACCTAGACTGTAGTTCCCTCGACCATCAAATGATCTGTTGGGAACACCGTTAAAGTCACGAACGCGAGGCAATGCGATAGAAACAAAGCGATCAAGAAACTCCCACATGTTTTTACCATGTAGTGTTACGCGGGCGCCCACAGGGTCACCAGCACGTAACTTGAAGTTAGAAATAGCTTTTTTAGCTTTAGTAATCACGGCTTTCTGACCTGAGATAATTGTCAATTCATTGACAGCTGCCTCAAGACGGCGTGGTTCTTCTTTAGCTTTTCCAAGCCCCATATTCAGGGTGATTTTCTTTAAGGCAGGAACTTGCATGGTGCTTTTGTACTCGAATTTCTTCATGAGCACCGGTACAACTTCTGCGGTATATTTTTCTTTTAAACGAGGTGTATAATCACTCATATTCACTCACACCTTATCTATCGATGACTTCGCCGGAAGTCTTGAGAAATCTGACTTTGCGACCGTCATCTAAATATTTAAAGCCTACCTTGGCTGGTTTACCATCCACAAGAAGCGCCACATTTGAAACATTGAGGGCTGCCTCTTTTTCGATGATTCCAGAAGGTGCATTTGCTGATGTCTGGCGTTGATGTTTCTTGATAAAGTTGATACCCTCAACCAGCACTCGCTCAGTTTTTGGGAATACAGCTAAAACTTTTCCAGTTTTACCCTTATCGGCACCTGCCAGTACCACAATCATATCATTTTTCTTAATTTTCATTTTCATAGCCTCCTAAAGTACTTCTGGCGCCATGGAAACGATGCGCATGTGTTTTTTCTCACGCAATTCGCGGGCAACAGGTCCGAAGATTCGTGTACCACGAGGTTCACCCTGTGCATTCAGCAATACAGCAGCATTTTCATCAAAACGAATATAACTGCCGTCTTTGCGACGGATCTCTTTCTTAGTTCTCACAACAACGGCGGTAGATACTTCACCTTTTTTAACCGAACTGTTGGGGATGGCATGTTTCACTGTCACTACGATCAGATCACCTACGGAGGCGTATCTGCGGCGACTTCCACCAAGAACCTTGAAACAGAGGACTTCCTTAGCACCTGTATTATCAGCGACTGCGAGTCGTGTTTCTTGTTGTATCATTGTTCTATCTCACCCTTACTTAGGCTTCTAGAGCCTGCTTAACGGTTTCAAGGAGTCTCCAACGCTTATCTTTAGAGATGGGACGACTCTCAATAATTCTTACCTCATCACCAACATTACAAGAATTCTTCTCATCATGAGCTTTGAAATTCTTGCTTTTTTTGATGAATTTGCCATAAAGGGGATGACGCAGACGGCGACTCACTTTAACGACAATGGTCTTATCCATGGAATTGCTTGTCACAATACCCTGGATCACCTTGCGGTTTCCACGTTCACTCATTTATCTGACCCCTTTTTCTCACGGATACCTAAATCCATTTCTTTGAGAACTGTCTTGATCTGTGCGATCTCACGTCTCAGTTCACGTACACGAGTTGGTTTTTCCAACTGCTGTAACGCTTTCTGAAAACGGAGATTTGCCATCTCAGTTTCGTTATCAGCAAGCTTATTCTGTAAGGCTTCAACTGTAAAATCTTTTATCTCTGAAGTCTTCATCTTTAAGCCTCATGGATGTCGCGACGGCCGACAGTTTTAGTTTTAATAGGCAATTTATGTCCGGCCAGGCGGAATGCTTCTTGAGCAGTCTCTAAATCCACACCATCAACCTCAAACATTACTCGACCAGGTTTGACAACGGCTACCCAATACTCAGGAGAACCTTTACCTTTACCCATACGAGTTTCTGCAGGCTTGATAGTCACTGGCTTTTGTGGAAAAATACGTATCCACATACGACCAGTTTTACGAACTTTTCGAACGATGGCAACACGAGTAGCTTCTATCTGACGACTGGTGATCCAGCCAGCTTCAAGAGCTTTCAGTCCAAAGGTTCCGAAGGAAACTTCATTACCTCGGCCTGCATTACCATGTTTTCTTCCGCGATGATGCCGACGGTATTTAACCTTTCTTGGCATTAACATGATCTAATCTCCCTTAACCGGCGATTCCGACAGCTTCCCCGTTACAGATCCACACTTTCACGCCAATGACGCCATAAGTAGTGTGAGCTTCAACGAGGGCATAATCGATGTCAGAACGCAGGGTATGCAGCGGTACACGACCTTCATGGAAGGTCTCGGTACGTGACATTTCAGCGCCACCAAGACGACCGGAGACGGTCACCTTGATTCCATCAGCACCCATACGCATGGTAGACTGGATAGCTTTTTTAGCCGCACGGCGGAAAGCAATCTTTTTTACCAATTGGTCAGCGATATTTCTGCCAACCAGACGAGCACTTAATTCAGGACGCTTGATTTCATTTACATTAATCTGAATCTCACGACCAGTAAGTCTGCGAATCTCTTCGCGGAGACGATCAACCTCTTCTCCCTTTCTACCAATCACGATACCGGGACGGGCAGTTGAGATAGAAATGGTGATCTTTTTACTGGTGCGATGAATATCAATTTTATCTACAGCAGCGTGAGCAAGACGCTTATAAATATATTTTCGAAGAAGAATATCTTCATTCAGCTTATCTGCGAAATTCTTCTCGTCAAACCAGTTTGAACTCCAGGTCTTATTAAAGCCTAGACGAAAACCGACAGGATGTGTTTTTTGACCCAAAACGTCTCCTCTACTCTTTCTCTGCGACCACAATGGTCAGGTGACTTGTACGTTTTCTAATAATAGTTGCTCTTCCCATGGCACGAGGTCTAAAACGACGCATCGTTGGGCCTTCATCACAAAAAGCTTCTTTGATGAAGAGCTTATCAGCATCCACTTCAGAACCTTCACGATTAATGGCGTTGGCAACAGCACTGCGAAGTGTCTTTTCAATGATCTTGGCAGCTTTTTTTGGCGTGAAATGCAATTTATTGATAGCATTCTCGACCTGTTTTCCACGTACTTCGTCTAACACCTGACGAACTTTACGAGCAGACTGGTGGATATGTCTGGCTTTAGCAACAGCATCCATATCTTAACCTCTTCTCGCTTTATCGCCATGACCGCGATAGGTTCGTGTTGGCGAAAACTCACCCAGCTTGTGTCCAACCATATTTTCTGAAACATATACGGGGATAAATTTCTTCCCGTTATGTACGGCAAATGTCAAACCCACGAATTCAGGAACGATCATTGAGCGACGTGACCATGTTTTGATAACGACACGCTTTTTACTTCCCTGAGCAGCCTCGGCTTTTGCCATAAGCTTTGACTCGATGTAGGGTCCTTTTTTAATAGATCTTGGCATAATATATCAGACCTTATTTCTTCTTGCGACGAGCGACAATGTATTTGTTAGACGCTTTGTTCTTCTTACGCGTCTTATATCCCTTAGTGGGTTTTCCCCAAGGTGTGGTAGGATGACGACCACCAGAGGAGCGGCCTTCGCCACCACCCATTGGGTGATCAACCGGATTCATTGCAACACCACGAACTTTGGGACGACGACCCAACCATCTTGAACGACCAGCCTTACCAAGAGAGATATTTTCATGCTCCTTGTTTCCGACTTCGCCCAGGGTAGCGCGACAACGCTTATGGATCATACGCATTTCACCACTAGGTAGCTTCAGGGTAACATAATCACCCTCTTTAGCCATTATCTGCGCGCCAGCACCGGCAGATCTTGATATTTGACCACCCTTACCAGGCTTCATCTCAATGTTATGAACAATGGAACCAGCAGGTATGTTTTCAAGTGAAAGACTGTTCCCAACCTTAATGGGAGCATTTTCACTTGAGATGATCTGAGAACCAACAACCAACTTATGTGGAGCAAGGATATAACGTTTCTCACCGTCAGCATATATCAACAAAGCGATATTAGCAGAACGATTCGGGTCATATTCAATTGAATCTACACGAGCCGGAATATCAATTTTATTTCTTTTAAAATCTATAATACGGTAATGTCTACGATGACCACCACCACGACGTCTGGAAGTGATGCGACCATTGTTATTACGACCACCGGTTTTCTTTAAGGGAGCAAGCAGACTTTTTTCAGGATCTGTTCTTGTAATTTCCTCAAAAGATGACGTTGTTTTAAAACGTTGTCCCGGAGTAATTGGCTTATATGTCTTAACTGCCATTCTGAACCACCTTACGCCTGCTCATCGCGGAAGAAATCAATGGCTTCACCATCTTTAAGGGTAACCACGGCTTTCTTCCAGGAGGCACGAGGACCTTCTGTACGAATGACACGACCACCACTTCGCATGGTTGAGCGCTTGACTTTTCCGTTCATATTCATAGTAGCAACTTTTTCAACTTTAACACCAAAGCGACTTTCGACGACTTTTTTGATATCAATTTTGTTAGCTGACTTTAAAACCTTAAAGGCATACTTGCGTTGACTTTCCTGCAGGGCTGCGCTTTTCTCGGAGAGAATAGGTTCAATAATAATCTCTTGACTCATATTCATCTCTCCTAGTCTGCCAACTGGGCGTTGAGAATCTCAATGGATGCTTTATCCATGAGAATTGCTTCATTGTCAATTAAATCATAGGCAGAAACAAAAGCTGTCTCGATAATAGCGACATTTTTCAAGTTGCGTCCACTAAGCATCAAGCCTTCATCAAAGCTTGAAGTAAGAATAAGCAACTTTTTGTCAGCAATCTTCAAAGTATCCAGAAGTGCTGTAACATCTTTTGTTCTTGGCTTATCAAATTTGAAAGCATCCACTACAAAGAGTGAATCCGATTTTGCCTTGTCTGAAAGCACACTGCGACGTGCAAGACGCTTCACCTTTTTAGGCAAAGCCATATTGTAGGTCTTTGGAGAGATGGCAAATGTATGTCCACCGCCAACAAAGATAGGAGAACGGGTTGATCCAGCGCGAGCGCCTCCACGACCCTTCTGATTCCAAGGCTTTTTACCACCACCAGAGACTTCTGCGCGACTCTTGGTCTTAACAGATCCCTGTCGGAGATTATTCAATTCTGCTTTAACAGCAAGATAAACAACATGTTCATTGGGTTCGATTCCGAAAACAGAATCCAAGCCATCAACTTTTTTCTGAGTTGCTTTTCCTTCGGGTGAATACACTTTTAACTTCATATCAACCCCGATCCAGCAATTCAACAAAACCGTTATTTGGTCCAGGTACAGCACCTTTTACCATAACGATGTGATTATCAACATCTACAGCGACCACTTCCAGATTACGAATACTGGCTCTTTTGGCGCCGAAATGTCCGGCCATCTTTTTACCCTTCCACACGCGACTTGGGTCAGAACTGGCTCCAATGGAACCACCAGCACGCAGCTGATCTGATTTTCCGTGAGATGCACGACCACCATGAAAATTATGGCGTTTCATCACTCCGGCAAAACCACGTCCCTTACTTGTACCTGAAACGGTAACCTGGTCACCTACTTCAAACATATCTACATCAACAGCATCACCTTCTTTTTTGTCTCCGACTTCCAAATCGCGGAACTCGTGAACAAAATATTTAGGTGAAGCATTGGCTTTTTTGAAGTGGCCAATCTGTGGCTGAGTCTCACGAGACTCTTTTTTATCTTTATACCCAAGCTGAACGGATGAATATCCGTCTCGCTCTTCAGTCTTGATTTGAGTAATGACACATGGTCCACCCTGAATGACGGTGACAGGTATAACCTGACCATCCTCACGCCAGAACTGAGTCATTCCCAATTTCTGTCCAATTAAACCTCTCATGTTACACCTTAATCTCAATGTCAACACCAGCGGGTAAATCCAACTTCATCAAGGCATCAACTGTCTTTGCAGACGAGTTGTGTATATCGACCAAACGCTTATGAATCTTCGTTTGAAACTGTTCACGTGATTTTTTATTCACGTGGGGGGACCGCAATACCGTCACGATAGAACGCTTCGTGGGCAGCGGAATCGGCCCCGCAATAACAGCCCCAGTGGACTTAGCGGTTTGAACGATTCTTGCCGTGGATTTATCCAGCAGATTATGATCATATGCCTTGAGACTGATTCTTATTGTCTGTGACGGCATTCTGGATTCCTCTTAATAGCTTTAATTAGGTTAATTATTATTACTCGACGATCTCAGTAACAACACCGGCACCAACAGTATGACCACCTTCGCGAATAGCGAAACGCAGTTCCTGCTCCATGGCGATGGGCTGGATCAATTCGATCGTTAAACTTACATTATCACCAGGCATAACCATCTCAGTTCCCTCAGGAAGTGAAGCTACACCGGTTACATCTGTTGTACGGAAATAGAACTGGGGACGATATCCTTCAAAGAAGGGAGTATGGCGTCCGCCTTCTTCCTTCTTCAAGATATAGACCTTAGCTTTAAACTTGGTATGAGGGGTCACACTACCTGGTTTGATACAAACCATTCCGCGACGTAACCATTCCTTATCTACACCACGCAGCAACAGACCAACATTGTCTCCGGCCATTCCGCTATCCAACAACTTGCGGAACATCTCTACACCAGTTACAGTAGTCTTCTTGCTCTCATCAGTGATACCAATGATCTCAATCTCTTCACCAACCTTGACAACACCACGCTCGATACGACCCGTTCCAACTGTTCCACGACCCGTAATTGAGAATACATCCTCAACAGGCATCAGGAAAGGCTTCTCAACGTCGCGCTCTGGTTCTGGAATGAAAGTATCAATAGCTTCCATAAGTTCCATAATGGAGGCGGTCTTGCTTTCATCTTCCATGTTGCTCAAGGCTTCTAAAGCTGAGCCACGAATGATTGGAGTATCGTCACCTGGAAAATCATACTCATCCAGAAGCTCACGAAGTTCCATTTCAACCAGGTCAAGTAACTCTTCGTCATCAACCTGATCAACTTTATTCATATATACTACCATGGAAGGCACGTTTACCTGACGGGCAAGCAGGACGTGCTCACGAGTCTGAGGCATGGCACCATCAGCTGCTGATACTACCAGGATAGCTCCGTCCATCTGGGCGGCTCCGGTAATCATATTCTTAATGTAATCAGCGTGACCAGGACAATCCACGTGGGCATAATGACGATTCTCTGTCTCATACTCTACGTGAGCTGTAGCAATAGTAATTCCGCGCTCCCGCTCTTCAGGGGCGTTGTCAATACTATCAAAGGATCGAACTTCACTCAATCCTTTGGCTGCTAATACCTGGGTAATAGCTGCTGTTAATGTTGTTTTACCGTGATCAACGTGACCGATCGTTCCGACGTTCACGTGAGGCTTGGTACGTTCAAATTTTTGTTTTGCCATTTTTAGTTCCTCCAGGCCTCTTGTTTAGCCTTTAGACTTTTCAAATATTTTCTCTGCAATACTCTCTGGGATCAACACATAGTGATCAAACTGCATGCTAAATACAGCGCGACCCTGTGTCAGTGAACGCAAATCCGTTGCATATCCGAACATTTCGGATAGTGGCACAAATGCATTCACAACTTGAGCATCTTTACGGGGATTCATGCCCTGGACTTTTCCGCGACGAGATGAGATATCCCCCATCACATCACCCAGGTACTCTTCAGGTACAACAACCTCAACAGCCATGGAAGGCTCCATTAGTTTCGCACCAGCCTTTTTACAGGCAGCCTGAATAGCCATGGATCCAGCAATCTTAAATGCCATTTCTGATGAATCAACATCATGATAGCTACCATCGTAAAGTTCTACACGTACATCCATAATGGGATATCCAGCAACCACACCATTTTTGAGTGCTCCCTGGATCCCCTTATCTACTGCGGGGATATATTCGCGAGGAATCGATCCACCAACAATTTTATTTTCAAAATGATAGCCTTTTCCAGCTTCATTTGGTTCCACGCGAATAACAACGTGTCCGTATTGACCCTTACCACCAGTTTGACGCGAGAATTTCGTGTCTTGCTGTACCTTTTTGGTGATAGTCTCTACATAGGCAACCTGAGGTGTACCAACACGAGCATTCACTTTAAATTCACGGAGAAGTCGATCAACAATGATCTCGAGGTGAAGCTCACCCATTCCGCGAATAATGGTCTGGCCTGTTTCATGATCTACATTCACGAGGAATGTTGGATCTTCTTCAGATAGTTTTGCCAGCGCCACAGTCAGTGAATCATTGTCAGCTTTTGACTCTGGCTCGATGGCTACAGAAATCACTGGTTCAGGAAAATCCATTGACTCGAGCACCAGAGGATGCTTTTGAGCACAAAGAGTATCACCAGTACGTGTATTGCGGAGACCAATGGCCGCTGCAATTTCACCAGCGTAAATCTCTTGACGTTCTTCACGTTTAATTGAGTGCATAATCATCAAACGACCAACACGTTCTTTTTTACCACTAATGGAATTGAGAACAGAGTCACCTGTTTTGACAGATCCAGAATAAACACGGAAGAAAGTCAACTTACCCACGTATGGGTCAGTCATAATTTTAAAAGCAAGGGCAGCAAACGGTTCATTCTCGTCTGCCTTCCTTGAGATAATTTTTTCATTGTCATCAATATCATGACCTTCAACGGGTGGAAGATCGAGAGGTGATGGCATATAGGCAATAATGGCATCGAGAAGTCTCTGGACACCTTTATTCTTGAAAGCAGAACCAACCATGGTAGGAATCATTGAACCATCAAGAGTAGCAGCTCGGATAGCAGCTGCAACTTCTTCAGGATCCAGATCTTCACCCTCTAAATACTTTTCAAGAAGTGAATCATCGTAACTCGCCACCTCTTCAATCAGGTGATGACGATACTCTTCAGCCTTCTCCACCATATCCTTGGGGATATCGCTATATTCAAAATGAGCTCCAAGGGAGCTATCATTATAAAGAATTGCTTTCATATTGAGGAGGTCGATAAGCCCTGTGAACAGCTCGCCTGCCCCAATTGGTAATACTATGGGAACGGGGTTGGCACCGAGACGTTTCTTAATCATTTCAAGTACGTTATAGAAATCCGCACCTGTCCGATCCATTTTATTAACAAAGGCAATACGAGGGACACCATATTTGTCAGCTTGACGCCAGACTGTTTCACTCTGTGGTTCAACACCACCTACAGCGCAAAACAGGGCAACAGCCCCATCAAGTACTCGCAAGCTTCGCTCAACTTCTACAGTGAAATCAACGTGTCCAGGTGTATCAATAATATTAATGCGGTGATCATCCCAGAAGGCGGTTGTAGCAGCAGAGGTAATGGTAATACCTCTTTCACGCTCCTGCTCCATCCAATCCATAGTGGCGGCACCATCATGTACCTCACCTATTCTATGAGTTCTTCCGGTATAATAAAGAATGCGCTCAGTAGTGGTTGTTTTACCAGCATCAATGTGAGCCATGATGCCAATATTACGTACCTTGCTAAGATCAGTATTTTTCACTGTTTACCTAAAGTGAGCAAAGGCTTTATTAGCCTCGGCCATACGGTGAGTATCTTCACGTTTTTTGATTGAACCACCCTCATTATTAGCTGCACCAATTAATTCGGCGGCCAGCTTCTCAGACATAGTCTTCTGTGAGCGTTTCTTCGAATAGGAAATGATCCAACGATAAGCCAAAGCTTGTCTGCGGGCAGTACGAACTTCAACAGGAACCTGATAGGTTGCACCACCAACTCGTTTTGATTTTACTTCAACGATGGGAGCTACATTCTCAATGGCTTTTTTGAAAAGTTCAAGCGGATCACTCTTGGTTTTCTGCTGAATAATATCAAAAGAACCATATAAAATCTTTTCACTTAAACCCTTTTTTCCACGCTCCATGAGGTAGTTGATAAAACGAGCAACTCCCACATCGTTGTATACTGGATCGGGTAAAATACTTCTTTTTTCTGGTCTACGTCTACGCATCAGTCAATTTCTTATGATTTAGGTCGTTTTGCGCCATAGCGTGAACGACTTGTTCTTCGGTTTTCAACACCGGCTGTATCCAATGTGCCACGAATAATATGATAGCGAACACCTGGCAAATCCTTTACACGACCACCCTCTATAAGAACGATAGAGTGTTCCTGCAAATTATGACCTTCTCCAGGTATATAAGCTGTCACTTCAATCCCGTTAGCTAAACGGACACGGGCCACCTTACGAAGAGCCGAATTCGGCTTTTTCGGGGTGGTAGTATAAACTCTTGTGCACACACCTCTCTTTTGAGGACAGGCTTTAAGCGCTGGTGCTTTCTTCTTCTTCACAAGGCTCTTGCGACCCTTACGCACCAATTGATTAATCGTTGGCATTTAATCTCCTTTTAAAAAGCCGCACAGTATAATTTCTGACCCTTGGGCAGTCAAGGTCATTTATTCACTTTCAGGCTCTGAATTTTCTCTAACGAAAACCTTCGCTTCGTCCCGTTTTTTCCTTACTTCCAACACTTGTTCAGCGATCTCATTTACAGGACCTTCTGCCTTAATTTTACCATACTTTGGCAGCCCGGTACCGGCAGGAATCAAACGACCAACGATGATATTTTCCTTTAAGCCACGAAGTGTATCTGTCTTGGCATTAATGGCAGCATTGGTAAGAACTCGTGTGGTTTCCTGGAAGGATGCAGCAGAGAAAACACTTTCTGTATTCAGAGAGGCTCTGGTGATACCTAACAGTAGGGGTGTATGCGTTGCTGGTTCAGCATCGCGATATTCGGGAAGGGCTTTATCATTTGCCTTTAAGTCAGCAACGGTTTCTTCCATTTCTGTTCTATCCACAAGTTGATATTCAGTGTACTCGGATTCACCTGGTTTTTCTACAACAACCATTTCGAGTGCTTTAGCATTATCAGCCTGGAATTGAAATTTATTAACACGATCCTGATGAAGGTGCTGTGTATCTCCAGGATTCTCGACTTGAACCTTCTGCATCATCTGACGCACGATGGTTTCAATGTGCTTATCATTGATACGCACACCCTGGAGTCGATAAACTTCCTGAATTTCATTCACAAGATATTCCTGAACTTCACGTTCACCCTTGATTCGGAGAATATCTTTTGGAGATACTGGACCTTCACAAAGTCTATCACCAGCCTGGATATAATCACCATCCAGAACAATAATGTGACGACCATAAGGAATTGAGTATTCATATTTTACATTATCTGGTGTTTCAACAAGAATAGTGCGAACACCACGCTTGAGATCACCATAATGAACCATACCGGCAACTTCCGTTACGACAGATGGATCTGCAGGGTTACGAGCTTCAAACAACTCAGCAACACGTGGCAGACCACCAGTAATATCAGCAGTTCTTGATTTTCCCTTGAGGAATTTAGCAAGCGTGGTACCAGCTGGAATCTTCTGACCGTCATCAACGGTAAGTACAGCGCCCACTGGAAGTACAACATCTTTTCCAATGACAGCTCCCTGTTCATCACAGATTTCCAGACGTGGAGTCATTCTCATTCCACGGGCATCAGTAATGGTACGTTCGATTTTTCCAGTTTCTCCAGACTCTTCCACAAAGGTCATGTCTTCAACGATTTCCACAAAGCGAATCGTTCCAGCAGTCTGTGCAATGATAAAGTCAGTACGAGGATCCCAACGGACAAGTCCTTGACCCTTCTCAACTTTGTCGCCATCGGCAACTTCAACTGTGGCGGCATATGGTACATTGGCACGTGTCAATGCACGATTATTACTATCAACAATTTCCAGATAGTTGTTACGAACCAGGGAAATCCTTCCCAGCTCCTCAGTTTCTTCGGTTACACGTAAACCTGGGGAATAGCGAATGGTACCTGCAAATTTTGCAGCCATTTCGCTCTCTTCAATAATACGGGCAGCCGTTCCACCAATGTGGAATGTACGTAAGGTCAGCTGTGTACCTGGTTCACCAATGGCCTGGGCAGCCATAATTCCAACCGCTTCACCGGCGTTTACCAGCTTGGCAGTTGACATATTCCGACCATAACATTTGGCACAAACACCAAATTCAGCTTCACATGTGAGTACAGAACGAATACGAACTTTTTCCACATTCGATTCCGCAATTTTCATGGCAAGTTCTTCATGAACTAGAACACCTACTTCAGCAATCATCTCATCTGTCAGCGGATCAAAAACATCTTCCTGAAGCACGCGACCTTTGATACGATCCTGTAGAGGTTCAATGACATCTTCGCCCTGTTTCAGAGGTTTTACATCAATACCATTAATGGTTCCACAGTCTTCCAGACGGATAACAACATCCTGGGCGACATCAACCAATCGACGTGTGAGGTAACCAGCATCAGCAGTTTTCAGAGCTGTATCAGCCAGACCCTTACGAGCACCGTGTGTGGAAATGAAATATTCCAGAACCGTGAGACCTTCCTTGAAATTAGAGGTAATCGGGGTTTCAATAATTTCACCCTGGCTACCCTTCAAGGATTTCTGAGGCTTGGCCATAAGTCCACGCATACCAGCCAGCTGCTTGATCTGATCCGAAGATCCACGAGCACCAGAGTCAGCCATCATAAATACGGAATTGAATCCACTATCATGGGTACGCAGGGCATCCATCATCATACCAGCAACCTGGTTGGTAGTATGGGTCCAGATATCCAAAACTTTATTGTAGCGCTCACCTTCAGTCAACCAACCAGCCTTACGATCGCTGTTAACTTTGTCAACTTCCTTACCAGACTTCTCTAAAAGAGCAGTTTTCTTTTCTGGAACCAGAATATCAGAGAGTCCAATAGATACACCACTTTTTGTGGCATATTCAAAACCGAGTCTCTTCAAATCATCCAAGAATTTCACAGTCAGGTAATTGCCAGAGAAACGCATGACATCACTAATCAGATTCTCAAGACGTTTCTTGGTGATCAACTCATTCATGAAGGGATATCCTTCAGGAAGCGCGTTGTTTAGGGTAAGACGACCAGCAGTGGTCTCAACCAATTCACCATTCATACGAACTTTAATCGTGGCATGATAGTCAAGGTGACCTGATTCAACAGCCAGATAGACTTCATCTGTTGAGGTGAAAATCATCCCCTCCCCTTTTGCACCGGGTCGGTTCTTTGTTAAATAGTAACAGCCGATAACCATATCCTGTGAAGGCACCGTAATTGGCGAACCGTGAGCAGGATGGAGGATATTGTGACTGGAAAGCATAAGCATACGTGCTTCAGTGATCGCTTCCGCAGAAAGCGGTAAGTGAACAGCCATTTGGTCACCATCAAAATCAGCATTAAAAGCTGAACAAACCAGTGGGTGCAGGCGAATAGCACGTCCGTTGATGAGCACAGGCTGGAAGGCCTGAATTCCCAAACGGTGAAGTGTTGGAGCACGGTTAAGCATCACAGGGTGATCTTTTACCACGTATTCCAGTACATCATAAATTTCCGGCATCTTCTCTTCAACAATAACCTTGGCCTGCTTAGGCGTTTTAGCGTAGTTGCGAACAAGAAGCTCTGAAATGATATGTGGTTTGAACAGCTCGATGGCCATTTCTTTTGGAATACCACATTCATGCAGTTTTAGATCGGGTCCAACAACAATAACTGAACGACCAGAATAATCGACACGTTTTCCAAGCAAGTTCTGACGGAAACGACCCTGTTTACCTGACAGCATGTCAGATAATGACTTGAGCGGTCTGCGAGTACCTGAGCGAACGGCACTCTGCTTACGGCTATTGTCAAACAGAGAATCCACAGATTCCTGGAGCATTCGTTTTTCGTTTCTCAGAATCACATCTGGAGCTTTAATCTCCATAAGCTGACGTAAACGATTGTTACGAATGATCACGCGACGATACAGGTCATTAAGATCCGAAGCTGCAAAACGGCCACCATCAAGAGGGACAAGTGGACGTAATTCAGGTGGAATCACAGGTAAAATAGTCAGAACCATCCATTCAGGACGATTTGGTACATCACCTGCTTTTGTATCGAAGGCCTTGATCATTCTGAGACGCTTCAGTGCATCAGCCTTTTTCTGCTGACTTCTGGTGGTCTTCACAATTTCCTTCAAGGCAATCATGTTCTTTTTAATTTCAAGTTCACGCAACATGGAAAGAATAGCTTCACCACCAGTTTTGGCGATGAATACATCCTCCTCATCAGCTCCAAGAGCATCAGGACCATAGATGGCGTCTAACTCGATAAAGTCTTCTTCATCTAGAATCTCACCAGGCTCTACATCGGCCTTTCCAGGGGAAATGACTACATAGGACTCATAATAGATGATACGTTCCAGATTTTTGGAGGTCATACCCAGAGTATGTGCCAGTGTTGATGGGATAGACCTGAGGTACCAGGTATGCACAACTGGCACTGCCAGTGTGATATGACCCATTCTTTCACGACGAACTTTTTTACGGGTTACTTCAACACCGCAACGGTCACAAATGATTCCTTTATAGCGGATTCTTTTGTATTTGCCACAGTGACATTCCCAATCCTTGACAGGTCCAAAGATACGTTCGCAAAATAGACCATCTTTTTCTGGTTTGTATGTACGATAATTAATGGTCTCTGGCTTAAAGATCTCACCACGGGACTCGCGCAGAATTTTCTCAGGCGAGGCCAGACGGATCGTTATCTCGGTAAAGTCGTTGACTACAGATTTATTAAGCAAAGGACAACTCCCTTTTTACTTTAATTCAACATCCAGCCCCAGACCCTTCATCTCGCGTAGCAAGACGTTGAAGGATTCAGGTATACCGAATTCGGGTAAATTCTCACCCTTAACCAGTGCATTGTAGACCTTTGAGCGGCCCTCTACATCATCAGATTTCACAGTAAGCATTTCCTGAAGTGTATGAGCTGCACCATAGGCTTCCAGTGCCCAAACTTCCATCTCACCAAACCTCTGGCCACCAAACTGAGCTTTACCGCCCAATGGCTGCTGGGTAATGAGGGAGTATGGACCTGTGGAACGAGCATGCATCTTATCATCAACCTGGTGAGTAAGTTTCATCATGTAGATTTCACCTACTGCGACAGGATTCTCGATGTAATCACCAGTGCGACCATCAATGAGCTTGACTTTTCCACCTACAGGTAGATTAGCTTTTTCCATCAATGCTTCAACATCAGCTATATTGGCACCGTCAAAAACAGGCGTCTCAAACATCACACCCAACTCACGACCAGCCCAACCGAGCATGGTTTCGTAGAGCTGCCCCAGGTTCATACGAGAAGGCACACCAAGTGGATTCAGTACGATGTCTACAGGGCGACCATCAGGAAGGAAGGGCATGTCTTCTTCAGCCACGATAGCTGCTACAACACCCTTGTTTCCGTGACGTCCAGCCATTTTATCACCAATCGAAATTTTACGTTTGGTGGCAATCTGTACTTTGGCCAATTGGATAACACCAGGCTGAAGATCATCTCCAACCTTTTGCTTATAAACGTCATTCTCGTAGTTCTGTTCAATCTCTCGATACAGGCGCTCATATTCATTGAGCAACTTGTTTAGTTTGGCATCGATATCCTCATCCAGAATAATGGGCTCGCGACGATCAACACGCTCAAAATTCAGCGTGGCGATTGCTTCTTTGGTAAAAGGAGTTCCAGCTTTCAGGATGATTTTGCCACCCAGATCCATAACATTGGCAGATTTCTGCTCAAGCATCAATCCATTCACTTTTTCGTTACGTTTCTTGGTCAAGCTTGTTTTATCTAGACTGGCGCGCTGTTTGAGGGCGTCCAGCTTACGTTTTTCTTCAATGCGAGATTCACGACCTTTACGAGTGTAAAGTTCAGTGCGAATTACCACACCCTTCACCCCTGGATCGGCACGTTTTGAGGCATCTTTCACATCTCCGGCTTTTTCACCAAAGATAGCCTTGAGCAGCTTTTCTTCAGGAGTTGGATCCGTTTCTCCCTTAGGAGTCACTTTTCCAATCAGTGTATCACCAGGATGAACTTCAGCACCTACGCGGATAATACCATCATTGCTCAGATTACGGGTTGCTTCCTCACTGACATTTGGAATATCACGAGTCAGCTCTTCTTCCCCACGTTTGGTTTCACGAACTTCAAGTTCGACTTCCTTTAAACGCATTGAGGTGAAGACATCTTCTTTAAGAAGACGTTCTGAGAGAACAATAGCATCTTCAAAGTTGTATCCACGCCAGGGCATGAAGGCAACAGTAATGTTGCGACCCAGAGCGAGATCACCACGATCGGTACTCATACCATCAGCAAGTACATCACCAGGAGCAACCCGCTGTCCGACTTCAACCAAAACCTTCTGATTGATACAGGAGTCCTGATTACTACGCTGATATTTACGCAACTTATATGTAATCATACCCGGCTCTTCAATGAGCGTGACATCCTCATCAATACGACGGGTAGTTTTAATAAGGATTTCTTCAGCACTTACCGCTTTGACAATTCCCTTAACGTCTGACAAGAGTAGTGAACGAGAATCCTTGGCGACGATTTTCTCAAATCCTGTACCAACGATTGGCGCTTCAGGCCAGAGCAGTGGAACTGACTGACGTTGCATATTCGAACCCATAAGAGCACGGTTGGCATCATCATGCTCCAGAAACGGAATACATGCTGCAGCAGGTGATACAATCTGCAAGGGTGATACATCCATATAGGACACTTCATCAGTGTTGATCATTGGGAAATCACCACGAATACGCACCTGAACTTGATCTGTACCAATAAATCCCTCTTCATCTACAGGGGAATTGGCTTGAGCAATAAAGGTACGATCCTCATCATCAGCTGATAGATACTCAATGGTCTTAGAAACCTTTGGTTTACCATTGCTACTGATGACCTTACGATAAGGCGTCTCAATAAACCCAAGACGATTCACAACACCATAAGATGCCAGTGAAGAGATCAGTCCAATGTTTGGACCTTCAGGCGTCTCAATCGGACATAGACGGCCATAATGTGTATAGTGAACATCTCGAACCTCGAAACCAGCACGTTCTCTTGTGAGAGCACCTGGCCCTAATGAGGAAAGACGACGTTTATGAGTTACTTCGGCCAGCGGATTGGTTTGATCCATAAACTGTGACAGCTGATTGGTTCCAAAGAAGGAAGAAATGGCTGATGTTACGATTCTGGAGTTAATCAAATCCTGTGGAGTCAGATTCTCATTATCACGAACATTCATCCGCTCGCGGATAGTACGTGACATGCGGCTCAATGCGACTGAGAATTGATTCCCAATCTGCTCGCCAACAGTTCTGACGCGACGATTACCAAGGTGATCGATATCATCTGTACCACGTTCGCCCTTACGCATTTCAAGCAGGAAGTTCACCGACATAATAATATCTTGTGGAGTCAGCACTAACTCGTCTAGAGGGACGTCAATGCCAAACTTCTTGTTCATGCGATAACGACCTACTTCACCAAGATCATATTTCTTGGGATCGAAGAAGAGTCTGAAAAGGAATTTTTCTGCTAGATCAAGGTTTGGTGGTTCTCCGCCACGCATCTCGGTGTAAAACACACGAAGCGCTTCATTGGTATCGGAAGAACGATCCTTGGCAAGTGTATTTGCCAGAAGATCATAAGCAATGTCTTCGGGGTCGCTCACGACCATGACACCACCGACACCCTCTTTCTTCAACTCGCGCACTTTTTCCTTGGTCAGCTTGTCGCCGGCTTCCATGAGAATTTCACCAGTTTCCTTGTTAACAACGTCAACTGGAACGGGTGTATCGTAGAAGCCTTTAAGACCAACATTATCTGCGAGACGTAATTCACGAATCACTCCAAAAGCACTGAGAATCGACTCATTCGTCGAAAATTTCATGGCGCGGAGTAAGAGAGAAATCGGGAATTTACGACGTCTATCAATAACAGCATAAATGACATCATGGATGTCAGTTGTAATGTCCAGCCAAGATCCACGGAATGGAATCAGGCGGGCGGAGTACAGTTTGGTGCCATTGGGGTGAATTTTCATATCGAAAAACACACCAGGTGAACGCATTAGTTGTGATACAATCACACGTTCTGCACCATTAATGACAAAGGCTCCCCCCCTGGTCATATATGGAATATTACCAAAAAAGATATCTTGCTCAACGTGGACAGAATAATCGCCCGATTCAGCACCTTCCTCGGTAGCATGTAGAATTAGTTTAACTTTCAATGGTACAGAATAAGTCACACCACGTTCGAGACATTCCTCGATTGAATAGCGGGGCAAACCAACGCTGTAGGATACATAATCCAGCTTATAGTTCCCATGATTGTCTTCAATGGGAAATACGGCCTGGAATATCGCCTCCAAACCCTTAAGATCGCGTTCATGTGTTGCTACGCCTTCCTGGAGAAATTCTTTCCAGGAATCAACTTGTAAATTAAGCAAGTTGGGCAGCTCAACCTGTGAACCGATTTGGGAGAAGGAGTGTCGTTCTATTTTACTGGGTAGGGCCAAGGGCCACCTCCACTTTTAGTTAATCAACTAAAGGCGCAAAAGCTCGCGGAAGAAATCTCCCGCGAGCTCGAATCCAAATGAGCAGTTATACTGGTAGTCAAACTATTTAAGACTGACTTTTGCTCCAGCTTCTTCCAACTGCTTTTTGAGCTCCTCAGCTTCATCCTTGGAAACAGCTTCCTTGATTTTGCTGGGAGCGCTATCAACTAACTCCTTAGCCTCTTTGAGACCAAGAGCAGTTACCTGACGAACAACCTTAATTACATTGATCTTCTTGTCACCAGGACCTTCAAGCATGACATCGAACTCAGTCTGCTCTTCAACTTCTTCGGCGACAGCAGCAGGACCAGCAGCCATGGCAACTGGAGCAGCGGCGGTTACGCCAAATTTGTCTTCGATAGCAGAAATAAGCTCAGATATTTCAAGCATGTTAGCGGTTTCAAGATAGCTCATTACATCATCACGTGTGATACCCATGAGTAGATTACCTCCAGATTTAATTCTTTGTTTCTTTTAATGACATTAACACACCTACCAAATTCCGCATGGGAGCTTGAAGCACACTCAGGGTATTCTGCATGGGAGACTGCAGCCCACCTAGCAGTTTGGCAAGTAACTCTTCTTTCGATGGTAGATTGGCAAGTTTCACATAGAAAGTTGCGTCCAATACCTGGCCCTCAAAAACCAAACCTTTTACAGCAGGTTTTTCTTTAGCCTTACCTTCCTTTTTAAGGAATTCTTTGATCACGCGAGCGGGTGCTGTTGGATCTTCATTTCCAAAAGCCAGAGCGGTAGGTCCCTTCAAGACATCTTCAAGACCTTCGTAACCATTTTCTTTTACTGCAATGTTGACTAGCCTGTTTTTCATAACACGATATTCAACGTTGGCCTCATGGAAAAGAGAACGCAAAGCATTTGTCTCTTCAACGGTAAGCCCTACATAGTCAGTGAAATAGATAGCACTGGCGTTTGAAATTTTCTCTCTGATTGCTTCGAGAGAGTTAATATTATTCTGATTTGGCATATTGCTAACTCCTTAAATCGCTTATACGCCGAGCGTAGCTTTGTCAATTCTGATACCAGGACCCATAGTTGAGCTAAGAACCAACTTCTGAAAGTAAATTCCCTTGGCGCCAGAAGGCTTCATGGCCATAAGACGATTGATAAGAACAGTAATATTCTCAGCCAAAGCAGAGTGCTCAAAAGAGGCTTTACCCACAATGGAGTGAACGATACCAAACTTATCTGTACGTAATTCAATTTTACCAGCTTTAGACTCATTTACAGCTTTGACAACATCCATGGTGACAGTACCTGTCTTAGGATTAGGCATAAGTCCACGTGGTCCCAGAACACGACCCATTTTACCAACTTCTCCCATGTTGTCAGGAGTAGTAATAATGACATCGACATCAATCCATCCGTCTTTCAACTTCTGGAGATATTCTTCGAAACCAACATAGTCAGCACCGGCTTCAGTTGCTTCATCAGCTTTTGGACCTTTGGCCAAAACCAGTACACGAACCTTTTTACCTGTTCCGTGTGGAAGAGTTACTGTGCCACGTACCATCTGATCTGCATACTTTGGATTTACGCCCAGATTGATAGAAACTTCAATTGTTTCATCAAATTTAGCTGTTGCGCATTCCTTAAGCAGGCCTACACCAGCAGTAAGATCATACTCTTTGGTTTTATCTACTAAACTGAGATTTACTGTGCGTTTTTTTGATATTTTCATCTCAGACCTCCTACCCTGATACCGTTATGCCCATACTGCGGGCTGTGCCCTCAATAATGCGCATGGCCATCTCAACATCGTGAGAATTCAGATCAGGTTTCTTCATTTCAGCAATTTCTTTAACTTGAGCACGTGTAACGTTGCCAACCTTTTCGGAATTTGGTGTTCCAGAGCCTTTTTCAAGCCCAGCAGCCTTCCGTAAAAGGACTGCAGCAGGTGGAGTTTTTGTAATAAATGTAAAAGACCTGTCAGCATAGACAGTAATAACTGCCGGTATGATAAGTCCACGTTCTTTTTCAGTTTTAGAATTGAACGCTTTACAGAACTCCATAATATTTACACCCGCCTGTCCCAATGCCGGACCTACTGGCGGAGAGGGATTGGCTTGCCCTGCGGGAATATGCAGTTTAATCTTGTTAATTACCTTTTTGGCCATTCGCTTACCTTCTTACTACTTTTCTAATTCTATCTGCAGGAAGTCTAACTCAACAGGTGTTGGTCGACCAAAGATGGACACCTCTACCTTAACTTTCTGCTTGGATTCATCGACTTCCTTAACAAAACCTGTAAAGTCCACAAAAGGACCATCGGTCACCTTGATGGGGTCACCTGTTTTGAAAATTGTACCCATGACTTCTTGACCATCGCGTTCTTCGACTTCTCCAAGAATCCGACGGACCTCAACATCCTTCAGTGGAATTGGTTCACCTTTTGGACCTACGAAAGACATAATCCCGGGAACATTTTCCACGAGATAACGGGTTTCGGTGGTGATCTCCATTTGAATCATTATATATCCAGGAAAGAATACTTTATTACGTACGTATTTCTTCCCGGCACGCATTTCGACCACATTTTCTGATGGTACAAGTACTTCAGGGATCAGCTCACTCAGGCCAGCAAGTTCTGCTTCCTGGAGTATCGCTTCACTGGTCTTCTTTTCCTTACCGGAAAATGTCCGAAGACTATACCATTTCATGGCCATTTATTAGCGCCCCATGATCACGTTTAGAATCAAGACAGACATGACTTTATCTAAAGTAAACAAGATGACTGCAATCAATGCGGACATCCCGAGAACAACCCATGTTGAGCTCTTGAGCTCTTCATAGCTTGGCCAGGAGATTTTCTTGAACTCGACTTGTACGCCGTCTAGAAATGCTTTTAACTTATTAATCATATTTTTTTAACAGTCTAAGAAGCTGAGCAGGAGAGACAGGACTCGAACCTGCAACCTACGGTTTTGGAGACCGTTGCTCTACCAATTGAGCCACTCTCCTGTCTAATACTCATTTCTTATTTTGTTTCCTTGTGCACGACATGTTTGTTGCAATTAGGACAATACTTCTTGAATTCTACGCGTGCCGGATGCAGCCGCTTATTTTTCTTTGTCGAATAATTGCGATGTCTGCATTCAGTACACTCAAGTGTGATTATCTCACGCATATTTTAACCGCCGAACCCTTACTCGATGATCTCAGTAACAACACCGGCACCAACAGTATGACCACCTTCGCGAATAGCGAAACGCAGTTCCTGCTCCATGGCGATGGGCTGGATCAATTCGATCGTTAAACTTACATTATCACCAGGCATAACC
>Ga0209042_1000045_pt1 | contig 173856 bp, 157 predicted proteins | sample SaaInlV_200m_DNA_6_FD_184649 | JGI IMG/M metagenome (GOLD analysis project Ga0209042, IMG submission 184649) | Marine microbial communities from expanding oxygen minimum zones in the Saanich Inlet - SI037_S2LV_200m_DNA (SPAdes) (version 2) | ecosystem: Environmental > Aquatic > Marine >... | reverse complement strand
AAGAAGAAATGCAGGGGAAACAAAAAAGCCCCCGTTAGGAGGCTATTTGACCCAGAGGCGTTTCATTTCAGACTCTTGCTTAAATCCTTTGGATGAGGGTTATTTCAATGGTTCTTCAACTAAATATTTGTATCCTATAGGATTCATAATCTTATTCATCCTCTCTATCAACAATTCTTTTGATTCAATCAGTATCCATTTATTAATAGTGCCCACGGGATAGCCTCCAAAAGTAGGTTTAATAGTAATGGTAATTACTCCAATTTCAAGTTCTTTGAATCCTAATGTTACATATGTGGGGAAAACACCAGTTAAAGTCAAATTTCCCAAGGTTAGTTCACTATCAGAAGTCGCAAGAAGTGGCTCTAATGATGTTATGTCAAGAGCTATCGCAGATTCTTCAAGAGCAGACGCAACTTTGCCACTACTATTTTGGTTTTGTTTATCAATCTTGTATTGAATAGTTAAATCAAAATCAATTTTATTTACAAATTTTGGTGGCACAGGTATCTTTTCACCTGTTATGGGATGATTAATAACGCTTGCACACCCAATCCAAAATACTAACGATAGTATTAGTAATATTTTCTTCATTTCATTCTTCTTTATTTGAGCCAGAGGCGTTTCATTTAAATATTTATCTTACCATAATAAAGACAGTTCTACTTTTTGAAGCACCTACCGCCCCAAATACTGCACTACCACCTTTTTCAGTTGAGTCATAAAATATATTATTAATCTCCCAACCTTCTTCATATAGCTTTTTTAACGATGTTGCATATGGTAAACTTTTTGGAGTTTTACCCAATTTATTCATTTTTTCATTTGCGGGAATCATAATAGCATTTTCATCAAAATTTCCAGTTTGACTATTATGCATTACAAATGCCTTAACTTCTTTATTATCTTGAGCAAAAAGAACTCCGATGAACATTAATGCGATTAGCAATGTTTTCATTTTATTCTCCTTTATTTAATCCAAAGCCGTTTCATACAGGAAATTACACAGAAATTACCCAACAATGTGGGTGTCTCTTTTATAAACAAAAAAGCCCTCTTTATAGATCACACGGTATATATATACCCCCTATCGTTATATGCGGGAAGTGAGGTCAATGAGGGGTTGTGTCCCGTAAAAGGGTGAATAGAAAGTCCTATGTATTATTGAATTAAAGTCCCATTTAAAATTGACAGTATTCATTCATTCCCTATTAATGACATGATTTGGCACTGGATTAGTCTATTTTAACCCTTTTGATGCTTTCTACTGTTAAAAAATAAATATAGTTGTTTTGTGCATTATTGTGCCCTGCTTCTTCTCCACAATTCATTACTTCTTCTGTCCATTTTCGCACCAAAAAGTCGGTTCACCTATTTCTTTATTTGAGCCAGAGGTGTTTCATACTACCAATTACAGATAATTACCCAATAATGTGTGTGTCTCTTTCATAAACAAAAAACCTGCGTGTGTAAAGAACTAACGCATATAGGCGGATACGGGTGGATATATGCGGGAAGTGGGGGTACCCCATGGGGGTGTCCCGTACAGTGTCCCGTAAAATGGTGTCCCGTTTTGACGGTCGAATGGCATTGATTGAATCTATATGATAAAACAAAAGCCCCTCAATAAAGAAGGGCTTCATGTCAGTCAGAAGTGGTTTCTGACGAGTCGGGGTGAAAGGATTCGAACCTTCGACCTCCTGCTCCCAAAGCAGGCGCGCTAACCGGGCTACGCTACACCCCGAATTTCTTTTATCTTGATACTTTAAAACTTTTCTTGGGTGAGTGATGGGACTTGAACCCACGGCCTCCTGGGCCACAACCAGGTGCTCTAACCAGCTGAGCTACACCCACCATTCATATTCAATTAAACATGTTCAATTGAAGCCGGGGAAATTAGGTGAATTGTTATGACTTACAAAAAAGAATTTACGGGAACTTTTACTAATCATTTTCTATTCAACATGATAGTTTTAGGACGGAATTATTGTAATTTTTCATATGCGCCTTCTCACCAGATACATCCTCAAGCAGTTATTTCTGCCATTTTTCTTTTCATTATTAATTATTGTATTTATTTTATTTACCCAATTTCTCCTCAGAGCTATTGATCGATTTTTAGGTAAAGGGCTCGATTTGGGCACCATTTTTGAATATCTATTTCTAAATCTGGGGTGGATCACCGCATTGGCTGTTCCCATGGCTGTACTCATCGCCGCCCTCATGGCCTTTGGGCAATTTTCTGAAGATAATGAGATTACGGCTATGCGCGCCTCAGGGATTAGTTTTCTTACTATCGTTCGTCCAGCTATTATTTTAGGTTTTGGTATCGCCGGTGTCTTAATCCTTTTCAACGCATTCATTATGCCCGAAATGAACTTTAAAGCACGAATGCTTTCTGGAGATATTTATCGTAAACGTCCCGACCTCAATATTGAACCGGGGTATTTCATGGATGATTTGCCCGATTACAGTATGATTATCCGAGATAAAGAAGATAAAATCTTAAAAGATGTGCGCATTTTTAGCAAGGGCATTGGCGAAACTCAAACCAGCATCCATTCTAAAACAGGGAACCTCACCACTATTGACGATGCCATCCTTCTCACCTTATTTGATGGTGAAATTCATGAGTTAGATCTAAAAGATTATGGTAACTATCGGCGCATCGAATTCGGTAAACATATTATTACCATCCCTGCCGACGATTTATTTTTGAACCGCCGAGACACCACCAGTCGATCTGATCGGGAAATGACAATTCAAATGATCCTAAATAAAAAGGCGGACATAAACAATCGTGTAGAAATCGTTCGAAGTCGGGTGGGTCGGGCATTTCTTAGAACGAAAATGGACAGCATCATACCCCCCAACTTTGAGACAGCCACACTGGCATTGATGACGTTTCAAAATAATTATACCTCAGATACGACCCATACCAAGGATGAAATTTACCGATTAGAGAAAGATATTGGTATTGCCAAACGACAGCTACGAAATGAATACAACCTGCTTCGAAGCTATAAAAAATCTTTCAATAAATATTCGGTGGAATTACATAAAAAATTCTCACTCCCTGTGGCGTGTATCCTTTTTATAATGACGGGCACATCTTTGGGGGTTCTTTTTAAAAAAGGCGGATTTACCATTGCCACCAGCCTATCCTTCGGCTTTTTTCTCGTCTATTATATCTTTATGATTGGTGGAGAAGATTTAGCAGATCGGACCATTGTTTCACCCCTGGTTGGTATCTGGACACCCAATGCATTGCTGTTTATTATCGCCGCATACCTATTGATACATACCGTGAGAGAGCAACCGCCATTACGCATCAGTTTTAATATTTTTAACCGATTTAAAAAGAACAAAGATGAACTCGAATCAACTGGTACAGCTTAAAAAAGCTGGGGAAATAATTCCAAAATCTGAATTAGAATCATTTATTACCGCCTATGTAAATGAATCAATTGGGGATGATGAAATGACCCCTTTCTTAAAAGCTGTTCACGCCAATGGCATGACGGATGAGGAAACCATTATACTCACAGATATTATGCTAAACTCCGGTGATCGAATTCATTTTTCCGGCATGGATCCCTACGTGGCGGATAAACATTCTACCGGCGGCGTAGGTGATAAAGTTTCCATGGTATTGGGTCCCATCATGGCCGCAGCTGGTTTGGCCATCCCCATGCTAACCGGCAGAAGTTTGGGCCATACAGGTGGCACAACCGACAAGTTTGAAACCATCCCCGGATATCAAACCAGCCTCACCCTAGAACAGTTCAAAGCCAATGTGGAAACTGTAGGCATTTGCATTATGGGACAAACCGAAACGATTTGCCCTGCTGATCGTAAAATATATGCCCTTCGAGATGTGACGGGGACCATCGATTCTATCCCACTCATTTCCGGTTCCATCATGAGTAAAAAAATTGCAGAAGGCATTCAAGGATTGGTCTTGGATATTAAAACGGGCAATGGTGCTTTCATGAAAACTGTGGATGAAGCACTATCTCTGGGGCGAATGCTTCAAATGGTGGGTGAAGCCTTTGGCGTCAAAACAGATGTGGTATATTCCAGTATGAATCAACCCTTGGGACGCACCGCCGGGTTATGGTGCGAAATGGCTGAATCCATCGATGCATTACAGGGTGATGGTGAAAAAGACCTGATGAAAGTTGTTTTTGAACTGGGGAGTAAACTGCTGGTTCAGGCCGGCATCACCCGGAGTGAAACATCTGCAATATCCATTCAAGAAAATCTAGTGCAGAGCGGAAAAGCTTACGAAAAATTTGAAGAAATGGTCGTTGCCCAAGGTGGTGATTTATCCAATGCAAGTCAACTGCATCAACCCAGATTTGAAAAAACTGTTTATGCTGAATCATCCGGGTATATCGAATTTATGGACACATTAAATATCGGCTGGGCCGGTGTAGCTTTGGGATGCGGGCGACGCCAAAAAGATGATAGACTTGATCCCACAGCCGGAATTGAATTTAAAGCCAAAATCGGAGATAAAGTGGCAAAGGGTGATCCCTTATTTTGGTGCTTCAATTCTAATGAAAATCAATTGAATTCTGCTATAAATTCCTTGCAGGATTCTGCCCGAATTGGGCCGGAGAAAACGATCCACAAGTTATTTTTTAACAATTAGGAGGTACCCATGGATAATGCCTTTAAAAAGCTGTCTTCAGCTAATTCGTCAGTTATATTGGAAGGATTAAATGAAATTGAAAATGAAATATCCAATGGTGTGCCGGAAGAAAAACTCCCCATCATGCTCGATGCGGTAACCTCTCTATTTTATATTGATGCATTTGACCGACCCGATTTGGCTGCTGTTCTCAAAAAAGCCATGGAAACTGTGGCCAAAATGGGTGCGGTGGCGGTTCCCCTCGTATTGGAAAAAGTCATTGATGCAGATATTAAAGCAGAATTGAATTTTGGTCGCGCTTGTGGTCTCATGGATGAAAATGCGATTCAACCACTCATGGATGTTCTCTCATCGAAAGACAGTTCGGATAAAATTGCTTTTGCCCTCTATGCGTTAGGAAAAATTCAATCTCCCAAAATTGTGGCAGTACTTCCATTAATTCTGGAAAAAGTAAATAGCCCCCAAAAGGAATGTGAAGATACAGCTGTCCGAGCATTGGGAAAAATCTGTGAAAATATGAATCCCGACGATGTAAATACAGATTTTCGCGAATCTATGTTTAATGCATTGGTAAGTAAACTATCCCACGGAAACGATGTGATTCGATCAAAAGCAATCCGAAACTTAGGAAAACTGATTCGCTTTGGTTTTGCGAACGATATTCAAACAAAAGAAATAATGACAAAAGTGAAACAGGCCATGGGCCTAGATGAAAATCGGCAACTTGATCCCGCATTCCTCGTTCGCCGGGAAGCCCAGGAGATTTTAGACCTAGCTTAATTTCGACGGTGGACTTTACACAATTGGGATGGTTCCGTTCCCTTTATAAATATTTCCGATTCTAGGGGACATAAATTCGTGGGTTTATCTTTTGTCAAGGAACATATTTCAACATGAATGACCCCATCAGGTCGTTCGAATTTTTCCCGTTTTAATCCAAGGGTATCATGCGCAGCTGTCATGAATCGTGCCCACGCAGGTAGGGCGGCACGAGAGCCATCCTGGCCCTCACCTAAACTGACTCTGGGATCATCCACGCCGACCCAGACGCCTGCAGCCAATTGTTTTGAAAATCCCACAAACCATGCATCGGTCCAGTTTTGGGTTGTGCCCGTTTTCCCACCCGCAGGATGGTAAAAATTATGGCGCCAACGGGCACTACCGCCTGTCCCTGCATCCATGACAGTCTGAAGCAGAGATGTCATCAAATACGCCGATTCTTCCCTTAGCACTTCTTCTCGTATGGGGAAATATTCTTTAATCAGATTTCCATAACGATCCTCAATTTTACTAATCCCAAATGGTTGGTTTAATACACCCTTATTTGCAAATGCAGAATAGGCATTCACCACATCCAGTAAATAAACTTCTGAGGTCCCCAAGGCGATGGCATCCACCGCACGAATGTTTGTACGGAGACCCATACGTTCTGCAGTCGCTTTTACTTCTGTCGCCGGCACCAACTCTTTCACCACACGAACCGCTACTAAATTTACTGACTTCCTGATGCCCTCTCGAAGGGTGGTTAACCCACTGGTCGTTCCATCATAATTTCGAGGCATCCACTTTTCCCATTCTCCTTCCGAATTCAATACACGTAAGACCAATGGTTGATTCAAAAGCTGTTTTGTCACCGGATATCCATTATCAATGGCAGTTGTATATACAAATGGTTTAAAAACAGAGCCGGGCTGACGCTTAGCCTGCACGGCGCGATTGTATTGATCATGATAATCAGGCCGGCCACCAACCATGGCCAAAATGGCACCCGTTGTGGGATCCAACACAACAAATGCACCCTGGACCAATAATTTATTTCGAAGGTCTTCATATAAAATAGAATCACCTCTCATCATCATTTTCACCGTATCCTCAGGATAAATACCTAAATAAGCCAACTGAGAAAACTCTTCATCATCGTTAAACAATCGTTTATTTAATTTATCCTGGTTACTTTTGATGGATTTCATTAACGATGCTTCAGCAATATCCTGAAGGCGCGTATCCAACGTCGTGTAAATCTTGAGCCCGTCGCGATAAATATTCACCCCAAGGTGATCGTCTTCCTTTTCCATTAACCGGCGAATATATTCGGTAAAATAGGGTGCGGTACCCTTCGCTTGGAATTCTATCACCTTTTCCACTTCAATCGCACGGGCTTCAGAATAAATATCTTTTGTAATAAAACGTTGATCACGCATGACTCTCAGCACTACGTTCCGTTTATAATGGGCACGCTCAGTGTGCCGGACGGGTGAATATCTCGCCGGGGCCGGAAGGATGCCCACTAACATGGCAGATTCGCCTAGGGTTAATGCAGAAGCGCTTTTACCAAAATACCTTTTGGCTGCGGCCTGTACACCATACGTACCGTGACCAAAATGAACATTATTTAAATACATCTCCATAATTTCGTTTTTGGTATAGGTACGTTCAATTTGAATGGCGGTAATGATTTCTTTAATTTTTCGCACGATTGTTTTCTTGAAACCAATCGTATCATATAGGGTTCGAGCCACCTGTTGGGTCAGAGAACTAAAACCCTGTTCATAACTGAAACTAATGAGATTAATAACCACCGCCCGAAATACATCCCGCATTGAAATACCCCAATGATCATAAAACCGACGATCTTCTGATGCAATTAGCGCATTTTTCATATTATTTGGGATTTTATCGATACTGATAAAAATGCGTTTTTCCAGGTATAATTCGTCCAGAATTTCTCCATCGGCGGAATAAATGCGCGTCACCAGATCTGGATCATAGTTTTCTAATTGATCTAATGAAGGCAGGTCTTGGGCTAAATAAAAAATATAGACAAAAATGACCAACATACCCGTTACAGCAAGTATGGTTGCATTTTTTATATACTTCATCCAGTTTGAAATGGAAAGTTTGAATGCCATAATGAAATTTAAGTCAATGCCCGAAATAGAATCGGTATGAACTTGATAAAGTTAACTCAAAGAACCGGTTTCGGTTCCAAAGCAATCAGGATTTAAGTTTTCCCGGTTTAATCATTTTTTCTGGTTGAACCAACCGATCAAAATCTTCTCCACTCAAATAACCCAACGCAATAATAGCCTCACGCAAAGATGACTTATCCTTGTACGCTTTTTTGGCCACTTCTGCTGCTTTGTCATATCCAATATGAGGATTCAAAGCAGTGACTAACATGAGTGAATTGTATAAGTTAGAATGAATTCTTTCTTCATTGGCTTCAATCCCATCCACTGTGTGGACTCGGAATGAATCACATGCATCCGACAAGAGTCGAATGGATTGAATAATGTTATACGCAATCACAGGTCTGTACACATTCAATTCGAAATTTCCACTGGCACCAGCAATAGAAATGGTCATATCATTCCCCATTACCTGGGTACACACCATGGTCATGGCTTCACATTGCGTTGGGTTCACTTTCCCCGGCATAATGGATGAACCTGGCTCGTTGGCAGGTATCAAAATTTCACCAATTCCGGAGCGGGGTCCACTGGCCAGCCATCTCACATCATTGGCAATTTTAAACAAAGACCCGGCAACTGTTTTTAACGCACCTGATAATTCAACAATACTGTCTTGCCCACCCAATGCTTCAAATTTATTTTCCGCTGTTTTAAAGGGCAGTTCCGTTATAGATGAAATTTCTTCCGCAACCATGGACCCGAATTCTTCAAAAGAATTTATTCCTGTTCCCACTGCTGTACCACCCATGGCGAGTTCATAACAATGATCCATCGCCCTTTCCACTCTGGTGATGCCATGGCTCAGCGCTGAAGCATACCCAGAAAACTCCTGTCCCAAACTCAAGGGAGTTGCATCCTGAAGGTGTGTGCGACCCAATTTGATAATCGAATCGAATTCGTTCGCTTTCTGAGAAAGACTATCTCTTAATTTTGTGAGTTCAGGTAATAATTGATTGACCGATGCTTCAACAGCTGCAATGTTAATTGCTGTTGGAAACGTATCATTTGTAGACTGTCCCATATTTACATGATCATTGGGATGGACAGGATTCTTACTTCCCAATGCTCCACCCAACATTTCAATCGCACGATTGGCAATCACTTCATTAAAATTCATATTGGATTGGGTTCCGGATCCGGTTTGCCAAACCACCAGTGGAAAGTGGTCATCCAACTTTCCGTCAATCACTTCATCGGAAGCACTTCGAATAGCCGTGGCAAGATTTGAATCTAATTTACCTGCTTTTTCGTTGACCGTTGCCGCTGCTTTCTTCAGAATACCATAGGCTCGAATCAATTCACGTTGAAATCGTTCTCCGCCAATTTTAAAATTATTCAAAGATCTTTGGGTTTGGGCACCATAGTATTTATCAGCCGGTACTTCCAAAACACCCATACTATCATTTTCTTTGCGGTATCCCATAATATTTATTCCTTATTCGACGATCCAGGTATCTCCTGAATTCAGGATATCCTGAACAGATTTTTTATCTGATTTTTTTATAGCCTCATTAATCTGTGCCATCATTAAATCTTCATACGTTACAGATTCTATCGCATATAGCACGCCAATGGGATCTGGAAAGTCTGATTGATAAGTCAAGTTTGATAATAGTGATGCAATTACATAATCAGATTCATCATGTACCAACACATCATCCAATCCCCATTTATCTCCAATTTCCACGATAATCGGTTTGTTTCCATCCAATCGAATGCCTTTATTCTTTTCAGACCCAAACACCATTGGCTTCCCATCTTCTAACCATAGAACACTGTCTGCTTTTGTTCCTTTATCTGTGAGAGACGTGTATGCACCATTATTAAAAATATTGCAATTTTGATATGTTTCGAGAAATGATGTGCCTTTATGCCCATAAGAACGTGTAATCATTTCTTGCATATGTTTGGTTTCTCTATCAATTGTTCTCGCTACAAATGTAGCGCCAGCACCCAGAACCAAAGTTAGGGGGTTAAATGGACAGTCCAGAGATCCCATTGGGCTTGATTTGGTTATCTTCCCTCTTTCGGATGTGGGAGAATACTGTCCTTTGGTTAATCCATAAATTCGGTTATTAAACAACATAACATTGATGTCCAAATTTCTTCTCATTAAATGGATGGTGTGATTTCCGCCAATCGAAAGTCCATCACCATCACCAGTAACCACCCATACCGATAGATTTGGGTTGGCTAATTTTACACCAGAAGCAATGGCTGTGGCCCGTCCATGGATCGTATGAAACCCATAGGTGTTCATGTAATATGGGAACCGACTGGAGCAACCAATCCCAGAAATAAAAACAAAATTTTCTTTCTTAATGCCCAATTCCGGGAACACTTTTTGCGTTTGAGCCAGGATAGCATAATCACCACAACCTGGACACCAACGTACCGATTGATCTGAAGAAAAATCCGCCCGACTATATGTTTGTACTGCTGAATCTGCCATGGACTTAACCTATTAATTCCTTTACTGTTTTTTCTATGTCTGAAGAACTGATTGGTTTCCCTCGAACTTGATTTAAGCCTTTTGCGTCAACCAGATATTCTGCACGAATAATTTGAATAAGTTGACCAAAATTTATTTCTGGTATTAATACATGTTTAAATCCCATTAAAATTTCACCTAAATCCTTTGGCAATGGGTTGACCCATCGTAAATGCACATGGCTGACTTTCTGCCTGTCTTTCTGTAGTGATTCTGCCGCAGCCCGACAGGAGCCCATGATGCCCCCCCAACTGAGAATTAACACGTCTCCACTCTTATCTCCATAAATTTCAGTAGGATCAAATTCTTGTGTAATTGATTCAACTTTTTTCGCCCGGGTTTCAACCATATAGTGATGATTTTCTGGATCATAACTTACATTACCAGTCACATCTTCTTTTTCGAGACCGCCAATTCGATGTTCCAATGCTTCCGTCCCAGGAATTGCCCAAGGCCGTGCTAATGTATCTTTATCCCTTAAATAAGCCATAAACTGACCATCCAAAAGATCAGATTTGTCTGCAAACTTTACATCAAATGGAATTAAATCATCCAACTCGGGTACCTGCCATGGTTCAGAGCCATTTGCCAAATATCCATCGGTTAAAACGATAACTGGCGTCATATATTTTACGGCAATTCGACATGCTTCATAGGCTGCGAAAAAACAATCTCCCGGTGTTCCGGGTGCAATAATTGGGATAGGTGCTTCTCCATTCCGACCATACATAGCCTGAAATAAATCCGATTGTTCAGTTTTAGTGGGTAAACCTGTACTTGGGCCACCGCGCTGGACGTTCACAATAACCATGGGTAATTCCGCAATAACAGCCAATCCCATTGCTTCACTTTTTAAAGCAATTCCAGGGCCCGAGGTGGCTGTAATACCAAGATCCCCTGCGAAGGCTGCACCAATAACGGATCCCATTCCAGCGATTTCATCTTCAGCCTGGAATGTTTTAATACCTAAATGTTTCCATGCAGACAATGTATGTAATATATCACTGGCTGGCGTAATCGGATAACCACCGTAGAATAAATTAAGCTTGGATTTTTCCGCAGCTGCAGCCAACCCCAATGAGATGGCATAGTTTCCCACGACATTTCGATATGTACCTGCAGGCAAACTGGCTTTATCAATTGTATACCGAGTCATAAATATTTCGGTGGTTTCACCATAATTATATCCTGCATCCAACGCACGAATATTGGATTCTACCAATTCAGGCCGTTTACCAAATTTGATGCCTAACCAATCTTTCGTCGGTTTCATCGGACGGTCATAAATCCAAAATAACAATCCCAACGCAAAAAAGTTTTTAGAGCGATCCACCGTTTTTGCTGGTAACCCCATATCTTTACATGCCAGGGAAACCATTTTCCCCATTTCTACAGAATAAACAGTATAGTAATCTTCCAAAGAATTATCCTCAAGAGGATTGGAATCATATCCGGCCAATTTCAAATTTTTTGATGAAAATGCGTTGGCATTACAGATAATCGTGCCACCGGGTGCCAATTCTTTTTGATGCACTTTTAATGCTGCAGGGTTCATTGCTACCAGCACATCGGGTTTATCTCCCGGTGTATGAATATCTTTAGAACTAAATTTTATTTGAAAAGCACTGACTCCTGCAACCGAACCGGCAGGCGCACGTATTTCTGCAGGATAATCTGGTAGGGTACTTAGGTCGTTCCCAACGATAGCTGTCGCTTCTGTAAAACGAGTACCTGTGAGCTGCATTCCATCCCCTGAATCTCCGGCAAATCGAATAACAACTTCATCCACCTGTAGCGTGGTTTTACTCATGAATTTTCCTTGATATTTTTAATTATAATATTATTTCGGTAGGGTTGAATATATTTCCCGCGAATTGGGTTTTTCTGATTTAAAATCATTGAATAACATATTATTCGGCTATTTGCCAAGTCTGAATTTACAGACCTGATTTAACTGAAAACAATCGATTGTAAACAAAATTTAATATAAAAATTAGAAGCCCTTTATCCGCCTCACTTTCTTTACCTAAATTCTAACTATGAAAAAGATTGATCAAATTAAACTGACTCAGTACTCACACGGCTCCGGTTGAGCCTGTAAGATCGGTCCAGAGGACCTTGCCCAGGTACTGGGCAATCTTGAGACAATGACCAGTGAAAATGTAATCGTTGGATTTAATGGATCCGACGACGCGGCTGTGGTGCGTCTTAACGATGGTAAATTGATTGTGCAAACAGTCGATTTTTTCACACCGATTGTCAATGACCCATATCAATTTGGTCAAATAGCCGCTGCCAATTCCTTATCCGATATTTATGCAATGGGAGCCATCCCAAAGTTTGCGCTCAATATTGTCGGGTTTCCAATTAAAGATTTGCCAAAAGAAGTCCTGATAGAAATTCTTCGCGGCGGAACGGATAAAGCCAAAGAGGCAGGTATCCCAATTGTTGGCGGCCATTCTATCGATGATATAGAACCGAAATATGGATTGGTTGTCACAGGAGAGATAGCTGAAAACAAATTGGTCAAAAACAATGGTGCCCAAACGGGAGATGCATTGGTACTGACGAAACCACTGGGAACCGGTATTATTTCGACAGCGATAAAACGTGATTTGGTATCTGATGAAATAGTGAAAAATGCAGTAAAATGTATGGCCACCCTAAATGAAAAGGCATCAAAGTTAATGCATAGCTTTGATGTGCACGCTGCAACGGATGTCACTGGATTCGGATTGTTAGGACATCTTTCCGAAATGTGCAAAGCAAGCAATGTTTCAGCTGAAATTAATTTCGATCAAATTATTTTTTTAGAGGGTGTCACAGGTTTAATCAATGATGATATCTTCCCCGGCGGTAGCAAACGAAACCTTGATTTCGTATCCAAATTTGTTTCTTTTTCAAATACCTACACGCATGCACAAAAGATCATGGTTGCTGATGCACAAACTTCAGGCGGCTTGCTGGTGGCACTTCCTCAATCCCAAGTTGACGAATATGTAAAAAAATGCTCTGAACTAACAGATCTTCCTGCAAAACAAATCGGATCCTTTACCCCACTATCTGAAAATATTATTTCTGTTTTATAATCTTCGATTATTATGTCATTCATGTCATAATAGCAATTATATACGATAATTATAGTCGTATTTATTTATTGGAATGCATTTTATGATAATGGTAAATTTATAGGCTGGAGTTAATCATGTTAAAACTTACACGCAAAGTCGAATATGCTTTAATTGCCGTACGGCATATGCAAGCCATGGAATCTGGAAAATTAACCAGTGCCAAAGAAATCGCTCTATCCCATGGTCTTCCACAACAATTATTAGCCAAAACGCTTCAGAAAATGGCGAAAGAAAATATTATAGAAGCTGTTCAAGGGCCGTCCGGCGGATATCGTATTTCGTCCAATTCAGATAAAATATCTTTAAAAGATTTTTTTGAAAAACTGGAGGGACCGTTGGGAATGATGGATTGTTATTTCGATTCAGAATGCATCCAATTGGGGGCATGCAATATCCGTACCCCTATACAGCGAATAAACGATAATATGAGAAATATGTTTTCAAAAATGACATTACGAGAGGCAACCCAATAATGAAACAAGTACAAAAAGAACAAATTATCGAAATATTAAAACAATGTTACGATCCAGAATTGCCGGTGGATCTATGGAACCTCGGATTAATATATGATATTCAAATTCAAGAATCATATGATGAAAATAAATCTGATGTGAATATTACCATGTCTCTCACAACGCCGGGGTGTTCCATGGGACAACACATGGCTCAGGATATTAAAACGAAAGTGGAATCCAGGGATGACGTAAACCAAGCTTTTGTGGAAGTCACCTTTGATCCGCCCTGGAACCCAACAATGATTTCTGAAGAAGCAAGAGAAAAACTGGGCGTGGGTGTATCTGACCCTCAAGAAAGACAAGAATCCAACGTTAATACAGAGTGGGAATAATGGAAACAAACACACAAGAAATCTTTGACGCAGGCATTTCCGTAACAAAAAAAGCGGTACAACGATTGTCTGCCGTTATGGAAGCAGAGGGCAAAAAAGGATTCGGACTGCGAATGGAAGTCACCAGTGGTGGATGTTCAGGAATGAATTACAATATGTCATTTGAAAAAGAACAAAAGGAATTTGATAAAGTGTTTGAGAGTAATGGAATGAAAGTATTTTGTGATCTAAAAAGCTATTTATATCTCAAAGGAATTGAAGTGGATTTTTCCAATGATATTCTCAATGGTGGATTCAGAATTAACAATCCAAATGCAGAACGGACCTGTGGCTGCGGCACCAGCTTTTCTATGTAACCCGATGGCAAAAAGTAATCAAGTTATCGATTCGGCAATCAGCCGAGAATATGAATACGGATTTGTAACCGATATAGATCAAGAAATCATCCCACCCGGATTAAACGAAGGTGTTATCCGTTTAATTTCTTCTAAAAAAAATGAACCGGATTGGTTACTCGATTGGCGGTTGAAAGCTTATGGCCAATGGTTAAAAATGGAAGAACCCAATTGGGCTAAACTCCAGTATTCTAAAATTGATTTTCAGGCAATTTCATATTATTCTGCACCCAAAGAGAAAGAGAAACTCAAAAGTTTAGACGAAGTGGATCCTGAATTATTAGACACATATACCAAACTGGGAATTCCACTGGAAGAACAAAAAATGCTAGCCAATGTAGCAGTAGATGCGGTATTTGATAGTGTTTCTGTTACAACAACTTTCAAGGAAGAATTAAGTAAAGTGGGTGTGATTTTCTGTTCTTTTTCTGAAGCAGTCAATAACTATCCAGAACTGATACGAAAGTATTTAGGCCGTGTTGTTCCTGTGACGGATAATTATTTTGCCGCACTTAATGCAGCCGTTTTTAGCGACGGTAGTTTTGTATATATACCAAAAGGGGTTCGTTGCCCTATGGAACTCTCAACATATTTTCGAATTAACGCTGCCAATACCGGTCAGTTTGAACGTACCTTAATCATTGCCGATGAAGATAGTCATGTTAGCTATTTAGAAGGATGTACTGCGCCCATGCGAGATGAAAACCAACTCCACGCTGCTGTGGTGGAATTGGTTGCACATAAAAATGCGGAAATAAAATATTCTACCGTTCAAAATTGGTATCCAGGAGATCCAAAAACAGGCAAAGGTGGTATTTATAATTTTGTAACCAAGCGTGGGTCTTGTTTGGAAGAAAATTCTAAAATTTCCTGGACGCAAGTTGAAACGGGATCAGCGTTAACCTGGAAATATCCCAGTTGTATATTAAAAGGAGATAATTCTGTGGGGGAATTTTATTCCGTCGCCTTATCCAATAATTTTCAACAGGCGGATACGGGTACTAAAATGATCCATATTGGCAAAAATACCCGGAGCACTATTATTTCAAAAGGCATATCAGCAGGCAAAGGTCAAAACACCTATCGCGGCGGTGTCAAAATCATGAAAGATGCTACCAACGCCCGTAACTATTCCCAATGTGATTCCATATTAATTGGAGATGAATGCGGTGCCCATACATTCCCATATATAGATGTCCGTAATCCTACCGCACAAATGGAGCATGAAGCATCCACATCCCGGATTGGAGAAGATCAACTTTTCTATTGTAATCAGCGGGGTATTTCTACTGAAGATGCCGTGTCCATGATCGTTAATGGCTTCTGTAAAACAGTCTTTAACGAACTACCAATGGAGTTTGCCGTAGAAGCGCAAAAACTCATGGAAGTAAGTTTGGAAGGTGCAGTTGGTTGATTCTCATTCACATAAATAATAAATAAAATATATAAATGTTAAACATACAAAATTTGCACGCTGGCATTAACGGCAAAAAAATCTTAAAGGGCATAAACCTGTCGGTAAACCCTGGTGAACTCCATGCTATTATGGGACGAAATGGGTCCGGGAAAAGTACATTGGCCAATATAATAACCGGCCGGGATTCTTATGAAGTCATGGAAGGATCGGTGTCGTTTAATGGTATAAACCTTCTGGATATGTCACCTGAAGAACGTGCCTTATCAGGCATCTTTATGTCCTTTCAATACCCTGTGGTCATTCCGGGTGTAAATAATACTTATTTTTTGCGCGCAGCTTTAAATGCCAAACTAAAACACAACAATTTAAATGAATTGAATGCGGTGGATTTTATGCGCCTTATTCGAGAAAAATTAAAATTGGTGAAAATGGATGAAAAATATTTATCTCGTGCAGTAAACGATGGTTTTTCAGGCGGTGAAAAAAAACGAAATGAGATCCTACAAATGCTCACGCTCGAGCCCACATTCTCAATTCTAGATGAAACAGATTCAGGGTTGGATATTGATGCGTTAAAAATTGTGGCTGACGGTGTAAATAATTTTCGGACCAATAAACGATCATTCTTAGCCATCACCCATTACCAAAGACTTCTAGAATACATGAAACCAGATTTTATTCATGTACTAATTGATGGCCAAATCGTCAAATCTGGCGATAAATCCTTAGCCCTTGAATTAGAAGAAAAAGGTTATTCCTGGTTGGAAAAATGAATTATTTAAACCAACAGTTCAATTCCCTCCTAAACTATTGGCCGGATGAAGATAAAAATATTCGGTCACTCAGATCGAATGCGTTCAATCAATTTAATGAATCGGGATTCCCAACTAAAAAATGGGAAGAATGGCAGTTTACTAATTTTTCCAAATTTAAAAATAATCAATTTAGACTTTCATCGGCTGATGACCTTCCTTCTATTCCAAAATCAATTCCGGGGTTAATTCCAAACTTGGATTTTATCTTTATAATTAATGGACATTACCAATCACAATTATCATCATCACCCTCCGGCGTAAGGGTCTCTACCCACCTAGAAGATTATAATACTGATCAAAATATTTACACTTTGGAATCAAAACAAAATCCATTTCAGTCGCTCAATGTTGCCATGATGAATTCAGGCGTGTCCATTCATATTGATCCGAATCAAATTATTGAAAAGCCAATACAAGTTATTTATTTAATGACTGAATTATCTGAGCCATTAATGAATCATCCCCGATTCCACTATCATTTAGGAGAAAATTCTCAAGCGACAATTATAGAACATTATATCGGAATATCTGATCAGCCTTATTTTGTGAATTCTGTAAGCCATGCCACCATAGGTGTCAACGCTTCGTTCAATCATATTCGCATTCAGGAAGAAACAAAATCTGCCAATCATATTGCATCGACCCACTATCAATTGGACACCGATGCCCGATTGAAATCAACCCATTTTTCTATGGGCGCTGAACTATTTCGCCATGATATTAAACTATCGTTTAATGGGAATGGTGGCGAAGCCATGCTTAATGGTTTATGTTTGACAGAAAACCAACAACATCATGACCAAAATGTAACAGTGGATCATCAAAACGATTCTTGTCATAGTCACCAACTTTTTAAATATATTTTAGGTGATAAATCTTCCGGTGTATTTAATGGAAAAGTGATTGTTCGGGGAAAAACGAAACTAACCGATGCTGATCAATCCAACAAAAATTTATTATTAAGCCCTGCCGCGCTCATGAATGCCAACCCACAGCTGGAAATATATTCAGAAGATGTGAAATGTTCTCATGGTTCCACCACTGGCCAAATTGACCCGGAGGCACTTTTTTATATGCGCTCCCGAGGACTAAGTCAACAAAAAGCCACTGAATTAATTATTGGTGGTTTTGCAAAAGAAATTCTTGAACCGATACTGGATGAAAATATATCCAAAACCATGAATCAAAAAATTCATCAATGGTTAATGGGGGTACAAAAAGATGGGTGAAATAATGGATAAGCTCCATGCGATTGGAGAAGATTTTTCGTTATTTAACGATCCACGGGATAAATATGTTTATTTGGTCGATTTGGCCAAAGAATCTACAGGCTTAAAACCGGAAGAACGTATCGATCGCAATAAAATCAGTGGGTGCACATCACAAGCCTGGGTTGTTAAAGAAAAATTGGGTGACCAATATTCATTTCGTACTGATTCTGATGCCATGATTGTAAAAGGATTATTGTTTCTCATTGAAACTGTATTTAACGGCCATTCTAAAGAGGAAATTTTAACGATTAATGGCAATCAATTTTTAACATCAGTTGGGTTGGATACAGCCATTAGCAGTCAACGGACCAATGGATTTGCCAGTGCTATTCAAAAAATTCAAGCAGAACTAATAGATTAATTATGTACAAAGATATTGACGAAAAAGTAATTATCGATAGGGATTGTGAAGCAACATTAATTCCTTTTGGAAATAAGATCACGCTTAAAAAAGGTGAAGAAGGTCATATCACCCAAGCGTTGGGTGGAAGTTATACTGTTATGATTCGGGGAAACCTCGTTCGAATTGAAGGTAAAGATGCGGATGTTATTGGGAAAACGCCAGAAGTCGAACCTTGGATGAAAGAGATAAAACCAGATGGACGCGTCAATGAACAATCCGTTTGGGACGCGATGAAAACCTGTTATGATCCAGAAATCCCAGTTAATGTGGTTGATCTTGGTCTTATTTATTCTTGTGATATTTCTGACGAAGAAAGTGGTGGCTCCTTTGTAGATATAAAAATGACTTTGACAGCACCAGGATGTGGCATGGGTGATATGATTGCCTCTGAAGTCAAACAAAAGGTTGCTGGTGTTCCTGGGACTTCGGATGTCCGAGTAGAGTTGGTCTGGGATCCGCCATGGGATCGAGATATGATTACTGAATCAGCCAGACTGCAATTGGGTATGCTTTAATGCTGGATGTTCAATCCATCCGTAAGAATTTTCCGATTTTTAACCGAGGTAAAAACCCATTTGTCTATCTGGACTCGGCCTCTACCTCTCAAAAGCCTCAATCAGTAATTGATGCGGTTTCTACATATTATAATTCCTATGCAGCCAATATTCATCGTGCCTTGTATACCATTGGCGAAAAAGCCACAGATAAATATGAAGGTGTACGAAAAAAAGTGAAAATTTTTCTAAATGTTCCAGATACCCACACAGTCATTTTTACCGGAAGCACAACGGAGTCCTTAAACCTAATTGCTTATGCATGGGGACAAAAAAATCTAACCGCTGACAGTGAAATTTTACTCTCAGAAATGGAACACCACAGTAACATAGTTCCATGGCAATTGGTCGCTGAAAAAACACAATCCTCATTACAATTTATCCCCCTTACAGATGATGGTACCCTTGATCTTGAACCAAACGATTCCCTCTATTCTAAACGGACAAAACTGATATCGGTGTGCCACCAGTCCAACGTTTTCGGTACCGTGAATCCCATAGATTCAGTCATCGCCACAGCCAAAGAATGGGGCGCAATTTCGGTGATTGATGGCGCCCAAGCCGTACCCCATATGAAAGTTGATATTGCCAAACTGGACTGCGATTTTTATGCTTTTTCAGGCCATAAAATGCTTGGGCCCACGGGTGTGGGTGTTTTAATTGGTCGAACAGATCTATTAGAAGAAATGGATCCTTTTATGGGTGGTGGAGAAATGATCGACAAGGTGACTTTAGAAAAATCCACATGGAATAAAGTCCCATGGAAATTTGAAGCGGGAACGCCTAATATTGCCCAGGTAATAGGCCTCGGTGCCGCCTTAGATTATATACAGTCAGTAGGGATAGATAAGATACATAACCATGATGTAGATTTGTTGAATTATGGATTGGATATTTTATCTCAAAATAAAGACATTACTCTTTTTGGAAATACCCAAAATAGAGGCGCTGTTATTCCCTTTAACGTAAAGAATATTCACCCCCACGATTTAGCAAAATTTTTGGATACAGACGGCATTTGTATTCGGGCAGGCCACCATTGCGCCCAACCCATAATGAATCACCTAGGTGTAACGGCAACAGCGCGTGTCAGTTTTTATCTATATAATACAAAAAGTGATATTGATGTGTTGGCCGAAAGTATTGAAAAAACCGCCCGCATTTTCGCCTGATTTTTGCTTACTTTTCACCCGACGACAGAAAGTTTATAAAGGAGTTTGACCATGAGTGAAAATGGAAATGAATCAAAAAAGTACAAATATCTCGTCACCATGCGTTGGTATGTGGAGACTGATGAAGCCCTGGTGGCCGGTGCAGCGGAAACAGACGAAAAACTATTAGATCTGGTTCGCCATCGGAAAGATGGCGCCAAAAGCTGCAGTACCTGCCCAACGAGAAACCATGAAGGCTATGGCATTCTGGACTACCATCATTTTATGGGTGATAAAAAACCGGTATATATGTCAACAGAGCAAATCAAAGATTAAATGGAAACCATTTTTCTAAATGATTTTTTGGATGGCGGCATTTTGAAGGAAAAAGTATTTCGGGAAAAAGTAGCTACCATAGATTGGTCCCAATATGCCGATAAGCGGGTGCTTATTAAAGGATGTTCAGAAGTGCCCATCCCTACCTGGGCTTTTTTAATTTTGACAGCACAATTGGCGCAATACGTTGAACGGATTTATTTCGGGGAACTCCGTTCTGCGGTTAAAATATTTACACGAAGTAAATGACATATGCATAAAATTATGGAGAATATATAAAATATGAGCGAACGGGTTAGTTGGGAAGAATATTTTATGAACATTGCCCGTGAGGTGGCCACCCGATCGACCTGCGATCGAAAACATGTGGGTGCCGTTATCGTTCGGGGAAAAACAATTTTAGCTACAGGTTATAATGGTTCTATCCGTGGATTGGCCCATTGTGATGAAGCGGGACATGAAATGGAAAATACCCATTGCATTCGCACCATCCATGCAGAAGCCAATGCCATTGTTCAATCGGCCCGCCATGGTGTTCGTTTGGAAGATAGCGAAATTTTCATCACTGCTTCCCCCTGCTATGACTGCTTTAAACTGATTGCTAACGCCGGCATCAATAAAATATATTTTGGTGAATTCTATCGGGAGCAAAGAATATTAGACCATGCTAAGGAATTAAATATTCAACTAATTGATCTTTCTATCTAGCGATAGCCAAGCGATTTGTTTGTTTCCTCTAATAAAATACCACCAAATAAAAAATCCTATAATAATCAATCGTAAAATTTGAACTTCCATTGAATATGGATAAATAGCTTCAACTACCTGTGGAAGCCTATACCAATAATAAAGTGAAATTGCAGAAAAACTAAAAAATGGTTTTAAATAAAAGCTGGTTTTATTATTCAATATAATACGGAATAATTCAAACAATACGAAAGTGACGAACATACTAGTCAAAGGGACTTGATATGATTGAAGGATTGATTTATAATTAATCAATCCTGAATGATCCTCAACTTGAAACCACCCCCAAATCAATCCTGGGAAACCCCCAAATAAGACACGATCAAGCATGGATTTCTCCTTCAGATTTGATAATGAATCATTTTTTGTTAAATCGAGGCAAGGTGAAACACATTGCTTGCATGGTTTACAGTAAATGCTATCAAAAGATTTGAGTGGTTTTATTCCATATAATTTTTCTACATGAATTAATGGGCATAACCCGTTACACCACCCTGATTTTTTATTATAGATAAAACCACTTGATATAGCTATTAATCCAGTAATCAGTAATACAGAAACTTCAATTACACTCGTATTATAAATATGCCTTAATGGAATTAATATTACCAATATAATAAAACCCCAGTATAATAATTTTGCCGATTGATTATATGGGTTATGATCTAAATTGACTTTAAGATTGGTTGGGAGCAACGATAAAAATCCCACTGGACAAATATTTCGCCATATTCCCGGAATAATTAAAAATATCATTGGTGCAGAAAAAATAATGATATCCCAAAAAATCTTTTGACCGATACCTACAGGCAAAGTTGAAATAAATTGAAATGAATCGTTCAACATCAAAATAACGACTAGCAAACAAGCTATTAAAGTCAACAACTGAGCCCTTTGCCAATAATTATTTTTTATGATCATTGTATAAAATTATTTTTCGTTGAACCAAAATCTATTAATCCATTATATAGATGTCGATACATTAAGATATTATGATGCTTAAATCTTTATATAATTTTCATTTATTTTTTGGGAAAATTTGGAGTTCTCTCAATAAGCTATATCTGGAAAAAATAATCCAATTTTAAAAATAGGGAATTTGATTTAGAGTTACTCCATTCTGAGACCTCAGCAGAGTAATAATTATTATCATTTAAGTTATAAACTGCATAAATAAGACTTCCAGGTAAGTATTCCCATCTGAATACAAATGTGCCTACTTTATTATGGATTTCAAAATCTTTATTCTCACTGTATGCATAAGGTGAAAGATTCGATGATTTTTCCTCTACCAATCGGTTATAGTCAACATAATCCATATCAACCTCAAACGGCTGGTAGTAAGCCTCAAAAGTCATTCTAGAAGAAAATGCTACATTAAGGCGTATCTCGGTTTCTGTTTGTTTTCTTTTGGTATTGGAATAGATAATATTTGTACCATTTTCATCTTCCACTATTCCAACCCACTGCATTGAGCCAGGTTTAATTTCTTTAGAAGTATTGATCGACAGATTTATAAAATCTGTGGGTTTTAGTGTGATTTTGCTCCCATACTTTCTACCAATCCCTCTTATTTCTCCTTGGTTAATTTTGTACCAAGGTCTCACGATTACTTTTTTTCGCTTATCAGTAGTAAAATATATGTTAAACGATTTCCAGGCTTCGTCTTTTATAATCACTGCGCGACTATCTCGATAAGTATCATCATCTTCATAAACCTCGGGATTGTATTCTACTTCCAAGCCTATATTCCAATAATTTTTAAAATTATTACGTTGTTTAATTTCAAGGTTATTACGTGTAATTAATCCAGTACCTGATAAACCCATTACCCATAATCTAGCTTCCAAGTTTTGTGATAAGAAAATACCTTTAGGTTCATCTCTACGAATAGAGATACGTGTAAATGAATACCAATTATTATTTTTCTCCTGGAATCCCATATCACTAACATCCCAATTCTTATCTCTGAATCCAGCGGCAGCCGTCACGTCCCACCAGACTGGGTCACGATAGCTAACTCGGAATCGTCCCGCATACCCATTTTTATCGTTCATCGTACTGGCAACTTGTCCTTGAAACTCAAATTTGTTGTCCATTAAGTTGACTAGCCAATCAAGACTATAACTGCTGGCCAAATTTGAAACTTTTTGACGTCTTAAATCTGTTGCCATAAATCCAACTGTTGAGAGGTCATTTATTATTGGTTTTTCAAACCTACCAACGAAATAATTAGAGTATGGTTCTACTAAGAACTTTTCTTTTTTTAAGGTTCCATTTTCATCGTACTCACGTGTTCCATATTCTTCATTTGTTACTGCGTTAATCACTCCATAGCGAAGACCGGAAGAAGTTTCTCCTAAAATTTTAGCTGCACCAAGGATAGTTGTCTCATTTGGTCGATCTATAATTGTGCCTGATTCTGGGGAAAAAAATCCAGGTGTTTTTCCTATTCTTCTAGAATTAAAAAGGTTTAAATGGCTTTTAAAAAAACTTGAGCCCTGAACAAAAAACGGCCTTCGCTCTTGGAGACGTGTCTCAAATGCCGATAGATTAAGAACGGAAGGGTCAGCTTGCACTTGGCCAAAATCAGGATTGAAAGTCATATTAATAGTCGTATTGGAACTAAGACTATATCGAGTATCTAAGCCAATATTTTGCGTGTTATCAATCTTGTCTTGATCTACTTGGCCTGCCAAGAGATAAGGCATCAGTTCAAAATTGCGAGGCTGGGGAATATCTTTAATGCCTTTGAGAATACCATAGTGGGGTACCATTCCTCTTACACCTTTTGCACGGCCTGGCCATTGCATTTCTTCCTGTTGACCATAATAGTGCCGTTGAAAAGAAGCGCCCCATTCCTGAATATCATCTTTACTATATTGAAATACATTAAATGGTATTCGAATTTCAGCAGACCACCCCTTATCATTATGGGAAACCTTACTTTCCCACACCACGTTCCATGTGTTGTCAAAAGCGTCACGACCTTCGCCGGCAATCACTACATCCACCTGAACTTCGGCCGCATTCACTGCAAACCAGTATCCTGTTTTATCATCATTCCTTGAATCGATACCAAGCCCTACCCAATCAGAGTTGGAATCAAAGCCAGACTCCCAATCATCTCTCCGTGCTAATCGCTCCATAATACTTTCTGGATTCGGATCAAAATTATTGAAAGCAATATAAAGGTATTTATCATCATACAGTACCCGTGTTTCAGTACGAACAGTTGGTACTTCTAAATTGAATGGTTCAAATTGAAGAAATTCATCAATTATAAACGCATCATCCCATGATAAGTCATCAATAATTCCATCAATCACTGGTGGTACAGAGGTTCTGGTTACCATGGCCACCTTATATTTTAACTGGGTATAATCATCCACTGAACCACGTGTATTAGGGTTATCATTGCTGATTAACCAGGCAGTAGATAGAAAAAAGAAAGTGAATATTTTTTTCATTAAAACGTTTAATTATGGCAGGAAAAGAGTTCGCAAACTTATAGCCAATATCTTTAGCCAACTTATGTTTATTCTGAAAAAATTCAGCTAATAATATTTTTTATTGAATGTTTCAATTCGCCCAATGGCACCCCACGGTCTGCATGACCATTTTTTGTCAGCCAGGAGGTGGTTTGAAAATCCTTTGATATAGAATGTCCCGTATATTGTTCAATCACCCGTTTACCGGAAAATCCGATATTTCCCGCACCGGATTCAAACAGTCTAATTCCCCGGGAACCATATCCAATGGCCACTCCGCCAAGAGTTGGATCGGTAATAATCGTAACAACTTTTAATCCGGCTCGTTCCACCCGTGTTATGGCCAATTGGGCCTTTGGGATACTTACCATGGATGAACACCCCGCATGCATGCGAGCACCACCACCGGCAGCTTGCAGGATCATTGGCACTTTTTTTTCAATAGCAATTTCAGCCACACGCCAGATCTTTTCGCCCGTACTCATGCAAAATGAACCGCCAAGAAATCCAAAATCATTTGCGCAAAATACCACATTGTTTCCATCAATCTTGCCATCTCCTGTAATCATTGCAGCGGGCAACCCTGTTTTTGCCCGCTCCGAAACCAATTTTTCTCTATAACCGGGAAAATTCAATATATCTTTATCTAAAACTGATGCAGTTTCTGGATGTTCGGTAAATGATCCCTTATCTAGGATGAGGTCAATATAATCCCAGGCGGAGAGGCGGATATAGCGGTGATTGCAAATATTGCAAACAAAATCATCATCGGATAATTGGTTAAAAGAGACTGGGTCAAAAACGCGGTTGCCATGTTGATCTTGGCATCCTTTATGGCGTTTTATATACCCGTTTGAATTTGGTATAGGTAAACGGGATTTATGGTTTCTTTCCTTATGTTCAACTTCTTCCCATTGTCCCATTTTAGCCCAGCGATTTACTCGATTTTCATACACCTCTGGTGGAGTTAATGTATTTAATTCTTGTATATTTTTCACCAATGCTTTTTCCAAAGACATGATGGACTCCTGTGGATAACGGTGGGCCGGGCCACTGGGTTCATCAATCAATTCATCAACAATCCCATGGGTAAGCCCTTCTTTAGAAGTGATCTGACTAATCTCTGCGGCCTCATTCGCATGGTGTCTATCATGAAATAAAATGGAAGAGCATGCTTCCGGCGAAATCACCAGGTATGTTGAATTTTCCATAGCTAATGTAATGTCTGTTCCGGTCAGTGCAATCGCGCCCCCACTGCATCCTCTATTAATAATGACAGAAATCGTAGGCATTTGGGAATTCACCAAAGCTTTGATCGTTCCGCCAATTTTCCAAGCTATTCCACCTGCTTCTGATTCTTCTGTGGGGTCGGCACCAGGTGTATCAACAAAAATTATTATTATCCGATTCTCTGTATTGGCAATATCTACAGCTTCGACAGCTTTTTCGTAACTGGCGGGGGTGGGCATGCCGTGGTTCCAACTTTTAATTAAAGCCGGATCAGTCGCCAATTGTTGAAACAATTTATAATCCGAAGTGGGACCACTTTGCTGGCCAATTAACATCACAGGCGTTTCTTTGTCTTTTATTTGGATAGATGCACGGTGCGTTTGAATTAGATTTGCACCGAATTCCTCACGTTGAAGGCATTCACCTACTTCAGAAAAAATGGATAGATAGTCTAAATATTTGGGTCGTTCCGGATGAAATGAAAGTTGGTATTTCTCATATTCCGATAAGTGTTGAATCGTATCCGCATCATACTGATCAATGAGTTTTTCAAAAGGAAAATAGAAATGTTTTGAATGAGAGATGGTTATTTAAACTGACGGAATCTTAACCAGATTTTCAGCAACAATATCAGCCACATCTTTGACTTGAATTTCGGTTTGCCCTTCTGGCGTGAGAGGCTTCAGACCTTGATTCATCATGCCAAAGCAAAAATTGCAACCGGTAACAACCGTATCCGCTCCGGACGCAACCACCTGTTCTGCCCGAACCAAATGCGTGCGCCCCTTGGTTTCCTTTTTCCACCAAAGTCCACCGCCCGCGCCACAGCATAATGTATTTCGACCTGACTCTTCTAATTCAAAGAAGTCATCAACTGAAGCTTGGATGGCTGTTCTCGGTGCATCTACCTCATCGAGCATTCTGGATAAGTTGCAGGGATCGTGGTAAGTCACTTTTCCTTCCGATCCTTTTTTCACTTTTATGCGGCCCTCTGTTATTAACTGTTCAATCACTTGCGTATGATGGAATACACGATAGGTTACCTCTGCGTATTTCCCATATTCCTTTTCCAGATTCAAGGCACAATGGGGGCAGAGTGTTACGACCTTTTTGGCATGTGCCAATTGTTCCATATTATGTTCCCGCAGCATGGTGTAGGTGAGTTTATCACCCAATCGGTTGGCCGGATCGCCAGAGCAGTGTTCATTTTCCAAAACACCATAAGACACACCGGCGACCTCTAAAATTTTTGTAAAGTTTTCAACTGATTTTGTGAAATTTGGATCAAGCCCATAACGGGCAAAACAGCCCAGCCAAAGTACATATTCCATATCCGGTGTATAAGAAGGCAACCGATCTGCCAAAGGGCTACTGGCGTGTCCTTCCGTATTGCCGGATTCCTGCAAATTCATGAATAACTTTTGGTATTCCTGGGGCACTTTCCCTTCGACTAGAACCTCTAAACGGCGTATTTCATCGGATTTTTCTACATAGTTTCCAACGGGACATACTTCTGTACATGCCTGGCAGGTGGTACACTCCCAGCCCGCTTCCACATTAATAGTCCCCAGTACATCCACATTTCCCTGATCTAAAAGCGGTTGCCGTAAATCCAGAATAAAATGGTTTTTAGGATCCAAAATACCCCCCCCGCGGTTCGCCGGACAAACATCAATGCACCGACCACACTCTACGCAGGAAAATACATCCAAGACTTGATTCTTTGTCATACGGGTAAGATCTACTAACGTGGAATCCAACTCGTCTTCTGATCCTTCTAAATCGATGTTAACTGCCGTATGGTACGGTTGTTCAAATGGTCTAAAGAAAATATTCACAGGTGCTAATACAAGATGAAGATGCTTCGATCGGGGTACCAACCAGAGAAAAGCCAGGATAACACTGGTATGCAGCCACCAATTTATTTTCCACACCATAGGGGATAAATCAAATTCACCATATATATAGGTCAACATCAGTACGGCAATGAACAATGCAACAAATCCAGAGGTAGGTGATGTTTTTCCCAAAGGAGCTGGTCTAATCATAAATCGGCGGTAAGCCAATGCAATAATCCCTATCAACACCAGAATGGCAAAGGGAATACCGAAATATGAATATGCGTGATGCAAGGATTCACTTAATAAAGGAACGCCAAATCCAGTTGCAAAATGGTCAATGGTAATCAAGCCAAATACAAGAAACCCCCAAAATACCAGCCCATGCATGAGTCCAGGCCAAAACCGACCGCCCATCACTTTCTCATGAAATAATACTTCTCTAATGACGCGCCAACATCGTACTCCTAAGCGGTCAAATGGCAAAGATTCACGTCCTTTTAAAACGATCTTAAATCGTCGCCAAACTTCATAACCAAATGACCCCAAGCACCCAATTGTACCCAGCGTTAAGATTATTTTTTCAATATTTGAAAATTGAAAATCGGGCATAGATTATTGAATTCCTTCGGTTAGTTTTGGAATAATTTCTAACACATCTCCCACCACACCATAATCCGCAATTTCAAATATGGGTGCTTCTGGATCTTTATTAATTGCTACAATATTTTTGGATCCCTTCATTCCAACCACATGCTGAATCGCACCGGAAATTCCCAAAGCCAGATACATTTTGGGTGATACGGATTGGCCAGAACTTCCAATTTGGTGAGCCGCAGGCAGCCAACCTGCATCCACGACAGGTCGGGAAGAAGCCAGTTCTCCCCCGAGGGCCTGCGCTAATTCTTTTGCCAAGGGAATGTTCCCTTCCTTCCCGATTCCTCTCCCTACAGAAACAATAATATCCGCCGAAGTTAAATCAATACCGCCTGCTTCTTCCTGGAATGGTTCTTCAGATTCTGTTCGTATCATTGATACATCCAGATTTACGGTACAATCCCTAACAGGCGCAGATCCTACGTCAGCCTTTTCTGAAGAAAAAGCAGCCGATTGAAAACTGATTAAATAGGGACCGTCGCCAGTGGGGGTTACATCAGAAAACAACTTCCCGTTAAACATCAGTTTTGTAAACACAGAATTGCCCCCGTTCGTAGTGACACTCACATTATCTACTATAAATGGTTTCATGAGCTTGGCACTGACTTTGGGTGCGTAATCCCGAACTTGATATGTATGACCAAAAATGACATAGGTTGGATTTTCCTGTTCAATCACTTGCTTTACAGTTTCAGCATATCCATCTGCAGAATATGTGGATAGCAGTTCATTCTCAACTTTTAGTACTTCACCAACATTTAATCCAGATGCTTCTTCAGCCAATAAGTCCACATTGGCACCCATAACAAGTGCGCCTATAGATAGACCCAATTCTTCCGCCATCTTTTGTGCCCCAACAATGGATTCCAGTCCCATACGGTGTATTTTTCCATTACTATCTTCAAGTACAATTAAAATATCCATAATTCCCCCTTATAAAACCTTAATTTCATTGCGAAATGTTTCGACTAATTTCCCGACTATCTGCTCCACAGATCCTTCAATCATGACCGTTTGTTTGTCGCTTTGAGGTACATATACCTTTTCTACTGATTGGCTTTGGTTTGCCACACTTGGTGTAACGACTTTTATTTCCTTTTTCTTAGCGCCCATGATTCCTTTCAATGAAGGGTATCTTGGTACATTTAATCCCGATTGAATACTTACACTGGCTGGGAGTGATAAAGACACCCATTGAAACCATCCTGCCTCGAGCTCTCTTTTTACTTTTATTTTTCCACCGCCCACTTCGGTAGCCATGGCCATAGATGCAGTGGACATACCCAACAATTCACCTAGGATAATCCCTGTCTGTCCCATCCCCAAGTCATCGGATTGCAAACCTGTAAAGATTAAATCAAAATTTTCATCTTTAAAAGTATCCGCAAAATAAGAGGCCGTTACCAAAGGATCGATCATGCCTGCCGTATCCAATTGAATATGAATCCCCCGATCAGCACCTTTCGCCAATGCTTCTCGAATTACTTTTTGGCTTCGATCCGGCCCAAGGCTCACTGCTACCACCTCACCTTCGTCATTGGCTTCTCGAATTTGTAGCGCTTCTTCTAACGCATAATTATCACTTTCATTCATCACATATGCAACGGCGCCTTCATCAACCCAATTTTGATTTGATTGAATTGGAAGCGGAGATTCGGTGCCGGGCACTTGTTTAACTAAAACGGCAATCTTCATAGTATAAAACCCCATTTGTTAGATAATACTGTTAAATCCATACTTTATTTTAATTAAAATTTAGGGTGATAGACGAGGTAAAATCAATAGATAAACCGACTGGTCGGTCTATAAAACTTTTATATACAATTTTTAACAGTTATATTTAAATTGAAATATGGAAAATATTACCAGATTTATTCTTGGCAATGGTCTTTTTATTATTGGAACATTTTTACTTTTTTGGGCCGTTAAGCGAATCATAGAACGACGAAATTATTGATTTAATACACCCGAAAAAAAGATTTGACCCCCAATACAGAGTTGGTGTAGCTTTGGAGCAGATAATTCAGTTCCTCTTGCGAGAGATTAACTGGGGCTGAGTATATATTAAATATGAACGAAACACAAAAAGGAGAGATTATGAACTCAAAACTCTTTAAAACATTTTCAATTTTACTTGCGGGCGTTATTGTTTTTTCCGCTTGTGAAAAAGATGATCCTGTTATCTACGGAGATGTAGTTGGCACATGGAACTTGTCAGCACTTACAGGAACCTATGACCGTAAGGTAGTCACAAAAGAAGGTGCAGAATATTCTGCTGACTCGTATGATTTGGTTGCTTCCTGGGATGATGCAGCAGGTTTTGCCGCAGCTGCCGGCGTAGATGCCGCATTGGTTAAATCAATCACAGATTTCGAATTGGCCTCATGGGAAGCCGGGGACAACGCACCTGGTTTTCCAACGACTAATGTTTTTGATGCCGCAGCGCTGGCTGCGTTAGGTATTGTAATGCAAGGTGTATTTGATGATGCCCCGAGCAAAGATAAGCCTGGAACGTATAAAATCACTGGTACATACCCATCCGTTCGCCTCAATACAGAAACATGCACGCCTTATTTAACGGTTCCCCAAATAAACGACCAGGGTAACTATACACTAACTTTTGATGCAACAGATGCAGCAGGTACAATCGCTCTTTCTCCTGCAACAGATCTGGAACAGGTACTTCCTCCATTCCCCGATGGTAAATTTGCCGTGAATGGTGATGCAGGGACACTGAACATTGATTTCTTAGATCGGGATTCACATGGTTCTCGTTATAGCGAAGTTATGGCTGGCTGGAGTGAAGCGGATGACCGTGTTATTTCAGGCCTTTCTCAATTGCCTGTAAATACATTGGGTGGGTTTTTCACAACACCTGATGATCCAAATGCGAGTGAAGAAACCTCTGCTTCAGGATATGTCGCTGACGCAGCCTTGGCCCCTTGGGGACCCGAAGGCGCAGGCTTTGGATATTTAACCTGGTATGCATTTAACATTATTTTAGAAATAGAAGTAAAAGCAGCTGATGTTAAAAGCCCTTTGACCGATTTAGATGGCGATGGCGAACTCACACCTACGGATATGATTATCTATATGCATGCTGATAACTTGGCTGGCGGTGGTGGCACATCTTATGTGGGCATTCCTTACGCTCTCTTAGTTGATAGTTCAAATCCAGCAGCACCTGCTCCGGTGAATGATAGTGCAACTGACTTCGCACTAAGTGGGTTAGCAACAGGCGCAGGTGGTAAAATGAAATTCACCATCTTAAGTGGCCTTTGTATGCCCGTTGATGAAACGATTGATTTCAAATCTGGTTGGACATCTGCCGAATAAAAACCGAACTTTCTGATACCTCGCAAGTGTATCGTTCATACAGGTGGGGGTGGTTTTCGGACTGCCCCCATTTTTTATAGGAGAAGAAATATCCAAAAATGAATAAATTATTTCCCCTTCTTTTTTTCATCTTTACATTTGCATTTTCCCAACAAACCACCTTAACGGGTATAATCACGGATAAATCCTCTGGGGACCCCCTCATTGGTGCAAATGTGGTCATTTCTGGTTCAGGATTAAATACAGGGGCTGCAACGGACTTTGATGGGAATTATAAGGTTCAAAATATCCCTGAAGGATCTTATAACATAAAAGTAACATATATTGGGTACAGTGATTTTACAGGAAAGATTCAAATCACAGGAGATGAATCCACCCAATCATTTGATGTGCAACTTTCTATCTCAGCGATCCAGCTGCAAGAATATGTGGTCACAGCCAGTCGTGGGAAGCGGGAAAAGATTACAGACGCGCCAGCGGCAATTTCCATTATATCAGAGTTAAAAATTCGTAATGCCAGTAATCCTAACCTTGGGGATTATTTCAAAAACATTAAGGGTGTGGACTTTACGGCATCTGGGTTAGACAGTTATAATCTCAGCGCCCGTGGATTCAATTCAAGTTTTAGCAGCCGTTTACTCACCTTAACCGATGGGCGAATGGCCAATGTACCTTCTCTGCGTCTTATCGCTTATAATGTTATTCCACTTACCTCAGATGATGTAAAACAAATTGAAGTCGTTTTAGGGCCATCTTCTGCCCTTTACGGACCTAACGCACATGCAGGTGTCGTCAATATTATTTCAAAACGACCTAAAGAATCACTGGGCACGGTTATTGGCCTTACAGGTGGATCAAGAAATTTTACTAAAGCGCAAGTCCGCCATGCGGGACAAACTGGGAATTTTGGGTATAAATTATCATTGGTTAATTTTTCTGCACATGACTGGGAATACATTGAACATGATGAAAAAACGGCCCACTATTATCAATGGCAAAATGATGATTTTGGGCACGGAGAAGACTTAGATGACTACTTTAATGATGGAAGAGCATGGTGGAACGGATGGGATATTGAGGTAGACCGTGATGGGGATGGGACGGTTGATACAACTTATCTAGGGGCGGATAATATAATTCGCGATCGTAACGAGGATGACATTGATGATATGCCAAACTTTGATATTAAAAATACACGTTTTGATATTCGCACCGATTACGATTTTTCTCCAGAGCATTTTATCAGTTTAAATTATGGTTTTGCCCAAGCGTCCAATATTAATATTACTGGTATTGGCAGATATTTAGCAGATGATTGGGTATATCAGTTTTTTCAGGCGCGTTGGGTATATAAAAATTGGTTTGCCCAAGCCTACCTTAATACAAGTCAATCGGGATCTACCCGAAATATGAGAACCGGCGGTATTGTAAAAGACCATTCCAAATTTTTACACCTCCAGTTTCAACATAACTTGGATTTTAGTTTTCTGGATACAAAATTAATCTGGGGTGGGGACTATCAACGCACCATGCCCAAAACATTTGGAACCATTCTACCTGATGGGTCTGGAGGAAATAACCCAATTAGTTTTGATGAAGATGGAAAAGACAACGACGGCGATGGTGAAATCGATGAATGGGATGAACTCATTATCACCAATGAATATGGCCTTTATGGTCAATCTCAATCTAAACTATCAGATCATTTTGAACTGATCCTTTCCGGTCGCTTAGACCTCCATAGTGGACAATTAGATGAAAACGGTATTGGATTTATATTGGATCCTCTTTCAGGTGAAACAGCCAATTTCTCTCCCCAGTTTTCCCCTAAAGTAGGGCTATTATGGAAACCAAAAGATAATCAAACATTTCGACTAACTGCTGCACGAGCATTTAATACACCATCTTCCCAAGGATTGTATTTGGATATTCTGGCGGCCCAATACTCGATCTTTCCCGTAAAAGCACGGGGAAACTTGGATGGATATTCTTATACCCGCAATGCCAATGGGGATCTCATGATGTATGATGTCCGGGATGGGTCGCGGTCTGAATTTCGTTGGGTAGACATGCCCGAAGGATCTGTATTGTATATCCCTGCTGTTCTGGGTAGACCGGAACAATGGGTCAACTCTGAAGACTATACAAAATTAGAACCCGTTCAGTCTGAAGAAGTGTGGACATATGAGTTTGGTTATGCTGGTTTTATAGGTAAAAAAACACGCGGCACTTTTGATCTTTATTATAGTACATATAGTGATTTTGTGAGTGATTTAACTTGGATCACTCCGGTGGTATTGGATACCTCAAGGGGATACTATTCAGTTAAAACACCTGATGTTGATATTCTTGGCTTTATTCCCACGACCCAACATAGTGGCATTAAAGACGGTGGTGATGGAATACCGGGCGCTTACTATATAGAATATGGATCTGCAAATTGGGGACTTATCCCAACGGGATGGTGGTCAAAACCACGAGAAGCACGACCAGGGACTGAACTCATCATTTCCGATGGCGATACCTTGGGTGCATGGTGGTCTGATGATAGTGTGGATTTTGACAATCCGGTTAATTTGATGTTATCAAATATCAATTATGGTGCTGTCAGTTTATGGGGACTCGATGCGAGCCTCTATACATTTATTACGCCACAAATTACCGCAGATATCAATTTTTCGTTTTTAGGCAAAACCAGATTTTGGAATTTTCTCACTCGCGATTACGATCCGATTAACGCACCGAAATTTAAAGTAAATGCAAAAGTTGCCTATAATGCGGATCATGGTTTCCATGGAAATATTGGCTTTCGATATATTCCTGAATTTGACTGGGCAGCTGGAGTGCATTATGGTACAATAGACAAATATCTTGTGTTAGATACAATGATTGGATACCGCTTTGGCGAAAGATATAACCTCTTATTAAATATTAATAATTTGAATGGCGATGTTCATCGAGAAATCATTGGTGGACCTAAATTGGGTCGACATATCACCCTGAAACTCAACGCCCGCTTTTAGCTCCAAAACTACTCTAATATTTAAAAAGCCCCCGCATGCCTTGCAGGGGCTTTTTTTATTCCCTAAAACAAAAGCAGGACCGCAGGAATCCTGGGAGCGGGGGAACAACCAGTCTTCTTATATAACGGCCCTGCCTAAAAGTACGCAAAAAGTTATCCCTGCATTTCCCTTTGATCAAGTATTTTTTTAAATAAATGTAAACTATATTTTGGGTATGATAGAATCCCTAATAACTATGGATAAAGCCATTTTTCGGTTTTTTAATACAACCATTGCCAACCCCCTCTTTGACTGGGTGATGCCCATTATAACAAACCAAACTATTTGGGCCGGCCCTATTGTATTGGTGATTTTATTCCTTTTAATAAAAGGAGGACGCCGCGGCCAAATTGCAATAGTTATTATTATTATTAGCGTCGCCTTAGCTGATTTAGCCTCTGCCCGGATTTTAAAGCCATTTTTTGCGCGACTTAGACCCAGTCATGAATTAACTGAAGGAATTCGAATCCTAATGGGAAAAGGAGGGCTATATGGATTTGTTTCTTCCCACTCGGCCAATGTATTTGCTGCCGCAGTCGTGTTCAGATATTTTTATCCCCAACATAAATCAAAATATTTTATTGCAGCATCTTTGGTCGCATTCAGCCGTGTTTATGTTGGTGTTCATTATCCTGCTGATATCATCTTTGGAGGATTATTGGGATATGGTTTAGCTTGGGCTGTACTTAGCCTCTGGGTAATAATTAAAATGAGAGAATTAAAACGGGGTGCCCAATGGGTCGTTTATTAATTTGGCAGTGATCCTTCTGGCGGTGCAGCCGGATAGTCGCCAAACCCATCTTGAGCTGGCGCCGTTATTTCACCATGTTTTTGCTCATATTTCTGAATATTATCTCCCAATGCGGCTAAAAAAGCCTTCGCATGCTGAGGTGCCATTATTACTCTAGAGTGAACTCGGGCTTTTGTTACGCCGGGTAATATCTTTGTGAAATCCATTACAAATTCTGCTGGTGAATGGGTGACCACGACAAAATTCGCGTATTCACCTTCACTCACTTCCTGTGTGAGTTCAATATTTATTTGCTGTACGTTTTTGTTTTTTTTCATGATTAGGAATTTTGGTTTGTTTTTTTGAAATCTCTTTGATTAAAGTCTTCCCACTCTTCTTCAATACCTTCAAAATCTTCATATCCCTTGATTTCTTCCGCTTCCGCTTTTTGCTTATACATTTCCATTTCTCCCTCATATAAACTAAAGATATCTTTTTTCTTTTCAAACTCTGCGGGATCGATATCTTCCTCATCGTCCGGCTCTAATCGTTCTACATCTTCACTATAAACCTTTTCATCAAAGAAATCTAGATCTTCTACCATACCATTGGCCATTAGGAATTCCAGAAAATCTAGGAATCTTCTATCCTTAAGATCCGTTTTACAGCTTCTGCATGTAAGCGACTCTTTTATATCCACTTCATCTAAAGTGGCTTCGCATACTGGACAAATAATACCTTCTAACATGAATATTTTCCTCTAAAATAGGACACGAATATAGCAGAAGCCCTTTCACTCAACAACATTTTTTCATCGACTATTTCGAATATTTTTTAACAGTGATATTTCAATTTTGGTCAAGTTTTGCCCCCGTCTTTCTTTTACATGTTGTGTTGTTTCAAGAAATTTATCAAATAATACTATTCGGTGCTTTCCATTTACATACCAAGTAAAAGGCCGAATTGTCTTGGGTGGGAAACCATCAGTCACAATCATAGCCGCAGGCCCAATGACTGTCCCTGTATTGATGGTTGTTCCAATAGCTGTTTTAACATAATCACCCAAAAAGCATCCGATATGTAAACTTTTCGTATTTACGTTTTTTCCATTAATTTGAACGGTCACTTGTGTATAATTATTTTTCAAATTACTATTGATTGTTCCTGCCCCAAGATTGATCCATTCTCCCAAAAAAGCGTTCCCTAAATACCCATCATGTACTTTATTCGTAAACCCTTGTATAATGACTGTATTCACTTCTCCGCCAATCTTACACTTGGGTCCAATAACAGAATGTTTTATGTGTGAATGGGATTTAATAACAGATTTTGTGCCAATATAAAGCGGGCCTTCTAAATAAGATTGTCCCTGGATTAAAACACCATCTTCAATGATCACGGGCCCGTTTTCTGCATTAATTAAGGTTGTGGGTTGTATGGTTGATTCGCCAATAAATACATTATCTGAATTCATAAAAAATACTTCTGGATAATTATTTGGATCTATAGGGTTTGCCCGTTGATTAAATTCAGTCAAAATGGATTGGGGCAACTGATCCAAGATATTCCATAGATATTGACAGGAAATTGAATTCACATCTACTCTTTTTTGCGTTGGCGGATCACATTGTAATGGGCCACCATTTTTCATCCAGTTTTCTCCCATTAATTTGGATAAATGCACACCCACAAGATTCCCTCCAGAATAGAATGTACTTTCTTGATTCACAAATAGGGTTAAGTCATCTATATCCCAAATCACATTCCCCAATAACCACAACCCTTCTTTAATTGTTTTAGGATTGACTTCTTTGTTTCGGTGTTTTTCTTTGGTGATCTCTTCCAGATCTGGGCGAACAATGAGCGATATATTTGAATTGGGAAAAATGGATTGAACGCGCTCTATAAATGTTTCCGATCCAAAACGAATATCAAATGCTGCCCTTGTTTTAGCAATGGGATCAAAATTCACAGCCTGGTGGTTTTCATATAGATAAATATTCATCTTATTCCCAATATTTGAAATATTTCCTTAAACCCACTTTCCTTCAATTCCGACCCGTGGCGGCGAATCATGACATTAAAATAACGCTCTCCTTCTTTACTAAAGAACCCAACCTTTAATGGTGCAGCTATCCGAGAGCAAATCATGGCCGAAACGGGTGCAAAATCTTGGTTTAAATCTAATACTGCATCAACTTTAATTCGTTGACAGGCCCAATTCAATTCTTTTCCTGGTAGACCCCAACGATTTAAATCTGTCTCTGTATATAATATAAAATCATGGAATCCTTCCATGTTAATTAAGTTACCTACGTTTGCTGGACCTAGAATTCTAATTTGATTTCCACCCATGGGGCCCAAGGCATTCCGCATGGCAAATACAAATCGTTTCGCCAATTCTGACTCTGTCGTATGTTCTGGCAGAATAATTAAAAACCGTAGCGGACTTCTCCCATTGCTGGATAGAGACATGGCCTCTGTTTTAAATCTGTTTTTTGCGCGGATGTTTTCCCACCACATCGCTACTTTTGTTTTCTTTGAAACTTCCAAACTTTGCTTATGTCGATTTCTTCCCCGTTATAATGGATGGGAAAATAGTATTAACTTTGCCAACTCTTAAAAGGATAAAATGACGTGAGTGTCGGAAAAAAAATGTTATGGGGAGGCCTTGGCTGGGCCTTGGCAGGCCCCATTGGAGCCATCATTGGTTATTCACTGGCAGGGATGTCAGGTCAAGCGAGTGGCACATACGGGGGTGCATATCAATCCGGGCGTTACCCCCAAACACAGCCTGGAGACTTTATTGTTTCTCTATTAGTGTTGTTCAGTGCCGTCATGAAAGCGGACAACCAAATGCTGAAATCAGAGCTGGATTATGTGAAGCAATTCCTCTCTAAGCAATTCAACCAAAAACAAGTCCGGGATTTCATGACCTTATTCAAAGATATTGTGAAACAGGATTATCCTTTGCGGGATGTTTGTCGACAGATTGTCCGATCCATGGACCATCCCAGTCGTTTAGAACTGATCCATGTTTTATTTGGATTATCAAAAGCGGATGGACATGTTCACCCTGATGAAGTAAAAGTAATTCATACCATTGCCCGTTATTTGAATATTAATCCAAACGATTTTGATTCTATCCGAGCTATGTTTTTCCGGAACACCCTTTCAGATTATACAATACTTGAAGTCGATCCATCTGCGTCAGATATTGAAATAAAAAAAGCATACCGTAAAATGGCAAATAAATATCATCCGGATAAAGTAGCCCATTTGGGAAAAGACCTTATCAGTTTAGCAGAAGAAAAATTCAAAGCGGTAAGTGATGCCTATCAAAACATTAAAAAAGAAAGAGGTACCTAAAGTAATCATGGCTGAGAAAGCAGGTCAATTTCCTTTCACCCGAGGGATTTACTCAACGATGTATAAGGATAAATCTTGGACCATGCGCCAATATGCCGGATTTACTTCTGCAGAAGAATCCAACAAGCGATATCGTTATTTATTAGATCAGGGTGGTTCTGGATTATCGGTTGCGTTTGACCTTCCAACTCAAATTGGTTATGATTCTGATGACTCTATGGCCGATGGTGAAGTTGGAAAAGTGGGTGTACCAATTTCATCCATTAGAGATATGGATCGATTGTTCAATGGAATACCCTTAGATCAGGTATCCACATCTATGACCATTAATGCCACTGCCGCTACCATGTTAGCATTATATATAGTCACTGCAGAAAAAATGGATATTTCTGCTCATCATTTAAAAGGCACAATTCAGAATGACATTTTAAAAGAATACATTGCTCGGGGCACATATATTTATCCACCAGAACCATCTATGCGGTTGGTCACAGATGTAATCGCCTTTTGTGAGAATCATGTTCCTCAGTGGAATACCATTTCAATTTCTGGATATCATATTCGTGAGGCCGGCTCTACTGCGGCGCAAGAACTTGCATTCACTTTTGCGAATGGTATTTCATATGTCCAAGCTGCTATCGACACCGGGTTGAAAGTGGATGAGTTTGGAAAACGGCTTTCCTTCTTTTTTAATGCACATAATGATTTTTTAAAGGAGATAGCAAAATTTCGAGCTGCGCGACGAATATGGGCAATAATAATGAAGGAACGATTTGGTGCGACAAATGAAAAAGCGATGCGTTGTCGGTTTCACGTCCAGACTGGTGGTTCAACTCTCACGGCACAACAAGTGGATAACAACATTGTACGAACGACCATTCAAGCCTTATCTGCTGTGTTGGGTGGCACACAATCCCTTCATACCAATGCCTTTGATGAAGCATTGGCACTCCCAACGGACCAATCCGTAAAATTGGCGCTTCGTACGCAACAAATCATTGCCCATGAATCAGGTGTCACTAAATATGTTGATCCTTTCGGAGGTAGCAAAGTGATCGAAACAATGACAGATGAACTTGAGGAAGAAGTTATGGCAATACTCGAAGAGATTGATCATATGGGAGGATCTATTAAAGCCATTGAAAATGAATGGATTCAAAATGAAATTGCCAAAAGCGCCTATGAACATCAACAATCCGTGGATAATAAAACACAAAAAATTATTGGCGTAAATACCCAAATTGACCATGATGATTCGGAACCGAATTTGCAAGCTATTGATAAAATGGCAATCCAACGTCAAGTTAAAAGTGTAAAAACGTTGAAAACTGAACGTGATAATGAAAAGGTAAAAATAAAGTTGGATATACTCAATAAAACTGCGAAATCCACCGATAATTTGATGCCGTCCATCATTGATTGTGTTCGAGCTGAAAGTACATTGGGAGAGGTGGCAAACACTTTGCGTACCGTATTTGGTGAATTTTAATTTTTCAATTAATAAAATTGGAACATGATTTTGATTCATTTGTATAGTAATTTAACTCTTCACATTGTTTTTTGATTTTTGATTTAAAGGAACTTGGTATGAAAAAATTAATCCTGCTTACGTTATCATTATTCATAATATCTTGCGGAAAACAGACGGCGCCACCGTTGGAACTTCAAGATAAAGATAAGGTCCAAGCCTCCAATGAGGTCAGTCGGGCCAACCTTCCAAAACCGCAAGAAGCCACCTTTGGTTCTTCAGAACCGGAAACGCTCTCTGTCACAGCGGAGGATACGAAAGAAAATAGTATCGCCGATCAACCAGAACATGGCCCAGCACCTGATTTAGAAGCCGATAAAAAAATTGTGGCAGAAATACCAAAAAGTAAATTTAAAGTTGAACCTGAAATTCTATTTTCTGATTTCGCCTGGGAAAAGTATATGGTAGAACCAGGTGATTATTTAATAAAAATTGCTAAAAAAGAATATGGTGATTTTCGTTTGTGGCGACAAATTTATGCTTGGAATAGAGATGAAATTGGCGAGAACCCAAACATCATTTATCCATATCATTTTCTAAATATTCAAAAAGAACGACTTTCTGCAAAAACCGATGAACCCACTTATACAGAGTACACCGTTCAGGCTGGTGACAATCTTTGGAATATCGCCGGAAACAAATATGGTGATGCCAAATCATGGATCATCCTTCTTTGGGATAATGAAGATATAATCAAAGCAAATGCCGGTATTCTTAATCCTGGTATGGTTTTGAAACTGCGGGAGAAGTTGGACCCCAACGCTTAAAACGCAATGCTGTTTACCAATCTGGTCCAGGCCAACCTGAAAACCAGAGTTCTTGGTCAACGAATAGAATATTACACACGGCTGGAGTCCACCAATAAGGAAGCCTGGAAGATTATAAAGGATGGCGCTAAATCGGGCACAGTCGTTATTACAGATAATCAAGTTAGTGGCAAAGGCCGGGGGAATCGTCAATGGATAGCCTCTCCGGATAAAAGCCTAACCTTTTCTCTCCTTCTTTTTTCAGATTTAGATGCAAGTCTAACCGGTTGGCTTCCCATTCTATCTGGGGTAGCTGTCAAAATGGCATTGATGAAATTTAATATGCCCATTCAACTTAAATGGCCAAACGACCTTATTTTTAATAGGAAAAAGGTGGGTGGCATTCTCTGTGAGTCCAAAGTAAAAGGAAATGAATTAAAGCAAATTGTTATTGGTATTGGACTCAATGTTAATGAAACTATGGACGATTTTGATGACTCAATTCAATCCACAGCAACCTCACTCCATATCGCAATGAATAAATTTTATCAGCGGGAAAGGATACTTGCAGAAATATTGAATGCGTTAGAATCCCTTATTAAAGGAATGCCAAATAATTGTGATTTGATTCGATCTGAATGGGAATCTGCTTGTGGCCATATGAATGAACCAGTAGAATTCCATCATGGTGCCGGATTAGTAAATGGCGTATTTAAATCATTGGGGAATGCAGGGTCAGCCATTATAAATCACAATGGGAAAGAGTCTGAATATTATTCAGGGGAAATTTTCGAATCAATACCGATATAAGGGTGATACGTTTGTTTTGATTTCATAGCCAGGATATTTTTGTGCTAAATCTTCTTCTAAAGATTTGCAGCATTCCACAATTTTATCTTGACCCAACCCAATAATCATATTTATTCCAAATAAGATTACATGATGATTCTCAGTCTTAACAACACGAATATCATGAAAATCAATGATACGGTCATTATTGCGCCACTTGTCATTTAAATAATTTTTTATCTCATTCACCACAGGATCGTTGGGATGAACCGGATCCATATGAACTGTTGGCTCTACACCCAATGCTTGTTCCAAACAATTTTCCACTTTTTCAGAAATATCATGTGCTATTTCAGTGGTTTCATCTGCATCAATTTCCACATGAATACTCACAAACTTATCATGGCCATAGCTGTGAACTGTAATATCGTGGGCGCCTAAAACACCATCTATGCTCATCACAATCTGCCGAATAGTTTCCACTTCTTCTGATGTGGGCGGCTTTCCGATAAGGTCATCTACGGCATCTCGAGCAATTTCAAATCCTGTGTAGATCAAAAATAATGCTACCCCCAACCCGGCCCAGCCATCAATAGTTGGATATCCAAATCTCCCTGCAATAAGTGCCGCAACGACCAATAGACTCGAAATCGCATCGGTTCTATGATGCCAAGCATCCGCATGAAGCGTGCCGGAAGCAATTCTGGCAGAAAGAAACTCTGCATATCGTGCTGTCATTTCTTTCAATAATATTGTAACGGATAATAAGATAATCATCCACCAACTTGCTTCAACCAGTTCAGGATGTTGAATTCGGTTTATAGCCACTTGAATGAATTCAATGCCAGCTACAACTAATAAAATGGCAATAATTAACGTGGCAATATATTCTGCACGGCCATGTCCATAGGGGTGTTCAACATCTGCGGGCTTTTCTGCTTGCTTGAATCCCCAGATCACAACCATGGACGAAACTACATCAGACAAGGTATGGACAGCATCCGCGATGACACTTACCGCTCCTACCATAATACCAATCGTTAATTTCAAAACAAAAAGAATCCCATTAACAAGTACAGAAACCCAGCCCTGAAATACGCCGATTTTGGATCTGTAAACATGAGCTGACTCTTTTGTGTTCGGAACGTAATAGTTTGTTATTTTTTCAAACATTTAAGTTATCCAGTGGACTTTTAATTCTATCAAAAGTAATTTTTGAAATATGAGTGTATATCTATAGTTTTCTTTTTCTCTATTACATTAATAGATAATAAAACTAGCTACAACAATGTATAAAAGTAATAGCGGTTTGGGTTTTACTCAAGCCGTTTTTGCGCTTAATTAAGTATATTGCTTCCCGAAGATTAGTAGCATTTTATCCGTTACTACTCTTATACTAGACCGTTATAGCACATATAAAATGAAGTGTAAATTTAATATCACAAAACGATGCGTAAAACAATAACAATATTCACAAAACACCATATACTTTTGATGTTCGTATTATTATTCTTGGTTAATGAAAGTTTTTCTCAGAATTATGAGATTAAAAACTCTTTAGATAAAATTTCTAATGAATATACAAACAGGAAAAAACCACCTGGTTTAGCAATCACAGTAATAAAAGACAACAAAGTATTTTGGTCTTACAAATATGGTTATTCAGACATTGAAAAAAAGACTGCAATGAATTCTGATCTTATAATGAATATAGCCTCAGTTTCTAAAACTATAACTACAACTGCTATTTTGCAATTATGGGAAAGAGGTGCAGTAAATTTAGATGATGATATAAATAAGTATCTGAATTTTAAAGTTGCTAATCCAAATCATCCCAAAAAAATAATAACTATAAAACAACTCTTAACACATAGCTCTTCTATAACAGAAAGTGTTGAATACGGAAACAGTTATTTATGCGGAGACCCTGTAATGCCACTTTCTGATTGGCTTAAAAATTACTTCGATATTAATGGGAAATTTTATAATGAAAAAAACAATTTTCATCCTTGGAAGCCGGGTGAGAACTATAAGTACTCTAATATTGCATTTGGCCTACTTGGTCTAATTGTTGAAGAAGTGAGCAAACAGCCTTTTAATGAGTATTGCAAAAAAAATATTATGCTTCCATTAAAAATGGATAATTCTTCTTGGTTTATAAATGATCTAGATACATCCGAATTAGTAAAACAGTATGCAAAAGCCTCTGAAGATAATCGAAATAGTGAATGGGTATCTAAGTTGATTAAAAGTCAAATAGAAGATTATTTTGAATTATGTAATTACAGTTTTTACAATTATCCTGATGGCCTTTTTAAGACCACTATTACAGAATTGTCTCACTTCATGATTGCAATGATGAATGAAGGAAAATATAATAATCATCAAATACTAAAACCTTCCACTGTATCTGAGATGCTTACTCTGCAAGTGAAAGATTACGATATCCAAGGATTAGGGTGGAAAAAAATTAATTATGGAACTTTTTCTTTCTGGGGGCATAGTGGACGTGACCCTGGAGTAAGGACGCATATGTATTTTAATCCTGATACAAAAATAGGAATCATTCTCTTTCAGAATAATGGAGAAGGGTCTACCATTAAATTAGTTGAAAATATATATTCCTTGATGATTGAATAAAAATTAATGAAAGAAGTTAAGAGAACACTCGAAGAACAAAGAATTGAGTTTGCTAATGGGAAATTTCTTGCAACACCATTAGCAGGATTAATTGTTTGGACTATAATTGGGTTTGTCGGAATTTTTTTCTCTGATTTTATAGCTGTTTGGTCCATTTTTATTGGAACAGGTAGTATTGTGTACCTAGGTCTCTTCCTCTCAAAATTCACAGGTGAAAATTTCCTTGATAAAAGTAAACCGAAAAATGAATTTGATACTCTTTTCCTTTTTACTGTAGGACAAGCCATTCTTGTTTATTCAATAGCAATACCTTTTTTCCTCGTTAACTATTCTTCACTTCCACTGACCGTTGGAATTCTGACTGGATCAATGTGGTTGCCATTCTCTTGGATTGTAAAACATTGGATTGGAATTTTTCACGCACTGGCAAGGACAATTTTGGTTTTGACTCTTTGGTATCTTTTGCCTGAATATAGATTCATAGCAATTCCATTTGGAATCGTTTTGATTTACGTAATCACACTAATAATCTTAAAAAACAGAAAGAAAACTGAATGAAAAACGCACAACAACAATGCATATAAACCCATAACTGACGGTTATACGAGACCATAGCACTTATTGAAAATAAATGGAGAGAATAAGGAATATTATTGATAAGAATTTGATTGGCAAAAAGGTGCTATTACTTTTTGTCCTGACAAATCTTGTTTATGCGATTATGTTGATAGTAACAATTCCAAAAACAATGACATTTTCAAATGGGATGAAATTACTGGATATGATGCCAATGGGATACAATTCAGAATATATTAACTCTCTTTTCGAGGCTTTAGGAAAAAATGGACGACAAGTTTATTTGTATAACCAACTTCCTATTGATATGATTTATCCATTTCTCTTTGGAATCAGTTATTGCTTATTAATTGGTTACTTTTTGAAAAAACTAAACAAATCAAGATCCGTATTTTTCTACCTATGCTTTCTACCATTGATTGCCGGTTTAGCCGATTATTTGGAGAATTTTGGAATTATCATAATGTTGAACAGTTATCCAAACTTGTCGCAAACTTCAATGGTTGCAACAAATATGTTTTCAGTAGTAAAAAGCATGACAACAACAGTCTTTTTTGTCGCGTTGATTATTGCCCTGCTAATGCTTGGAATTAAGACAATGAAAGAAAAAAAACAAGTGCTAACACCATGTAAAAATGCATTAAAACGCAGTTTAGCTAAAACGTTGTATGTCAGCAGACACCAAAGGAGAAAAGAAAAGAGAGATGGTTTATTACAATTGCTATTTATAGATAATAATTAAAATACTTTTATGAGTTGGTACGATACATTTTCTAGTTTTTACGATTTAACTGTAGAACCTCATTATAAAAAAGCAAGAAAAATAGGCGTAGCTGCATTGAATTTGAAAGAAGGAGATGTTGTTTTGGATTTAGCTTGTGGCACGGGATCAAATTTCAAGTATCTAAGTCCTTTGGTTGGGAAAACTGGCTTAGTAATTGGTTTAGATTATTCCAAAGGAATGATAAGCAAGGCGAAAAAAAAAGTAACCAAAAATAATTGGGGAAATATTATACTAATCCAAGTAGATGCAAAACAAATTAGCAAGGAACAATTAAATAAAATTTGTGGGCGTGAAATCCAATTTGACAATGTCATTTGTGTTTTGGGATTATCCGTTATCCCTAAACATGAAGAGGTTTTTGAAAAAACCTACGCCTTATTGAAACCAGTTGGGAACTATGTAATCATAGATATCTATGCTGATAAATTTGTTCCTCAATCCTGGTGGACAGAGCTTGTAGCAAGAGCAGATTTAAAACGCAAATCGTGGGAATTATTAGAAAAGAATACCACTAGTTTTTCGCTTAATAATATATCAAAGAAACGACATTTACACGGAGGACTTTTATATATTGCTTCTGGCAAGAAAAAAAGTTCGTGAAGGTAAAAAAGAGCCGAACACACAACAATGTATATGAAATCATAGCGGCCTATCGGCAGGCTACGCTTCAAATACTAAACTTTGGGGCATATTAAAACACAATGGCTAATATTTTGGTTACAGGCGGAACTGGACTCATTGGAAGGCACCTTTGCAAAAGGTTAAAAGAAAAAGGGTATTCAGTCTCTATATTAAGTAGAACACAAAATGATGATTCTGGGTTTCCAATTCACCAATGGAACATAGAGCAAGGTCTAATCGATCAAGAGGCAATCACAACAGCTGATTATATTATTCATTTGGCAGGTGCTAACATTGCAGATAAGAGATGGACTAAAAACAGAAAAAAAACAATTCTTGACAGTCGACAAAAACCTGCTCATTTGATTTACTCAAAAATTAATGAATCAAACAAAAGCATAAAAGCATTTATATCCGCCTCTGCTATCGGGTACTATGGATCAGAATCCTCTGAAAAAATATTTAGCGAAGATGATTCTCCAACAAAAGACTTTTTAGGATCTACATGTGAGAAATGGGAAAACTCTACTAAACTTTTTAAGGAAAAAGAAATTAGAACCGTCTTAATTAGAACAGGTGTTGTGCTAACAAGTAATGGAGGTGCCTTGGCAAAAATCAAAACACCAGTTGACTTGGGAATAGCTTCTGCCCTTGGAGATGGCAAACAATTTCTTCCATGGATACACATTGACGACCTATGTAACATCTACATTAAGGCAATTGAAGATATTAAAATGACAGGCCCATATAACGCAGTTGCCCCGGACCACAAAACAAATAAAGAATTCACTCATGTTTTGGCTAGAGTTCTTAAGAAACCTTTCTGGTTTCCTAATGTACCTGCCTTCACTATGAAATTGATCTTTGGTGAATTATCCAAAATACTATTAGAAGGAAGTCGAGTGTCTTCTAATAAAATCAGAACAGCTGGCTACAAATTCTTATTCCCAAAACTAGAGGATGCTCTTAATGATTTATTAATAAAATAAACATACTCCAACATTTGCTAAAGTACATAGCTACATTATTACTAAATTCAACAAAACGTTTACACAGTATCTCTCAGATCAGTCCGTTTGACATGACCGCCACGATACTTTAGCATGGCGTTCGAATGCTTAATATATTACAATTAAGCCTCCTCTCTTTTTTGTTTCAATCACTAAATTTTAACTTTTAAATTCATTTGTGCACTTAGGCACAATGTAGGCACAATGCATTTAGTAGGCACAATGCATTTGTACAACTCACCCAATTGGGTAAAATCGGAGGATTACAATGGAGAACATTAACCATATAAAAGTAGGAATAGATCCAAATGGAGCTAACCTCCCGTCAATAAAAGAACTCTTAGGAAAAACTGATTCTATCCAAACAGCAGAAAGAAATGCTGCTTCTGAAGGTAATTTTTATGAACCTTTAGGAGATAAAATAGGGCCAGGAATGAACTCTAGAGTTCAACGATTAAGAAAATTAAGTTTTGAAGCTGAGCCAAGCATTTCAATAGAAAGAGCATTACATCAAACTGCTTTTTATAAAGAGCATTATGGGAAACACTCCATACCTGTTCTTAGGGCTTTAACATTTTTAGATCATTGTGAAAAGAAAACTTTGTATTTCGGAGAAGATGAACTAATTGTTGGAGAAAGAGGTCCTGTTCCAAAAGCAGTTCCTACATTTCCTGAATTAACTTGTCATAGTGTTGAAGATTTTCATGTATTAAATTCAAGAGATCAACAACGTTATACAACTAGTCAAGAAGACATCAACACGTATGCAAAAGAAGTAATCCCTTACTGGGAAGGCAGAACTCAACGTGAAAGAATTTTCAACCACGTTCCAGATACTTGGAAAAGAGCTTATGAAGCTGGTTTGTTTACCGAGTTTATGGAACAACGTGCTCCTGGTCATACAGTATTAGACGGAAAAATCTATAAGAAAGGAATGTTGGATTTCAAGAAAGAAATCCAAGACCACATTGATTCTTTAGATTACATGATGGATGCTGAGGCAAACGACAAAGCAGAACAACTTAAAGCAATGGCGATTTCTTGCGATGCTTCAATTGTATTTGCAGAACGTCATGCTGATTTAGCAGAGGAAAGGGCTCAAACTGAAAGCGACCCAGCGAAAAAAGCGGAGTTGTTAAAAATTGCAGAAGTTTGTAGATGGGTGCCAGCAAATGCGCCAAGAACATTCCACGAAGCGGTTCAAATGTATTGGTTCGTTCATTTAGGAACCATTACAGAATTGAACGGTTGGGACGCAATGAACCCAGGCCATTTCGATCAACACTTAACTCCTTTCTATGAAAAAGAAATCGCAGAAGGAACCTTAACAAGAGAAGAAGCAAAAGAGATTATTTGCTGCATGTGGGTAAAGGTAAATAACCACACGGCTCCTCCTAAAGTTGGTATTACTGCTAAAGAAAGTGGAACTTACAACGATTTTACAAACATCAACATTGGTGGCTTAAAGTCTGACGGTTCAAATGGTGTTAGCGAAGTTTCATTCATCTTATTAGAAGCAGTTGAAGAACTTCACCTTTTACAACCAGGTTCATCGGTTCACATTAGCCCGAAAACACCAGACAAATTTTTAAAGGCAGCTTGTAAAGTTATTCGTCAAGGACACGGGTATCCATCAGTATTTAGCCCAGAAACATACATTACTGAAATGATTGCAATGGGTAAGTCTCTTACCGACGCTCGTGAAGGTGGCTGTAGTGGTTGCATTGAAGTAGGTGCTTTTGGTAAAGAAGCGTTTGTTTTAACTGGTTACTTAAATGTTCCTAAGATTGTTGAAATCACTTTAAACAATGGTGTTGACCCGGTTACAGGTATTTTTGTAGGTACTGAATCTGGTGATCCAAGAACGTTTAAAACGTATCAAGAACTGTACGATGCATTCCATAAACAAGTGAAATATATTGTTGATCTTAAAATTACTGTAAGTAACTACATAGACACAATGTTTGCAAAGTATGCTCCTGCCCCATTCCTTTCTGTTGTAATTGAGGATTGTATCTCTACCGGAAAAGATTATTACAATGGTGGACCAAGATACAACACTAACTACATTCAGTGTACTGGTTTAGGAACTGTTACAGATAGCTTATCTACTCTTAAGTATCACGTTTTTGAAGAAAAAACATTTGATATGGACAGAATTTTAACTGCTGTTGCAAACAACTTTAAAGACGATGAGATTTTACGTCAAACTATTGTTAACAGAACTCCGTTCTTCGGAAATGACGACGATTACGCTGACGATATCGCTTTACAAGTGTACGATGATTTAGTTAAAGCCATTGACGGGAAGCCAAACATTAAAGGCGGTGAATTCCACCTTAACATGCTTTCCACTACTTGCCATGTTTATTTTGGTAAAGTAATGGGTGCAACTCCAAACGGTAGATTAGCTGCGAAGTCGATTTCTGACGGAACGTCACCTTCACATGGTTGCGATACAAATGGTCCTTCTGCAGTAATTCGTTCTTTAACGAAATTAGATCACACTAGATCTGGTGGTACGTTATTGAATCAACGTTTTCTTCCTAGCTTGTTAAAAAGAGATGAAGACATTGCCAAGTTGGGTAAGTTGATTAGAAGTTACTTTACGTTAGGTGGTCATCATATTCAATTTAACATTGTTGATACTGCAACTCTAAAAGCTGCTCAAGAAAATCCGGAAGATTATAAAGACTTATTAGTTAGAATGGCTGGTTACAGCGATTACTTTAACGACATGAATCCTGATCTTCAACAGGAAGTAATTGACCGTACCGAGAACGATTCGTTCTAAGTACCTATCTTACATTTTATATTTATATTCTGATTCTACTCATAGTAATGGGTAGAATCAGAATTTACATTTACTTATATTTATAAGAATGGAACAGCCTACACTAATATTTGATGTTAAAAGATATGCAATCAATGATGGCCCAGGAATCCGTATAACAATATTTCTTAAAGGGTGCTCGCTAGATTGCAAGTGGTGTCACAACCCGGAAAGCATACCTAGGAAGCAGCAAAAAATGTACTCCAACGACAAGTGCATTAGCAGTGGAGAATGTGTAAAAAACTGCCCTAACGATGCATTAACCCTAACTCCTGACGGAATCGTGACTAACGCTGATTTGTGTGCTATGTGTGGTAAGTGCGCGGACGTATGCCCTACAAAGGCAATGGAAATGACGGGGCAATTAATGACCACAGATGAGGTAATGACTCAAATAAAAAAGGAAACTATTTTAATGGATACATCAGAAGGTGGTGTTACTTTCTCTGGCGGAGAACCTCTACTCCATCACAAATTTTTAATAGAAATGTTAGACGCATGCGGTAAGGAAGGTATACATCGCTGTATAGACACTACAGGGTTGGCGAATTCCAACATTCTAATGGAAGTTGCTGGTAAAGCTGAACATTTTTTATATGATTTAAAATTGATGGATTCGGCCAAGCACAAAGAGTGGACTGGTGTTCCTAACGAGAAGATCTTGGAAAATTTAAAACTTTTAGCGGCAAGTGGAATGAATATGAACATTCGCATTCCATTAATCAAAGGGGTTAATGACGACGATGAGAACATTTACGAATCAGCTAAATTTATTGCTACTTTAGAAGGCAAAAAGCCATTGGTTAACATTCTACCTTTCCACAATATTGCTGCAAAGAAATATGAGAAATTGGGCGTTCATTATGAAAAAGGAATTATGGACGAACCGAGCATCGAAAGACAAAAACGAGTTCTAGATATTTTTGAAGAGCATGGCGTAAATGCCATGATTGGAGGATAGATAACATACGGAAGAGTTATTGGCTATTACGGACTAAATTGGACTATTGATTGTCAATGTGAGTATAAAATATAATTGATAAATCACTTTTATCATATAATATGAGTAAATACTTAATAAATGTAACTAATAAAATGAAAGAGTACATTTTTGAAAATAATATTTTACTACAGGTTTTTAGTTTTAATTTTGGAAGCCTACAGAGAACAATGTGTATAGTGCATTGTTTCCTATTATCAGCAACGACACCTGGAATTGGGCGATGCAAATATTCATCCCGTTATGAGCCTGCAGGCTGCCCTGGATTCAATATCAAAAGGTGAATAATCAAAATAAGTAAAGGAGAATAAAATGCCAATTACTACTATTAAAATTGTCCGAGGCGTTTTTACCGAGGAGCAGAAATCTGCAATGATACAAGAGGTTACTGAAGCTATGGTCAAAGTAACCGGCGAAGAAAAACGTGACGGCAATTGGGTTCTTATCGAAGAAACAAATCCTGGAGAATGGGCAATTGGAGGAAAACCCGTTGGTCTCCCTTGATTTCATAATGGTTTTAGAACATTAATGATGTAGGGGATAGGTATGCCTATCCCCTACTAATATTTACGAATCGTAGGCAGCCATCCCTGTTTCTTGCTGGCCAATAATCAAAGTATGCATCTCGTGGGTGCCTTCGTAAGTATAGACCGATTCAATATTGGCCATGTGCCGCATAATAGGATAATCTTCTGTCACTCCGTTGGCCCCTAACATTCCACGAGAAATCTTGGCAATATCTCTAGCCAATTCACAATTATTCCGTTTCGCCATGGATACTTGCTGAAAGGTCATTTTGCCTTCATCTTTGAGCCGTCCTAAGCGATAGACCAAAAGTTGTGCTTCTGTGATGCGAGTAACCATATCCGCTAATTTTTTCTGTGTAAGTTGATATCCACCGATAGACTTGGAAAATTGCTTCCGCTCTTTAGAATATTCCAGAGCTGTATTGTAGCAATCCACCGCACAGCCAACCATTCCCCAAGAAATGCCATAACGCGCTTGAGTCAAACAACCTAATGGGCCTTTTAGTCCTTCAATATTAGGGAGTCGTGCTGAATCAGGCACTTTTACATTCACCATTGAAAGTTCAGATGTAACGGATGCTCTTAAACTTAATTTTCCATGGATATCGCTAGATGTAAATCCATCCATTCCTTTTTCTAATAAAAATCCACGAACGAGACCATCTTCATCTCTCGCCCAAACCACGGCTACATCAGCCAAAGATCCATTGGTGATCCACATTTTATTCCCATTGATAGTCCAGCCATCACCGTCCCGTTTACATCGAGTTGCCATACCGCCAGGATTTGAACCAAAATTTGGTTCGGTTAGTCCAAAACATCCAATTAGGGTTCCAGCGCCTAACCCTGGAAGCCACTTTTGCTTTTGTTCATCTGAACCATAAGCGTGAATCGGATACATAACCAAAGCCCCCTGCACACTGGCAAAAGATCGAAGGCCAGAATCGCCCCGTTCTAATTCATGAAGAATAAGCCCGTAGGCAACATTGCTTACACCGGCACCACCTGATTCTTCTGGCAATGCAGAGCCCATAAATCCTAATTCCCCTAATTTGGGAACGAGTTCCATGGGGAAGGTTGCCTTTTCATAATGCTCATTAATGAGTGGCATAAATTCTGATTGGACAAAATCGTATGCCGTTTGTTGTATAAGTAATTCTTCTTCTGATAACAGATCTGTAATATTATAAAAATCTGGTCCTAACTTTTTCATGATATTCCTGTATAGTTTGACATAAAAATTACACCTTTATTCCCATTGATTTAATAAGAGAAATAAGTTCTTTATCTTTCCAGTCCACTTTTTCCGGATGGGATTTTATTTCTTCCAAAATAATATTTATTTCCTCTGGATGTACATTTAGCTCTAAATCCTCAAATTTGTTAATAAGAGCTACTTTCCCCGTATATTTATCTATAATGAAATGTCGCTTTCTCTTAACAGATACAGGTGAAATAGCTTCGTAGGATTTTGGTTCCTTAACCACAGCTTTTACATGAAGCCCTGCTTTATGGGTAAATGCATTTTTTCCTACAATAGGTTGATTAGCATTTGAATCCAATTTCGAAAAGGATTGAACCATTTCAGTTAATTCTGGAATCATACTCAAATTCCAATTATTGTTTACATCATAAATATTAACCAGTGCAACAACCACTTCTGCTAAAGGAGGTAGCCCTACCCGTTCTCCCAATCCATTTACAGATACATCAACACATCGGGCACCGGCTTCCAATGCAGACAACGCATTTGCTGTGGCCATCCCAAAATCATTATGACAATGAATATTCACAGGGATATCCAATTCTGAAACCATTCGACTCACTATTACTTTTGTTTGCGTAGGTGTTAAACAACCTACCGTATCAGCAAGACTAAACCGGTTTGCGCCTGAATTTTGTGCCAATTGTCCCACTTGAATCAGGAAATCAATATCTGTTCGACTGGCATCTTCAGCTGTGAACCGAAGTTTAAGTCCATTATCTTTTCCATATTTCACTGCAGTTTCGATGCGATTTAATGCTTCAGTTTTTGTTACGTTAAATTTATGTTTCAAGCTTAAAGCAGATGTGCCAAAGAATATTCCCATCCATGGCACACCAATCGCAACAACATCATCTATATCGGAAATTGCTGCGCGCCCATGAGCTACTTTGAAGGCATTTAAACTTAGTGAATTCAAAGCCTCTACAGATTCGTACACATCAGGGGAAACTGCAGGATGACCCAACTCTATAAAATCAACTCCGAACGTATCCAATCGTTTAGCCAATGCAATCTTTTGATCCACCGAAAAAGAGACGCCCGGCGTTTGTTCGCCTTCACGCAATGTTGAGTCCAGAATTTCGATTTGTTTAGGAAAGATCATTTGGTGAACTTAAAAAATCTATTTTAACAGAACAAATTAGATTCATTAGATAATGATGATAACGTAATTTTAGTGCTTATTAAAATTGAGATAATTTTTTAATGAATAATCAACAAAGAGAAATGGTGGATGGCGCTGCGGCTATTGCGCGTGGCGCATTGAATGCGGGATGTAATTATTATGCTGGATATCCCATTACGCCCGCTTCAGGCATTTTATCCCATATGCTTCGTGAGCTTCCCAAAATAGGCGGTATTGGTTTTCAGGGTGAAGATGAAATTTCTTCTCTTGGACACTGTATTGGTGCTGCCATGGCTGGGGCAACTGTTTTTACGGCAACAAGTGGACCAGGCCTATCTCTGTATTCCGAAAACCTTGGTTTGGCAATCATGATGGAAGTACCCATTGTCATTGCCATTTCACAAAGATTAGGGCCATCAACGGGTGCAGCCACGGCCTCGGCACAAGGTGATATCCAATTTATGCGTTGGGGAACCACAGGTGGTTATCCCATGATTGTTCTATCTCCAACCAATATTTCTGAAAGCTACCATTTAACAAAGCGTGCTTTTAAATTGGCGGAACGGTTCCGAACGCCCGTATTTTTGGCGTCGGATAAAGATACGGTCATGACGACAGAATCCGTTTCGGTCCATGATATGGAGCATACACCGGATTGGCCAGAAATCCCAAATGGGGTCATAGGAAAAAAATTAGATCCATATCGTGTAGATGGCCCCATCCACCATTATACGGGGTCAAGCCATAATGATGAAGGACATATCACCAAAGATCCAGATATAATTGCGACACTTAATGAACGATTAAGAATGAAAATTGAATCAAATCTTGATGAACTTTCTTTGGTTAAATCAGATTTAGAGGCGGGTGCAGATACGCTCATGGTGAGCTATGGTGTTTCTGCCCGATCCATGGAAGCAGCGGTTAATGAAATTCGAAATGTCGGAAACAAAGTATCTTCAATGACAATCTATTCACTGTGGCCCATTCCTGAGAAAGCCATCAAAAATAATTTAAAAGGTATAAAACGAGTCATTGTACCTGAAATGAATCACGGCCAATATCTACGAGAAATCGAAAGATTAGTCGATCGAAACGTTGAACTGGTTGGTATTAATCGTGTGGATACTATATTAATTACGCCCGAAGAGATTACAGGTGCATATTATGGGCGATAAAAAATTAGATACCTATATTGCTGAGGGAAATTTGCCCTATGCGTTTTGCCCGGGGTGTAGCCATGGGAAAATTCTCGAAGCTTTAAGCAATAGTTTAAAACAACAAGGACTTGGTCCTTCTGAAGTTGTTATTGTTACTGATATTGGATGCGTTGGACTTTCAGATAAATATTTTGTTACGCACGCATTTCATGGATTACATGGTCGCGCCATAACGTATGCTTCAGGAATAAAAATGCAAAATCCTGATTTAAAGGTAGTTGTCTTGATTGGTGATGGCGGTTGTGGAATTGGTGGACACCATTTACTCAATGCCGCTCGATTAAATACAGATGTGAATGTTTTGGTGTTCAATAATTTTAATTTTGGTATGACGGGCGGACAACACTCTGTAACAACGCCCCTGGATAGTATAACCGCAACTACGGCTCTCGGTAGCACGGATGCGCCCATGGATATTGCTGGAACTGCTCAAGTAAATGGGGGTGGTTTTATTGCCAGGGCAACGGCTTTTGATAAAGACCTTCCTGATATCATTGAAAAAGCAATGAAACACGATGGGTTTTCACTCATTGATATTTGGGAATTATGTACAGCATATTTTGTCCCCAGAAATGATTTTGGGAAAAAAGAAATGATGAGCTATATGGATGGTATGCAAATGGCGTCGGGTATCCTTCAAGAAACAAATAGACCCAGTTTTCAAACCAGTTATAAAAATATTCAAAAACAAGCCAGTCAACAAAGTCCAATGAGTGGGCTTATTCTAGATACGAAATTTTCTTCTAATTTAGAGAAACCAATTCGAATCGTTTTGGCAGGGGCTGCAGGACAAAAAGTTGTTTCAGCGGGTAACTTACTTGCATCTGCTGCAACTCTTTCCGGATTATGGACAAGCCGTCGAGCTGATTTTCCAATTACAATTCAAACAGGATTTTCAGTGGCTGAAATTGTAATCAGTCCAGAACCCGTCGATTATTCTGGGATTGTAAAACCAGACATTGCGGCCATTATCGCCCCAGAGGGAAAAGCTAAAATATCAAGATTAACCCATGCCATGAAATCTACTGGAACAATATATTATTCTGACGGATTGGGTGAAATAGATTCTGAAGCGAATATTCTGCCATTGCTTTTTCCAGAAAGTGCAAAACGGGATTTGAGAAAAAATATTTCTGCTTTGACGGCAGCCTTTCTTGCAAAGGAATTAAATATGTTTCCTTTTGAAGCTTTAAAAGAAGCCGCGCGTCAAATTCAAAAACCCAAAATTGCAGAAATAAATTTGGGTGTGTTTGCCCACTTTGAATAATCCATTATTTTAATTTTTTTCAAATCAATCCATGATCTGCAAAAGAATACACATCATTGCCTGCTATTATTAAATGGTCATGTATATAGATATCAATGGTTCTTGCCGCTTCCTTTAATTTTTTAGTGATGGTTAAATCATCTTGGCTTGGACTTGGGTTTCCACTGGGATGATTATGAACAAGGACCAAGGCAGAGGCATCATTTTCCAAAGCTTTCTTCACTACCTCACGGGGGTACACTGCAGATGTATTCAATGTGCCTTCAAAAAGTGTTTCCATTTTTAGAATCTGATTGCGGCCATTAAGGTAAATCACCATAAATAATTCCTGACTTTTATCTCGAAGATTATGGCGCAAATAATCTAATACATCTTCAGATGATTGAATATAATCCATGTCAACAATGCGGTCAGCTAAGTAGCGCCGGGCCACATCTTGGGTCAACTTGAGGCCAAACACATTATGGTCGCCAATACCTTTTATTTTTTTCAGTTCTTTGGGGGGCGCTTCTAAAACAGCCTTTAAAGAACCCCATTTTTTGAGTGCATCTTTCGCCGGTTGTTTACAATCGGTACGGGGTGTACCTAACGTAAGTAATAATTCGATTATTTCGTAATCATGAAATCCGTCTAACCCGCTATTCAGAAATTTTTCCCGGAGACGCTGCCGATGGCCTTCATTTGATTTAGCCATTTAGATCACAGAGTTTATTTATTACATATTGGTTCATTTGCTCTGCAATTTTTGCTGCCTTGATTAGTTTTTTAAACTCTCCAATTTTTCTTTGAATTCACGAAGTTCCCTAATATTGCCTATTTTTACTTCACCTGAATCCCATTTAAGATTGAAATCCTCTTTTGAATCCGATCCACCCTGCTTTTGATATAATGGATAAAGATCCGCTTCTTCTCTTGGCTTACCCTTATGGAGCGTCGCGGTAAGCTGATAGGCTATATCCTCAACAATGTCATCAATTACTCTATCTGAAAGTTGTTTTTCCAGCAATCCTTTCTCAATTTTAGAAAATCGCATGCCATGTACCACATAATCTTGGTATGCTTCCCAAGCAAAGGGTGCTTTTTCTTTTACATAATGCGCCATGGCATCAGAGAAAACTCGAATTTCATACTGGGCGTGTCCATCAGAACGCAGGCCAATAAAATGAAGTAGATTATGTAAATCATTTTTCCAATACCATTCGGTATAAATATTTACAGGCAGTAATGATCGTGCCAATTCTCGTGCCACACCTGCTTCATTCAATTCTTGGTATAGGGCAAAACTTCTTTCTGAGTTCTCTTTAAAGTACTCCAATACTTTTTGCTTTAGCTCAGGAGGAACCTCACCCGATCGACCTTGCTTATTTAAAGCACTTTGGAATTGAATATTCTCTGGTTCTGGATAATAAAATTCATCTCGTGCTTCCGAATATCTTAATGAATATTCATTAATATTGGCTGTCCGATGACGTACCCATTGCCGGGCAACAAAGATTGGCATTTTACAATGGAATTTGAATTCTACCATTTCGAAAGGTGTCGTATGTCTATGGCGCATTAAGTACCGAATCAGCCCTCGATCTTGAGAAACCTTACTGGTTCCTTGTCCATAACTTACGCGAGCGGCTTGAACAATGGCATCATCTCCTCCCATGGAATCCACAAGCCGAACAAAGCCTTTATCTAAACATTTAATTGCATCTTCTGGTATTTTTGTCATTTCTAGTTATTTCCTGCTAAAACATTATAAGTCTTATCTACAGCGATTATTTCGCCGGCTACTAAACCGGGAGAAATTAAGGTATTTTTCTGATTATACAGTCGTTGATGACCATTTAAATCAATAAGTTTTCCGCCGGCCTCATTAATAATACAATTTCCTGCACAAATGTCCCATTCGTTTTTAGGACGAAGTGAAGCAAAAATGTCTGCTTTCCCTGCTGCCGTTAATCCCAATTTATATGCCACAGAACCGATAGCTTTCAGTTTCCCAAATATACCATCATAAGACTTCCAGAGTCCACGGCGCGTTTCTGAACGGCTGTTTAAAATTACCATTTCACTTACACTTTCCTTGGTGGAACACAAAATGGGGGCATCATTTAAAAATGCTCCCTTACTTTTTTCGGCTGTAAACATTTCTTTTGTCACTGGATTATAAAGAACACCCACAACCGGATATCCATTCTCCACGAGGGCCACACTCACTACAAAATTCGGAACGCCCTCAATAAATTCTTTCGTCCCATCCAATGGATCTACAACCCATACACGCTCTTTGGAAAGACGAGCAGGAGAATCTACCGTCTCTTCTGAAAGCCAGCCATAATCCGGCCGAGCAGCCATTAATGTCTTTTTTAATAAGGTATCTGCTGCATGGTCTGCAGTGGTTACAGGGTTATGATAACCTTTATCCTTGATTTCATAATCAGTATTATAATAACTCATTATAATACTGCCCGCTTCAAATGCGGCGTCTTTGGCGATATTTAATTCAGAAATCATAGGGCAAAAATTAGGATAAAGACATCAAGGTCACATCAAATTATTATGTATTAAATAAAAATTACCAAAATGGCGAGTTTATGATTAGAAATCTTTTAGCCGTAGTCGTTGGATGGATCTCATGGGGTCTATATTCATTAGCATATTTTCAAACCAATTTGAGAATATGATTCTTCAAACGACGGGAATGTTAATTTCGAATCTCTTTTTGACATTTATTCGTTCATTGTCTGCAGGATTTATTGCGGCGATTGTGGCATCAAACAACCATGAGAGAATTGTTCAAATCGCAGCGACAGTAAATTTGGTTTTTGCAATTGGGATTTAAATAACTTACTGAGATACATTCCCTGTCTGGTATCACATTGTCTTCTTGGTATCTCTAGCCCCATTATTTATTTTGGGCGGCCAGCAACGCATTAAACAATTATGATTGGTTAATTGCTTTCCGCAGAAAAATAATAAATTCTACCATTTGGCTGTAAATATCAAATGCCACGTCTAAACACTTCTCTGATTGAAATAATTCAGTTGGAATGGTCTTTTTTACAATAAAGTCTTTATATCTTAGCCATTCAATTTGAGGATGATCCTTGGGGTAGCCCTTCGGTGCAACTTTTAACCGATCGCCTCTTAATTCACCAAATGTTGACTTGAATCCAACCGCGTTCACAATGGATTTAAATTGGTTTGGCCAACCAACAATATATTCTCGAATATCTGATAACGTCTCTTTATCTGGATGCCATACTCCACCTGCGATATAGCAATCATTTGGTTCTATATGAATATAATATCCAGCGCCCATTCGTTTTCTGCCTCCGGGATTCATACCGGCACCAAACCAGGTTTTGTAGGGTGTTTTATCCTTAGAAAATCGTATATCTCTATAAATTCGAAACAGGCAATCCTTGGGTTCTGTTCCTATCATATCCGGATCGAATTCGGAAATACGGAATAGAAGCATTGCAATAAAATCGATAAAATTTTGATTCGCATCCTTAAATCGATCTTTATTGGTATGATACCATTCTCGTTGATTATTCTTCTTAATATCCGCCAAAAATTTGAATGTAGATTGGTCAATCATACTTTTTGAAAAATAATCAATTTTTCACGACCCTTACGCGGTTTAATGGACAAGTTCGAGAATTCTTCCTTTTCAATTTCCCATCCTATATCAAAAATAAATTTAACTTCAGCAATACTTGTGGCAAAGGGAGGGCCTCCTTCTTCTATTGTTTTATCCAACGGAAACCACAATCCTATTAATTGTCCACCTGGTTTTAATATAGATTTTGCCATAGTTTCATATTCTTTTCTTCTGGTTGGGTCAATGGCACAAAAACAGGTTTGTTCAATCATATAGTCGAAAGTGTTTCCATATTCGAGTGGTAGAGAAAAAATATCAGCTTCGACTGCATTCAATTTAACTTGGGCTGATTCCGCTAATGATTTTAGTGCGATTATACTCGATGGCGCAAAATCTACTGCAGTCACCTTGAATCCTTTTTGCGCAAATAGAATTGCATCATGACCTCGCCCACATCCCACGATACAGATTCTTCCGGGATCTAACTCTGATGCCATTTGACGAAATATTGGAGTCGGACCGCCTAAATCCCAACCTAAACTATCTGCCAAATATTTATCCTCCCAAAATTGGGAATTGTTTTCACGATAATTCGTCATTCACCATCCTGATATTGGAATACGGATTCCAAAGGAACGCCAAATGCATGGGCAATTTTGAAGGCCAATTCCAAGGAAGGTGAATATTTGCCCCCTTCAATTGCGATGATGGTTTGGCGGGTAACATCTGCTTTCGCAGCCAGATCCGCCTGTGTCATTTCATCTGCATCAAAACGAAGACGGCGGACATTATTGGTGATTGCTGGCTTTCCCATTCTTAAATGCCCTTTTTATAATTGTACAATCTTGAAAGAGATTTAACTGTTGAAGAAGCCACCAAAGTCATGAGTAAAAGTTGAGCAATGAGAATTGGGGTCATTTCAGAAATCCCAATCGACACAATATTCCCCATACTTTCATTTAAAATAATAAAGCACATGATTAGGGTTACGAATATATCCATGGCAATATATCCCATCTTATAACTACGAATATCAATAATGCGATCCATTTCATCCTTTACTTCTGCTTTAGTGATGATATTGATAAGACCGAAAACCACAATTGAATAGACTACAGCAATCAAAACCGCACCTATGATGATCCCCGCCAAGTCAGCAGCATATTCGTCCGATCCCGGCACTAATTGAAAAACACCATTAAAAAAGTAAAAACAAACCACAAAATTCAGAATCAGTTCACCCCAAATGTTGAGTTCTCTATTTGAATAATTAGATAAAATTTTCATTTGTATCTCCTATTTCCGGCGATTACACCAACCATGTAAGTAAGGGCCATCAACATGATAAGGTGCGAAACTTCAGGTTCAAAAGTAATAAGTTTTATGTCTTCCAGCAGTTCATAGCTAAGACCGCACACTAACCCAACACCCAACGAAATGGCCATGGCTTCAAGTTGAATTTTCCGCATCAGTTCATCAAGCCCATTCAGATACCGTTTGTTTGCCAATATCATTCCAAATCCAATCCCCAGATTAATGAGTACTCCGAGAATTGTAAGTGGGGTATTGAACTCCCAAAAGAATTTGGGGCCAAACGCAGCCAATGCTGTTGTCAAAACCCATACGCCGGTCCAAAGTCCAAGTTGAACTGTATTTATTTTAGTTCGAGTGGTTAAATCACTCGATTCGTTCATCAGTTTTTCCATAATTATAATTCCTTTATCAATAATTAGGACTGAATGTATGATATATATTACTATATGTAAAGTATAATTTACATTTTGTTAATAATCTCTTACGCTAAAGTATCGGGATTCAGAATGAGAAAAGTACCATCCACTGACGGAAGCGGCGGGATACATGGCGCGACTTTCTGTCAACGTAATTCCTGTGTTTTCCTCAACATTAAGCATTTTCCAAATCTTATCTTTTTCTGCATGATCCGGACATGCTGGGTATCCCGGTGCGGGACGAATACCCTGATATTTTTCATTTATTAGTGAATCATTATTCATTGATTCATCAGTGGCATATCCCCAGAATTCTTTCCGCATCCTTTGGTGAAGCCGTTCTGCAAAAGCTTCCGCCAGTCGATCCGCTAATACTTTAACCATGATGGCATTATAATCATCATGCTGGTTCTCGAACTCTTTTACGATGGTTTCGATTCCATGGCCCGCGGTCACTGCAAATGTGCCAATAAAATCATCGTTTGGCCCAATAAAATCAGCCAAAGAATAATTGATGCCATTGGTACCTTTATCTACAGTTTGTCGCGGAAAGTTAAATGTAACCTCATCTGTAATCACTGATTCATTCTCTGCGTGTGCAGGATGAATCCCAATCACTCCTTTGGTCGTCACTAATTTTTCAGATATGATACGATTTAAAAGTGTTTGACCGTCATCAAAAAGTTTCTGGGCTTCATCTCCATACTTTCCATCAGTCAACATCTTTGGATATACACCCTTTAATTCCCAAGCATGGAAAAAGGGAGACCAATCAATATAATCCACCAATTCGTCCAAAGGGTAATCTTCAAAAACTTTTACCCCTTGGAATTTTGGCGTTGGCACTTGGTATTGGTCCCAATCAATTTGAAGTTTTCTTGATCTTGCTGTAGCAATATCGAGTCGTTTCAGTTTTGATCCTTTGGCGCGCGCCTCCCGTATTTTTAAAAAATTGGCTTTTGTATCGGAAATAAATGAATCTTTTTCGTCTGCATTTAATAGTTTACTCACAACACCCACCGCTCGAGAGGCATCAATCACATGGATGGTTGGCCCAGAATAATTTTCTTCAATTTTTACTGCTGTATGTTTTTGGCTCGTTGTTGCGCCGCCAATCATAAGTGGAATATCCAATTTTAGCCGTTCCATTTCGCTGGCTACATGAACCATTTCATCCAGACTAGGCGTTATCAACCCTGAAAGGCCTATAATATCGGCACCTTTTTCTTTTGCAGTTGAAAGGATCTTGTCCGATGGCACCATGACGCCAAGATCAATAATATCGTATCCATTACATCCGAGCACGACCCCAACGATATTTTTCCCAATATCATGAACATCGCCTTTCACCGTGGCCATAATAATTCTACCGTTGGACTTACCAGTCAATCCCAACTCGTCTTTTTCTGTTTCAATAAATGGCAATAAGTGCGCGACTGCTTTTTTCATTACTCTCGCTGACTTCACAACTTGGGGTAGAAACATTTTCCCGGCGCCAAACAGATCCCCAACAACATTCATCCCATCCATTAGAGGGCCTTCGATCACATGAATTGGACGTTCATACTTTTGGCGTGCTTCTTCTGTATCTTCCACAACAAAATCCGTAATGCCATCTACCAATGCATGACTTAGCCGTTCCTCAACGGTTTTTTCTCGCCATGATAAATCTTTTTTTGCTACTTTTTTTACCCCTTGATATTCATCAGCGATTTTTACCAGCCGGTCTGTTGCATCTTTGCCACGATTAAATAACACATCCTCCACCCGTTCTTTTAAATCAGGTGGGATATCATCATAAAGAGTAAGTTGACCTGCATTTACAATTCCCATATCCATTCCCGCTTGAACGGCATGATATAAAAATGATGAATGCATCGCTTCACGAACACCGTTATTCCCACGAAAAGAAAATGAAAGGTTTGAGATACCACCGCTAATATGAACACTTGGCAATGTTTCTTTAATCGTTTTTACCGCTTTAATAAAATCCAATCCATACCCATTGTGCTCTTCAATTCCGGTGGCTACTGCAAAAATATTGGGATCAAAAATAATATCTTCGGGCGGGAAGCCGACCTCTTCCGTTAATATTTTATAGGCTTGAGAGCAAATTTCTACTTTTCGATCATAAGATTCTGCCTGCCCTTTTTCGTCGAAGGCCATGACGATGACGGCAGCGCCATACTTCTTGATAATTTTTGCCTGGCGGATGAATTCTGCTTCGCCCTCTTTCATAGAAATTGAATTTACAATCCCTTTACCCTGAAGGTTTTTTAGGCCTTCTTCCAAAACAGTCCATTTTGATGAATCCACCATGACCGGCACTTTGGCTATATCCGGTTCAGCCGCAATCAAGCGAAGGAATGTTACCATTGCCTCTTCGGAGTCAAGCAACCCTTCATCCATATTCACATCAATAATTTGGGCGCCATTTTCAATTTGCTGGCGTGCTACAGATAAGGCTTCCTCATAATTATCTTCTTTTATCAAACGGCGAAATTTAGCCGAACCAGTCACGTTGGTTCGTTCACCAATATTTACAAAATTACTCTCAGGACGAATCGTAACCGGTTCAAGTCCGCTTAGTTTGGTTAACGGGTCTATATCTGGAATCTTACGTGGTGTCAATCCTGCAACTGCTTTAGAAATCGCTTTAATGTGCGGTGGCGTTGTACCACAGCAACCACCGACCAAATTTACCAATCCACTTTCAGCAAATTCTTTAATGATGGCCGCCATTGCTTCAGGAGATTCATCATACTCACCAAATTCATTCGGCAAACCCGCATTCGGATAAACAAAAACAGGAATATCCGCAATTGTAGATAATTCATCTAGCCAGGGGCGAATTTGTTCAGCACCTAACGCACAGTTAAGCCCCACGGCTGTTAAATTTGCATGACGAATAGAATGCCAAAAAGCTTCGACTGTTTGGCCGGATAAAGTTCGGCCACTTGCGTCCGTAATTGTTCCTGAAACCATGATAGGAATTTCAATCCCACGTTCTTCCAACAAAGTTTGAACGGCAAAAAGTGCCGCCTTACAATTGAGCGTGTCAAAAACAGTTTCAATTAAAAATAGATCAACGCCACCGTCTAAAAGGCCTTTTGCTTGGTCATAATATGCGATTTTTAATTCATCGAAGGAAACATTACGAAATCCCGGGTCATTCACATCAGGACTCATGGAGGCTGTACGGTTAGTTGGGCCCAATGCACCGGCCACATACCGCGGTTTATCTAAATATGTTTTTGCGATAGATTTAGCAATTTTGGCTGCTTCAAAATTGATCTCATAAGCCAGATCTTCAATGCCATAATCCGCTTGAGAAATGGCATTCGCATTAAAGGTGTTCGTTTCAACAATATCCGCACCAACATCATAATAGGCTTTATGGATTTCACCGACAATATCAGGTCGACTCAAACACAATAAATCATTATTCCCTTTTAAATCGCAAGAATGATTTATGAATCGATTCCCACAAAAATCAGCCTCAGTTAATTTATATGATTGAACCATGGTTCCCATGGCACCATCAAAAACTAAAATGTTATTATTGAGTATTCTTTTCATCTTTTTCCTAATAAAAAACCCCGATGCTAAACCAGGGTTATCTACCTTTTTAGCACCATTCTTTTATGTCGCGGCAATAGGGCATAAATGACGACAAGTCAAAGTTAGGGGTAAAATTAAGTTCACATCAACCTCAAAAATGTTCATTTATACTTCTTGGTCAAGTTAACTGCAATTTGTAATTTGACCCTTGGTTGGTGATGAATTGAAGGTGCAAATCCAAAAAGTTTTTTCGGTCTGATTTTAGACCCATACAAAAAGTTATAAAAAATTTTCATCCTTCAGAAGATTAAATTGATTCATTCTGTAGAATTCTTCCTCGGCTGAAGGGCCGACTGCTACCTTCCCTTCGTCTCCCGCCCAAAATAACAATAACCCTTAGTTGGTAAATCTTTGGAGTCATAATATGAAAAAAGAGATTTTTATCAGCGAAAGCATGGGGGAATCTCGAATAGCTATCGTTGAGGATAGTACGCTTGTAGAGGTGTATGTCGAGAAACAGGACCAGCAACGCATGGTCGGGAATATTTATAAAGGACAAGTTGAAAATGTCCTCCCCGGCATGCAGGCTGCCTTTGTTGATATCGGATATGATATCAATGCATTCCTCCCTTTCTCTGAAATAGAAAATTCCGCCTATTTGGCGGATGTAGATGATGAAGACAATACGTCATCCAAAAGCCGTAAAAATAAAAACGGTCAAGGAAAACCACGTCGAAAGTATCAGGATAACATTGATGTTGATTTGAAATCTGGTCAAGATATTTATGTCCAGGTCATTAAAGAAGCATTTGCTGGAAAAGGGCCTAGGGTCACAACCGAGATCGCTCTACCCGGGCGACTTTTGGTCTTAGTCCCCAATGCAAAATATATTGGTATATCCAAAAAAATATGGGATAAATATGAACGACGCCGATTAAAGAAAATTGTTTCGTCAATGAAAGAAAAAGACATGGGCGTCATTGTCCGTACGGTGGCTGAAGGCAAGAGTGAAGAACTTCTTAAAAACGATTTTTCCATATTGGTGGAAAACTGGAAAAAATTACAGAATAAAAGTGACCGGTCAAAAGGCCCCTCATTGGTTTATGAAGATTTAGAAACTGCGTCCAGTATCATACGTGATTTATTTACACCGGATATCAATAAAATTGTCATTGATTCTAAAAAACTCTATCGAAAACTCCAGGGGTATCTGGAGGAAGTTTCACCCAACATGGCCAATCGGTTGGAGCACTATAAATTGAAACAGCCGCTTTTTGAAAGTATGGGAATTGAGAATGAACTAGACAAATTGCTTCGGCCAAAAGTATGGTTGAAAAGCGGTGCTTATCTCATTATAGAAAAAACGGAAGCCATGGTGGTGGTTGATGTGAATAGCGGTCGTTTTGTGGGGAAGAAAAAACATGAAGATAATTCTCTCAAAATAAATTTGGAAACGTGTAAAGAGGTGGCTCGACAACTACGGTTACGAGATTTATCTGGGTTAGTTGTTATCGATTTTATCGATATGCGCGAAGAATCAAATCGTCGAAAAATCTATTATGAACTTCGTAAAGAGTTAAAAAAGGACCGGGCAAAGGTCGCCGTTTCTCCAATTTCAGAATTTGGGTTATTGGAAATGACTCGCCAAAGAATCCGATTAAGTTTGTTGGATTCAATGAGCGAAGAATGCCCTACTTGCCATGGTTCAGGGCGCATTATGTCTCGTGAAACGTTGATTACGCGAATTGATCACTGGCTTCGTCGATATAAAACGAAACATCGCAGTTTAAAGCTGAAATTGGAGCTTCATCCTGAGATTGCTCAATTCATGAAAGATAATAAAAAAGCTCTTCGTGGACTGATGTGGCAGAATTTTACTTACATCACTATTGAGGGTAATCGAGATATTGCTCGGGATGAATTTCGCTTTTTAAATACAAAAAATGGACAATTAAAAGAAATAGAGCATGTAGGGGTTGAACACAAGGAAGATTCAGCTTAAATTACCTGGCTTTTTTGGAGAAAAAATGTTTGCAATCGTTAATATATCAGGAAAACAATACCGCGTCGAAAAGGGTGACAAGATTAAAGTGGCACTTCTTGAGACGGAAGCTGGAAAAAAGGTCAAATTTGAGAATGTCCTTTTAACGGATGACGGGAAAAAAGTTACAGTTGGCAATCCAACTGTAAGTGGAGCCACTGTTTCGGGCACAGTCATGAGCCATGGCCGAGACAAAAAAGTAATTGTTTTCAAGAAAAAACGGCGAAAAGGCTATCGTCGTAAAAATGGACATCGTCAGGATTTTTCTTTGTTACAAATTGATGCAATTTCTGCGTCAGCCCCTAAGAAAAAAACAGCGAAACCTAAAGCTGAAAAGAAGAAAGACTAAACATGGCACATAAAAAAGGTGTTGGAAGTTCCAGAAATGGGCGCGATTCCAATTCAAAAAGACTGGGTGTCAAAGTAGCGGATGGACAAAGCATTCTCTCTGGTGGCATTATTTTAAAACAACGTGGTACCAAATTCCATCCCGGCGTTAATGTACGGCGCGGTGGAGACGATACTCTATTCGCAACTTCTGATGGTGTGGTTAAATTTATTAGAAAAGGTCGTGATCGTAAATTTGTTAGCGTTTTAAATAATAGCTAAAAACATTTAAAATCTACTCTATTTAAACCCCCGTATTATGGATATAACACGGGGGTTTTTTTTGCCTAAAAACAGATAAATGACTTAATTTCTATTGATTTAAAACCTGAATAAACAATAAGAAGGATTCAATATGTTAAAACCTAAAATTTCACTAATTGGCGGGGGTCAAATTGGGGGAAATCTTGCTCTGTTGGCCGCTCAAAAAGAATTAGGTGATATCGTCATCTTTGATATACCTAAAGCAGAAGGAATGGTAAAAGGCAAAGCATTAGATCTTATGCAACTCCGCCCTCACGATGGATATGATTCCAATATATCTGGAACTTCAGATTGGAATGATTTAAAAAATACCGACGTCTTTATAATCACAGCCGGGATTCCTAGAAAACCAGGCATGGATCGTGAAGATCTGTTGGGTATAAACCTTGGTATAATGAAAGACGTTGCTACTCAAATTAAAGAACAGGCACCCAATGCATTTGTCATTGTGATCTCTAACCCTTTAGACGCAATGGTCTATGCATTTCACAAGGTTTCGGGATTCAAGAAAAACATGGTCGTTGGAATGGCTGGCGCTTTAGATAGTGGTCGATTTCGAACATTCATTGCCATGGAGACAGGTTTATCTGTGCAAGATGTTACCTGTATGGTTCTTGGTGGTCATGGCGATACAATGGTTCCTATAACCCGTTTAGCTACAGTCGGTGGTGTTCCTGTAACGGATCTAATTTCATCAGAACGATTGAAGGAAATTGAAGATCGTACGCGTGTTGCTGGTGGGGAAATTGTCAAACTATTCGGAAATGGGTCTGCATTTTATGCACCTGCCCAATCTGCAATTGAAATGGCAGAATCATATTTGCGAGATAAAAAACGAGTCATACCCTGCGCATCCCTTTGCGAGGGCGAATTTGACGTAGATGGCTATTTCATTGGTGTACCATCTGTGATTGGTGCTGGCGGTGTTGAAAAAATTCTGGAATTCACACTAACAGACGATGAAAAGGCCGAATTAAAAAATACATTGGATGCAGTGAAGAAAACCGTCTCAGAGACCGGTTTATAAACTTCATTCTCCACCAATATTAGGTGGATCATATATTGAATAATAGAAAAAGTCCGTCGGTAATATACCGGCGGACTTTTTCTATCTTTTCTATATATTTTAATTTTATGACAACCTTATTGATAAGGCCGTGTCATACATCGTGTGAACAAACTAAATCTTGAAAAACGAAATCAGACAATTAATTCAATTAGCCCAAGCTGGAGATTCGGAAGCATTTCACCAACTTGTGGCTTTACACGATGAAAAAATAATGACATTGGCTTTTCAACTTACTCAAAATAAAACAGATGCAGAGGACCTATATCAAGAGGTCTTTATCAAGGCATATAAAAGTTTATCAAAATTTCGCTTTCAAAGTGCATTTTATACATGGTTATATAGAATTACGGTGAATACCTTTTATAATTTGAAACGGTCACAAAATAAAATGCTTATTCAAGAGACATTAGAAGATGGGCCAGATCCTCTTTTAAATATTTCTGAAGAGCCAAAATCGCCTTATGCCCAAAATGAAATTATGATTGCAGTAAAAACAGCTGCGGAAAAACTTCCAGACAAACAACGAACGGCATTTTTACTCAAGCATATACAAAACTTAAAAATCCGTGAAATTTCCGTAATTATGGGTATCGGTGAAGGTACCGTAAAAAAATATCTATTCCGGGCCATAGAAAAACTTAGAATTGAACTGAAAGATTACCGTTATGAATGATATTTCCAATAAATTGAAAGAAAAGGCATCGCTTTATGTCCTGGATGCCATGGATATCAAAACACGGCAATCATTCAAAACTTTAATTGATCATGATGACCATTTAAAACAATACGTTTTGGAATTAAAGAACACTTTGGCACTTACATTAGATTCTTTTGAATACAAACCATCAGAAGAAGAATTACAAGGTCAACGAAATTTGTTAAGGGCGCGGACGCTTCAATTAGACAATAGTCAATCTAATGACCCTTTGTTTGAAAAAATTAGTCATGCTTTTGACTCAGTTCTTTCACCCCGCCAACCTGTTTGGGCGGTGGTAACATATGTGGTGATTGCTTTTATTGCGGGACGATTTTTATCTATTCCTCCTCAACAAGGCGACTCTACAAATCAAAATTTTTCTTCTACCGGAATTTTAAATCTCATCCAAGAAGACGCATTCTCTAATATTCAGTTTGAAAAATCAGACAATGATAATATCCGTCTGGCATTGGAAACAAAACAGAATGTAGACATAGCTGGTGGAACTAATGATGAGATTATTCAGCAAATATTGTATTATTTATTACTCAACGATGCGAATCCAGGGAAAAGACTCCAAGCTGTGAGACTCATAGAAGCTGTTCCAGCGCAAGATAGTAAAAAACTCGTGCTCATTTCATCTGTATTATCTGAAACCAATACAGGTATACGACTAAGAGCTCTTGATTTATTATCCCAATTTGAAACGGACAAAACGATTCGGGATGCCTGCTTAAAGATTTTACTGGAAGACCAAAATGAAGCCGTTCGAATGGGGGCCCTATCTATCTTGGCCAATAGTCCATCAGCAGATATCGTTCCTGCTCTCCGGGTCGTGAGTCTTATGGATCAAAATGAATATATTCGTGAACGGGCAGTAGAAGTAATGACCGATATAAGTTACTTAGCCGAAGACCAAGCATTAGAGGTAATTCAATGAAATATCTTATTCCATTAATGTTCATCGTCTCAGCTCATACTCAAAACTTGTATGAGTCATTCGAAACGTTTGATAAAGATTCAAAAAATTGGTATGTAGCCAAAACGACATACGAATTTGATGTGCGTAAAGCAGAAGTAAATAACCGAGTGGTAGAATTCAGAAATGTCATCGGTGACATTTCTGTTGAAGGAAAACCAACAACGACTGTTACGATTATTGAAAAAATAAAAATACGATCAAAAATCAAGTCATCTGCAGAAGAAATATTTCAATCCAGCAAGGCTGAGGTGTCCAAATCCGGGATGGGACATATCCAATTTAAGGGTAACAAAAAGTCCCGTTCCCATAAGGTTCACTATGATTATGATGTCATCGTCCCAAATCATTATAACCTGAGAATGTATACTTCTGGCGGTGATGTAGAAGTGTTATATCTTACTGGAGAAGCTTATCTCAAAACTAGCGGCGGTGACGTGGATGTGACTGCCTTAACCGGTCGTCTCACCGCCAAGACTTCCGGTGGTGATTTAACTCTGAAAAAAGTGAAAGGCGTGGCCAATATCCGTACATCAGGCGGTGATATTGAACTTACTGATTGTGTAGGCAAATTGGAGGGGACTACATCTGGTGGCGATATAGATGTTTCTTTCTGTCAGGCCGAAGTGGATATGCATACCAGTGGGGGAAATATTGACTTTAGAGAAATTACAGGCAAAAATATTTACGGTAGGACTTCCGGAGGGGACATCGAAGTTGAAGATATTAAAGGTGATTTAGAAGTTTATACATCTGGTGGGAATATAGAAGTGGAAAACCTATACGGCCATTTAGAAGGTGAAACATCTGGAGGTCATATAGATCTTGTTCGAATTCAAGGGAATGTTGATGTGAAAACCAGCGGCGGAACCATCAAGGGGGATCGCATTCATGGAAAAATATATGCCCGAACCAGCGGTGGATCCGTTAATATTGAAAAGATCTGGGATCAGTCGTTGAAGAATCATGACATTAATTTGAGAACCAGCGATGGTAGTATTGGATTAATCCTACCAGATAATTTTCCTGCTTCTTTTGATGCATTCGTTGAAAATCGTCGATCTACCAGCGTCATTGATTCTGAATTTCCATTACAAATCCGTCTTGATGATGGTGATGTGATTGGTTCTGGTGATATAAACGGGGGAACGTTTATTGTGAAATTAAAATCGAGCCGCGGCTCAATCACTATAGAAAAAGATTAAGGCCATGAAAATATTATTATCATTTATTATTCTGAATATGGGAATTGCCCAGGACACAACTGAGGTAAAAATCGTTGTTGATCCAGCCATTTCTCCAGAATCCACCCAAGATGAGAAAAAAGAAAACTTAGCCACAGATGAATTCACATTCCGTGAGGATGTAACCATTGCCTCTAGTGAGGTATCTGAAACCAATATGCGTATCATCGGTGGAGATTTGACTGTTTTTGGTACCGTGAATGGCAAGATAACCTTATTTGGTGGTGATGCTACCCTAAAAAATGGCAGTGTGCTGAATGGCGAAATCATTACCATCGGCGGGAACGTTTACCGTGAACCCAAAAGTATGGTAAATGGAAAAATTATCGAGAATAATCTGTCGGAAGGATTGATTTACCGAGAAACGGACAAGGAAGATGCCATTCAGGGAACAACTGAATTTGGTTTGGATCAAAAATCAGAACGATCCCGCCAAAGTTGGATACATCCCGAACGCCCGGTCGTTCAGTATAATAGAAATGAAGGCCTCTTGCTTATGCCTTTTAATGAACGATGGGATCGTCATTCAAAATCAAATTTTAGACTCAATTGGTCAGCAGGGGTTCGCTGGAGAAAAGGACTTGCTCCCGATTATGTCGGACGTGCTACTTTTGAAAAAAACTTTTTTGAGAATCAAAATTTGGTCCTTTATACGAGTTTATTTAAAGAAGCGCGAACCGATGATGGATACAGACTACCCCAAAAAGAAAATGGATTGGCCAGTTTTTTAGCCCGGCAAGATTTTTATGATCGTTGGGAAGAACAAGGATGGGAAGCCGGTATTGGGTTAAACCTTTTTAATAATATTAGAATCAAGGGTCGGGTTGTATCTGCTGAGCAGGATACACTCCCAATTTCGAGTATGTATAGTCTTTTCGAAAAACAGCGGGCCTTAAGACCAAATCCTGTTTTGGACCCAACATCTATTAACTATTCGGAAATTTCAATAATGGGTCGATCCACCCATTATTCTCCGTTGAGCACGGGGTTAGCCGTGTTTTTACAATCTGAATACATTCAAGCATCCGGCGATTCTACCACCGTATTTAAAATGGACTATGGGAAAGCAATCCGGCGTAATCTTGCATTAATTGTATTCAATTGGGAATTTTCTGAAGGTCTTGTATTTCGTTCCAGACTCATGATGGGCTCTGCTGGAGAAACGCTACCTATCCATCGATTGTTTACTGTGGGTGGCCTTGGCTCTGTGGCAGCACAGCCCTATAAATATCAACAAGGGAATCAAATGGCACAGTTAAATCTGGCATTGTTATTAACCCCCGCGTTTACCGATGGCGATTGGCTAATTTCATTTTTTGTTGACGGTGGGCGGGCTTGGGATGGAAATACATTTGAAACAGACTGGGTTTCCGAAAACTCAAAGTTAGGTATTTCATCTGCAGGCATCGGTATTGGTCATGGTGATTTTGATGATGATTTTGATTCAATGATTAATATAGCCAAACCCATAGACCACGATGGCCCTTACGAAATCACCTTTCGTATTAACTACTCTTTTTAACATGAAAAAGACACAATATATTATAGTAATCTTTCTCCTATCGTTTGGCATGGGCCAAGGTCCATCCGCTTCCCTATTTCAACAAGATAAAGGGCGTGACGACAAAGGAAAGTGGATCCAGGATCATTATAAATATACAGTGGGTAATATTGACCAATTAGAAGTGGATATTGAATATGGTATGGGGGAATTCAATCTAGATGCAAACATGAAACCAAAATTAATCAGCGGAAATATCTTTTATTACCCTCTCTGGTTTGCACCTGAGATTGAATATGAAGAAAGGTCTAATCGAGGGATTCTTTCAATCCGGACAGATCAAGAGGACAATTTTGTTATGAGTGACTATAAAATATTTAAAAATGGCTTCAATAAATTTGAAGATAATTCTCTTGATTTTTCCCTTCCATCAATGGTGCCAATTGAATTGGATTTGGATATCGGTATGGGTGAATCAAATATTGATTTTACCGACTTAATATTATCTCGCATCCAAATAGAAGGTGGAATGGGTGAAATGAATGTGGAAATGCATAAACCCAATCCTATGGTATGTGATTTTCTAAAGATTGATACAGGCTTAGGATCATTTGAAGCGAAAGGATTGGGGAATATTAACGCTCGGGAAGTGGATATAGAAGTGGGCATGGGCTCTGCAGATATCGATTATCGGGGACATTTTAACCATGATGTTGAAATTAATATTGAAGTGGGTATGGGATCGATTGAGCTGATACTACCAGAAAATGTGAATGTGAAGGCAAAAGTTCACCACAATTTTTTATCCAGTATTGATATGGATGATTTAATCAAAAAAGGGAATTATTATTTAACCGATGATTGGGTATCAGATCGGCCAACAGTTTACCTCGATATCAGTGTTGGATTGGGATCTGTCGATATTAATCTACGATAAAAATAGACCCGTCCTGGATCTCTACAGGAAATGATTTTATTTTAATATTCGGATTGGCAGCTGCACATGCGGTTTCAACATTAAAATCCCATAAATGAAATTTGCATTGAATTATTTTTTCAGAAATATTGCCATCCGCCAATGATGCACCTCTGTGGGGACAGCGATTATCCCATGCAAATACAATCCCTTTTATATTAAACAAAGCAATGGGAATATCATTTACCATAACCAGTTTACTCCCCCCTTCTGGAATTTCAGAAAATTTCGCGACTTTTATCATTCAACCATAGCTAATACTTCGGCTACCAGTTTTTCTATTCCTTCCGCTGCGTCCTTGATGGATTTTGCCTCCATATATGCAGGTGTTGTCACAATTCTTTTCTCCTTATCCACTACCATTTCATCTACTGGGCATGATACATGTACACTGCCCATTGCTTTTATATCACCTGCAGTTGCTTTATCTGTTCCAATAGTCAAGTTGGCAGACTCATCCAAATTACCTAAGATTTTGGCCATCATGGCCGGTGCTATACATATAGCGCCAATGGGTTTTTGTAATAGATGAACTTCTGAAACCAGTCGATTTACGTCGGGATTAATAGAACAATCAGCGCCAGACATGGCATAATCACTTAAATTTTTTGCGACACCGAACCCCCCGGGAATTATTAAAGCATCAATATCATGACCTGTTACTTCTGCCATATCTTTTATATCACCCCGGGCAATGCGAGATGACTCTACAAGTACATTTCGAAATTCATCCATTTCTTGCCCTGTATAATGATTAACCACATGCATTTGGTCAATATTGGGCGCCATAAGAATCATTTCGACACCTGCACGATCCAGGGCCAACATTGTAATCACTGTTTCATGAATTTCTGATCCATCATTCACACCACACCCAGACAATAAAACACCTACTTTTTTCATAATTTACCTATTTGTTTAATTAATTGTAAAGACTCAGCATGTTGAGTCTCTACTTTGTATTTTGATTAATATTTCTATTTAGACCTGAAAATTTGGTACGTTTGACCGCAGATCCTTTAAACAATTTACGAAACCCATCTTCACTCATTTTAGTCCAATCTTTGTTGGACCATTCTAAAAAAGCTTGTCGTGGTTGGAAAGCTTCTTCATTAGAAACTTGGCTAAATTTTTGATTCCATGGACACACCTCCTGACAAATATCACATCCATAAATCCAACCGTTTAAATTTTCATTTTCACTAAAGTCACCACGATATTCAATGGATTGGTATGAAATACATTTTCTTGAATTAATGGTATATTCATCCAATGCCTGGGTAGGACATGCATCAATACAAGCAGTACAAGAACCACACAAATCCTCTCGAAAACTTTGGTCATATTCCAACTCAATATCCAAGAGAAGTTCGCCCAAAAATATCCAGCTGCCATAATCTCGAGTAATCAGATTGGTATGTTTTCCCTGCCAACCTAATCCCGCTTTCTGAGCCCATACTTTATCCATTACCGGAGATGTATCTACGCACACAATTCCTTTCATTTCTGGATTTTCTTCTTTCAACCACGCCAATAAATGAAACAGTTTCTTCTTCAATAAATCATGATAATCATCCCCCCAGGCATAATTGCTGAATTTGAGATCAGTCGTTATATCTGACTGATCTTTTCCGACAAAATAGTTCATCCCGACGCTAATAACAGACTTCGCTTCCGGGAAATATGTATGAATATCTCCCCGCTCATCCTTTCGCTTTGCAATCCATTCCATGGTGGCGTGGTTACCTACATTTAGCCATTGATCCAGATTTCTCTTCGCGTCCGGTGTGGGTTTCGCTTTAGCAATACCCACTTTTTGGAACCCAAATCCCTTCGCTTTTGATTTGATTGATTCTGAAAGAGAAATTTTCATCATAGAATTTAGAGAACCCAAATTACCACATCACACCAAAATTGGGATGTAAATTTTAGCAACTTATGAGTGAATTACATCCAAATTTAATCGAGTGGAAAACTGGCGGTGAGATGCAGACTGTATTGTCCGGTTCATTCGAAATATTTTGCCGGCAAATTGGAAATCCAAATGCTGATTCTAATAAAACAGTTCTCCTACTTCATGGCTTCCCTGAATCGTCCTATTCTTATCATCGCGTTATTGATGGTCTAAGACCTTTTTTTGATCGCATTGTTCTTTTTGACTTTTTGGGCTTTGGCCTAAGTGATAAACCGATTAATCATCATTATAATATTTTTGAGCAAGCGCAAATTGCTTTGGATGTTTGGCAATCTTATGGCATAAAAGGAGGACATTTGATTGCCCATGATATGGGCGACACTGTTACCAACGAGCTGATGTTCTTAGCAAATACCGGAATCGGCAATTGGTTCTCAGATGGTTTTCAATCGGTGACATTCACCAATGGGGGTATGATAATTGAACTTTCAAAACTTAGGATTTTACAAAAACTAACCTTAAACCCTATCTTAGGTCCGGTGTTGTCAAAACTATCAAGCTACAAAGCATTTAAACAGCAAGTTAATAGCGCCAATGGCAATAAATCTTTGGTTGAATCCGAAATTGAAATAATGTGGTCAGCGTTTCGTAGTGGGAATGGTAAAATAATTGGTCATCGGCTCATACAATATATAAATGATCGATATAGATATCAAAACAGCCGATGGTTGCCGGCGCTCAAAGAAACATCTATTCCAATTCATTTATGTTGGGGTGAGTTGGATTCAGTTGCCCCAATAGCCATTGCTGAAAAACTTAATAATGGTACATGTCCCAATTCGCATTTCACACGTATGTCAGAAACTGGCCATTTTTGCCAATTGGATAATCCTGAAAAATGGATAGAAAGTGTTTTAAATTTTTATCGAGCGGATTAAACCCTGCTCCTCAATAGTTTTTCAGCCCATAATATTCCGATGATTGTTTTTACATCGGTAATCTTTCCACTCCAAACCCATGATAATGCTACTTTCAATGATGTAGGAAGTAATTCCAGAAATTCGTCCTGATCTAAATTATGTTCTGTTTGTGTTAAATCTTCGGCGAGATACATCCACATTTTTTCATTGGTAAAACCAATCGCAGGGTGAATATTGGTTAAATAAGTTACTTTACTTGCTTGATATCCAATTTCCTCTTCCAATTCACGATGGGCACAATCTATCGGTTTTTCACCTTTATCCAGTTTACCGGCTGGGAGTTCAATAAATTCCTGACCTGGCCCATATCGAAACTGCCTAATAAGGCAGATATTTCCATCGGGTAAAATTGGAATTATGCAAACGGCACCTGGGTGGTCAATCCATTCTCGGGTACTGGTTTTGCCATTGGGTAATCTAACTTTGTCAAAGTATAAATCTAGGTAACGGCCAGAGAATTTTTTCTCTGAAGTTAATTTAGTCTCTTTTAGATCTGACAATATTATTGTATCGATTATCGGTATTCTTTGAGAAGATTTTTGGCTTTTTTAATCTGCTCCCAATCTTCTACAGGCCGATTGTTAGAAGGTGCCATGGTTGCAACTTCCTCTAATATAGAAATGGCACTATCGACCTTTTTTCCCTTGTAATAAGCTTGTCCTAAATAGACTTTTTGGTTAGGCGTTGCCGCACCAGTCTCAACAGCTTTCTCTAACCAAATAATCGCATCATCATTATCTGGCCAAGACAATAGGAACGGAATGTATGGGGATTTATAATGTACTGCACCCAACATAAAATAACCTCCACCATCTTCATATTGTGGGTCCAAAGCAATAATTTTTTCTGAATGATCCTTCATTAGGTCAGCTACCCCTTCCTTTGCAGCGGTGAGAATTCCGTAGACTTCTGACCAACTTCCCAAGTTTACTAAGTACCAATACCGAAAAGGTGCTGAGTTTGGATATTCCGCAATATATTTTTCGCCTAAATCCTTTCCTTTTTGAAAAGACTTTTTTTGAGCCTTTTCATTTTCTCCAATAAATTTCCCATGAAAATAGACGCACTTCATTAATGCCAATGCGGCTTCTTTTTCCACTTTAGGATTTTTTAATGCTTCTTCTAAATGAGATATTGCGTTTTCAATTGGAGAAGGAGCTGCCTTATCCTCTACGCTGCCTATTGCTCTATTTTTAAATGCGGATTCCCCCAATTCTAGGGCAGATTGGCTGAACCCGGCACCTGTAAGTACAACTAGGAGAATTTGAGTGATATTTTTCATTTTCATCCCCCAGTTTCCGTTAAATATTAAAAGTATTCAATGTAGGTAATTTTTAATTCACGTTGAAAATAGTCCACTTTTTCATCATCAAATAGTAAATTATTAAAATCCATTTCAATATGGAGATGCTCAACAAATGTCCATCGGATGGCAGCATTTAAATAGCCACCTCTACTAATGGACATGGTCTTTGCCGTCATGTCATTTTCATTGAGAGCAGCATTATATTCCAATAATAATGATAATTCAGGATTGAATTCAATATCGAACCCAAAGAAATAATTCAAATCCTTATCTCCGTCATTCACCTCTGCAAAATTATAATTGGTACCTGCGTGCACACCAAGATTCCCTAAGGGGGTTTTCCAGTTTTTACTACCAGCAAAATATAATCCCATGGCTTTCACGTCATAACGCATCAATGAATCCGCTTCATTAAAATGACCCAGCCCCTGAGTATTTAACCCAAAAGAAACACCGGGCATGGACTCCGTTTCATCTATAAGACGATATTTGAGATTTGCTTCTGGCCTTGGATACCAAACGAGGCTATCATCGCCTATCAAGTTAGCTGATCCAAAAGAAAGTCCAAATTGGAATCTATCCGTGATGCCCACGCTGAGAGATGTCGTTAGACCACCACCCTTTTGCACTCGCATTTCCATGGCATAACTGCCCCGGACTAAAGTTCCAGCAGATGGAACGGTAACCAATGTTGTTGGAGGCGGATAGGATTGAGCCCACCCAATTATTGGAAGTAAAATAAAAAATGGTATTGAAATGGATTTAAAAAACTTCATTCAATCCTCTAGTATTAGTATGTGGTTAATGAGACATCAATTTAGCCATTGCACTCAATCCAATGCAAGTTCATGGAAAAATCTGTTCACCATACTTTGTCGTTATTGATTGCACTCGATATTTGGGCATCGTTAATTCACCTTTTTCCCCAATTATTATAAATGTAACGCGCTGTTTACCCAATTCTACTACGTGAATCAACAAACTATCCCCATTGGTCAGAACCATTAAATCATAATCTGTTTTAGGGATAAATACGTCAAATGGAACGGTTAAATCTTTTTCCCGAATTTCTTCTAATATAATTGAAATTTCATCCAGTCGATTTCCATAACGCGGCGGTGGTGTTTTATATAATTGATCGGCCAGTGGTTTAACCAATGCCACATGGCTCACTTCTTGCCCACGATGGTCAAACTCCCAGATTTCTTTCCGGTTCGTCAACATATCTATAGAATATGCAAATCGGCGAATGGTTTTTTCCGTTGGTAATGATATCCAAAGTTCACCATTTAATAAGCCCAGGTGATCATAAATAAAATCGATTTTCCCATAATGGTCACTTCGAACATCTGTAAAATGGATTGATTCAATTTGATCGGATTCATTCAGTATAAACTTGGATGCCTGCCCCTCATAGTATCCCTGAATTTGTTTAGGGGTTTCCTTCCGAAATTCTTCTGACCACGGTTCATCCACCCCAAATTGAATCAAGCTATCAGGTTTTTGATCTGCATCAAGAAAATATCTCCTGATTAATTTGTTTTCTTTAGAATATTGTAATACTTCCTGATTTATAGATTCACCGTCCGCATTAATCCATTCCTTCATTACAGCTAATTTCCTATCATTATAAAAAACTTGGAGGTGCGGTCTCTCAAATCGATCTGTAGCCAGCAGACGATTGTCAGATAAATAATCGTGATCGGTTGCATAGAACCTCATAAAGCTCACCTCTCCATTCTGTCCATTTAAGATCGTAAACACCATCAGTAATATTGAAAAAACCTTCATACTACATCCCTTTGTGGTCGGACATTTGGCTCAAAAATCTATTGGACCAGGATTTAAAATCTCCGCAGGTAATGGTTGATCGCATTTTTTCCATGAGGGTCATATAATAAGTCAAATTGTGGATGGAAGCCAAGCGTAACCCTAACACTTCCTTTATATTAAATAGATGACGTAAATAGGCACGGGTAAAGTTTTGGCAGGTATAACAAGTACATTCAGGATCTATCGTTTCAAATGATTCTTTATGTCGGTTATTTTCGATATTGATAATGCCTTGACTGGTAAATAATTGTCCGTTCCTCGCATTGCGTGTGGGCAACACACAGTCAAACATATCCACACCCAATTGGACAGATTTAACCAAATCTGTTGGGCGACCTACCCCCATAAGATATCTCGGTTGATCTTTGGGGAGAACACCATCCATTTGCGCAACCGTTTCAAACATGGCATTTTTTTCTTCTCCAACAGCCAATCCGCCAATGGCCATTCCACACTTGGCAAAGGGTATTAACGCTTCAGCACTTCTCTTTCTAAGAGATTCATAAATACTCCCCTGAACAATGGGGAATAGTATTTGTTGCCAATCAAATAATGGACCATTATTCTTTAAATATTTATGGCATTTTCCCATCCAAAGGGTAGTGCGCTCCACTGCTTTTTCAACAATTGATTTTTCAGCTTGTCCCGGGGGACATTCATCGAACGCCATAATAATATCAGACCCCAAATGACGTTGGATATTCATGGATACTTCCGGGGTAAATAAGTGGCGACTACCATCTAAGTGGGATTGAAACTCCACACCTTCATCTGAAATTTTATTTAACCGCGCTAATGAAAATACTTGAAATCCGCCACTGTCCGTCAATAAAGATTTATTCCAATTCATAAATGAATGAAGACTTCCGGCTTTTTTAATTAATTCGTGGCCGGGACGAATATATAAATGATATGTATTCCCAAGAATTATCTGTGCATCTAAATGTGTAAGCACTTCGGGGTCAATTGTTTTTACCGCACCTTGGGTACCAATTGGCATAAATACGGGCGTTTGTATTTCACTATGGTTTGTCTTGAGGATACCCAGCCGAGCTGACGTTCCTTTGTCGCTTTGAACGATTGAATATTTCATCAAAACAAAAGATGGAACGCTTCACCCACATTTGAAACGCCTGATATTTTTATACCCTTTGGTGGCTTTTTCAAGCGTTTTACATTGGCCGTTGGTGCAATTACTGTTTTAAAGCCTAAAGATTTTGCTTCATTGATCCTTGCATCTAATCTGCTGACTGACCGTACTTCGCCACCCAAACCAACTTCACCAATTAAAATAATAGATTTGGGTAAAAGTTTATCTCGAGCACTTGAAGCCACCGCCGTTATAACAGCCAAATCAGCAGCAGGATCATCTATTTTGAGTCCACCGACTAAATTGACAAAAACATCTTTGGTGCCCATGTGGGTTCCCAATCTTTTTTCGAGGACAGCCAACAGCATGGCCAATCGTTTAAAATCAAACCCATTTACGTTTCGCTGGAGTGTCCCAAAATTTGCGTTAGAAACCAAAGCTTGAACTTCCACCAAAATGGGGCGACTCCCCTCCAAAGATGGAAAAATGGTTGATCCAGAAATATCATCCCGTCTTTCAGCTAAAAAGAGCTCCGATGGGTTTTTCACCTCAATGAGACCATTCGATTCCATCTGAAAAATGCCCACCTCATTAGATGTCCCGAACCTATTTTTTGAAGATCTGAGAATGCGGTGGTCATGTCGATCATCTCCTTCAATGTATAAAACAATATCTACCATATGCTCCAGCATTTTAGGCCCAGCTATGACACCTTCTTTTGTTACGTGACCAATAATTATTACGGCTATATTTCTTTGCTTGGCCAATTGAAGAAGTTGTTGGCCGCATTCACGAATCTGACTAACGGATCCGGGTAGGGAATCCAACGCATCACTGAAAACGGTTTGAATGGAATCAATCACCAATAGCTCAGGTTGAACTAAAGAAACTTGATCTAGTATACCCTCTAATCGGTTTTCAGATGAAAGGTGTAAGGTATCCGAACTAACATTTAACCTTCGGGCGCGCAATCCAATTTGTTCTTCACTTTCTTCCGCAGAAACATAAAGAACCGGTTTTGAAAATGCAGGTAATATTTGAAGTGCCAATGTGGATTTTCCAATTCCTGGGTTCCCGCCTAATAAAATAAGTGATCCCGGCAATAGTCCGCCGCCCAAGACTCGATCCATTTCTGCAATCCCTGTTGGAATTCGGTTTAAGTCTTCTCCTTGTAGAATATCCGTCAATTTGTGAGAATCACGAACAATACTACTCATATCTTTATTGCGGTTTTTTGAAACCTTATATTCGCCGAGTGTTCCCCATTCCTTGCAGGATGGACACTGACCATGCCATTTGGGGTGGTCATTTCCACAGGCTGAGCAAAGGTATACAGTTTTAGATTTTAATTGAGGCATTTGGACGGAAGAAATTGAATCAGGAAAAAGGTAGAATCAAGCTGAAAGGTATTGATTTTCTACCAATCATACCCAATAGATAAAAACCATTGGGGCTTAGAGAAACCGCTATCAGTCCAATCATATGCCGCTTCAATCCGTAATAAATAGATAAAGGGGACTTTTATCCCATAGCCAATAGATCGAATCCACGGTGAAAAATTTTCTGGTATATTATTTCCGTATTTAGCTTGTAAAAATGCGGAGTCTGAAAATTCACGGCGATCATCCCAAGCGGCACCAATATCCATAAAGATATGCCCACGGATATTCCCTAAAACCATTTTCATGGGGAAACCCAATTGAAAATATTGGATAAATGGAAAACGAAATTCAAGATTGGCTAAAAGTACATTTGTCCCAAATCGCTCTGAATAACGTGCCCCACGTAGTGGATAGGCAAATTCAGAAAAATAAATATCCTGAAGCAACGTATTATTATTACTATCTAAAATAACATTCCGCCAGCGCGTTTCTCCAGATGTTTCATCATCAACGCCATCAGTAGATCCTGTTCCAAAAATCCAGTTCTGCATGCCGCCTAAAAAGTACTTTTGTGGGTTTTTCCCTGTACTTGTCCCAAAAAATAATCGCCCAGCAAATGAATAATCTCGAGTAATCATTTGATATTTTCGCATATCAATCTTTAGTTTTTGATAAGAAATTCCCTTATCACCCATGGCGGGACTCATTTCAAATGTCGTATTTTGACGAAATCCATCCACAGGGCCCGTGTAGCCAAAAACAGCATTGTCATATATATAGCTCAGAGTGGGATTGGCCGATACAAAACCATCATCCTGTATAATTTCATTTTTGTTTAGATAGGAATCAATATTAAATAATTTGTAATCCAAATTATGAATAATTAAACCCGCATCAATTCGATGAAACCGGTTGAAGGGTCGTGATGCCATAGCCGCCAAACCGTAATGACGCATTCGAGCTGTTAAATCAGTCGGCAATCCCATTTCATTAAACGCATATCCTGCATAAAAGAAATCGGCTTGATGAAAAAGAGTAAAATAATAATTCAATCGATTTTTTAAATAGGCGTAATTCAGATAATAATCGCTATTTTGCAATGAAATTTGCGATTCCATGGCAACAGATATTTGGTGATCTCCCATAATATCACTGAAATAAAACATGAATAATCCTTGATGGCCAAACACATTATTATACCCATAAGCGCCCTGAGCAATATCGAGGCTAAATCGAGTTTTATAAGCTTGTGGAATGTAATCACCATCATCCTTTTTATAAATTGAATCTGGCTTAGAATCTAAGGGCTGGTCTCTCATAGATTCTTTATTATACTGCTCATATTCCCAAGCAAATATATATGTGGAATAATCAGTCGTATTTGCGGCAGTACCTTTCAACTTATGTTTCCGTAGATCAGCCAACTCTTCCTGATCATTTTCTTTGCGATTTGCAATAAAATTGGTTGCAGAAACAGAAGTTGAATCTAAAGCCAACGGATTGTTGATACGGTAAATATCCCAACCAAGACCAGCGTACCCAGCAAATACCAAGGTGCCATCATCGCGAGTAAGACTCAATTGAAAAAGACCTGTGAGTAAGTTAGTAACAACTTGCGATCTACCTGAATTCAAATCATGGCGAAAAAGATTCCAAGTCCCTTGGTAATCACCTGTATAAAATAAGCTGTTATCTGTATTCGCAAAAATTGGATAATTTTCATTATAATCCGTATCTGTAATTCGAGTTACATCTCGAGAATCAACATCAATTGTATAAATATCTTGATGGTCGTAATTATGGCTCAGCATGTCTTTAGCTGTTGTTTCACCTTTGTTACTAAGCCCGCCACGATCAGAAACAAAAACAATAGTTTTTCCATCCGGACTCCAGGATGGTTCTGTATCAGAAAAAACATCAGCCGTAATGTTTATTTTTTCTTTGTTGTCTAAATCATAAAGATAAATATCACTGGCACCGCCTTCGTTACCTACAAATGCCAATTGTTTACCATCTGGACTCCAAGATGCTGTAAATACACCATCCAAATTAAAATTTATTTTTTTCTCCTTCCCTGTATTGACATCAATCAAATATAGCGCATCATGGGCCCCAGATTTTGCAGCAATCACGATCTGTTTACTGTCCGGTGACCAACTGATTCCGGGTTGAAGAAATTTTAATTCCTCGAAGTTAATTGACCGATTTCCCTTAACAACTCTGTCAATTTTTTTGCCTGTAACCGCATCCAATATATAAACATCCATATATCCTGACCGATCAGAAAGAACGGCAATTTTGCTTCCATCTGGAGATACAGTAGGTGAAACATTATAAAAGTTTTTATCTTTTTTATGATCAGTTAATGGTTTTGCAATATCTTTTACTTCATCCCGGCCTGCAACATCGGGATAGTATTCTTTTTTAATATATTTATGCCATTGTTCAGTCAATTCTTCAAAATCCATTCCCAATGCTTCTTTAAATCCCTTTTCTGCATTTCCATGACGTTTCATAGCTTGGAATATTTCACCAATTTTTTCCCGTCCATATTTTGTTGCAATAAACCGCCAAACAGATTGTCCACCTTTATAGGCTAAAAAATATTCCAATTCACGGATCGTTGGAATTCTCTCATTGATGGCCAAATCACGAATGGTCATATCTGCCTGAGTATCCCAATTCATAGATAGATATTCGGCCAAACCTTCATTTGCCCAAAGCGGAATTCGAAGGTTCATACCTCCGGCAATCACATTTTGCATTCTACCACCATAAACCAAGTCATTAATCATTGCATGGACCAATTCATGATGAATCACATGCCGAAATGCAGCATAGTCACCTTCAAAAGGAAGGACCACCCTATTTTTAAATAATTCAGTTACACCACCGATCCCTTCCTGCATGTATTGACCAATCACATTCGTTTGTTGAAATTCATTATGTGAATGGTATACAATTATTGAGACGCGTTTTTTTAAATTCCAGCGAAGGTGCTTTGCTATTTGTTCATAAGCATCTGCTGCAACTTCCATCGTAAAATGTGCCAATTCCATTTCATCGCCATAATAGTAAACATCAAATTGAGGTGATGATATAAATTGCCAATCATAATCACGATACTGCACTTTATTTTGCCCAAAAGATTGGGCGTTGAGCATCATGGATGAGATAAGAAGAAGTATGAAAATTATTCGTTGCATGCTTTTATATAGTCGAATTTAATCTATTAGTTCCTCAATTTCGACGATTATCAACGAAAAATGTTAAAATATTTTTTGTTAAAATTTTATAGTTTCCAGATTGACTAGCCCATAAGCGAAACAGTATTTTAAGCACTATGGATTTGCCCATCTATTTTATTTCCGACATCCATTTGATGCTGAACAGGTCAACATCCGAGGTGAAACGACAAAATAAGTTGTTCCAGTTTTTTCGTCACGTGAAGAAATCAGGTGGAACACTTGTGATCAATGGAGACCTCTTCGATTTCTATTTTGAATACAAAGATGTTATTCCAAAGGTCTTTGTTCCTTTTTATCATGAAATATTAAAATTACGGGAAGCGGGAATAAAGGTACATTTTATTCTAGGGAATCATGATTATTGGGTTCGAGATTTCATCACAGATACTCTGTTTGATTATACGTACTTCTCGGATACATCATTTGAAATAAATAAAAAGAAGTTTTATGTAACCCATGGGGATGGTTATTTATCCTGGGACTTGGGATATCGAATACTCAAAGGGTTTCTTCATTCCAGACTATTCATATGGTTTTATCGTATGATCCATCCAAGAATCGGATATGCTTTTGCCCGATGGATTTCTAAAAAAGGTGAAAATTATTTACATTCAGATGCCTATAATAAAAAAATATGTGACGAAATGGCGATTCATGCGCAAAAAAAGTTGGATCAAGGGTTTGAATATTTTATTACAGGCCATTATCACCAAGCGAAGGATTTACCCCTGAATGGTGGTAAATTAATGATTCTCGGAGACTGGCTTAGTTTTTTTTCTTATGTAAAATTCGATGGTCATGATCTGAAATTAAAATTTTGGGACAATCATGAAACGCCTTAATATTATAATTCTACTATTTGTTTCGCTCGTTTTTATAGACGGCTGTTCCATGATAAAAAAATTCTGGCCGGGGAAACGGGGCCCCAAAGATGATATTTCATATGAGTTAATTGAAAACCTCAGTACCGCTTTTAGTGAAGGAAAACTCCAAGCACTTGAGGAAATGATTGCCATTTACGATGACACAAACCAACCATTCGATGTTCGAATTGCCGCGGGAAAAGCTCTGGCAGAAACCCAACACCCTACCGCTTTAAATGCTATTTCAAAAACTGTAGGAGATGCGGCAGCGCTGGATGTGACTTTTATGATCGCTTCGATTGAATTGTTAGCTGAATTTAAAGATGATCCACGTGCAGCAGATGCAATGGTCAACGCCATGAATAAAGTTGAAGTGAAAACCAATTCTCTCCAAATGGCATTGGTCCAAAATTTGAATCGGGTTCGAACCAAAGATCAGGTGTTGGCTTTGCTGGATCTTTATGAGGTCAGCCGAAACAATTTTAATCGTACCGAAAGATTGCTGACAGAAACATTGGGTGCCTTGGGAACGGATGAAGTAGTCCCGATCCTCACAAAAATCTCAAGAGATCCCGATGTAAACTTGGGTATTCGTAACCGCGCGTTGGAAATTCTCGGAAAGAAAGACCCGTCTCAAGTGGCCGGTGCTTTCGCCGAACTGTTGGGAGATCCTCAAACCAATTTGGAAGTTCAGGATTTCGCCCTAAACACCATGAAAGGCGTCAAAGAGGAAAATCTTATTCTTGCACTGCTCCAAACTTATCGATCCGGCAAAGACCAGTATTATAATTTGCTTACCACATTGTTAGAAGCATTGGGTGAATTCAATGATCCTGAAATTCGCAGCGCTGTGAAAGCCATCGCCATGAATAAGGACTATCCTTTGGACATACGGATGAAAGCAATCGAAAAACTATCGGATTTAGGGGATAACACTGTGATTCCAACCATCATGCCCATCCTATCGGACCCGGAACAATACAAGCTCCATGCCGCTGTGATTCAGACCGTTAAGAACCTTGGTCAATATGACGCTTATGAACAAGAAATTCATCGGCGGACTTTTGAGGCACATCAAAAAGCGATGACCTTAAATGAATAAATTTATTTTATCCATCATAGTAGTTGGTGTTTGTTTTAGCCAAGATGAGGCCGACACCACCGTTACCGCTCCTGTTGATACAACTGACCTTGTTGAGCCGGATACAGTTCAGGCAATCATCCAGGAGGAAATTCCAAAAACTACGGAACCGACTGCTAATGATACATTGGTTCCCTTGCCAGATGTTCGTGAACTGGGTGACAAGACAAATAAACTCCCTTTAGGCGAACCTTTTTTTGAATTGAAATCGAGCATTGATTTACTTCACCAACAAATGGATTCTCTCAAGCGGGTTATTTCCGTTTATGAAAAAGGGAAGGGTGCAATGCCGACTATCGATGAAGAATTACTGAACCTTATTAAAATTCCTCAATTGCGCCATCGGATTGAACTTCAAAATGGTACAATCGTTAATGGTGAAATAATTCAAGAGGATGATTTAGGCATCATTGTTCAGACGTCCATCGGCCAATTGTCCATTGAAATGGATCGGGTTGTAAACATCGTAGAAGATTTGCCACCCAATGCCAAGGTTGAAATAATGGGAGAGCCTTTTGTAAATGCGTTCCCGGATCGGGAAGAAATCTCTGGCGTCGTTAAGAATGTTGGTTTAAAACGGGCAGACTTTGTCCGAGTGATTGCTCATTTGTGGACAGCGACAACAGAACTGGTTCAAACAGATTCTATTTTTGTTACAGGGAAACAACAAAAATATTTAACGGGAATACGAACAGATACGGCACTTGAACCAGGATCAACCAGCGAATTTAAACTCACCATCCCTTTGTCCGATGAGGATAAAGTTTCCTATCGAACCTATGAAGTCCGTTGGGAAACATATAAATAAATCTATTTATAAAATAATTTGTTGGGAAAATTTCTCATACCATATGTGCTAATTATTGAAGTCCGGCAATTTTAACCATAATCGCATTTTGAGCATGCATTCTATTTTCAGCTTCATCAAATACAATTGAATTCGTTGATTCCATCACAGCATCTGTCACTTCCCGACCTCGCTCCGCTGGAAGGCAATGCATAAACAGGGTTTCTTTTCCTGTTGAATTCATCATAGCAGAATTCACCTGAAAGTCAGAAAAAACCTTCTCCCGCTCTTCCGCCTCTTCTTTCTGCCCCATGGATGCCCACACGTCCGTATAAATTACATCCGCTCTAGCGACCCCGGATTTTGGATCATTTGTTATTTCTACAGTTGAAATACCCGCCGATTCAACCAGTTTTATGGGTTCAGCATCAGGTTCAAAACCTTCAGGACAAACGCAGGTAAAATGAAAAGGAATTCGAGTAGCCAAGTGGAGCCAAGAATGCACAATATTATTTCCATCTCCCACATAAACAATTTTCATATTATTCAAATTACCTCTATGCTCATAAATGGTCAATATATCAGCCATAATTTGGCAGGGATGGTTATAGTCCGTCAGACCGTTTACCACTGGAATTGACGCATATTCCGCCAACTCTATCATATGTTTATGATCAAAGAGTCGTGCCATAATCATATCATTGTAACCGCTAAATACACGAGAAATATCTTTGATTGCCTCTCTTTTTCCAATTCCAATATCGTGGGGTCCTAAAAATAGGGCGTGCCCGCCCAAGCGGAAAAATCCTGTTTCAAAAGATACCCGTGTTCGAGCAGATGGCTTAGCAAAAATCATCGCGAGAGAATGATCCTTAAACGGTTTATAATCTTCTCTGTTTTTTAGCTTTGCCTTAATCTCTTTGGCTAATTCAAGTGTTTCCCAAATTTCATCGGTTGTAAAATCGGTTATATGTAAAAAATCTTTCTTCATTATTCATTTCCACTTTTGATTTCTTGTTCCATCTTCCCTGACCTATTATTCCTATAATATATATTTACTTAAGTCCTGATCCTCAACAATATCTTGCAATTTTTTCTCAACCATTTTTTTCGTTATGGTGATTGTTTTCTTTCGACCACTTGATTCTTCAAACATATATTCATCCAATAATGTAGTCATCACTGTATGAAGCCGTCTGGCACCAATATTTTCCATCTTTTGGTTTACCTCAACGGCGATCTTGGCAATAGCACGAATAGCATCCGTATTAAACTTTAACGTCACATTTTCGGCACCTAATAGGGCCATATATTGCTTAATTAACGAAGATTCAGGATGCTTTAAGATTTTAACAAAATCATTCATGGATAACTTATTCATTTCCACACGAATAGGAAAACGTCCTTGGAGTTCTGGAATCATATCTGATGGAGAGGAGACATGAAATGCACCAGCAGAAATAAATAAAACATGATCAGTTTTAACCATACCATATTTTGTAGGGACTCGACTACCCTCAACAATTGGCAACAAATCTCGTTGAACACCTTCCCTGCTCACGTCGGGACCCGATCCTCCCCCATCTCGATCGACGATTTTATCAATTTCATCCAGAAAAACAATACCGTTATTTTCAACTCTTTCTTTCGCAGAGCGCACCAGTTCATCTTGATCCATGAGATTATCTGCTTCCATTTCAATCAATATATGACGCGCATCCGAAACGGGCATTTTACGCCGCTTGGTGTGGTTAGGCATAACGTTAGATAACATATCTTTAATGTTCATTCCAATATCTTCACCGCCACCAATTGGTCCAAATATTTGCATTGCAGGAGCTGTATCTTCTGTTACTTCTATTTCTATTTCACGATTTTCAAAATCACCATTTTGTAATTTTTGGCGCAAACGATTTCGGGTTTTCTTATGTCTGGCGACCTCTTCTTTTGTCGGTTTATGCACACCATCATTTGGAAATAAAGAATCCAATATTCGTTCTTCTGCGAGACTTTCGGCTAATCCTTTTACTTCAATTTGTTTCTCTCGCTTAACAATACTCATTGAGACATCAGTCAAATCCCGTATGATCGATTCTACATCGCGCCCCACATAACCTACTTCTGTAAATTTACTTGCTTCCACTTTTACAAAGGGCGCTTTAGCTAAAGATGCCAACCGACGAGATATCTCAGTTTTGCCTACACCTGTGGGTCCAATGAGAATAATATTGTTCGGAACAATTTCATTTCGCATTAATCCTTCAACTTTTTGGCGCCGCCAGCGATTCCTTAGTGCAATGGCCACTGCACGTTTGGCATCCGACTGTCCCACAATATATCGGTCCAATTCCGTTACAATTTGTTTAGGTGTGAGTTGGCTCATTTGGACTCTAATACCGTAATTGCATCATTGGTATAAATACATAACTCAGCTGCAATTAAGAGGGATTTTTCCACAACCTTTTTCGCGGGATAGGTGGTGCTTTTCATATAGGCCGTGGCTGCAGCCTGGGCAAAACCACCACCAGAACCAATCGAAATAATTGGACCATCCGGCTCAATTACATTTCCATCACCGGATACAATAAAAGCGTGTTTTTTATCCATAAGGGCCAACAAGGCTTCCAAATGGCGAAGAAATTTATCTGTTCGCCATTCTTTGGCTAACTCAACAACAGCCCGGGTTAAATTCCCTTCATATTCATCCAATTTAGATTCGAATTTTTCAAAAAGGGTCAAAGCATCGGCAGCGGCACCAGCGAACCCGCCAAGAACAATTCCTTTTTCAGAATCAAACTTTCGAACCTTTATTGCTTTTTGCTTAAAGGCCATATCTCCAAAGGTGACTTGTCCATCACCACCCATGGCTATTTGTCCTTTTTTCCGAATACCTAAAATGGTGGTTGATCGAATTTTTACATCCATCTATTTACCCAATAACAATTTAAATAACTGTGAGTCTGAGGGTAAAACCAACATTGTCTTATCATCAATTATTTTCTTATAGGCATCCAATGTACGCACAAATTCGTAGAATTTTGGATCAGCAGAATAGGCATCAGCATACACTTCTACAGCCTTCGCATCTCCTTCTCCGCGAATTCGTTCTGCTTGTTTATAAGCATCAGCTAATATAATGGTTTTATCTCTATCAGTCGTGGCGCGGATTTTTTGTGCTTCTTCTTCACCTTCTGAACGAAATTTGTTGGCTTGTCGTTTTCGCTCTGCATCCATCCTGGCATAGATGGATTCCTCATTTTGAGATGGGAGATCAACTCGGCGAATCCGTACATCCAACACTTCTATACCGTAATCCTGAGTAGCCTTATTGCTGGCCACAGTCACTGTTTTCATGAGTTCTTCACGATTCTCCGTGATGATTTCAACCATGTCATGGGTTCCCAACTCACGACGGAGTTCAGAATAAACAATATCATCCATACGGCTGAGAGCTGTGGGGATTGCCTGAACTGTTTTAAGAAATTGGAGCGGATCTACAATCTTCCATCGGACATAATTATCAACAATGAGGGATTTTTTATCTTTGCTCAATATTTCTTCCGGTGGAGAATCATATTCCAAGAGACGGTTATCAAAAACATTTTTTTCCTGAATCGGAAAAGGCACCTTCATGTGCAGACCTGGTTCAGTAATAATCCGGACTGGCTTTCCAAATTGAAGGACAACAACCTGTTCTGTTTCATCCACAATAAAAATGGATGTTAAACCGAGAAAAACAAGGATCACCCCTATGGCAGTTAATATTTTCTTCATGATTATTTATCCCCCTGAGGTTTTAAGTTCAACAAATTAATCAGATTCCCACTTTTTGCATCGGGAACTATGATTTTTTCTTTATTTGGTAATATCTCTTCTATCGTTTCAAGATACATTCGGGTTTCCGTCACCCCTTTTGCCTTACGGTATTCTTTAAGAACTGCACTAAATTTGGCAACATCACCTTCAGCCCGGGCAATTCGAGCTTTTTTGTACCCTTCTGCTTCACGGATCATGGCCTGAGCTTCACCACGTGCTTTTGGAATTATATCATTCCGATATCCTTCCGCCTGGTTTACCATTTTATTTTTATCCTCTTTAGCCGATGCCACATCTTTAAATGCCGCAATCACTTGTTGGGGCGGGCTCACATCCTGTAGTTGAACGGCCACCACTATGATACCCGTCTTATATTTATCCAGGATACTTTGAACCAATGCCTTGGTTTCTTCCTGAATCATGAACTTCCCAGACGTAAGTGCTTCGTCAATATTATGCCGTCCTACCACGGTTCTTAATGATGCTTCCGAAGCTTCTCTGACTGTTAATTCAGGTTGAATAAAATTAAATGAATATGCCTCTGGATCTTTAATCTTGTACTGAACAATCATTTCAGCATCAACGATATTTTCATCCCCTGTTAGCATCAAACTTTCCCGCTCCACGGTTTGATATTGATTCTTTCCGACGGAACGGAATCCAATTTCAATACGCTTTACTTCTGTGACTTTGGGCGTTTTTACCGTTTCGATAGGATAGGGGAAATGATAATTTAATCCCGATTGTGCGGCCCGAGAATATTTTCCGAATGTTTGGACGACACCAACTTCATCTGGCCCCACCACATAAATCCCTGTGAGTAGCCACAGGACTAAAGCAATTCCTAAAATCGGAAGTGCTCCTATTGTTATTGAGGGAACTTTTATTTCCTGATCCCCTACGATAATTCGTTTGTATTGCATATACTTCCTCTTCTTTATTGTGTTAATTGTCGTCGCAATCGTGCGACAGGTAAATTTAATTGTTCTCGATATTTCGCAACCGTTCTTCTCGCCATCGGAAACCCGCCATCCTTTAGTTTAGCAGCTAAATCTATATCCGTAAATGGTGAATCTTTATTCTCATCATGAATCAATTTCTTGAGTAATTCTTTAATCGTTTTTGTGCTGACTTCTTCACCACCTTCAAGTGTATACCCTTCCGTAAAGAAGGATTTTAATTCAAAAATACCATAAGGTGTATCCACATATTTCCCTCTTGTGGAACGACTGATGGTTGATATATCCATATTAATTTCACTGGCAATATCCTGAAGTTTCATCGGAACTAAAGAATCAACCTTTCCATCAAAAAACTTAGGTTGTTTTTTTATTATTGTTTCCATGACCGCAGTCAGTGTATGCCGTCTTTGTTGAATTGCCTGAATAAACCAGTTGGCTGAATCAAATTTTTCTTTTAGATAATTATGCGTTTCTCGGGCAGTGTCCTTTTGGTTCAATAATGTTAAATATTCATTACTTAAGTTGAGATCAGGAATCCATGAATCATTAACAATAACAACCCATTTACCATCTCGTTGAACAGCGAGTAGATCTGGAATCACGGTTTCAATTCCTGAACCAATTTTACCGTCACCGGGTCTAGGGTTCAAATGGGTGATTTCTTCAATGATGTTACTTAGCGTTTCTTTAGAAATATCCATGTTTTTTTGAAGACATTCATAGCGGTGATTCGCAAAATCATCAAAATAATTTAATACAACTTGGTAAGCTAAAGATTGCTCCTTCCCTCTCATCTGAATTAAAAGACAATCTTGCAGATCTTTGGCCGCAATGCCCGAAGGGTCTAGCTGCTGTACTTTTTCTAACACAAGACTTACGTCTTCGTTCGACCGATTATAACGGTCGGCAATTAATACCATATCCACCGCTAAATATCCATTTTCATCCAGATTCCATAGTAATTCTTCTGCAACTGCCCGTTCCCAATCTGATAAGGAAAAACTATCCAACTGGCGCACCAACCCCTCCACAAAATCCACTTGTTCCGCCATCGGAATATCTCTGTCTTTTGACCTCGCATTATCATATATATTCGCAGGCTCATACTCATCTGGATCTTCTTCATAGTCAACTTCTGTAGGTTCGACTTCTGCCATTTCTTCACTTTGAGATTCATCTGGCTCTAATACAGGATTACTCTCTAATTCATCTAATATTTTTTGCTCAAGATTCGCCACATTAAGTTGAAGAATACTTGCCTGGAGCACCTGTTGAGGTGATAAAGTATGGCGTTGAGATTGTGTCTGCTTTAATCGAACCATCAGAGTCGGAACTTTTCACCGAGGTATAGCCGGCGTGCTTCTTCATCATTTGCCAATGATTCAGAAGTACCGGATTTCAAAATTTTTCCATCAAATAATAAATAGGATCGATCTGTAATGGATAATGTTTCTCGAACGTTGTGATCAGTAATTAATACACCAATGTTTCGTTCTTTCAATGATTTTACAATGGATTGAATATCCTCGACCGCAATGGGATCAACACCTGCAAATGGTTCGTCCAATAGGATAAAATCCGGATCAATAGCTAAGGTACGAGAAATTTCTACACGACGACGTTCTCCACCAGACAAATTATTTCCTATATTTTTCCGAATATGTTGAATGGATAAATCATCCAGTAATTTTTCAACTTTTTCCGCTTGTTCTTTCTTGGTCAAGTTTGTCATTTCCAGAACAAGACGCAGATTATCCTCAACGGAGAGTTTCCCAAAAATAGATGGTTCCTGGGAAAGATAGCCAATTCCTGAACGACTGCGTTGGTACATCGCTCGGTTAGTTATATCACGTTCATTCAAAATAATGTGACCTTTTGTTGGTTTAATCATACCGGTAATCATATAAAATGTTGTTGTCTTTCCAGCGCCATTTGGACCCAATAAACCAACAATCTCACCTTTGTTTACATTCAAATCCACATCACGGACCACCCACCGCTTACCATACCGTTTATACAGTCCGTTCGTACTTAATTTTTGATTATTGTTTTTCATTTTCGTTCTCATGAAAAACGCCGGTCGGCTTCAGTATTTTCCAATTATTTAATTCCACATCCGATTCAAACCCAATCCCATAAAGTGTATCTTGACTATCGGTAATAAATTTAACAGGATCATCTGTAAACACATTTTCTTTCACATTATCCCATGCTAGGGTATCTGTAAACAATGTAACACCACTATCTGAAACCACAACAACATTCCCAATCGCAATCAGAAAATCTTCCTCTTCATCAACTTCCGCCATTTCTGATTTTAAGTTTGTCGTATATACTTCTTCTGAATTAAAAAAATCGGCATCCACATTTTGGTCCAGTAAAATATAATGTCGTTCGTTATATTTTTCCAGATGTCCTGATCGAATAATTGCCCGTTTCGCACCTTCGTTTGTAAGCGTAATTGTGGCTTGCCAACTTTCAGCATCAGGACGGCCGATTCGAGATTCTCCAGATTTTGTATTTTCTGTTGTTTCACAACTTAAAATAAAAAACCCAACGAAAAAAAATTTAACCAAATTATTCACTATTGGTTTTGCACCTTTTCCCTTAAGTCGTTAATGACATCGGTTAAGCGACCTTGTTCTGAAAGAATCCATTCCACAGCTTCTCTAAAAGCACCATGTCCGCCTGGATTTTTTGTGACATGAACCGCCACATCTTTACAGGAATCAGAAGCATTTTCCGTAGCAATGGGTACCCCCACAATCGCCATAATTGGAATATCAATCATATCATCTCCAATATAAGCAATTTCTTCATCCTTTAAATTGTACTTCTCTTTTAAGGTTAAATAAGGTGGAATTTTATTTAAAGTACCATTATATACATTTTCTATCTTGAGTTCTTTTGCTCTTTCTGCTGTCGCATCTGAGTATCGACCAGAAATAAGTGCTAATTCCATTTTTGCTTCCCGGAGAAGTACCACACCTGCACCATCCATTACACAAAAACGTTTTAGTTCAATACCATCTTTTCCCTTATATATCGCACCATCAGTCCAAACGCCATCTACATCTGAAATAATCATTTTTACTTTTTTGATATCGTACTTCATCCATTCACCGCTTCGTGTATTTTCATCAAATTAAAAAGCAAATCTTCCAGTTGATCTAATGGCCATTGGGTAGAAGCGTCAGATTTGGCCTCAATTGGATTATCATGGACTTCTAAAAAAAGTCCATCACACCCGGCAGCCACAGCAGACTTAGCCAATGTGGGGATCATATCCCGTTGGCCGCTGGTCTGATATACATCGTGGATTCTCAATAATCCAACACATTCATTGTCATTCCCTTTTATTACAGGTAGAACAGATATTTGAGATTCCCGTTCTTCCATTGTGGTTATCGTATCCAATAATGATGTTTCAATATTAATGGAAACTGGGTTAGAAGTCATTATTTCGCCAACAGTCAATTGGTCAATATTCCCATTTTCGGCCAAACACCTTCGCAGATCTCCTTCTGTGACAATGCCTGATAAAACCGACCCTTTGTCTATAACCACCGCCGCGCCTTGAGGTTTTTCTGTCATATCAATGATAACTTTTCGAATATTATCGTTTTTACTTACTGTCGCAACATTTTGAATAGGCTGCATGATATTTTTTGCTTTAAGTCCAACTGATTTATCACTACTGGGTATTTGCGCAGAATGGGTGGCATCAAATACCACCGGAAACCCTAATGATTGCATAGTGGGAATAGCCGTCATATCCGACACAAGACCATATCCGAAAGAAGTTCCTCGTTCTGTAAGTAAAATATTATTATTCCCTGTGGATTGTACTTTCTCTATCGCATGGGCCATAAGACCCGGTGCCAGGAATTGACCTTTTTTTATATTTATTGCTTTCCCAGTTTTACCAGCCGCAACTAACAGGTCTGTTTGGCGACAAAGAAACGCGGGTATTTGTAATACATCCACCACTTTCCCAACGTCTTGACATTGACTTGGAAGATGGACATCAGTCAATACAGGTATACCTATTTCACTTTTTACTTCAGCAAGAATATTCAACCCTTCTTCCATATTCAGCCCTCGAAATGACCCAACTGTAGATCGATTGGCTTTATCAAATGAACTTTTGAAAATAAAGGGGACATTTAATCTATCTGTAATACTTTTAATTGCTTCTGCCATTTCCAAGCTATGGGCCCGGGACTCAATAACACAGGGACCTGCAATGAGGGGTAACCCCTTACCTCCGAAAGTGACATTACTAATGATAACCTGTTTACCCATTTTTATTTTCCATTTAAATGTTTTACTGACGCTTTTATAAACTCTCTGAAAAGCGGATGTGCCTTACTCACACGGCTTTTTAACTCCGGATGAAACTGACCCGCTACATACCAAGGATGGTTTGGCAATTCAATGATTTCAACAAGGTTCAGTTCCTTGTTTATTCCAGAAATCTTTAACCCATTTTTTTCCAATCGATCCCGGTAACGATTATTAACTTCCCAACGATGGCGATGCCGTTCAGAAATCTGTTTTTTTCTATAAGCAGAAAAGGATTTAGTTCCCATTTCAATTTGGCAATCATAAGCGCCCAAACGCATGGTGCCTCCTTTACGTTTAATGGCTCTTTGTGATTCCATTAGATCGATTACAGGGTAGGTTGTCTTTTTATCAAATTCCGTACTATTGGCTCCTTTTAGTCCACATACATTCCGTGCAAACTCAATCACAGCACATTGGAGCCCAAGGCAAATCCCTAAAAAGGGAATTGAATTTTCACGGGCATATTTACAGGAAAGAATTTTGCCTTCTGACCCTCGGGAACCAAAACCCGGCAGTAATAAAACACCATCCATATTATCAAAAATTCTTTCAGCGTCCTTATCCGATTTTATATCTTCCGTCGCGACCCAATTGACATTTACGCGGGCATCATTTTCAACCCCGGCATGAATAAAGGCCTCCAGCACACTTTTATAGGCATCTGGAAGTTCAGTATACTTTCCGCACATGGCAATATTCACTTGATATTTCGGTTTTTTGTACTTTTTGATAAACGTCTCCAAATAAGATACATCTACTTTGCCTGGGAGCTCCAGACGATCCATTATAATATCCCCCACCTTTTGATTATAAAGAGTCAAAGGAACCTCGTAAATGCTTTTAACCTCTGTGCCCTCAATCACATGATCTGGATTTACATTGCCAAAGAGACCAATTTTTTGTTTCACCTCTTTGGTTAATGGATATTCGGTTCGAGCCAAAATCATATCTGGGGTCAAACCAATTTCCCGTAATTTCATCACCGAGTGTTGAGTCGGTTTGGTTTTTAATTCTTCGCTTGCCTTGATATAAGGAACCAATGTTACGTGCATAATCGTATGGTTATGGTAGCCAACCTCCAAAGATAATTGCCGAATCGCTTCCATAAAAGGCAGACTTTCTATATCACCAACTGTCCCTCCAACTTCACAGATTACTATATCATATTTTTTGGGTGTGTTAACCGATTTTATTCTGGAAATAATTTCATTGGTAATATGTGGAATCACCTGAATAGTAGCACCGAGATAATCACCCCGCCGTTCACGATCAAGAACAGTACTGTACACCTGCCCAGAAGTGGCATTATTATTCTGGCTCATATTCACATCAATGAATCGTTCGTAATGACCCAGATCCAAGTCTGTCTCTGAGCCGTCATCCAAGACAAATACCTCTCCATGCTGGTAAGGGTTCATTGTGCCTGGATCCACATTTAAATAGGGATCCAGTTTTAAAATGGTGACACGCAGCCCCGCACTTTTGAGTAAATAACCAATGGAGGCTGCGGCTATGCCCTTCCCTAAACCGGAAATAACACCGCCTAACACAAATATATATTTTATTGGTTTTGGTGTCGCCATTTAAATCCTTTCAAGCTGTTTTAAATCATCAATAACATCAATCCCCTTGGTCACTTTATCTGTCAGAATCACTTTAATTGGTATCCCGTTATCCAATGCTCTATATTGTTCCAAATTCAATAATCGCTCATTATCAGATGGTTCTAATTCTGTGTATTTTTTTAAAGTGGATTTTCGATATGCATAAATTCCCATATGATGGTAATAGCCCCCCAGCTCATGGTGAATAGGCTCACGTCTGAAGTTCACCGCAAACCCAGCTTCATCGAGCAATACTTTTACCGCATTTACATCCATGATTTTTTCTACGTCCATATCTTTACCTGCAACTGTAGCCATTTCAATTGTTTCATCTTCAAACTGTTGTACCAATTCATCAATTAGGAGGGGGGGTATCGTGGGCTCATCTCCTTGAATATTCACCACCACATCTGCTTCAATATCAGCCACGGCTTCCTGAATTCGATCTGTCCCTGAAACATGGTTATCCGAAGTCATAATCGTTTTTACTTTCCAATCGTTGAGTACTTTATTGGTTTCATCTGCATCAATCGCTACGATAACATCTTCTAATAATTGGGATTTTTTCGCTTGTTCATAAACATGAACAACCATGGGTTTCCCATCGATGAGGTGTAGAATTTTTTTGGGGAAACGGTTGGAATGGAGCCGTGCCGGAATCACACCTATGGCTTTCATCAAGATCCCCCTCCCGTACTGTATAGAGGCAAAGGTGGGACGAATGTGAAATGCACCCGATGTTCCTCAATCTTGTACCTATGGCTTAACATTATCTAATTGTATGAAAAATATTGGGGAAATTTAGGTGAACCATCTTGCCTCCACAAGCAGGTTCAGAGAAGATTTTATTCGAATCTCAGAGATTCGATAGGATCCAAATTCGCAGCGCGATAAGCAGGGTAAATCCCAAAACCGATACCGATAAAAGAACAGACCGCCATACCGTAAAAGGCCCAATCCATGGGGATCACGGCGGGGACTTTAAGGAGGAGGGCAATGAGGTTCCCCCCGGCAATCCCTAGAATAACACCCACAATGCCACCGAACTGGCTTAAGAAAATGGCCTCCATGAGAAACTGGGTGAGAATATCTCGTTTTGTAGCGCCAATGGCCTTTCGGACGCCGATCTCCTTGATCCGATCCGTGACGGAAACGAGCATAATATTCATAATGCCGATCCCGGCCACAAGTAACGCAATAACGCTTACGGCACCGGCAAACAATTTGATTCCACCAGTAAAACCGGCAAATGTGTCCATGAGTTCTTCGTTGGAAATAATTTCAAAATCATTCTCTTCTTTGGGTGGCACCTTGCGAATAACACGCATCAGACCAATCACTTCATCCATGGTTTTTTCATACAATTCAGTCGATTCTGCTTCAACATTGATACCTAAGGATGTCCATCGATTAGAAAACCGTTGGATATAAACTGAAATCGGAATCATTACAAAATAATCCTGGCTCTGACCGAAAGCTTGTCCTTTTCTTTCCGTAATACCAATGACTGTATAATCCAGTCCTTTAATTTGAATGACCTTCCCAATGGGATCTTCAAAGGGAAACAGGATATCAGCCAAATCTGGCCCAAGGATGGTAACGCTGCGATAAAAACGAATATCATCTTCCATAAAATTTCGTCCATCTGCCAGATATGTTTTGAATGAACGCAAGCCCCACTCATCCACACCGGACAATTCTGCTGTTTTCTTTAATCGTTTATCTTTATACTGAATATTTCTTTCACCGGTCCCATCTACTACACTGACCTGCCGTGGTAATTTTGCACGTTGCTTTAGTTCTTCATAATGGGTATATAGAATGTTTTTCCGTTTCCGGATTTTATTATTTCCTGGACCATGAATTTGTATAGCAGGTGCTTTTTGAACCATAAAAGTATTGGTACCAAAAATATCGAGTTGTGAATTCACAGAAGATTCCAAGGTTCGAATGGCAGTCATAACACCAATTACGGAGAATACACCAATACTGATACCGAGTAAAGTCAGAATCGATCGAAGTTTGTTTTGACGAATGGATTCGATGGCCATTCGAAAACTTTCTTTAATCGTATTTTTTAAATGTGATTGCTTGGCCATTATTCGTATCGCAGTGCATCAATGGGATCTAATCGAGCAGCTTGATAAGAAGGAATCAATCCGGATACGATACCAATTACAACGCTGAGAATAATGGATCCAATGGCCAATCCCACTGGCATTGATGAGGGGAAAAACTGGTTAATAAGGAGACTCAATCCCCCGGCCAATCCCATCCCAACCAATCCGGCAATAAGACAAATTAAAACCGCCTCCATGAGGAATTGTCCTAAAATCATAGACTGTGTTGCGCCCAATGCTTTCCGGACACCAATTTCTTTCGTTCGTTCCTTCACCGATACAAACATAATATTCATGATGCCGATTCCACCTACAATCAAAGATAGTGCCGTAATAAATAAACCTGTGCCACCGATTGCCAATTTAATTGCTTTATATTGTGCTTCCATGGTGGCCGATTGATTGATGGCAAAATCATCTTTTTCCATGGGTTTTAGCCCACGTATTTGTCGCATAACGCCATAGATTTCTTCTTTTGCTTCATCATAATTATCCGTATTCACCTTGACTCTCACATTCATCCATCCTCGACGAGAAAATAAGCGCTGAAAGGTGCCAAATGGTAAGACAGCTTGATTATCCAAACTGAACATTCCCATAAATTTCCCCTGCTTTTTAAGTACACCAACCACTCGAAATTTATGTGAACCAATTTTGACATATTTATCAATGGGGTCTTCATCTGTGAATAGGGCATCAGCCACATCCCCACCAATGATCATTACCCGAGCACCCGATCGATTTTCCCCGTCAGTAAAATATCGCCCTGTTATCACGTCTGCCGATTCGTTTGTAGCCATATATTCCGGCGTGGTTCCAAAAAATCGAGTATCAATTCGTTTGTCGCCTCGAAAAATACTCCCTCCCCGCTCTGCCATTGGCGCAACCGCCGCAACAAATTGAGATTTCTCCCGAAGTTGTTCCACATAATCTTCTTTAATTCGGGGACGATTTCTCAACTCCCACCAATCCATATCACCACCAAACCAATCCATTCGACTGATAATCAAGACATCCCGGCTAAGGAAAGACATACTTTTTTCAAAGGTACGATCTAATCCAGAAATAAGGGTGCCCATCAACGTCACCGATAAAACACCAATTACAATACCAAGAGCGGTTAAAATTGAACGAGATTTATTCCCGAAGATTGAACCCAGAGAAATGCGCAAATTCTCCCAAAAAAGTGATATCAAGTGGATACCTGTCTTTTTTTAGTCACTTTTTTATCCACTTTTATTTTTCCATCAAATAGGTGAATCGTTCGATCCGCATGGTCGGCAATATATTCTTCATGGGTGACCAATATAATTGTATTACCACCCGAATGGAGTTTGTCTAATATCTTCATAATTTCGACACCACTTTTAGAATCCAAGTTCCCAGTAGGTTCATCTGCTAAAATAATAGATGGATCATTCACCAAGGCCCGGGCAATGGCAACCCGTTGACGCTGTCCACCTGAAAGTTCATTGGGCTTGTGATGCATCCGCTCTTCTAATCCTACGGAAATGAGCGCTATTTTGGCTTTTTCGATTCTGTCATTCTTAGTCATATTTGCATAAATTAATGGGACTTCTACATTTCGAAGGGCAGTGGCTTTCGGGAGTAAATTAAACGTCTGGAACACAAATCCGATTTTTCGATTCCGAATAGATGCTAATTGATTATCATCCATTTTATGGACGAGTTCACCTTCAAATTCGTAGATGCCTTCTGTGGGCGTATCCAAACAGCCGATCATATTCATTAATGTTGATTTTCCCGAGCCGGACGGTCCCATAATAGAGATATATTCATTTGGATTGATAATAAGATCAACGCCATCCAATGCACGAACCACTTCACCGCCCACATCATAATGACGTTTAATCTCTTTTAATGAAATTAGATCAGCCATAATTATTGCTTTGAATCTGAATCTTCGGATTCACTTCTAGAACCACCAATTTGAATCTTAAATCCTTTTTTCTTATCTTTACCATCTTTATCTGTGGTTACCGCCTTATTATGAGCCAAATCTTTACTGATTGCACGATAGCTACCAGTAACTATTTCTTCTCCTTCATCGATGCCACTGAGTACTTCGTAATGGGTTTCAGAAGAAATCCCCACTTTAACAGGACGGATATGAACCACTTTTCCATCTTTGGATGCTTTTTTCTTTTTACCTTTTTTGTCATCCAATTCAGATAATTTTCCATCTCGAAGGACGCCGCCAGGTTTATCGGAAACTATAAATACCAATTCTTCCATTTTCTTCGCTTTTGGTTTTTTGGTACCATCTGAGCCTTTTCCTTTCCCAAAGGTCGTTTTTTCAGAGCCTTCTGGACGAACGGTCAAGCTCTGGATTGGTATGGCCAACACTTTATCTTTTTTATCCGTTATAATATTGGCGGTGGCACTCATACCGGGACGTATCCCGTCCGGCACTTGTATCATCCGAATTTTGACTTCAAAATTTGTCACTTGCTCTGCAGACCCAACTGAAGATGTTTGAGCCATATGGGCAATTTCACTTACAAGGCCATAAAATACCGTATCCTGAAACGCATCAATTTCAATTTCTGTAGTATCCCCTTGGGAGACAGAAACCACATCATTCTCATTCACATCTACAATGACTTCCATAAGATTTAAATCCGCTATTATCATGAGTACTTCAGCTTGAAACATGCCTCCCACTGCCATTTCACCCACTTCTTTATTCACTGCGGTGACAATTCCATCCTGCGGTGAAACAATTCGCGCTTTGTTTAAATCATCTTCTCTCGATTCAAGACTAGATTTTGCTTGCGCCAGAGCGCTATTTGCTATTTCATATGAGGCTTGAATCGCTTCTAACTCCTGATCAGAAGCCAGATTTTGTTCATACATTGATTCGACACGTTTCTTGCTGGCCAATTCTTGCTTTAACCGTGCTTTGGCCGATCGAACTGAAGAGGAAGCGGAATTATAATTGGATAATAATTGTTTTCGATCCAATGTAATCAAGTGCTGACCTTTTTTCACGTGATCCCCTTCTTCTACCGTAATGGTATCAATCCATGCTGATGAAGTGGCACTGATTTTTACTTCGGTTTCAGGTTGGATTTTCCCACTGGCATTCACTTTATGTATAATCGTTTGCCGCACCACTTTTTCCGTTTCCACTTTGATAGCATCATCATCTTTTTTTCCCAGACTTACCGCAATCAGTATGGCGAGTAATACGCCGCCGCCGCCAAAAATGAGCCATTTTTTCTTTTTAGTTAATTTTTCCTTAGCCACTATTTTCTCCTCTAACTTATTTATTCGTATCCAGTGTACCCAAAAGGGCTTTTAAATTTGCTTGTTCAATATAAGCGTCATATTTTGAACGAATCAGAGATGACCTCGCCCGTACTACCGAAACCTGCGCATCCAACACTTCTAAAATAATTGTAGATCCTTGGGTATATCTCACCTGCGCCAGTTTTAAATCTTCCTCTGCAGAAATGAGAACAGTTTCATTGATTGGGATAATTTCCTGGTAATTATTCAATTGATCAACCATACTTTGCAATTGGACGGATAGATCTTGTAGTTGGATCAAATATTCCGATTCTTGTTTATCCACAGCAATCTTCGCCTGTTGAATTCGAGTGCTGATACTATTTCCTGAAAATATTGGAACAGAAATAGACACTCCCGTATTCATTCGTTTTTGATCATTAAAACTGTTAGTAATTGCATCGCCAAGATTTTTTGCACTGCCGGAATAACTGGCATTTGCACTAATGGTGGGCAAACGAGATCCTTTGGCAATTTTTGCACTAAGTTCTGCGCTTGTGATTTGATATTGTTTTGCTTTAACGCTTGGATTAAATTTTTGAATCAGTTCAAATCCAGTATCAAATTCAGGAACAATTTCCAAAGGTGTTTCCACTTCTACTGCAGAAAAATCTTGATCTGAGCCAACTAACCCCATGGTATTTTTCAATGTTCGATATGCGTTTTGTAGGTTTGCATCATTATTGATTACATCTACCCTGGCTTGACCAAAACGAACTTCTGCTTTTAGCAGATCCGTCTTTTTTGCTGAACCTAATTCATATTTTTGTTCTGCCAATGCCAACTGCTGTTGGGAACTCATGAGATTAGATCGAGCCACATCTAATAGCTGGGAAGCTTTAAGGTAATTAAAATAAGCTGAATGTACATTTCGAATTATATTGGTAATTACTTGACGGTCAAATTGTTCTGCAATTCGATAACTGTTTTTTGCTTGCCGAATTGTATTCCACCACACACCACCATCATAAATATTCTGCGAAAGTGAAATGCTGGAAGATGCACTAGTTTGACTACTGATTTTATCCAATGTTAACTCTCCAGTTTCAGAATTAAATCCTCCAGTCTGTGCGGGAAACCGAGATTCGCTCATATTTCCAGAAAACCGAATTGAGGGCAAAATCCTACTGTAAGAGCCTTTAACACCTTGTCTGGATGATTGTAAATCCAATGCCGATGTTTTCAACGCTTCCTTGTTCTCTAAAGCAATTTCAATCGCTTCCACCAGAGAATAGGTTTGACTAATCCCAATGGTAAAAGGGATCATAAATAATAATCGTTTAATAATTGTTAAGTCCTTTCTTATCCAAACATGCCTGAAACACCTGCGCTAATTCCCGCAAATACGATCAAACCAAATATCCATAAACCTGTCATAACGGTTAATGATGTTTTGGTCGTTTTATTATAAATAATACCAATTCCCACAGCCATGAGGAATACACGCCAGAAAGCAAATATATCCAACCCTGCAAGAAAACTGTTAATAAAATCTCCCTGTTCACCAATTCCCAAGGCACCCAATCCCGTAAAAATCATCATATTGTCAGAAATATACTGAATAGGTGTTTTGATGATATATTCAATAACCGATGGCATATAAGCAAATGCACTTAATGTAAATATTTGACCATATTTTCCGCCACCCCCTAAAAATAAATTAGCAGTCAGCATGGCAAACAGAGACCAAAAGGCGATCCGCATGGGCCAAGAGATTGCCATACTTACATAAGTAAAAATGGCACTCATACCTGTTTCTGAATAAACCCTATCGTATTGGTTTGAAAGTATTTCATCTTTTTGCTCTTCAGAAATCTGCGTATTCCCTTCGATGCTTTTTTCAATTTGTTCCCACTGCATATCCGCAATTAAATCCTGAAGCACAAACCCGGAAACCAACGCCAAACCCATGAGTAAGGCAATGGGCATTAAGGCTTGTTTCAAGTTAAATTCTTTAACGATGGTTTCGAATGTTTCACCGGGTGCGGTGATAGCATTAATCATTGTTCCAAACATTCTATTCTCCTACCTCTATTATGATAAAATATCTAAGACCTGCCACGTTTTAGACTCAAAAATGTTCCTTTGGTTGTCAATCATTTTCATTTTTTTCATCTGCTTCATATTCCAAGATATCCCCCGGTTGACAACCCAATTCTTTGCATATTTTTTCTAATGTTGAAAACCGTACTGCTTTGGCTTTTTCCGTTTTCAAAATGGACAAATTTGCCTGGGTGATACCGATCTGTTCTGCAAGATCTCCCAGGGAAATTTTCCGCCGGGCCATCATTACGTCTAAATTGATGCGGATGCCCATTAAACCGTGAGTTCCTGCTCTTCTTTCATTTCTGCTCCAATACGAAATGCTTCACCAATTACAATAATGACCATGGCCACCAATAAAAGACTCAAATTAAAATGAACGGATGATGACAGTACAATCGAATCGAATAAAAGTCTTGGCGTAATAAATATATTGAGCAAGATATCATGAAAAAAATCAAAGACACCGATTATAAGTATAGAAAGGCCGATCCATCGCAGCCTGTTTCCATTTTTCATATTAAAAGGATCACCCTTCCCGACAGATCTTACCAGTTGCCGTAATAATATTAATATCCAAATGATAAACCCAAAAATACTAAATCTTATCAGCTTAACTGGAATAAGTAACCATTCCGGTGTGGGAGATTCAATAAGAGCCAATGCTTGCGCTTTTGTAATCTTAACAGGAAGTTCCCTACCTGAAAACTCCGCCACACCTTCTTCTTCAACATTAAAATGAACTGGGTAGAATAATTTTGTTGTTTGATCTGTAATCCCGAATACGGGTCCAGCCAACAACATCAAAAAACGATAGACAATATATATCGCCAACAATACGGTGATTGCTGTAATTAACCAGTCTGTAATTTTAACAAATAAATGAACGCGATGCTCTGACATAGCCCTAATCCTTTAATTAACGGGGCCGATTTTATAACTTATAACTTATTAATATCAATAAATATTTATTGTTTTTCGATATATTGATCCTTTATCTCCATAAAATACGCAAAAGCAGCCTCATAGGTATTATCAATTTTTTCATCTAATATTGCATCTTCAATGGCTTTTTTTATGAGTCCCACCACTCGCCCTTCTTTCAATCCGCATTCAGCCATAATTTCTTCCCCCCGGACGGGCGATTGGAACGCCTTTAGAGAATCTCGTTCATATACATCCTTCATCTTGGTTTCGACCCGTTCAAAATTTCCCATATACTTTTTTACTCTGCGGGGATTCTTCGTGGTTATATCGGCGCGGCAAAGGGTGAGCAAATCATCCAAATCTTCGCCTGCAGCCACCATAACCCGCCGAATTGCGGAATCGGTAATTTCTTTCTTCGCCAATGCAATGGGACGTAAATGAAGTAGCGTGAGTTTTTTCAAATAATCTTTCAATTCGTTGGACAGTTTCATTCGTCTAGCCACTTTATTCAACATTCGTTCTCCCACCGCGTCGTGGCCATGAAATGTGTATCCTTTCAGCTTATCAATGCGTCGCGTTTTGGGCTTCGCAATATCATGAACAAGGGCCGCAAACCGCAGTTCCATTTTATCTGAAAGCTGAGCCCCATTATCCACCACTTGCATGGTATGCTGGAATATATCTTTATGGTGCCATTCTCCAGTTTGATCCATACCAACCATGACATGAATCTCCGGGAAAATAAATTCCATTAAACCCACTTTTTGCAGGATATTTAACCCAACCGATGGTTTGGATGTCGATAATATTTTGGTGAATTCAGTTGTAATTCTTTCTTGAGAAACTATATTGATTCGGTTTGCCTGACGTTTCATGGATTCAAAACATTGGTCTTCTATTCTTAACCCAAGGCCAGACGCAAAATATGCGGCGCGCATCATCCGCAATGGGTCCTCAGAAAATGTTTCATCCGGATCCAGCGGCGTAACCAATTGCTTTGCCATTAAATCTTTGACACCGTTATAAGGATCGTGAAGTTTACCAAATTGATCGGGAAGCAAACCCATAGCCATGGCATTTACTGTAAAATCCCGTCTCAAGAGATCACCCTTCAAATCAGTATAAACAATTTCTTTTGGCTTTCTGGAATCATCATTATATGATTCTTCTCTTGCAGCGGCCACTTCTATCGGGATAGGCCGAGAAGGAATATGAGCTGTAGAAAATTTTGGGAATTGAATCACTTTTTTGATTCCCATATTTTTAGCTATTATTTTGGCAAATTCAATACCATCGCCAATGACCATAAGGTCAATTTCTTTTAATTTTCGATTTAGAAATAAATCGCGGACAACACCCCCAACAACATACACCTCTTTGTTACAAGTAGCGGCAATTTCTCCTATTTTTTCGAGGATTAATCGCGGCTTCGGTTGGGAATCGAGTAAATGTTGAATGTTTGCCATTCTTAAAATTAATACAATTTTGGTAAAGGCATAGCATACCGAAGTTTTGTTACGTTACAGTAATATTTATCCATCCTTTTTTCCTTAGAAAAATCATCCTATTTTCCAGCCATGAGAATACTAATCTCATTCCTCACCACCATAACCATGGCTTATTCCCAATTTGGAAAAGTAGATATTACTATTGATGATCGCCTCCTTCGAGATAATGAGCGGCAGGAGTTATCTTCTCTTAAAGATGAAGTAATTCGGTTTTTCTCCGGCCGAATATGGCATGAGGATTTCCAAGGTCTCAAAATACCACTTCATATTTCCATCGCATTTCAAGGTATGGCCCAAAAAGGCGGCCTCAAAACATTTCATACCCAGATTCTCATTTCTGATGGTATGGATCTTCGTTATTTTGATAAATCGGTCCAGTTCTATTATAATTCTGGCGGATCGATCCAATATGATCCAGTTATTTTTGATCCTTTGGGAAGTTTTTTGGCTTATTATGCCTATACCATGTTAGCCGGATATATGGATACATATGATTTTTATGGAGGAAATCACGCCTACGATCAAGCTCGTGAAATTGCCCTACGAGGCATGGCATCTGACTACCCTAAAGGATGGTCTGCTCGCGTACAATTATTAAAAGAAGTAACGGGAAATAAAGGTCTCCGGGAAGCACGGTTCGCTTATTATGTGGCTATGGATTTATTTGATCAAGGTAAGCCAGATGCAGCACTCAAAGAATTTGGTTATATGATGGATGGGTTAAAAAAAGTTATATATGGTTTTCCTGTGGGTAGGATGCAACATTTTTTAAAAGCTCACGCTAGGGATATCACACATAAATTAACCATTTTGAGACAGGAAGAATATTTGCGGTACTTGGCTGATATTGATCAGGAAAACAAATATATATATCTCAGAGATATAAAGAAATAAATTCAGATTTACTCTTTAACAATCTCCGTTGATTGTTTTTTCCCACGAATATAATAGTCAAACACCACACTCCCCCAATATAGCCACGGCAACACTTTTTTATCTTTCACCACCCGAATTTGTTTAACCCTTCGACGCCGTTTCCAAATGATATGGGGATGGATAATTATCCAAGATAAAGATTGGATAATTCCGAAAAAATGGTTCATATCCAGACGAACTAAGGAATAAGCCAATGCCACAAACTCCAATGCCAAGCGGATGGGCGTAATGTATAACGTGAATGGTAAGCTAAAGTTAGATAAAACCATTAGTAGTGAATTGCGGTGATTTAAATATTGTTTTTGACGAGAAAACATGGGCAGTGTCACGGCATTTTTATGATAAACAATTGAACTGGGAATGGCCCAAGATTCTTTCTCCATGAGCCGGAATTTCCAACATAGATCGATTTCTTCTTGATGGGCAAAAAAAATCTCATCAAACCCGCCGGCTAATTCAAAATCGGACTTCCGCACCATGATGGCTGTGCCACTGGCCCAAAATATCGGACGCATCCGATCATATTGCCCTTCATCTTTTTCCCGTTCAAAGAATACACGACCTCTGGCAAATGGGAATCCCAATATATCCAACCAACCACCGGCTCCGCCTGCATAATCAAATTGAGTTCGGTCGAAATAATTAAGAATTTTGGGTTGAACTGCTGCTACATTGGGGTTAAGATTCATAAAATCAATCAATCCAGCCAGCCAGCCTTTTTCCTGAACTGTATCATTATTTAGGAAAACAATATATTCACCTTTAGCAACTTCTGCTCCGCGGTTGCACCCGCCGGCGTAGCCATAGTTTTGATTATTCTCTATTAACTTAACTTGGGGAAAATTTAGGCTCACCCAATCCGGACTACCGTCTGTGGACGCATTATCCACCACAATAATTTCAAAATTTGAATATTCTGTTTGGGCGAGAGATTCTAAACATTCAGATAAAACCTCAATCCCATTCCAATGGGGAATGATAACACTAACTAAGGGGTTTGACATGGTAGGGAGAGTTTTAAGGAAGAAGGAAAAAGGAAGAAGGATATTTTTTCACTGCGTACATTTATACCCTATTCCTTTTTACTTTTTACTTCTCCATTTTTCAGGTCTTCCATCAATTTTTGTGCAACCGGATCGTTGGGATTTTTATCCAGCCAGTCAGCCAAAACGACTTCTGCTTTCGGTACCATATCCAATTTTTTATAGGTAAAAACAAGAGAGGAAACGATTTGAGTAAAACTCTGTCGCCAAGCATCCATTTCTTTCTGGGTTGCACGACGATCGCCATTTTCAATATCTTTAAAATCTCTGTACAAATCTTCAAAGATAGATTGACCAATTTCAAATGAATCCAATTGTGAAATATACACTTGTCCATAGTCTAAACGATCTCGAATATTTAGATCCTCCCTAATGACTAAATTACCCAATATTCGTCTTAATTCATCCTTATTCCCCAATTCACCAAAAAGGCGGCCAACCTGGTAATATAAATCTTTTGAATCGTACCGAATGGTTTTTTCCGGGATATTGTCCTGCATTTTCACTAAGACTTCTAATGCTTTATTTCGGTGGATATCTGATTGGTCTTTATCAGTCATTTCAAAGTCCTTAAAAGCCATATAATGAAATGCGGCTAATTGCATATAGGCACTGCGTAAATTTTGAAGTAGACGAATGTTGGTGGTGGGAAAATAAAAAACATCTTCTCTGCCTAAATTTCTGAATAGGTATCCTGGCTTATAACTCTTGGACCATATTTCATTTTCGACTTTATCCCAATCATTTGCTTCTAAATCCTGTTTCCAAATTTCAGAACCATAGCCCGACATAAGATTGGTCCACATTCTTTCCTCATTAATCGGGTTTCTCCCATCCACATTATGGGGTCTTAATCGGTATACCAATCCTTCCATTTCTAAGAAGGGTTCTAAGCCAAGCCGATTGGATGCGGGCACAGTGACGGCAAAATAAATGGGGTAATTCCATTGGGCATCACTGATAATTTTTAAAATCATCATATCTTTCACCATGAGAGCGGCACCCGCAAAGGTGGGATTCACTTTCCACTGAATAAACCCATCCTTGTTTTTATTCGATTTCGGTGTGGGGATTTGCACATTTCGAGCCTTCCAAGGCTGAAGCCCCGAAGCCACTTCCATGACCTGAGGATCCGTTAAATTAATAAACCGTTCAAGTTCGCGACCTTTCTGATCCACTCGTCCCCTCCGTGAGTCTCGAAGTTGACGAATGTACCACTCTGTATTCAAAAGGCTGAGGTTGGCAATGGTAATATCTGTCCGTACCCCTTCCACTTCTTGTAAATACCATAGAGGGAAAGTATCGTTATCGCCATTCGTAAATAATATGGCATTCGGTTCACAGGATTGCAAAATATTATAACTATAATCCCAGGCCAAACGATTATCGGATCGATCATGTTCATGATAATTTGCTTTCACCATCATGCCGGGCATGGCCACTATCAATAGAACCATCGTACCCATAACAGCATTATTAGACAAAGATTTATCCTTTAATAATAATCGGATTTTGTCCCCCAATGCAGCAACAGCAATACTAATCCAAATGGAAAATGCAAAGAAACTCCCAACATAAGAATAATCTCGTTCCCGAGGTTGTGGATTATCCTGATTCACAAAAATTATAATCGCAAGACCCATCATGAGGAATAGACTGAATACGGAGAATGCCTGTTCACGGTCTTTTTGAAAATGGTAAAACATCCCCCATAAACCAAATAAGAATGCCAGAGGCAACCCAAATTGAAACCAATCAACCCCATCTTCTTTGGTATTGGCGCCGTAGGCCGTTACCCAATCATCAGTACTGGGACCTCGTCCAGCGAATTGCCATAGAAAATATCGCCAATACATTTTCTTTACCTGATAACTCCAAAAATAATTCCACTGCTTATCCATTCGATAGGATTTGTATTTTCGTTCCTGGCTATCGGAATAATTACGACCACCTTTCGCAGGTCTTCCCACAACTTCATGTTTGGGCGGCAATCCTGTAAATCGACGAGGAAATTGGGTCATTTGGCCATATTGTTCTCTTTCCATATAAGCAATCGCTCGTGGAACGGTAGAAGGGTCATTTTCATTAATGGCAGGCTGCTGCCCCGATCGAATAAAAATAGTGGCATAGCTTGAATACCCGACCAAAATAAGGACTATAGATGTGAGGGCCAATGCATATTGAAATTGTCTTTTAATAATTGTGAAAACCATACCACCCATAATCGCCAAGCATAAGAATAAAAATAGCTCTAAACCGACAGCATTCACAATCTTAGGCACTCCATTAATGATACCTGTATTGATTATCAGATAAATCACGCCCGTAATAGCTGTGGTTATTAGAAATCCTTTGTATGAAAATTCATATTTTTTGAAATAAATAATGAGTGCAATAAATGGAAGTGCCAGTAAGTTGAGTAAATGAACACCAGTGGCTAAACCAATCATATAGGCAATAATGAGAATGTATCTCTCATTCCCCTTTTCATCTGCCCGTTCGGCCCAATGAAGGATGAGCCACACCACAATAGCGGTGAAAAATGTTGAAAAGCCATACACTTCTGCTTCAACTGCATTAAACCATTGAGAATCTGTAAAAGCAAATGTAAGGGCACCTACCAAAGAACCGCCAAATGTAATAATGGCATCCATAGAGCATTCAATTTTTCCACGATAATTCGAAATCAGCTTCACAGTTGAAAGATAAAGATACATGACTGCTAAGGCACTGACCACAGGTGAAATCAAATTGATTCGGAATGCAATATCCGGATTAAAAGGAATCATAGAAAAAACACGACCAATAATCAAATACAAAGGGCTCCCTGGCGGATGGGGTACACCCAAAATAAATGATGTGGCAATAAATTCACCCGAATCCCAATATGGCACAGTATCCGCCATGGTTAATAGGTACACAATAAAGGAGATGCCAAGCGCCAACCCGGCAAAAATTCGGTTCAAACGAATATAATCAGAATGGATCAAGTGTTAGTCTTTCTTTTTTTAGTAGCCTTTTTGGCTTTCTTTTTTGCTTTGGTCTTTGCTTCAGTTTTAGATTTTTCTGTCTTCTGATCTTCTGATTTCTCAGATTCTTCTGGAGAAGAATCTGAACCTTTCTTTTGTTCGTCGATGAAATTTAATTTCAATTCGCTGAGGCTATGGATAATATATTGTTCTTCCCATTCGCTGAGGTTTCCCTTCATTTTAACTTGAAGCATATCCATTAGGTCGATATAGTAAGAAGCCTGATCAAGGTTACGTTCTAACGCATCATTCATAGGGTTTTTTACTTTTCCTAGAGATATCCATGCACTTTGCACGAATGTATTCACCAAGTGAATAAATAATTGATCTTCTTTTTTCATTTGTTCTTCAGCCATGATTTTCCTCTAAAGTTACTTATATTCAATTTTGTTAAAAATGTTTCAAAAACAGCCGGTGAAAATACACCATATCTAATGAATATTGAATATCCAATATTCATTAATAAATTATGAAATATTCACCTGCACAAGTTTATCCTGATATTCTGACATGAAGCGTGTATGGATTAATTCATGTGCCGACTGATTCAAATTCGGATCTGTTTTCACCAATTCAAAAGCTGCTTTGCGAGCTTTTCTTAAGATAGGCCCATCGGTCACCATATCCGCAATTTTATATTTTAGGAATCCACTTTGGCGGATACCGAAAAATTCTCCTGGTCCTCTGATTTTTAAATCTTCATCTGAAATTACAAAACCATCATTTGTGGATTCCATAATCTGTAGGCGCTTTTTGGAATTGTCCGTAAAATTCCGGCGAACGAGAATGCAGTAACTTTTTTCACTCCCCCGCCCCACACGGCCCCGAAGTTGGTGAAGTTGGGTCAAACCAAAGCGATCCGCATGCTCAATAAGCATTACCGTAGCGTTGGGTATGTCAATCCCCACTTCAATCACCGTAGTAGAAATCAAAATGTGAATTTCATTACGGCCGTAAGCATCCATGACAACGTCTTTCTCATCTTTTTTCATTCGCCCGTGAATGAGGCCTACTTTGAATTCCCGGAATATATTTCCTGAAAGATTCGCGTGCATTTCTACGGCGGCGGCTAAATCGGATTTTTCCGTCTCCTCTACCAAAGGATAAACCACCATACACTGACGTCCGGCGGCCACTTCATCTTTCATAAAATCGTATACTTTTTTCAATCGTTGTTCATCCACCACTTTGGTCACGATAGGAATACGATTCTTTGGCATTTCATCAATGATGGATAAATCCATATCTCCATGGTAGGTAATGGCCAATGTTCGTGGAATTGGTGTGGCAGTCATTGCCAAAAGATGGGGATTCAACCCTTTCGATGTAAGGTCTCCTCGCTGGAGAACGCCAAAACGATGTTGTTCGTCCACAATAGCCAAACCCAATTCTTTAAATATTACATCCTTTTGAATGAGGGCATGGGTACCGATGATAATGTCGATCCGTCCTTCAGCTAAACCACCAAGAATGGCTTTACGTTCTTTTGCGGGGGTGCCTCCGACGAGAATAGCGCAAGTCATGTGGGCCATTTCAGCATACTTTTTAAATGATGCCAAATGTTGATGGGCTAAAATTTCCGTGGGCGCCATGACTGCCACCTGTACATTATTCGCCACCGCAATGGCCGCCGCTAAAACAGATACGATGGTTTTCCCCGATCCTACATCTCCCTGCAAAAGTCTGTTCATGGAGAAGGGCCGGGCCATATCATCCTTGATTTCTTTAATTACTTTTTTCTGGGCATTGGTCAGTTCAAAATCAAGACTATCAGAAATGAGTTTAACTTGAGGCCCGATTTTCTTCAATGCTTTGGTCCCTGTTTGCTGTAGAGATGATTTTCGAAATGCCATAAGCATTTGGAGAAAAAAGTGTTCGTCAAATTTTAAGCGGTGAACCGCCTCATTCAGTACCTCTTCTGATTCGGCAAAATGAATATTTCTCAGGGCGCTGTTAATATGGATAAGATCGTTGGACTTTCGGAATTCAGGCGAAAAATGATCGGGAATTTCTTTAAGGAAATCGGAAATGGTTTTAATGAGGCGGCGAAGGCCGCGGCTATCCAATCTCGTCTTTTTTAATTCGGCGGGAATTGAATAGAGGGGAATGACCAAACCGGAATTGACGGGGTCTTCATCTTCTTTCAGTTTATCATATTCAGGATGAACAATCTGGAAGCCGTTGAAAAATTCAACTTTCCCACTCACAGCCAGGCGGTCCCCAATTTTTATCGCTTTTTTTATGTATTGTGCACCATTGAACCAGGTGAGTGTCATCATACCCTTTCCATCAGAAATAATAGCCTGAAAATATTGGCGACGCTTCCCACGGCGCAAATCCGCTGCTTCAACTTTACCGATAACAGTGGCTTCCATATCTCTTTTGAGTTTAGATATTGGTGTAACGGTGGTGCGGTCTAAATGCTTGCGAGGATAATAATGAAGTAAATCAGACACTGTATTAACGTCGATGGCTGACAAAGCATCCGCCCGGGCCGGGCCGACACCTTTAACGGATTGGAGAGATAAGGAAAGCGTTATGGCCTTTTCAGGCACAATTTATTAGTTCCATTCCTTGCGGTAAGTATATGTCACAATTTGAGAACCATTTGCTGGAATGGTGAGTGGGAAGTGAATGGTAGACGCATCCTTTTTTCGATAGTTCACAGATGCATCTCGAATCACCCAGTCCCCAAAAACATGCTCGATAAGGCGAACTTTTATTTCTGTGTTTAACGTATTCGTTACTTCAATACTGATCGACCCTTCTTCACTTTTCCGTTGACGATCATAATTTAATACGGTTCGTTTCCCAACCACATCAAACGCACGTCCAGAGATGATGGTAGCCGTCGCCCCTTTCGGTACTTGGCGAATTTCATCTTCTCCCACGAATTCAATTGTGCCACTCGTGCCGGATTGGTAGAGCTGGATTTTTCCCTGGGGCAGGGGGACACCCAGATTATTATCTTCTGTATTGGCAATTTGATATTCGATAGCCAGCGGTTCTTCTCGTTGACTCTGTTCGTCATTTTCAAATAAATATGTTTTTTGGAATAAAACTGTTTTTGGCGAATATAATCGAGTGGTAATACTTTCCTCTCCATTGAGCCCCATCTTCCCACCCAAATAATAAATATGATAATCTCCCAATTGTTCTTCTGTTGATCCTGCCTCAGTCTGGGGAGCCATCGTTTTGTACATGACTGCTGGTCTGCGGACAGTACCATTTTGTTTTAGATTCCCCTCCACAAGTTGAAGCGTAAGGTTTGAGAAATCCAAATTACTGTTATTTTTAATATAGGCTTCAGCAATGAATTCTGCACCGTCCCCTGATTCATCTAAAATGAGACGATAAATGGCATCCCAGTCAAATCCATTAGATAAATAAATCAAACTCCCCCGGGCCGGGCCCATTTTCTTTTTAAATACATTCCATGTAAGAGATGGTTTAAACAAAATATTTTCAAGCTTCCCCGGTGTTGTGATATAATCAACACGATCCCGATTAAAGGAAATAACAGATCGTTTCCGCGTAATGGTAATTATATTGCCGCTGAGCTCAACCAGCGTACCTGTGAGGGAATTTCCATTGATAAACTCTACATCAATGGTTTTCCCTAAATAATCATAGAGATGATCAGAAAAATGAAATACATCTTGATTATACCGCTGCGTTTTTACCGTGGCATTATCAAGGGTCAGGAATGGTGAATCTTTTATGATGCCTCCTGGAAACATATCCCAGGAAATGGTGGATTCACCATTTTGAACATTCCATGCTACGGGTTGCTTTATCAGGGCAAACCCATCTTTGTAGAGGGTCATGGTGGCATGATTTGATTGACCCATTATGAGAGATAATAGTGTAATTAGTCCAATTGGTTTTTTCATAACAGCATATCCAGGTTTGCTTTTACCAGTTCAAATTCTGCAGTCATATCCTGCATTTTTTTCTTTTCATATTCAACCACATTTTCTGGTGCGCGGTTGACAAAATTATCATTCGATAGTTTTTTCTCAATCCCTTGAAGATGGCCTTCCAACTCATTCAAACGCTTTGAAAGACGGTCATTTTCCTTATCTAAATCTATTAATCCTTTGAGTGGAACAAATAGCTCCATTTTTTGGACTACAGCCGTAGCAGATTGTTCCGGTTTTTTCAGGTTTTGACCTATTGTAATCGCTTCAATCCGACCGAGTGTTTTAATAATTTCATCAAATGATTCAATTTTTGATTGGTGCCCATTCACATTTCTAATGACCAAATCTGCCTTTTTCCCCGGAGGCACATTCATTCGGCTACGGATGGTGCGAATGGCCGTCACAATCTCTTTCAATAAATTCATAGATTTATCTGCAGTATCATCCTCGAAAGACGAATCGCCATTAAGCCAAGGAGATATGATTAAATCTAGGTCATCTTTTCCTCTAAAGTGTACCCAAAGTTCTTCCGTAATGAACGGTGCGTAAGGATGAAGCAACCTTAGAATTCCCTGGATCACATGAACGGCAACTGCCCGCGAAATATTGGCTTTTTCAATATTATCTCCATAAAATCGTGTTTTGGCAATTTCAACATACCAATCACAAAAGTTACTCCAAGTAAATTCATAAATTGCTTTTGCCGCTTCGTTAAAATGAAACCGATCTAATTGGCGATTCACTTTTATAGCTGTTTTGTTCAACTGACTCAAAATCCATCGCTCCGGTAGATCCAACTCAATATCATTTATATTGATATTTGGGACTTTTCCCTCTTCAAGATTCATTTGAACAAAACGAGAGGCATTCCACAGTTTATTCATAAAGTTCCGGCCGACCTCTAATCGAGAATTCGAAAATAAAACATCCAATCCTTGTGGGGCCATGAGCATGGTACCAAATCGGGTGGCATCTGTACCATATTCTTTGAATAAATCGAAAGGGTCAGGAGAATTCCCAAGGGATTTGCTGAATTTTTTCCCCGTTTCATCTCTTAAGATTGATGTGAAATACACATCCTTAAAAGGAATATCATCTAAAAATTCATAGCCGGACATTATCATTCGAGCCACCCAAAAGAAAATAATATCTGGGCCCGTAACCAACGCATCTGTGGGAAAGAATGATTTTAAATTTTGATCTGCCTTCGGCCACGCGTGGACGGCGAATGGCCAAATCCAAGATGATGCCCACGTATCCAAGACATCTTCATCTTGGGTCCAATGTTCTGGATCTTCTGGCCCATCCACAGATACATGAATCTGTTTGGGATCATCGTTATGATACCAAACCGGTATTTGATGCCCCCACCAAAGTTGGCGACTGATGCACCAATCTTTAATATTTTCCATCCAGTGATTGTAAGTCTTGGTCCAATGAGCTGGGTGAAACTTTATTTTGCCTGAATTCACTGCATCTAAAGCCGGTTTCGCTAATGCATCCATTTTTAAGTACCACTGTTCAGACATATAAAATTCGATTGGGACATTTCCCCGTTCGGAAAATCCGATGTTATTCGTATATTTTTCGACTTTATCTAACAATCCTTCTGAATCCATGTCTCGGACTACTGCCTTTCGCCCCTCTTCACGGAAACAATTCTGATATTTCTTCGGAACTTTCGAATTCAAAGAAGCATCATCGTTCATTATATTGATAAAGTCTAAATTGTGACGCTCTCCCATTGCAAAATCATTTGGATCGTGGGCCGGCGTAACCTTAACGCACCCCGTTCCAAATTCCGGATCCACATAAGAATCGGCTATGATAGGGATTTCACGCCCCACTAATGGCAATGTCACCGTTTTGCCAATAATATTTTTATACCGATCATCTTCCGGATGAACAGCCACAGCAGTGTCACCCAACATGGTTTCTGGACGGGTTGTGGCCACCACTAAATATTCATTTGACCCCGTAATTGGATATTTGAAATGCCATAATTTTCCATTCACCTCTTTATGAATAACTTCTTCATCACTAATGGCTGATTTTGACACGGGGCACCAGTTCACCAAACGATGGCCTCGGTAAATAAGACCTTTGTCATACAATTGAACGAAAGCACTTAATACTGCTTGGGAATACCCTTCATCCATTGTAAATCGTTCCCGATCCCAATCACAGGAACAGCCCAGTTTTTTCAATTGATTAATAATGATGCCGCCATATTTTTCTTTCCACGCCCAAGCATGGACCAAAAAGTCTTCTCTTGATAAATCGTCCTTGGATATCCCCTGTTCTTGCAACATTTTATCGACTTTTGTTTCAGTTGCAATAGAGGCATGGTCCGTCCCTGGGATCCAACACGCATTTTTCCCTTCCATGCGTGCTTTTCGAATCAATACATCTTGAATGGTGTTATTCAGAACATGGCCCATGGTGAGCATCCCCGTAACATTTGGCGGAGGGATTACAATTGAATAGGGTTCTTTATCAGATTTTTCATCAGCATGGAAATATCCTTGATCTAACCAATGTTTGTACCAATGGTCTTCCAGTTTATCCCAATTATATAATTTATCTAGTTGTGACGTACTCATAAAAATCTGTTTGTGATGGATTCGAAATATTCAAACCCTGCTAAATAGTTTACCTTTCTAAAATTAAACTAAATGCTGTGGTGAGCTTTAATACGTTTTGATTTGCTTTGACTAAATTCCCCGAAATAATTCTTCCTAGGTTTCTCATTACTTTAAATCCAATAGTTGGATTTGTATCACAAATCTGAAATAAATCCGATTTATCCAATCGCGCTAATGTACAAGGGGTTTCAGCCCGAACGTTTGCCGTTCGACGATCTCCTTCATTGAACATGGACATTTCGCCAAATTGTGGATTGATATCGGACGGTAGTTTTAATATTGCTTTTTCTCTATTATCCGAATCACCTTTATTCATCGATAAGGTTAAAGCCTGATTTATTTCTACCTCGCCTTCTAATAGAAGATAAATACAGTCTCCCTCCTCACCTTCCGTAATAAATTGTTGCCCTTTTTCCATTTCTACTTTCTTAAGAGAATCATGGAATTGACCCAATTCATCATTGGTAAGATCGGCAAATATTTGAAACTTTCTTAGTCGTTCGTTATTCATAATAACCTCATGGAATTATAATGGCACGTTCACCCTCATTGAGGGTATAGTCCTGATTGGGATTAATCATAACATTTATTTTACTTTCTTCATTCAATGATATGCCACCCTCTTTTAATTTCTTTTCTATGAATGCGTCTAATGCCGAGGCATCTGAAGAAAGGATAGCGCCAATACCTAAATTTTCATCTTCTGAGAAAACCCCAATCAAAACCGATCCGTCTCTTTTGCGGAAATAGTTAAACAATTCATCATAAGATTTTCCGATATATTCTGATGGAATATCTACTCGTTTAAATCGAGAGGATGAATTACTATCCATGAGCTGATTGGCGATTTGAGGTATGCCTGGATCCGTAACGTGGGATGCAATAATATGGGCACTGAAATCATCTCCAACCACAACCTCATCTGCGTTGGCTCTCTTAATATGGGTTAAGTTTTCCCGATCCAATAAATATGCCACAACACGAATACTCGGATCTATACTTTTGATGGTTAATGTAGCAAAGATCGTTTTTTCATCAAATGTGGCCACTTCTGAACCCGTTGTATTGGGAATTACAATAACAGTATCTGCATCATTTATACTGGCTTTTTCTAATATCTCTTCCTGAGTGAAATCACCAGAAACAAATTGAATTTTCAAAGCATTAAATCGGTTTTTTAGTTTTGAAATTTCTTCTTCATTCAATTCATTAATAAGAACGACATCCTTTTTTTCTCCCTTGCTTAATTTCTGAATGGAGTTCAGTAGTCTTTCTCCATTGGGGTTCCAACCGCATAGGATCAAATGATCGGTTAAATTTAACTTTTCCAAACCTTTACCCTCCCGAATTTTTTGAGCGACAAATATGGATGAAATGGTGGCTGTGAATAGTGAAACCAAAGAAATACCAATGAACATAATGAGTACTGCAAAAACACGACCGCCCGGTGTTTCCGGCGAGAAATCGCCATATCCAACGGTCGTCATGGTTACAATCGCCCACCAAAATGGATTATTATCTTTTGAAATTTCACCAGGTTCTAACCATTGCAAAACAACGCCGCCAATAATCATTGTGATTAAAATCCCGGCGCCAACCTGAAAAAAACTGTTACGAATCAATGTTCTTACCCATAGACGCATTGCGGTAATTTAAATATACATGCGGTTGGAATAGGGGAAATTTTCCCAAAAAAGAATAATTAAATAATAATTGACTTATATCTTGATTGAGCCTTAGCATCTGTTAGGGTGTAGGGTAATAGGAGAGATTACTTTCGTTGTATTTAATTCAAGTCATCTGTTTTATAGCTCGAACTCGGATAAAATAAGTAACAAACAGGAGAGTTTATGAACAAACCTATTAAATCTAGATTGGCTACAATTTTCTTCCTATTGATTGGAATGTCCACATTCCTTATTGCGCAGGAAGGGTCAGTATCTGGTCGCGTCACTGACAGTGACACTGGGGATCCTTTGGTGGGAGCCAACGTCATTGTTGTGGGCACCAACCTTGGTGCTGCCACGGATGTAAATGGTGAATATTCTATCAGTCGGGTACCTGCAGGTGCTCAGAGACTAAATGCCAACTACATTGGTTACGCAAGTAAATCAATGAATGCAGATATTCCAACTAATGGTAATGCTATTGGAGACTTTAATCTGACTGTTGCAGCATTGAACCTAAATGAAGTTGTTGTAACTGGTGCTGGAATAGCTGTTGAAAAATCTAAAATTGGTAACTCTATTGGTGTAGTGGATATGTCCGCACTAGAAGATGCTCCAATTACTAATTTTTCAGATGTTCTACAAGGTCGTGAGAAAGGTGTGGTAATGTTACCAAATGGTGGTTTGAATGGCGAAGGTGCTTCAATCCGTATTCGTGGTACATCAACCCTATCACAATCTAATGAACCTGTTATTTATCTTGATGGCGTTCGTTTGGATAATACAATGGGTGCTTCATTTGGTGGTGGAACTCCATCGCGTTTAGATGAAATAAACCCTGATGCAATTGACAGAGTTGAAATTCTTAAAGGTGCGGCGGCGGCATCACTTTATGGAACTCAAGCTGCAAATGGTATTATTCAAATTTTTACTAAGCAGGGCGCAATTTCTAAACCACAATTCACTGCAGAAGTGAGTACTTCTACTAGTAGTTTTCCTGAAGATCGCTTCAAACCAAATTCTGGTTTTGCCCGGGATCAGGAAACTGCAACTCGCATGGCTGGATTATTTCCTGACTATGCAAAGTCCGGCTTAAAACCATATGAAGTCATAGAAGTTCCTTTTACCAGTTGGTTATATGACAAAGGTAAAAACAAAAGTGTTTCTACTTCTGTTAGAGGTGGTGCTCCTGGTGCTACTTATTTTGCAAGTTTACGTTATTTAGCAACTGATGGTCCATTTGATGAGAAGGCTACATTACTAGGACTTCCAGTTGGGGCAGCTGACCCAACTAAACCTGGTGCAAATGATAAGCGTGATCAGTTTATGATGAGTGCTACTCTTAATATTATTCCAACAGATAGAATGAGAATTCGTTTGTCAACAAATTATTCTCAAACAGATCATAATACGATTCAGAATAATAACAATATATATGGCACAACATCTCTTATTATGATGGGTAAACCCGAACATTCAACGGCATCAAATGCTTCTGGCTCTATTGCTTTTGCGACAGCACGTGAAACAACATATCGCTCATTGGCGAATGAGGGTGAGAATAGCACTATTTCTTTGCAGACTAGCTACAGAGTAACTGATGGCTTAAATGTTTCAGGTACTTTTGGGTTGAATACAACTCTTAATAAGTATACTAGTCTAACTCCTTTTGGATACAACGTTGATGGCAAGGTTGCTTCAAACGTTCAAGGTGCTCTTTGGAAAGGAAGTAATAACAAAAAAGTCTATTCAATGGATGTCAAAGCTGACTATGCAATGAATATAGGCTCTGCCATTAGCTTAGAGAATGTGGCTGGATTCCAAGCGTTTCAAACTATTCATAAGAATTTAGAAGGTGGTGGTTCACAGTTCCCAGGTCCAGGTCTTCAAGTCCTTGGTGCCTTAGGCGCTCCTGGAAACCCTTATTCAAGTTATTCTGAAGTTATTGAAGCCGGATTTTTAGCACAAAGTAGAATTGGCTTTGAAGACTACTTATATACAACGGTTGGTATTCGTCAGGATGCGAATAGTGCATTTGGTTCTGAATTCAGCACCATCACTTATCCTCGCGTAAATGTATCTTACATACCTACTACTCATATTGGACAGCTTGGTCCTGTTTCTACTGCACGTTTACGTTTTGCATGGGGTAAAGCAGGTCAGCAACCTGGCGCATTTGACCAGTTCACAACTTATCTGCCATGGGCATCTGAGTTTGGTCCTGGCTTAGCACCTGGTAATGTAGGTGACCCATCCTTATCTCCTGAGATTTCTACTGAAGTTGAAATGGGTGGTGAAGTTGGACTTTTTAAAGATAAGATAGCATTTGATTTCCAGTATTGGGATCGTACAGTTAATGATGCTTTAATCCAACGTGCTTATCCAGCTTCTGGCGGTTTTTACCGTACTCAGTTATCTAATATTGGGGAACTTGCTGCAAATGGTTGGGAAGTGGGCGTTGATGCTAATCTTCTACGTAACTCAAAGGTTTCAGTAGATGTATTTGGAAGCTTATCTTATTTAGAAGAAAAAGTTGTTAGTCTCGGTGGTGCACCTGAGCAAAAAGTAGGTGGATCTTATCCTCGCTACAGGAACTTCTTAACTGAAGGTTTTGCTCCAGGTCAATACTTTGGCGCTAAACTAAATCGCGATGTGAAATATCCAATTGATATTAATGGTGATGGCGCGGCAGATAGTGATAGTGATTTACTTGCTTTCTTTACTACTGGCGGTGCTGGTGTAAGAAGTGGCTGGAATCCTGTAATGGCAACACCAACACAAGCTGATGTTGATGCTGGTCGCGCTAAAGGAACCGGTGCTTTAGACTGGAACCTTGGTAAACCAACTCCAGACTATACGAGTTCTTTTGGTATTAAAGTTAACTATGGTAAGAACTGGAGTGTAAATACTCTATTCGAGTCACGTTTTGGTGATTACAAGGTTACTAACCTAACTGATGCTTTTCGTAAGTCTCACAGTTTGATTGGTAGAAATACACCTGAGGCTGCTGATAACGAGTCTAGGTTAATCAATCCAGCCAATGCTGGACAAGGACGCTTAGATGCTGCCAATGAATGGGTTCGTAAACACTTAGCACTATCACCTTATAGTGGCTTAAATACAATGGAAGATGCTTCCTTTGTTAGACTACGTGAGCTAAGTATCTCATACGACATTGATGCAACAATGGCTGCTCGTTTAGGATTAAAGAGTATGACCATTGCGGTATCGGGTAAGAACCTATGGATGAGTACTGATTACAGTGGTATTGATCCAGAACTAAATGCTATTAGTCGTGGCAATGGTGGTATAGGTGATTTTCAACAATCAATTGATGCTTTCGGTGTTCCGATTCCAAAGATTTGGAACTTAAGCATCAAAGTTGGTCTGTAAGGAGGTATGAAAATGAAAAATAAAACAAAATTAATCAGCCTTTTCGTTGTATTTACAATGATTGGCTGTGATTTAGATGTTTATAACCCAAACAGTTTACTTGAGGACGACTTAGCAGATCCAAGTGCTGCTGCAGCTCTCGCAAATGGTGCATGGAATGCATCACTCAGAGGAATTACCTATATGATGATGCCTCACGCTGTTGCCACTGATGAGTCTGTTTGGATCGGATCAAGAGATGCTTGGTATCAGATCGATAAAGGTGGTATGACAAATGTCTATAATGAGTTTGTTGATCAAGCATGGCCTTATATTAGTGAAGGACGATGGATGGCAGATAAAGCTATTGCAGTCCTAGAAGGATTAGGCACTGATCTTCCAGATTCTGATGATCTTGTCTTATCTTATTTAACGGGCGCAATGGTTCGTGTTTATATTGCTGACATGTTTGAGGATTTTGTTTACTCAGATAAAACAGAAGCTGGCACACCTATTGGTGCTGCTAATATGTCTCAGCTCTATGATGAGGCTCTTGCATTGCTAACAAAAGCACAAGCGATAGCTACAGGCGACGATGCTGTTAAAGTGTTATCATTGGTCGCAAGAACTAAACATGCTAAAGCAGTTTGGGGTAAAGTTAACCCAGTCAATACTGCTAGCCCATATGTTAGCGCCGGCGCATCTGAAGCTGCATCTGCAGCTGCATTGATGAGTGCTGATTGGAAATGGAGAATGAATTTCAGTTCCAGTACTGTTTCTAATTACATGTCAGGACAAATCAATGACCGTCAAGAGATGGACCTTTTTCAGAATGCTTTAGTTGAGACTGCCACACCTGGTGCTGGCGGAGATCCTCAACCGAATGATCCCGTTACTGGTCTGCCAGACTCACGGATGTCCGTCTCAGCCGCTGAATTCAGAGCTGGTGGTGGTGGAACACAGTGGGCTCCTGTAACAATCACATCATTACGTGAAATGCATTTGATTATTGCTGAGAGTGAAAAAGCTGGTGGAAACGATGCTGGCTGTTTAGCAGAGTTAAATGCGCTTCGTTCTCTTGACTCACTAGACCCTTATCCAGCAGGTACAGATGCGGGTACGGCACTACAACATGAGAGAAGAGCAAATCTATTTCTTCAATCACGTCGTTTGTCAGATATGTATCGCTTTAACTTAACTTCTACAGTATGGGATGCAGTTGAAAAATCTGCTGCTGGAAGTTATTTCCCGATAACTATATCTGAAATCAGGGCAAACCCTAATATCAATCAGTAATTCTTAGTACACAGCTTTATAGCTGAAGAACAGTAATTGAAAATGGGCTCTTTTTTAGAGCCCATTTTTTTTATCCTACTATATAGGCTTTAGCCTTTAATTTTGAGCCTATGAAAAAAGTAATTAAACCCTTCGCAATCATTTTATCTAATTGTTTATTAATGGCGCAGGTAAAAACAGTTCCAAACCAAGTTAAAGTTGCATATATAGGCATTCAAGTTGAGAATGTTGAATCTTGGGTTAAAAGTGAGCTTGAAACAAAATTAAATGCTATTTTTAATGGTCTCGACCCTGAAAAACTAATAAAATCAGACGAAGTAAATAAATTAGCGAAAGAAGAGATCGAAACTCTTTTTATAGAGATAAATGATCAAAACTTTCAGAAAATTGCAGATAAAACAGGGGCAAGATATATTTTTGCGGGAAAATTCAAAAATGTATCTCCTGATAAAAGTCGTATAATGATTCAGGGGGATTTTTATCGCTATAATGCACAGCTAAAATCTAGCTTTCGATATGAGGTTTTAAAATACTATGAACGTATGAATGACGAGGTTAAAGTTATTCAACAGCAAATGGTGGATTCAATGCCCTATGCACCAAAACCTGCTTCTTTAAAACAAGTAACTTTTGTCTTTACTGGAATTATTTTAATTGGTCTTGTATTTATGACCCTTACTGGAACAAGTGTTTGGCAAAATGGTGAAGGTAGTGGCGAAGGCACAAAGCCTACTGAAAACTAATGAAATATTTATTAAAACTATTTTCAATCTTTTTATCGATAAACATTTTAATCGTCCAGTTGGCTGCAGCCACGCCGCAGGACAAAACCCTTACAATTCATGTGGGATATATTGGAGAAACATTGGAGAATGTTCCCGACGGCTATCAAAAACTGGTGCGTCAAAAGATGCTGGGGCTCATAAATCAAAACTATTATGAATTTCATAATCCCACTGATTTATCGAAAAGTTACAGCAATACTATTGCAGCAGTTTTAATTCATAATGCCAATTCGTTTAATGATGATTTGGCGGAACTGTCCAAATCCGCTGATTTAGATTATATTTTTGTCACATCGCTCAGAAATATATCAGAAGATGAAAATCGTGTTATGCTCAAAGGAAAAGTGGAACGCTATAATAGAAAATCCAATGATATCTACCGATATGAGATCCTTTCCTATGCGGAAGATTTGGATCTCCATATTCGAGCCATGAAAACGGAGATGATTGAAACAATCCCCCACAGTATTCATGGTATCAATCGAAACAGAGCATATATTTTATTGGGTGTTGTAGTGGTAGTTGGATTCGCCATGAGCCAATCCTTTGGCGGATTGGGCAAGTTTTTACAGAGTGGGGATGGTGATAAAAAGCCGACGACACCAACGGGCAACTAATTTAATTCTTTTGAAAAATCCCCACCGTTTCAATATGGGGAGTGTGTGGAAACATATCAACTAAAGTTAGGCGCTTCAGTTTATATCCTTTTTGTAATAAAACTTCTGTATCCCTCGCTTGTGTTGTGGGATTACAAGATATATAAATAATCTTTTTAGCTTCAAATTTTGGTAAATAATCTGTCATAAATTTGTGCATGCCTGCCCGGGGAGGATCCACAACAATAATATCGGGTTTGGGGTATTTTTTCCCCTTACTAAACTTGAAAAAATTATCCAAGTTTGCCACATGAAATTTTACATTCCCTATTTGATTGTTGACTGCATTCCGTGTGGCATCTTCAACGGCCGAAACAATAACTTCAAAGCCATGGACTTCCTTCGCCTTTTGGGCCAGAAATAATGATATAGAACCAGTTCCAGAATAGAGATCATAAACAACTTCCTCGCCGTTTAAATTGGCTCCAGCCAAAGCAGTCTCATATAGTTTTTCTGCCATAACAGTATTGGTTTGAAAAAATGAATTGGCCGATATTTCAAATGAAAGGTTGCCAATTTTTTCTTCTAATACTGGCTTCCCATGTAAGAGCAACTCATACTCACCAAATGAAACATCCGCTTTCCGTGTGTTAATATTATTCACTACTGTTGTGATTTGTGGGAAAGCATCAATCAATCCATCCACCATGGGTTTGAGTAAATCAGTATTTTCGTAAGAGGTCACAATATTGACCATAATATCGCCAGTGTTGTGCCCAAACCGAAATGCTAAATACCGTAAAAACCCATTATGTGTTCTTTGGTTATAGGGTTTCAGTGTTAATTCCTGAGCAAGCGTTTTGGCTTTATTAAGAATTTCGTTCCCTAATTCCGGCATGAGATGGCAAATATCTATATTTAAAATTTTATCCCATCGTTTTGGAATATGCATCCCCAAAGCAAAATCTCTTTCTACATTTTCCGGTTCTCCTGGTAGTACCCAACGGTTATTTGAAAAAGTGAACTCCATTTTATTGCGATAATTAAATATATTTTCTGCTGGTATCACTTCATTCGATGTAAAATCATCGAGACCTGCCTGTCGCTGGAATATATTTTCTACCTGTTGTTTTTTCTGAGCAAGCTGTTCAGCATAATCCAGTTGTTGAACTTTACATCCACCGCAAACTGGAAAATGTTCACATATAGGGTCTACCGCGTATTTCGATTCTGAAAGAATTTCCAATGGTCTTGCCTCTCCAAACCCTTTTCTTTTGCGATATAATAATGCGCGAACTTTTTGGCCAGGAATAGCATTTTTAACGAAAATAACGAAATCATTTACCCTGGCAATTCCTTTGCCGCCATAGGCTAAAGATTCAATGGTTAATTCAAGCTCTTGGCCCTTTTTTACTAATGGTTCAGTCATTTGTTTTAATTAATTTTATTATAAAATGAGAATGTGTGTGAAGTGTTTGTTTTTAAGAATACAATTCTAAAAAACGAATGAGAAGCGATTTTAAATCTTGAATGCCTTTATCGGCATTTTCCATTGTCTGTTCATGGCTCAACACCTCATCGCTCATTCCTGCGGCCATATTAGTCATAACAGACAATGCGGCTACTTTCATTCCAGCATGGCGGGCCAATATTACTTCTGGTACGGTGGACATACCTACTGCATCTGCGCCCAGTTTTTTTGCAGCGCGTATTTCAGCATGTGTTTCAAAACTTGGACCACTGAACCAAATATAAACCCCTTCATATAGAGGAATGTTTTTATCCTTTGCAATTGAATGAAATGTAGATCGCATGGATTCATTATAGGCATCATTCATATCAACAAATCGCTGGGTGCTTTCTTCGCCAAACAATGGATTTACACCTGTAAAATTAATATGATCGTTTAAAAGCATGACACTCCCCGGTGTTGCTTCTTCCATTAAACTACCCGCAGCATTGGTTAGAATTAATGTTTCACACCCCAGAGCTGCCAATGTACGAACAGGGATTTTCATTGCATCTACGATACCGGATTCATAATAATGCACCCGCCCTTGGCATATAACTATTTCTGTATTGTGAATTTTTCCTAAATGGAGATTACCTTCATGTCCAGATACGCCTGCATCCGGGAATCCATCTAGGTCATCATATGATAATGATACTGAGTCCTCTAATACATCCACAAACGACCCTAAACCGGATCCAAGTATTATACCTACTTTTGGCTTAATCGCATGTGATTTTGATTGAATATATTCAACTGTTTTATTGATATTCATCATTTTTTCTATTGTTTGTTTTCAAATACCAACTGGATGCCAAGTCGTCTTGGTTTCTAACGTATTTAAAATACGATAGGGGTCCTGTACATTTTTACTGAGCCAGTTTTCATCAGTGTATACAATGGGGCGTTTCACATTCAATGCCGCATTTTCCTGAACGAGCTTGATTTCTTCTGATTCATTGCCGCAATACACAATTGCATTCACATCCATGTGAGAAGAAAAATGGTCTAACAATTCGGAGCGATATCCGGTTAAGATATTCACCACCCCACCGGGAACATCGGATGTATGCAATACTTCTGCAAATGTAATTGAACATAATGGCTTTTCTTCTGACGCAAGTACAACCACTGTATTTCCACCGGCGATAATGGGCGCTACGATTGATACCAAACCAATTAGGGATGAATTGTTTGGCGCCAGGGCAGAAACCACCCCAGTTGGTTCAGGATAAGAAAAGTTAAAGTAAGATGAAGCCACTGGATTTACTCGACTAAAAATCTGCTGATATTTATCTGCCCATCCTGCATAATAAATCAATCGATCAATCGATTGGTTTATTTCATTCCCAGCTTCTTTTTTCGAAGATCCTTGAAGGATTAACTCATTCGCAAACTGACTGCGCCTACCCTCAAGTATTTCACCAATCCTATATAAAATTTGGCTCCGATTATAAGCTGTTCTGGAACACCATCCAGAGAATGCATCGCGAGCGGTAACCATGGCATTTCTAAAATCTTTACGTGATCCTCTACAAATATTCACCGCTCCCTTATTGTTGGCATCCACCCATTTAATATATCTTCCCGATTCTGTTCTTGGGAATTTTCCACCAATATAAAGCTTATATGTCTTTTTTATATCTTCTCGTTGACTCATAGTATCATTCCCTTCTATACCAAATTAACATAGGGCATTAACCCTTCTAATCCGCCTTCACGTCCCATGCCACTTTCTTTATAACCACCAAAGGGTGAAGTTGGATCAAATTTATTAAATGTATTTGCCCAAAGTACACCGGCTCTGATTGATTTTGAAACTTGGAATATTTTCGACCCTTTATCAGTCCACACACCTCCTGACAATCCAAAAGGTGTATTGTTCGCTTTGGCGATAACTTCATCAACAGTTCTAAAAGTTTGAATGGCCAAAACTGGGCCAAATATTTCTTCTTGTACAATTCGGTGAGATTGACTCACATCTGTAAAAAGTGTTGGTGCATGCCAATAACCCTTTTCAGGCAATCCGCAAGATGATTGATGCACTGATCCACCTTCTTTTTGGCCAATATCCACATACATTTTTATTTTCTCTAACTGCATTTTAGAATTGATGGCACCAATATCTGTATTTTTATCTAATGGATCGCCGACAATTAAAGATTCCATTCTATCTTTTAACTTTGATATAACTGTATCTGCCACACTTTCTTGAACAAACAAGCGAGATCCAGCACAACAAACATGCCCTTGGTTAAAAAAGATGCCATCAATTATTCCTTCCACCGCCTGATCAATGGCTGCATCTTCAAAAATAATGTTGGCCGCTTTTCCACCCAATTCCAACGTATATTTTTTCCCAGTACCCGCCACTGATTTCATAATCATTTTTCCCACATCAGTTGAACCTGTAAAGGCAATTTTATTTATATCTTCGTGTTCTACAATGGCTCGACCCGTTTTTCCATCTCCATTGATTATATTGACAACGCCGGGCGGCAAATCAGCTTCTTGGATAATTTCTGCCAATTTCATTGCAGTTAATGGGGTTGTTTCTGCCGGTTTTAACACAACAGTATTTCCCGTTGCTAACGCTGGGGCTAATTTCCATGCCGCCATTAACAATGGGAAGTTCCACGGAATAATTTGACCTGCAACACCGATAGGCTTCGCCTGTTTTCCCGGAAAAGCATAGGACAATTTATCTGCCCAACCGGCATAATAGAAGAAATGGGCCGATACCAATGGGATATCAATATCTCTAGATTCACGAATCGGTTTTCCTCCATCCATCGTTTCAATGACTGAAAATTCTCGGGCACGTTCTTGGATCAACCTTGCTATACGATATATATACTTCCCTCTTTCGGATGGATCCATTTTAGACCATACTTTATCGTACGCCTTCCTAGCCGCTTTAACAGCTTTATCAACATCCGATTTATCTGCCTCAGCCACATCAGCCAATTTTTGTTCATTGGCGGGGTTAATCGTTTTAAAATATTTTCCTTTTTCGGGTGGCATGAATTTCCCATTAATAAAAAGATCATTTTTCTTGACAATCTTTATGTGGTCTGTACTCTCTGGTGCAGGGCTATAGGACCAGTCGGTTTTGAAATCTGATTTATTGATTTTTTTGTTCATATTTGATTTACCTTAATCAATAGAAAAATAATTGGCTGATTGATATACTCCGGTTGATTGCTTGACAATCTGCATCAAAACATCGTTGGCTAAAGAACTGGCACCAAATCGAAATAAATCGGCATCCAGCCAATCCTGCCCCAATGTTTCTTTTATCATAACTAAATATTGAATTGCCAGTTTCGCTTTGCTAATACCACCGGCAGGTTTCATACCTATTTTTTTACCCGTTTTTTTATAATAATCTCTAATGGCCTCTAACATAATAAGCACCACCGGCGGTGTGGCTGCTGGTGATACTTTCCCCGTTGATGTCTTTATGAAGTCAGCGCCTGCTTCCATAGCAAGATCACTGGCTAAACGAACATTGTCCAACGTAACCAACTCTCCCGTTTCTAAAATAACTTTTAAGTGGGCTTGCCCGCAGGCTTCTTTTACCAATGATATTTCGTCTGAAACATAGTTATACTCTCCACGCAAAAATTTTCCTCTAGATATAACCATATCCACTTCATCTGCCCCATCAACAACGACCCGCTTTACTTCTTCTAATTTATATTCAAGAGAAGTCATCCCGGCAGGAAAAGCAGTTGCGACGGAAGCGACATTTATATTTGTATTTTCGAGTGCTTTTTTTGCAATGGGCACCATTGTAGGGTAAACACAAATAGCCGCAACGGATGGCAGATTCGGAAATTGATCGTGCAAGTGGGCAGCTTTATAGCATAATTGTTTCACTTTCCCGGGAGAGTCTTTACCCTCTAAGGTTGTCAAGTCAATCATACTTAATACAGTATTTAAAGCATCAATCTTAGATTCTTTTTTGATACTTCGAGAAAAAAGTCTTGAAACTCTTTCCTGAGCACCCACTTGATCAATTCTATGTATAAACGTTTCCATAATTATTTTATCAATTTAATATTGAGAATTTACCTGATTAGAAATAAATATTTATCCTGCTTGTTTTCATAAAATGGTTTTTTTGATTTTATCCACAAGTCCTTGGGCAATCCGTATTGATGACCCTTCCGCATAGATGCGCATAATGGGCTCTGTATTTGAGCTTCGGAGATGAATCCAACTATCCTCCCATGTGAATTTTACACCGTCGACCATATTTACTTCTGCATCGGTAAAAACAGATTTGGCTTTCTCCAGAACTGCATCCTTTTCAATTACGTTTAAATTAATCCTGTCCTTTACAATATAAAATTGTGGCAACTCTGAATGAATTTGACTCAAGGGTATATTATCCTGTGCCATCCTGTTTAATACCATGGCTGCACCTACCAATGAATCCCTTCCCAGATGGGCTTCTTTCAGGATAACTCCCCCATTTCCTTCGCCGCCTAGTTCTGAACCTACCTCAATCATTTTTTGAACCACATTAATCTCCCCAACAGCAGATCGTTCTACGGTACAGTTATTTAATTCAGCCATTTTTTCAAGTGCCATAGAAGTAGATAAGTTTGTAACAAAGGTCTCTTTTGATTGTTTATTCTTTATATAGCCTTCAGCCGCTAAAACGAGTGTGTATTCTTCCCCCAATGCTTGGCCTTTTTCATTGACAACTGCCAGTCGATCTGCATCCGGATCCACAGCGAAACCAACGTGAGCTTCATTTTTAATGACAGTTTTTCTTAGGTCTCCTAAATTTTCAGGTAATGGTTCAGTTCCACGTTTGAACTCACCATTACCCTCACAATGGATGGAAATTACTTCACAACCCAAATGTGCCAATAATAGAGGGAGCGCCTCAGAGCCGGCCCCATTCACCGCATCAATAACTACTTTAAACTTTCGATTCCGAATGGCATTTAAATCGATGCAAGATAGTTCAACGGTATGAATAGAATGCTTCAAAATAGAATTCTGATCCGGGAAAGCCATACCACCTTCATCGGCAGACGCAATGGGTTCATCTCTATCTACACACTCAAACAATCCTGTACAATTTTTCGAGTGAAAAAAGGTGCCGTCCGCTCGAATAAACTTTATTCCATTCCATTCAATGGGATTGTGACTGGCTGTAATAACAACACCGCCAGCCGATTCAGATGTTTCTACCATAAACTGTACAGTGGGTGTGGGGACGATACCGCAAACAATAACATCTCGACCTAACCGGATTAATTCTTCAGTAAACGCATTTAATAACGCTTCACCCGACGGTCTACTATCGCGACCTAAATAAACAAGCCCTGAATCTAATTGGGTATGGAATGCGCGTGCATATGCTTTTATCACCTCTGTAGATAGATGGGTTTTGATAAGTCCGCGTACACCTGAAATACTTCGAATAATCATTATTAATTCCTTAGAACAATGAAAAAGGTTCGATAAAATACCGAACCTTTTTGATAAAATGGGTCAATTTGATAAAATTAACTATATCTTTTCGTACCTTGCAAAACGTAACCGCCTACGCACTGCTTTTTTCCGCGCAGCTCGTTGCTCATCGCTTGGTTTAATATAGAATGATTTTCGTTTGACTTCACGTAAAACACCGGCACGTTCCCACTTCTTTTTGAAGCGACGCAATGCCCGTTCGAGTTGTTCCCCGTTTTTTACAGTAACTTCAACCATGATCTATTTCACCTCCTCTCGATCAGCCTAAATATGTTCTTAAAGATTTACTTCGGGATCGGTGACGCAGACGGCGAATAGCCTTTTCTTTTATCTGCCGCACCCGTTCCCGCGTTAAATTAAATTCTTCACCAATTTCATTTAATGTAAGTGCATAGTCGCGATCAATACCAAAATACATTTTGATTACTTGACGCTCTCTTTCCTTTAATGTGTCTAGTGACTGGCGAATCTCATCTTTTAATGATTCTGCCATGAGCGGCTCATCTGGATGAATTTGTCCATCGTCCTTTATTACATCTATAAGAGAGTTTTTATCTCCGTCACGAAATGGTGCATTCAATGAATGATGCCGGCGGGAAATTCGCATCGCATCAATTACTTCGTCGCTGGTCATTTCCAAATTGCGTCCAATTTCTTCTTCATTTGGTGAGCGTTCTATTTCGGATTCTAGTCTTTCAGCTTGCTTGGTGATCTTAGAAATGGTTCCAACCCTATTTAAGGGCAACCTTACAATTCTTGAATGTTCAGCCAATGCCTGTAAAATTGATTGCCTAATCCACCACACAGCATAGGAAATAAATTTAAATCCACGTGTTTCATCAAAACGCCCAGCTGCCTTCATTAAGCCCATATTACCTTCGTTGATCAAATCAGTCAATGGAAGGCCTTGCCCTTGATAATCTTTTGCTACAGATACAACGAATCGAAGATTGGCTTCCACCAATTCTTTCATCGCCAAACGATCGCCTTTTTTAATTGCAAGAGCCAGTTCTACTTCTCGAGAAGGATGAAGGGGCTCATACTTTCCAATCTCTTCTAAATATTGACTTAGACTGCGATTGGATTCATTAATAGGTCTACTTGCTTTTGCCATGTGTTAAAACTCTATTTTTTGTTGCAGAGAAAAGTCTAGTAATTTACACCAATAAGTATATGCTACCCAAGAAGTAGATATAACAAAATATTATCCCAAAAGCTTTGCGAACTCTTCAATCGTTAAGGTTTCTGGCCTTCGGGTAAAATCAATCTCATCTTTAATCTTTTCTGTGAAATCAAACCCCGCTAAAGAATTTCGAAGCATTTTTCTTCGCATTGAAAAAGCTGCCCTCACTATTTTATTAAATTTGATATACTGGTCATCAGGTACAATTGGGTTTGCTTTTTTAGTAAACCGAATGATTACTGAGTCTACCTTTGGTTTAGGATAAAAAACATCCGGTGAAATAGTAAAGCATAATTCTACATTTAGATACACCCCAACTACTACCGATAATCTACTGTAACTTTTTGTGCCAACTTTGGCCGTGAGTCTTTCCCCAACTTCTTTCTGCATCATTATAAAGGCATCACCCCAATAATCCAATTGTTCAATGAGCCAGAAAATAATGGGAGACGTAATATTATAAGGAATATTCCCAACCACTCGGACTGGATTTGATATCGGAATATCATCAATATCCTGTAATAATACATCTCCTTGGATAATATGTAATCCTTTCAAATCTGACCTAATTGATAGGTGCTTAATTAGTAACGGATCGATCTCTATGGCTGCCATTTCATTTACATTGGGAAATATTTTTTCTGTAAGTGAGCCGTCACCAGGACCAATCTCTAAAATTGAATCGGTCTTTTGTGGATCAACTGTGCGAACAATTCTATCCAAAAGGTTGGTATCGGTGAGGAAGTTTTGTCCCCACTTTTTTCTAAAAGGATGGGCTTTTCTCAAAATGAAAAGACCCAAGGAAAAATTAATAATATTAGATTCATAATTATTAGAATTGCAAGTTAAGGTAACTGAAAAAGTTTAACTGCATTTTCTGTGGTACGATTGGCTATCTCTTCAAATGAAACATCGTGAATCTCAGCTAGTTTTTCTGCCACAAAACGTGACCGGGCCGGTTCATTGGGTTTGCCTCGAAATGGCACAGGACTTAAATAGGGGGAATCAGTTTCTACCATTACTCGATTTAACGGAATCTCCTTTGCCACTTTCGGTAATTGGCTGTTTTTAAATGTAAGATTTCCGGAAAATGAAATATAATAACCCATTTCAAGAAAGGCATCGGCGGTCTCCATGTCACTCGAAAAACAATGCGCTACCCCATTACCATCCCCATATTTCTTCAAAACACGAATTGTGGCTTCATCTGCATCTCGATTATGAAATATTATAGGCTTTTTTAATGTTTTCGCTAACTCTATTTGTTCAATAAAGATACGCTCCTGATCTTCCGGCTCAGAATGATTCCTGAAAAAGTCCAATCCCATTTCTCCACAAGCAACCACTTTGTCGAAAGGCATTAAATCCAGGATTTGATCTAAGTAATCTTCCGGAGCATCCTTTGCGTCATGTGGATGGACACCGGCAGAAGCAAATATTTTATCATTTTTTTCAGCAATAGAAATGCATTCTTTAGAATCAACAATATTCGTCCCTACACAAATAAATTGTGTCACCCCTAATTCGTTGGCCCGCGATAGAACACCGCCTATGTCGTTTTTCAAATCCTCGTAATAAAGGTGGCAGTGGGTATCAATAAGCATAATAGATCTTTTTCATAATTAAATTCAGGGATGAAAATAAACTACTTTCATGCGGGGAATAAAGGATTAACACATTAGTTTTAAATGATTATTGAAGCTTGCGTTGAATCAATTAAAGAAGCCCATTCAGCTGAGCAAAATGGTGCTCATCGAATTGAAGTTTGTTCAAGATTGGATTTGGGGGGCCTCACACCACCACTAAAATTTATTCAAATAGCTATTTTATCTTTGTCTATTCCAATTAAAGTGATGATCCGGCCTCGAGGAGGCAATTTTATTTACACCAGGGATGAACTGTCGACAATGGAAGGTGAAATAGAGAAATGTAAATCCATTGGCGTACCTGAAGTTGTTTTTGGCGTATTAGATCATCAAAATAGAATTAATATTGATGTAACAACAAGATTTGCTCAGCTGGCCACCCCTATGAAAGTAACATTTCATAAAGCAATTGACCGGTCCACCCAAATTATTCATAGTTTAGAAAAACTGAAGTCAATTAAAGAAGTCAATAGTATATTAACTTCTGGTGGTTATGCTACCGCAGTAGAAGGAAAAAATGTTATAAAGAAAATGATTCAAATTGCGGGGAACAAACTGACTATAATTCCTGCGGGAAAGATTACAAATCAAAATTTACATGAAGTTCATAACACAATCGGCGCATCAGAATACCACGGACGGCGAATCGTTGGCAAACTAAGTTAATGGATTCGCATCCCACTGGCTACTTTATCGCTATCAATCGTAATGAGGGTGAGATTTTTACCTTTAGACGCTGCGAGTAGCATACCGTGAGATTCAACCCCAAATATAGTGGCTGGCTTTAGGTTGGCCACAACAACAATCATTTTCCCTACCAATTCCTCAGGTGTATAATGTAGGGCTATCCCTGAAATAATTTGACGCTTCTCCCCCCCAATATCTACTTGAAGTGTTAATAACTTATCGGCACCATCCACTTTTTCTGCTTCAAGCACCATAGCTGTTTTCAACTCTACATTTTGAAATTCATCAAAAGTAATCACATTATCCGGCTCCGCTTTTTTCTGAACCGGCTCAACAGACTGCGACAATTTTTTAATATCAATTCTCGGGAAAAGCACATCATGTGGTTTGAGCGCAACCCCACCCTTGAGTCCTCCCCACTCTAAACCCGTCTCTTCTGCATTAAAGGTATCCAAAACAACTTTTGTTCTATTGGGCATCACAGGCGCTAATAGAACCGCGCTCAATCGCAATGCTTCTGCAGCAGTAAATAAAACCTTACCCGCTGATTCGGGGTCAGACTTTGCCAGTTTCCATGGTGCCATGGTTTCCATATATTTATTGACGCTACGAACAAACTGTAGGGTTGTTTCAATGGCTTCGTTCACCCGCATGGATTCAATTTGTGCCCACATAATTTCAATCGTTTTTATTCCTTTTTCTTTTATGGCAATTCCTTCATCAGAATCATCTTCTTCCGTTGGTATTTTTCCGTCAAAAAACTTTTTCATTAGATTTGAAACACGACTCAATAAATTCCCAAAATCGTTGGCAAGATCACTATTATAGCGTTTAACAAAAGATTCCATCGTAAAACTGGCATCTTGGCCCAATACCATTTCTCGCATGAGATAATACCGGACCGGATCTACACCATATTCTTCTATGAGCCCCAATGGGTCCACCACATTTCCGAGGGATTTGCTCATTTTTGATTCACCACTAAGCCACCATCCATGGGCAAAGATACCTTGGGGTAGGGGCAGTTTTGCTGACATGAGCATTGTTGGCCAATACACTGAATGTGTGGTTAAAATATCTTTTCCTATGAGATGATAATTGGCTGGCCAATAGTTATTAAATTTTGATTCATCCGAATCAAAACCCACCGCTGTGATATAATTAATTAAGGCATCGAACCAGACGTAGGTTACATAATCCGAATCGAAGGGTAATTCAATTCCCCAGTTTAATCGAGATTTCGGTCGCGAAATACATAAATCACCTAAAGGTTTTTTTAAAAATCCCAGTACTTCATTTTTCCGATGTTCCGGCTGAATAAACCCAGGATTATTATTAATGTGATCAATCAGGGGCTGCTGGTATTGTGACATTTTAAAGAAATAGTTCTTTTCTTTGATCTTTTTAATATCTCTAAATTCACCTGACTCTGCTTCTTTCTCTGTAATAAATCTTTCTTCCGAAACGGAATAAAGGCCTTCATATTCATCTTCATAAATATCACCATTATCAAAAACCTCTTGAAGAATTTTTTGAACCACAGTCACATGGCGTTTCTCCGTCGTTCGAATAAAATCATCATTTTTAATATGAAGTTTATCCCAAAGTTCTATGAATCTTGGTGCCATTTCGTCGCAATGGTCCTTGGGAGCGACATTTCGCTTTTCCGCCGCTTGTTGAACTTTTTGACCATGTTCATCCAAGCCCGTTAGGAAAAAAACATCTTCACCCTCATTTCGGTGAAATCGGGTCAGCACATCGGCTAAAATTGTTGTATAGGCATGACCAATATGCGGTTTATCATTAACGTAATAAATAGGTGTTGTGAGATAAAATGTATTCATATGATCTTTGTAGGGATTTTGTCTTTCAAAAGTTCTTGAACTGTGATTAATAAATTGGTCAAAGTTAAGGGTGTGTACAAATTCCGAACCAGTGATTCGGCGGTCTCTTCTAAAACTTTATTGATTTCGCTTAAATCAGCCTTAGGGTATGTATGATTAAATTTTTCCAATGACGCAATTGTTTCTGGCATAAGCAAACTTAAAGATTCCCCCAATCTCACCTGATAGGCATGACTAAACCAGAGCTGAATCAAGTAAATATTGAACTTAAATTCCTTCGGCTTTCGGGCAGCTAACATCGCATTGGTATTAATAAATTCTCTCCAACCTTTTTCATTAACCCGTATCATTAATTTAGCCAACTTTTCTGCTTCGGTTAAAATATCGCCTGTTGGATGATCTGTAATATCTTTGGCTAAATGAATATCGCCTCCGGCAACAATGGCAGCTTGGGTGGCCATTACATTATCAATATCATATTTTTCTAAAATTAATCGAGTTTTTTCAAGACTCAACGCAGGGAAATTAATGGGCTGACATCGGCTAATAACTGTAGGCAACAAAGCTGATTTTTTATCCGTCACCAATATAAGGGTTGTGTCTTGAGGTGGCTCTTCTAATATTTTCAATAATGCATTTGCAGATTCACCCATGCCTTCGGATAATAAGTGGGCTTCAAAAATGAGGACTGTTTTTCGACCTTTCGAATGAGATTTAAGATAGATTGTCCGACGTAAATCGCGAATGGAATTAATGGTAATACGTCGCGCAGAAGGGACTTGAATCTTGTAGAATGGATCCATTCCTTTTTTTAAAATTGCATCGCTTAAATATTCAAAATCTTCTTTCTTGAGGGTGTCTAATGGATCAGAGGATTGGGTTGATTTGTCGCTCCCTGGTAGTGGAACAACCAGTTTAAAATTGGGATGTTGAAGGGAACCATATTTCACACAGGCAGGACAATTGTTACATGGGGGGTCATCATGAGATTCACAATTCAATAACTTTGAAAATTCAATCGCACCCCATTCTTTACCACACCCTCTTGGTCCCGTAAATAAATAGGCGGATCCGATACGTTTATTAGATTTCGCACGGAGCAGTCGTTCCCAAACGATGGGTTGATAATCACTAAAAATCATTTTTTTCTTAACCATTTTTCCGGGTTCAACTTTTTCCCTTCGCCATAAATTTCGAAATGAAGTTGGGAGCCGTTGATAGAGCCTGAATCACCCATATAGGCAATTACATCACCTGCACGAACTTCACTATCTTCATTGATTTCCACATTAGTCACATGACTATAAACAGTATAAAACCCATTCCCATGATCTACAATAATTGTCGTGCCAAATCCTCTAATAAATGTGATAGTTGTAACCACTCCACTCAGAACAACTCGAACTTCAGAGCCAGGCTTTCCTTTGATATCAATTCCAGGGTTTTCTGTGGTCGTTTTGAGTTTTGGGTTCCACTGCCTTCCAAACTTGGTAATGACTCTTCCCTCTGCCGGCCAGGCCAATTGTCCTTTTAATTTCGGGAATTCTTTTGACTTGAGTGCCATTTGTTGTTTTCGGATCCGTTCTTCTCGCTCAGCCCTAGCAATATCATCACGTATTTTTTTTAGAATATCTTCTAATTGTTTAATACCGGCTTGTTTTTCTGTAAGGTATGTTTTGAGATCTTTTTGGCTTCGGCGAATTTTTGTTAACTCCCGTTGTTCTTTTCTTTTTTTATTTCTCACTTGGGACAGCGTTTTTTCTCGTTCTCTTTTTAAACGACGTTTTTTTCGTAAAGCTGATTCTAAATTTAGTTTTTGCCGGCCAATTTCAATCAACAATGATCGGATTGTCTCATATGTTTTTTGATCTATTTCAGAAATAATTTTTAAATATTTCGTTCGATAAACGGCTTGACGCCAAGAGGTAGAACTGAATATTTTTTCTAAATTGGATAGCTTCCCTTTTTTGTATATTTTTACAAGACGTCGAGCATACCGAACTTGAATTGAATCCAATTCACTTTCACTTTTTTCAATCTGATTGCTCGTTCTTGAGATATCTGCGACAAGTAACTTTTCCTCTTTTTCAATTTCCTTCAATAATCTCTGAAGGAGAGAAATTTCTTCTGATAGATTTGAAACACGGCGAACAGAAGATTTTTCTTTTTTACCTTCAGATTGAATGCGTTTTTTAGTGGCTTCAATTTCGTTGCGAAGAGATTGTATCGCATTACTTTGGGCTTTTAATTCTTGATTAAAGTCCCTGGAATCCTCCTGCGCCCAACACAATGACGGTAAAACAATACTTAAAATGATAATAAATTGGCGAAACATTGTCCCTAAAAGTACTCCTTCAATTAACGATAGGTCAATTTTATTGTCAAAATGTCTTCACTTGAACTATTTACTGTACTTTGTCTAACATCTGCCTTCTAAATAAAGGAGTCTATCTTGAAAAGCGCAAAATGGGAAAACATTTTTAAAGGTTGGAATCGAACTGAAAGTGAAACGGTTCTTACCCTTAAGCAAGTGCCCATATTCAGAGATTTTTCTGATAAAGATTTTTCGGAAGTAGAAAAACTAATTCACCACCGTAATTACAGCACCGGCGATTTTATTTTCAAAAACCGTGCTCCAGGGGAAGGAATGTATATAATTATGCATGGTGCAGTGAAAATCACAATTGGCACCCGGGCTAAAGATGAAAATATTTTAGCCGAATTAGGCGAGGGTGACTTTTTTGGTGAATTGGCCCTTTTTGATGACGAACCGCGATCCGCTAATGCCATCGCCACAAAAGATTCAGAGTTGCTTGGCTTATTTGAACAGGATCTTTTCACACTTCAGGAACGAAACCCTGTTTTGGGATTAAAGATCCTGTTGAACTTGGGTCGCGTATTGGGTGATCGACTCCGAGGTACCAACAACTTACTTATTCAAACACAAGTAGAAAAATCAGAATAGGTTCAATTTTGAACACGCCCAAAAATTATTTTCAGCTTATTTATCGCATTATCATTGGCCTAATTGCCATTTGGTTTTTGTCTATTATTTGGCCATACATCTCCAATGTGGTACTGATGTTGGTTTTCGCATTTTTGTTCACAACTGTACTTTTATCCAGTGTGGATGCGCTGGAAAGAAAGATCGGCAGCCGGGGATTGTCGGTACTGGCTGTTGTCATAATCTTGCTGGGGAGTATCGGAACTTTTATCGGCAGTTTTATTTCCCAAATGTCCCAGCAGGCCATAGAATTTTCCAACCGCATCGATAAAGATACCTTAACACAGGAATTCAAAACACTGGGGGAAAAATTTACGTCATCTATGCCAGAATTTCTTCAAAATATGCAACCTTCAGATGGAAACACTGCAGGAAAGCTCAGTGAAATCATTAATTCTGTTGTGGGATCTTTGGCATCCATGGCAGGTGCTATTGGAAATTTTTTCTTTATTGCAGCTATGGTTTTCATTTTTACAATTATCTTATTAGCTGAATATCACGGTTTTAGAAAGTCATTAGTAAATGCCATTCCAAATAAATATTTCGAAGTGGGAATAAAATTAATTTATAATATTGAAAAATCCGTATCCAGTTATTTACGTGGGCAGTTCCTTTCGGCCGCCAGTGTTGCTGCCATGTCAGTAACAGGACTTTTACTTCTCAATTTTTTTGGAGCCAATTTAACGCTCACTGTTTTTATTGGTATTATTGCTGGGTTGGCAAACCTCATCCCATTGATAGGGCCATTCGTAGGTATGGTTCCGGCTATCCTAATCGCTTTTATGAATAATATCGGAAATGATGTAGCCATGGCTCATCAGTTATTTGGTGTTGTGCCGTCTCCATTTTATTTGCTCGATATCGTACTCATGTTTTTAATTGTTCAACAAATTGAAGGTAATTTAATTACACCAGCTCTAGTAGGAAAAAGTGTTGGCCTTCACCCAATGATCGTCATGATAGCTTTATTAATTGGTGGCACAATTTTGGGACCGCTTGGCATGTTATTTGCTGTACCTGCGACTGGCGTTATGAAAGTTGTGTTACAGGAAATCTCATTCGTCAGAAAAAATGCTCACCTATTGTGACGCGCTTAATCTTCCTCAATCCGAAATAGAATATAATCGGTAAAAGTTAAATATATTTTCACTTCGCCCGTGTAGCGATAAATCCAAAGTTGTTCTTTTTTGTCATCCCCCTGAGATAACACTTCCGATGGCTTTCCCATAATTTCTTCTACCTGTGCAATTGTCATCCCCAGTTTGATTGGATTTATTGCCTCCTTTTTTTCTTTTTCTTTTCTGAGAATCTCACCAATTTTTTGATGTGTCGTCCATTCATCTTTCGCAGTTAATTTTTCTTTAAGTTCATTTAAAATGCGCATATTTGTTTTATTAAGGCCACCGGTCAACCGATGGGTTTCTTCCAATGCGAAGACGACAAACCTCAAGGCGTTCAAATCTTTCAATGAATCAGCCATGGTTAATAAATCTACAGCCATCCTATGTTTATAAGTTGCAACTTTAAAAGTGAGTCCCGGATCCATTTCTAACGCTTTAGAAAAGTAGGATAACGCTCGGCCATTTAAACCAATTTTGAACAATTGTTCTCCCTGGTTCATCAACTGCGTAATTCTAAATCGGGTCACATGATGACTTATTTCCGGATGCCATCCGGATACCATGGTTATATGGGCAATGGCCGTATCTCCATATCCAGCGTTCAACCATACTTCCGCTTTTTCTACTTCTCGAAATGCAATTTCTCGCAGCCTTTCATTAATGACGCCTGCCAATAGGGTATCCGCCATTGATTTTGCTCGAATATACTTTTCGACTGCCCTTTCAATCATGCCTCTTTCATCAAAGCTCATTCCTTCACGCATAAGCTGATATGGAATTTTTCGTTCACTTTCTACCATTAATTTTTTTGCACGGTGGATATTGGCATGGTTTGGATTTTCATCTACAAATTCTGTTAAAAACCTTGTAGCTGAAATATAATCACGTCTGTAATAATGCATTTTTCCTGTATCACCCTTTGTTTTTCGACCCCCAAAAAAAACAGATGCCGTCGCATAAATCCCCGCTGTTTGGATTGTAAATTTGTTTATGGGTGTTATATCCTCTGGATCATTAATATGGTTGATATTCGTGTGCGTATATTTCAAATCAACGCCCACAGCAAATCGATTGGCCATACCGACATCAAGGATAATTCGTGCTCCCATTGTAAATGACTGTGACGGTCCATATCCTGTGGGAGAGCCGGCTGTGCCATATAATTCGGAAAATGCAAGGCCATAGGTGTATCGATAGGTTGTGAACCAGCTTTCGAACCATTGGAGCATGAGAGACTGACTCCAGGCTACCTCCATCATTTTTCCTGTAAATTCAGTGTCTGCAACCCAAGAAGTATTCGATGCGTTCCATTCACTTGGAATCGTTGGGGGTAAAAAAAGAGATGAATAACGAAGATTTATCCCTGTGTGCATATCAAGCCAACTATTACCAAACCAATAATAGGCTAAATTCGTTTTGAGTAAATCCAAATCCAATTGATGACCCAATCGAGAGGTAAAGCTCCCACCGGTAAATTCTGTTACATCTGACTCGTAGGACATCCAATTACTTTTTAAATTCCCCAATCCTAAAAATCCTCCACCAGCATTGAAACTAAATCCATACCTAAATTCCATTGGAATAAAATTTATGGGATGATGAAATTCTCTGCGCCGAAAAATGCGATCCCAGACATACCCTTTTTCATAATCCCCACTTAATTCCTCATCCAAATTGAATACCTTGAAAATGAGAGATTTAGATGTATCCTGAAATGCCGGTGCTTCTTCAGCCGAAACATAGGATAAAAAGATTAAGATGATTGGGATTGATTTTCGTATCACAACCATTCAAAATAGGTGAATTTCACCACTCGCCGCAAGGTATCCATTTGCGAACCACTTGCATTGGATTATTCAAGAAAGATTCTATTTATCCTTAGTTGAAAAGCAGTAATTTCTCAAACTTCATATCAATGGGGAACTATCACCCATTATACAATTATTAACCTGGACATGGTTCATTTGAAATTCATAAGACATATTATTCTTTTGGCTTCAATCATTGTATGGTTGCCGGCTCAAGCATTTTCTATTGCACGGATCCACTATGGCGGCGGTGGGGATTGGTACGGTGATCCAAGTAGTCTGCCTAATCTATTAAATTATATATCCGAACAGACATCTATTGTCGTTGACCCAAATGAATATAGAATTAAACTCACTGACCCGGAGCTATTCAGCCATTCATTCCTTTATTTGACTGGCCATGGAAATATCCGTTTTACAGAAGATGAAATGGATATTCTTCGAAACTATTTGCTCAAAGGTGGATTCCTCCACGCCGATGATAATTATGGTATGGATACCTCATTTCGTCGGGAGATGAAACGTGTTTTCCCTGAGAAGGATTGGGTGATGCTTCCTTTTGACCATGATATTTTTCATTCTTTTTATGACTTTCCTCAAGGATTACCAAAGATTCATGAACACGACGGAAATCCGCCCCAAGGATTGGGATTGTTTGAAGGAGATCGGCTCATCGTTTTTTATTCCTATGAATCAGATTTGGGTGACGGATGGGAAGATGCAGAAGTTCATAATGACCCGAAAGATATTCGACATGCCGCTCTCAAAATGGGGATTAATATTGTGTGGTATTCTCTAACGCAATGAATTTGATCTCCCAATATTTAACTAAAATCCGCCGATCAGCTATCGTGTATGATATCAAAATCACAGGATGGAAAATATATACGATATATCTCATTCTCTTCGTCACTGGGCTTATGGTAGAAAATGTGTTTTATTTATCTAGTTTTACAAGATTTACCGTTTGGATATCAGTTTTGAGTTTAAACTTTATTGGCGTTGTCTGGCTCTTGATAACGGCTCGCCAAATTCACACCAATTCATTTGAACGCTATCGTTGGTCTTATTTAGCCCGTAAAATCGGTAAAAACGCTCTCCCCAAAGAAGATACCATCATTAACGCACTCCAAATTGAACGGGGGTCTGAAGAATCCACTTCAACGGAACTCAGTCAGACTTTTATAAATCAAACCATTCAAAAACTAAACAAACTAAATTTTTCAGAGCTTTTTCCATTTGATCGTATTTATCATTGGAAACGAATTACATTGGTTGGATTGGCCATTACGATTCTTTCCTTGTCTATCACTTGGAAACATTCCGTCTCATCTCTATATCGTTGGACTCACCCAAAAACCGAATTCATTCCCCCAAAACCATTTAAAGTAAAAAGTGTATCCCGTCACATTCGCGTTCTGGGTGGTGAAAATATAGCCGTATCTTTCACCGCAATTGGTGATCGGCCAGACTCACTTCAAATTGAATTTAAACCCATTGTTTTCGAACCGGGGCGGGATTCACTAATTCTGAAGACAATATACCCTGCAAAGGGCAAAAATATTTTCACCACAGAATTAAAAGAAATATTTCAGAATTATCGCTACCGCGCATTTTACACTTCAACAAATTTCTGGCAACCGTGGGATGAAATTTCATCAAAAGATTATTCTATTTCTGTGACAGATCGCCCGACCATAGAGGATTTTTCTGTTACGATTCGTCCGCCAGCATACACAGCGTTGGCGCCTCAAATTCAAAAGGCCAATCAGGCCGAGATTCAAGCATTAAATGGATCCCGTATTTCAATTCAATTACAATCGAATCAGCAATTGGATAAGGCAGAATTGATTTTAAATGGTGAACCTCAAGCCATGAAGGTTAACCATAAAAATGCTCAATATCATTTTACGATGAAAACTGATGGCGAATTTTCCATTCATTTAACTGACAGTCGGGGAATTCGGAATCGAAATCCCATTCCATATAAATTACAAATGATTGCAGACTTATCTCCGGAAATGACCATTATACAACCACCGCCGATTGTAGAGTTGGGCGGCAATCAATCCATTCCAATTGTGATGACGATTGAAGATGATTTTGGATTCTCTAACCTTCAGCTTGCCTATGAGATTCAGCGCCCCAGTTATATTCAAGTCGAACCATTTATTTCCATGTTCAGTCTTCCGTTAAAAGACCCTAGTCAATCCAAACAGGAAGTTAACACAGTTTGGGATTTGGCCTCCCTTGGACTCATGCCGGAAGATGAAGTGCATTACCATTTTGAATTATATGATAACGATAATATTTCTGGCCCTAAAAAATCTATTTCTGCAACCTTTATTGCCCGAGTTCCGTCGCTCGAAGATTTATTTCATTCTTTTAACGAAAAGGAGGATGAGATATCCGAAGCTGTAGAAATAGAATTATCGGAAATCCATAAACTCCAGAAACAGTTAAACAAAGCAGAATTAACACTTCTAAAAACTGATAAACCCGATTGGAAGGATCAACAAGAGCTGAAGGAAACCATGGCATCCGTTAAAGATAAACTCTCTGATTTTGAAGCATTGTCAGAACAATTGGAAGCTTTAAACAATTCTGGTGAAAAGCATCAATTGTTTTCAGATAACTTGATGGAAAAATTCAAGGATCTACAACAATTAATAGAAGATATTTTCCCTCCTGAAATGCTTAAGAATATGGATTGGATGCGTGAAGCTTTGGAAAAAATGGATTCAAAAGATTTACTCAGCGCATTGGAAAAGCTATCGAATAATTTGACGCAAATTGAACAGGAATTGGATCGGTTTTTGGATATTTTTAAACGGGTTAAAGCTGAGCAACAAGTCGATGAACTGAGAAAACGAATCCAGCAGTTGGTCGAGAATCAAGATAATATTGATGAACAAATTCGACGGACAACACCTCAAACGGACCCGTCTATTTTTGAACGATTGACCCTTGAAGAAAAAATGAGTCAGAATGAATTGGATAATATTCGAGAAGCCATGAATGATGCCGCCAAAGATGTTAAAGATTTTAGTCGAAAAACAGCCCAACAATTAGAGGAGTTGTCTGAATCTGAACAAACTCAATCATTGGAGAATCATTTAAATAAAACAGTTCAAAGCCTAAAGAAACAGGATTCTTATTCTGCAATGGACCATAGTTATGCCGGGCTTCAATCTTTAGAATCAATGGAAATGACCATGGAAAATATCTTGGCCGATTTTCAGAAAGAGACGACTCGGGACATGTCTCGCAAATTCAGATCCATTTTACGTGATGTCCTCACCCTATCAAAAGCTCAAGAGTCATTGAAAAAGGAAACGGGAGATATCCCAAGGCATTCCCCACGATTGAATGATTTAGCCGGACACCAACAAATGCTTCAGGATCAACTGACTCAAACCATGAATAATACAATGAATTTATCGCGCGAAACCTTTATGGTATCACCAGACATGGGGCGAAAATTAGGAATGGCTTATGCACAAATGGATGCATCTAAGGGAAAACTGGCCGAAAGGAATGGCAGTGGATCTTTGGGCAATCAAGGCCAAGCCATGGTTGCATTAAATGAAGGTGCAAAATCCATCATTCAAACCATTAAACAGATGCAAGAAAGCGGATCCGCCAGCGGATATGAAACTTTCCTTAAACGCATGGAAGAAATGGCAGGACAACAACAAGGCCTCAACAACCAAGGTATGCAATTAGCCCTCGGCCAAATGGCTTCTTCTATGCAAGAAGGGCTCATGCAACAAATGTTGTCCCAGCAGCGAGGTGTTCGAAAGTCGCTACAGCAAATGATGGATGAAATGAAACAAGCTGGGGAACAAGGATTAGGCGATTTATCTGGAATTGCAAACGAAATGGATCAAGTTATTCAAGATTTAGAACGGAAGCAGTTTAATCGGCAAACATCAGATCGCCAACAGCGTATTCTCTCCCGGATGATTGACAGCCAGAAATCCATGACACAGCGTGGTTTTGAAGAAAAACGAAAATCGGATACTGCCAACCCAATCTCATTTGCAGGCCCATCGGGATTGCCACAAGACTTAGGTCAGAGACAATCACTCATCATTAATGCCATGAACCATGCTTTAAAATCCGGGTACTCTCGCGACTATCAAAAAATGATTCGACGATATTTTAATGCCCTCAGTAATGCTGAAACAGTAATTCTTCCTGATACCAATGTTTCTATCCAAATTGAGACGGTTAACCCTTGAAGCATTTCTGGTTATGGCTATTCATGGGGCAATTATTTGCTCAAATTGAGGTTCTCCCAGAAGGAAAATCTGCATTTATCCAGGCCATGGCCATGGAACAGTCTGGGAATTTAGATGGGGCAGTACAAATCTATAATCAAATTTTATATGGTAATCCAAATCATCAGCAGTCCTATCTCCAGTTAAGAAATATTTATACCAAAACTGGCGACCCTGCATCAGCCATTCCTCTGGTTACAAAATGGCTAAAAACCCATCCAAATGATTTACAATCAAGCTTGGCCCTTGGGGAATTTTATTTTCGGAATCAGGAAGAAGAAAAAGCATTAGCGGTTTGGCAACATTTTAGAAATACCCAATTAAACAATCAAACCTCTTATCGACTATTGCTACAATCCTATATTCGATTTGGCCAAACCAAAGCCATGGCATCTCTCGTTCTTAAAGGAAGAAAGCAATTTAATGAACCCTATTTTTTGGCCATTGATTTGGCCAATTATTATCAATCTCGTCAATCGTACGATCGATCCTTAAATGAATATATGATCTTAATAAAACATCAAAAACAATATTTAAAATATACGATTGACCGTATTTTGCTTATGAGTGATGATTCCACCACTCATGTATTAATTGATTCCACCCTACTATCCGCTTCAGCAAATATTCCTGAGGTAAAAATAATATCAGCTGGGTTTTATTATAAAACGGGTCAGTTCGAAAAGGCGCTTCGTGAACATAAACAGATGGGCGTAAATAATCCCAGTGATTCAAAACGATGGTTGGATTTTTCTCAAAACCTCTTGAAGGAAAATCAGTATCAATTATCCATTGAAGCTTATCATTACTTTCTACAAAATATGACCCGAAACGATCCATCGGTTTTAGGAAAAACGCTATTGGGATTGGGGCAGGCATACGAAAATCAAATTATCCAGAACCAAACGGAACTTCAATTTGTAAAATGGTATCCAAATAATGATTTTTTTCAATCTACTCGAATAAAAGGGCCGGATATATTGGATGAGCCCTTGGCAAACACATTGGAGCATTATCAATCCATCTTGGCACTCCTACCACCATCAAATACAACAGCTACGGTTCATTTTCGTTTGGGAGAAATTCAATCCAATATACTACAGGATGTGAATGGCGCTAAACATTCTTATGAAAAAGCACTCGTATCCCGGCCCAATGCTGATTTAAGAAAAAAAATCCAAATCCGATTGGGTGATTTATTATTAATCTCTGGTCAATATCCAGAAGCCATAGACTATTTTGATCGACAAATAAATGCTGTGTCATCTCCTGAAAATATTGACGGAAATACCATTCGATATTTAACCAGTTTATTGTTCAATCGTGAGATAGATCAACCATTGTCATTTTTAGATTCGATTGTCTATGCCATAAATCCTAACCATCCATATTTTAACGATTTGATGGAAATGCATGATTTAATTACCCAATATTATTCAGATGGCACCCGGGATGATCGTTTGGCATTTGAGTCGTTTTTTCAAGGAGAATCATTGGTTCGACAGTTTAAAATACAAGAAGCAATAGAATCCTTTAATTATATAAACCATCGGCATCCGGACGCATTGATCACTCCATTATCTACTTTACGAAAGGCGTTATTATTATTAGAGTTTGATCAACCAGAAGCCGCCCTTATGGCTGCTTTATCTATCGAAAATTCTCCTCTAAAAGATCGCGGTTTGGCATTGGCAGGAGAAATTGAAGAGCGGTTTTTAGGCAATCCCAAAAAAGCCTTAAACCATTATCATCGCATTTTATCTGAGTGCAAATCATCACTTTTGGTTGAACCGGTGAGACTACACATTCGAAAATTATCTAAACCTCAGGAGAGTTAATTGACACGATTCATTTCAATATTATTTTTATTTATCCAAATTGGTCTAAGCCAAAAAATTCTCATACCCATGGACCAGGTACAAAAAGACCATCTCAAGGCTTATGGCACTGCCATTTGGATATTGACAGAGAATATCAATGTGGAATGGATTTTAAATTATCGGGGTGGTTCATTTTTAACAGATAGCTATCCCGAAGTTGAGCGGGAATGCCGTGTGCGGGGCGTGTCTTATGAGATCATTGATGCGGAACAAACATTGACGATATATAATGAAGTAGAAGCCAATAATATGGATGTGGTTCTATTAGAAAAAGCACCTAAAATTGCCATTTATACGCCACCGGGTAAGCAACCATGGGATGATGCAGTTACGCTGGCCCTTACCTATGCAGAAATCCCTTATGAAACATTATGGGATGAAGACGTTTTTAATGGCACATTGAGCCAATATGACTGGCTTCACTTACATCATGAAGACTTTACGGGGCAGTATGGAAAATTTTATCGAAACTACCATACGGCTGGATGGTATATCGAACAACAAAAACAGTTTGAAGCCATGGCGCAAAAATTGGGTTACCATTCTGTCCACGCTCAAAAAAAAGCATTGGCTCAAATTATTAAGAATTATGTGACGAATGGTGGGTTTCTATTTGCCATGTGTTCTGCCACGGATTCATTTGACCTATCTCTTGCAGCCAAAGATATAGACGCCGCCCATTCTGTCTTTGACGGGTCCCCCATCGAAAAAGATGCAGTTAATAAAATGGATTTTAACCAAACATTGGCATTTACCGATTTCATTATTAATCCGGATCCCATGATATATGAATATTCGGATATCGATTACCCACCCAGTGATAATCCAATCGTCCGTGGTGCGGAAGCTGATTATTTTTCGCTTTTTGAATTTTCGGCTAAGTATGATCCTGTGCCTACCATGCTCACACAAAACCATGTTTCTGTGGTAAAAGGGTTTATGGGCCAAACCACAGGGTTCAACCGTGAAAAAATCAAAAAACATATATTAATTATGGGAGAAGACCCCACAACACCCCAAGTAAAATATCTTCATGGAAATCAAGGACAGGGGACGTTTACATTTTTAGGTGGGCATGATCCTGAAGATTATCAACATTTTGTGGGGGATCCCCAGACAGATCTTTCCCTTCATAGAAATTCTCCGGGCTATCGACTTATTTTAAATAATGTGTTATTCCCAGCTGCGCGGAAAAAGGAGCGAAAAACTTAAATTGGAGATGCAATTAGTAGAAGGTGATTTGGTGGATGCAATTGAAGTCTCTCAAAACATACCGGAGTTTGATTCACCTTATGCGCAGGAAGAATATGAAAAACGATTGGATGACTCATCTCTAATTCTTACTGTTGAGATTGATGATAAACCCATTGGTTTTAAAGTGGGTTATGATCGATTTGGCGATGGATCATTTTATAGCTGGATGGGCGGTGTTTTACCAGATCACAGACAAAATAAGGTGGCCTCAATTTTGGCAACCTATCAAGAAGAATGGGCCAAATCGAATGGGTATCAATCTATCAAATTAAAAACCCGAAATAAGCACGAACCCATGATTGCATTTTCTATTGCCCGGGGTTTTGATATTATCGATTCTGAACCGAATAAAGATCTCCGTGAAATGAGAATCTGGATGGAGAAAATATTATAGGCACTCAGGATACGAATAAACGCTAAATATTAGTATATTTTGCGATCCTTATTAATCTAAATGGCAAAAAAAATTATGTGGATTCAAAAAGAAATATCATTAAACCCAAGACCGCGAGGTTTTCATCTTATTACAGATGAAGTGCTGAAGCAGCTACCGGATATTCAAGAAATTGAGGTCGGCAACATACAGGTCTTTATCAAACACACCTCCGCCTCTTTGACCATTAATGAAGACGCCGATTCTACGGTTCGAGATGATTTCGAATCCCACTTTAACCAAATGATTCCTGAAAATGCTCTTTATTACCGCCATACGTTTGAGGGATCCGATGACATGCCGGCCCATCTGAAATCATCTATTTTAGGATCTTCTGTTCACATACCAATAACAAATGGAAATTTGAATTTGGGCACTTGGCAGGGCATTTATTTATGTGAACATCGGAACCACGGAGGGAGCCGACGGTTAGTGGTGACGATTCATGGCGGTTGATACGTATTCTATAATCCCATTATTTTATCTGTTCATACAAAACAAGAAAGAGGATAATGCAATACAAATGCTGCCTTAGATATTTTGGAAAGGGGTTTGATAAAGAATTCTTTATTCAAAAAGCTATTGGATGGGCCTTAAGAGAATATTCAAAAACGGATGCTAATTGGGTGAAGGATATTGTTTGGCGTGAAACTTTAGCACCATTAAGTGTCCGGGAAGGGTTAAAATTAATGAAGTGATTACTCCATTTTTTTCGCCTCATTCCAAATGGCATCCATTTCTTCTAATGTGGCATCTTCTAATTCTTTTCCTTGTGCTTTAATTCCTTCTTCCACTTTAGAAAATCGAGTGGTGAATTTCTTGTTCGTCTTTCGCAATGCATCCTCTGCCGGTATATCCAAAAACCGTGCCAAGTTAACTATTGAAAATAGTACATCACCAATTTCTTCTTCAATATGGTTTTTTACACTACTCGATTGTGCTTCTTTTAATTCCAATATTTCTTCATGAATTTTATCCCAAACCTGCGCAACCTTATCCCAATCAAACCCTGCATAGCTTGCTTTTTGCTGAAGACGCTGAGCTCTAATTAATGCGGGCAAATTAACCGGAACACCATCCAATCTGGATTCACGCCCTTTTTCTTTATGTTTTGCTGCTTCCCAATTCTGTTTGGCATGGAATTCAGAGTCAGCTTTTGCATCACCAAACACATGTGGGTGACGGTTCACTAACTTCTCATTGATTTTTGTTAGAGATTCCATCAATTTAAATTTTCCGTCATCTTCTGCGATTGATGCCTGAAAAACAACGTGTAATAAAATATCGCCTAACTCTTCTTTTAGGGTTTCCCAATCTTCCTCATCTACACTTTCAATCACTTCGTAGGCTTCTTCAATAAAATAGGGTAACAACGACTTATTTGTTTGTTCTCGATCCCAGAGACACCCATCCGGTGCCCGTAGTTTGGTGACAATCGTTACCAACTCTTCAAACCGTTTTCCAATCTCACCCATTAAGTTGTTTCCAATCTACTTGACTTAAATAAAGATCTTCTTTTCGAATCATTGCTGCTTTTTCTTTATCTGATTCATCTTCATACCCCAGTAAATGCAATCCACCATGTATAATTAATCGACCCAATTCTTTATTGTTTGGTTGGTCAAACTTTTTGGCATTTTCTTTGGCTCGGTCTAGACTAATATAAATTTCACCTTCGACTTCATCTTCTTCGTAATCATTCATTCGGAATGCAATAACATCTGTCCATTGGTTTTTGTTGAAAAATTCTTTTTTCAAATCGCTTAATAATTCATCAGAACCAAATATGAAAGTAAGGTTGCCATCTTGGATCCCTTCTGCATCCAAAACCTTTTGTATAATTGAAATAACAGTCGCTTTATTCGGCCCTTCTAACGAAGGGTCAATTTCAACTTCAATTGAAATCAAGCGTCAATATCCTCCTGGGGGATATTTCCGTTGGTATCATCGGGGTATTCAATCCGAATGTGGTAGATTCCCCTCAAAACGGGCAGGAGCCCCGTGGCCCCATCTACTTTGCCTTTGATACGTGTAAGTTCATCCATGGTGAGGGGGCATTCAGACAATTGACCGGCTGTCACTCGTTTATTCACAATTTTATCAATCATTTCCTCAATTTTCAAAATATTCGGCTCTTTGATAGATCGTACAGCTGCTTCGACCGCTTCACAAATCATGAGTATCCCAGTTTCTTTTGTATTGGGTTTGGGCCCGGGATATTGGAATTGCTTTTCGTTTACTTTTTCATCCCCAGCTTCTTCCAATGCTTTGCGATAAAAATATTCAACCCTTGTGGTACCGTGATGCATTGGAATAAAGTCACTTACAATACTGGGGAGTGCGTATTCTTTGGCCAGGTTTAACCCTTCTGTTACGTGGTTTTTAATAATTTTTGCACTCATGGTGGGTGTGAGTGTGTCGTGCTTATTTTCTCCATGGTATTGATTTTCTATAAAATATTCGGGCCGGGCCATCTTGCCTAAATCATGATAATAGGCACCCACCCGGCACAATAAAGAATTGGCACCGATGGCGTCGGCGCAGGCTTCGGCTAAATTCCCCACCACAATGCTATGGTTAAACGTTCCATTGGCTTCGTGTTGTAATCTTTTTAATAAGGGGTGTTGAAAATCAAGTAATTCAATCAAGGTTAAGTTGGTTGTTATTCCAAAAGAGACTTCCAGGATGCCAATGAGTCCATAGGTCACAATGGGAGATAATACAGCCACAACGCTCAAATTCATCATATCATATCCCATGATCGCCAGTGGATTCCCTTTAAACAGTCCTTGACTAATAATGGCCAATGCGCTGCTTCCGACCAATGCAAAAATAGCTGTAAACAGTTGGCTCCTCCGACGTAATTGACGTACCGCATAAATGCCAACGGATGACGTGAACATTGAGGTAACCATAAATTCGACATTATTCCCAATCAGGATTCCCACGAGTAAAATGATTGACGTGATACCCATGAAACCAATCCGGGCATCAAACATGATTGTTAATACCATTGCAGCTACAGTTATTGGGATTAGATATTCTGATAATTCTAATTTTTGGGCAAATAAATATGCAAGGCCAACTTCTATGGTAAAAATAAGTGCAAGTAGGAGAACCATTTTCCAATCTTCAAAAATGGCAGTTCTGTAGGTCAGTAGAAACGTAAAAAAGAATGAAATAATTATGCCAATAACCAAAATACGGCCTAAATAAGCCAGGGCTATATCCAACCCTTTTTCCTCACTGGCCTTTATATCTACGGCCACAGATAATGAATGGAGTTTTTGCAAATCATCTGTTGTAATCCGTGTATTGGCATCTACAATTCGTTCATTCTTTAGTATGATCCCTTTATTTCGAGGCACACGATCTTTACGGGCTTGTTGTCTTCGCTCCGTTGTTTCTCGATCATAAATAAGATTGGGTTTCATGAATTCAATTACGAGTGAATACCCTAAGTCTCGTCGAACATCCAACTCATTGGGGAAAATATTTGTTACTTCTACTCTTGCCTTTGTCCAGGCATTCTGCAAATCATTATATGTATCAGGATCGGTTAATTCCGAGGCCTCGCTGTCGCCCCTATTGATGGCAACTTTATGGCTAACAATTTCAGAAATTTCAATATCATAAATACCTTCTGCCCATCGGTTTCTGGAAATTTGGATAATATCATTTTTTAAAATTTTCAAATTGATTGCGGTAGAAACAAAAGGATCAGAAATAAATACATTTTCCCATTTCTCATTTTCTCCCACGAAAGGGTATTGTGCACGAATTTGGTTGTATAAAAAGGCCAATTCGGCACTATCTGATTGAAATGCAATCCTTGCTGCATCATATTGATCTGAAAACCGATTTCGATATAAGGAATCTTGTGAATCAGATAATTTTTTATTTCCATGTTGAATGGCATCAACCAAATTAAAATATTTTTCGACTCCAGCGACTTGATTGTTCACCAAGTCTTGCGATCGCGTAAATATAAAAGGTTCCGATTTTACAGCTTCATCCAAATCTCCTTGAAGTTCGATTTCCGTCTTTAATATTGGGAAATTAAATGGTGCCACCACTTCTTCTCTCGCCACATCATTTAACTGATAAGAATAGAGTAATGCTTTCCCACGGGGGAAGAATAAGGACAATAAAATAATTACCCCTAGTAAAATAGAAATCTGTCGCCAATAGTGGTTAAAGATACTGGCCAACTGTTCTGCGATGGTTGGTTTATTTGGAATACGGACCATTATATCGCCTTGACGGAATTCACTATATTTTTTGCAATAATGAGTCGCTGGATTTCACTGGTTCCTTCACCAATCTCCAGAATTTTAGCATCACGAAAATACCGTTCAACATCATATTCTTTTACATATCCATAACCGCCATGGATCTGAATAGCTTCTGTCGTCGTACGCATGGCGACTTCGCTGGCTAACAGTTTTGCCATGGCTGCTTCCTTTTGTATATCTAACCCTTGATCCTTCATCCAAGCAGCGTGAAATGTCATCAGTTTGGCGGCTTCTATTTCTGTGGCCATATCGGCCAGTTTATTGCTGATAGCTTGAAATTTATAGATCTCTTTGCCAAATGCTTTTCTCTCCGTTGCATATTGTAATGCTTTCTCATAAGCACCTTGGGCCGTCCCCACAGATAGAGCAGCGATGGACACACGGCCGTTGGTTAAGGTCTTTAAAAAGGTTTTAAATCCTTTTCCCGGTGTTCCCAACATATTGTTCTCTGACACAACCATATCTTCAAAAAATATCTGACGGGTATCACTGGCACACCATCCCATTTTCTTTTCTTTGGGTTGAATCACCAAACCTGGTGTATCCGTTGAAATTGTAAATGCCCCAATGCCTTTATCTTCATCACCATCCATTACCCGTGTGGTCAGGTTTAGCAGGCCTGCTTCCCCTGCATTGGTAATAAATATTTTTCCACCATTGATGATATATTCATTCCCTTTCTTTACAGCCGTTGTTTTGGTGGCACCTGCATCACTCCCGGCATCAGGTTCAGTCAACCCAAAAGCGCCAATCATTTCTCCTGTGGCGAGCGGCGGTACGTATTTTTTTTTCTGTTCTTCAGTACCGGCTATTACAATCGGCATGGTGCCAAGTGAGGTATGGGCAGCCATGGTAATTGCCACAGATGCATCGGCACGGGCCAACTCCATAATGGCTGCTGCATATGCCACTGTATCCATCCCCGCGCCACCTAATGATTCTGAAATGGGAATTCCCATCAATCCAAGTTCGGCCATTTGGCTCACCAAGTTTCGTGGAAACTCGCCTGATTCATCCAATTCTCGCGCGATGGGTGCCACTTCATTATTGGCAAATTCACGAACCATTTCCACCAACATGGTGTGTTCATCTGTAAAAAATAATGCGTCCATTTTTATATTTAGGTTATATAAATTTTGATTGAATCGGTATCCATATTTTTACCAACGTATTGCTGCTGAAGCCCAAGTATATCCGGCTCCAAAGGCCGCCAAAATAATATGATCCCCTTTTTTAATTTTTCCTTCTTGAAATGCTTCTGTGAGGGCAATGGGGATGGACGCCGCCGTTGTATTGCCATATTTATGAATATTGCTATAAATACGATCCATATCGATGCCCATTCGTTTTGCCACGGCTTGACTAATCCTGTTATTGGCTTGGTGAGGAATGATTAATTTTATATCATCCATGGTTAATCCATTTTCATCCATGGCCTCCTGAATAACTTCTGGAAATCTTGTGACTGCGTTTCGAAATACTTCCCGACCATTCATAAAAGGAGATAATCGGCCATCGGCAATGGCTTGTTTATTATTTATCCAAACACCGGGAGCAGACCCTGGGCCTTCCATCCAGAGATTTCTCATATCTTTTCCCTCACAATGAAGGTGTGTGGATAAAATACCACTATCATCGTTACTGGTTTGAATGATGGCTGCGCCGGCGCCATCCCCAAAAAGAACGGCAATATCCCGGCCACGTGTCGTTTTGTCAATCAACTTTGTTTGTGTTTCTGCTCCAACGATTAGAGCTGTTTCTGCCATACCACTACGTATAAATTGATCTCCCACAGAAAGGCAGTATACGAATGCAGAACATGCTGCTTTAATATCAAATGCGGCTACATTCCGAAGGTTGAGTTTATCTTGAAGTTGGGCGCTGACACCGGGGAAAAAATAATCTGAGGACAAGGTTCCTACAATCACGAGGTCTATATCCTCCGGAGAAACACCAGCCATTTCCATAGCTTTTTTAGATGCGCCTAAGGCTAAGTCAGATGTGGCAATATCTTCTGAGGCCCATCTTCTTTCTTTGATGCCAGACCTTGATTGAATCCATTCGTCTGAAGTATCCATTATTTTTTCCAGATCGGCATTAAGAACCACTTTTTCGGGTACTTCAAATCCCAAACCGGTTATTTTACTTTTATGCATAGAATCCTATAATATTATTTTGAAAGGTGTATATCCCTAACATTTAATTGAATATTCGATTGCCCCTGCCATTCATTGACCTCAACTACATAGGCTAAATCGATAGGAACACCCCGAATCAAATCCTCATAATGGGAAGATAATTTGAACCCAACTGCAGGATAATTCCTACCATTTTGACTGACGATAAACCGAATATGCTCCCCTTTCCCCATGAGTCTCGGCTGACCTGAAACCTGTAAGTTTCTGCTCATAAATTTAGGGCGCATGTTTCCCGGGCCAAAGGGTCCCAGTTTTTCCAAAAATCGCATAAATCGTGGATTAATATCTTTTAATTCCATTTCACCATCGATGCTTATAACGGGAATTAAATCATCATCTGATAAAATTTTATTTACATTTCTTAAAAATAATGATTTAAAATTTTCAAACCGATCCTCAAGTACAGTTAACCCAGCCGCCATTGGGTGGCCACCAAATCCTTCGAGGAATTTTGAGGCGTAGGCAAGTGCATCGTATAAATCAAGCTTGGGAATGCTCCGGGCAGAGCCTTTCCCAATACCATCTTCGTCAAAAGCAATGACAATGGCCGGGCGAGAAAATTCATCTTTAATCCGAGACGCAACAATACCAATGACACCGGGGTGCCATCCTTTAGATCCCACAATGACTACTTTGCTATTTTCCAAATCCACCTGAGCATAGACCTGGCGAATGGCATCATTCAAAATATCTTCTTGGATAAGTTGGCGGCGTTTATTCTCACGTACCAATATGGATGCCAATTCTTCTGCCCGATTTTTATCTGAAGTGGTCAATAATTCAACTGTGCGATTTGCGTCCCCCATTCGCCCGGCTGCATTAATCTTGGGGGCCAACCCAAAAACCAGTTTTCCTACATTCAGGGATTCACCCACCAATCCTGTTTGGACTAATAATTGATGAATACCGGGACTATTAGATTCTTCCAATTGATCCAATCCACGATGTACCAATACTCTATTCTCATCTAATATGGGTACCATATCTGCGGATGTGGCCAAGGCGACCAAATCTAAATAATTTAACCCAAGGTTTTGTTCAATTTCACTTTGTTCGGATAATGCAGAAATCAATTTAAACGCAACACCACATCCACACAGGCCTTTGAATGGGTATTCACATCCTTTTTGCTTTGGATTGAGAACGGCATAGGCATTGGGCAATTTTTTATCTGGAATGTGATGATCGGTAATAATGACATCAATGCCTTGGTCAGCGGCATCATCCACAGGTTTAAACGCATTAATACCACAATCACAGGTAATGAGTAAATCGGCACCTATAGACTGGGCATAATCAATCCCTCCTGTAGATAATCCATAGCCTTCTTTTTCTCTATGGGGAATATAATATTCAACTATTGCATTGAGATCTTTTAGGCCTAAATATAGTAAAGAGGCACCGGTGGTTCCATCCACATCATAGTCCCCAAAAATTAATATTGGTTTTTGATTTTGAATGTTCTTGGAAATACGGTCAACAGCGATATCCATATTTTTCATCATGAAGGGATCGTGGAGGCGTTCATTGGAAGGATTAAAAAAGTCATGAGAAGATTTCAAGGATTCAATACCGCGATTGGCTAATACTTTCGCAATAATTTCAGACGTGTTGAATTCTTTTTTTAAAGATGCAATCTGGTCTTGGGATGGTTGTTTAATTTTCCAACGCATGATCTTTAAATATATGAGGATTTTTAGTATTTACCACACAATATTCCCCATTGATAGGGGAGATTAATTATGGAAGTTGATTTTTGAACTGAGGGCCAATCTATAAGCCGAGTTCTGTAATTGATAGTCATTCATCTGGTCCCGACATTACTATCGAGATCACGCGACCAACCCTCCCCGAATAACGATGCGGATTACATCTTGGGGTTTACTTGATCTTGCACCGGATGGGGTTTACAAGCATTCTGAATTACATCAGAACCTGGTGGTCTCTTACACCACCATTTCACCCTTACCCCAAAACATGTTCGAGGCGGTATATTTTCTGTTGCACTTTCCATCCCCACAATCTGCGGGGTCCTTCCGTTAGAAGGCATCCTATCCTGCGGTGCTCGGACTTTCCTCTCTCAATTTGGCAATCTGCAGATTGAGAGCAACTATCCGATTGGCACTCATTTCAAAAATCTATAGAAATTACATCTAAATATTTTATAAATAGGTTAATTAGATTCATAGTAGAGAAATCGACTACAGCTATCACAAGTTTTGGGCCCTTTGCCCGCCTTGACTTCTGACACAACCTGAGGCGGTACAAATGCACCACACCCGCCACAGGCGGAACCTTCAACCAAAACAACCGATAATCCTTTGCGCGCTGTATGAATTCGATCATATCGAGCCAAGGTCGTTGGTTCGATGCTATCTCTTTCTTTGACTCTTTCTTTATCTAACGTTGCTTTTTCTTCAGAAGATTCATTCATTAACACTTCAAGTTTTTCCCGGCGTCCCACCAAATCTTTACTCAATGAATCTAAATTTTCTTCTTCAGACTTCATTCGTGTTTCAATGGTTTCTTTTTCTTCTGCGAATTCTAAGGAGTTTGTTTCAATTTCATCCAACTCTCCTTTTAGGTGATCAATTTCATGCTGTAAAGCATCATATTGTTTATTGGATGTAACTAAATACAGTTGATCTTTATGTTTGTCGATTTTCTCATTATAATCGGTCATTAGACTATCAAATTTATTTAGTTCGAGTTCTAATACTTTGATTCGGGCTTTCCCATCCTCAATGGACTTTGCCAATCCCAACTCTTCATCTTTTAATGCATCGACCTTCCCTGGGAGATCTCCCAGTAGTTCGGCGATATCCTGTAGCTGTGAATCGATTTTTTGTAATGCGACAATTTGCTGAATTACACTCATTCAGACTTGGCTCCTTTCATAAACAAAAAATGCACCACATAGGGTGCATTTATCATTAAGTTTTTGGAAAAAATATTTGATCTCCGGCATTCGGAAATTCATTGATTAACCTTTTGGGGACTTTTGTTCACCATAATGGCGAGGAATTTAAGGTAATTATTTTATCATTATGAAGTATAAAGGCCTGATATTATTTGCTGATATTTTTCTCCGATATGAGAAAGACTAAATTGTTTGTTTACCCTTGAAACAGCACTCAATGAAATTTCACTATACAAGGGTGAATCATTAAATAAATCCAATATGGCATTTGTTGTTTCCACCGGGCTATTTGGGGACACCATTAATCCATTTACTCTATTTTTAATTGCATTGCCAATCCCCCCGGATGTAGTACCAATGACAGGTATCCCACAAGCATTTGCTTCTAAAAATGTAATGCCAAACCCTTCAGAGTCACCCTTTTCATTTGTTGCCATGCTATTCATGATATAAATATCACAAGCATTATATAATAGTCGTTTTTGATCCTCATGAATGTAACCAAAAAATAAAACATTACTTTCGAGCCCCAATTCAACAACCAATTGTTTTAATTCTTCTTTATACGATTGATCTCCATCACCAGCAATAACATATTTAATATTGGGGAAAGTTTCTTTAACCGCGGGTAATGCATTGATTACGATAGCATGCCCTTTTCTTTTTATCAAACGAGAAAGCGTTAAAAGGATTTTTTCATTCTGATCAAATTTGAAATGCCTCCGACAATTGGTTCTTGATTCAGGATAAAAATCATTGGTATCTACAAAATTTGGTATCGTTTCAATTTTATGGTCTCCTCCGATAGATAACGCTTCCATTTTTGTATAATTGCTTACTGTAATAATTTGATTTGAATATTTTAGTACTTTTTGAAACTGCGGAATTCTTTTATTATACTTTTGTGAATTTAAACGGGTTACTTCTAACCCATGTAATATTGTGATAAGAGAAAATGGATATTTTTTTTTATACCTTAATATTCCTTGAGCCAATTCCCATGTTGCAGAAATGATAACCGGGTTTTGGGATTTTTTAATATATTTTTTCAAATAATAGGAAATATACCATTTTTTAAATTTTGACCAATCCCTCCCACCCATAAGTATCAATTTAAATGGTAATTTTGGTGCAAGTGTTATTTGATTTATTCCACCGCGTTTTTTTACAAATACCGTTACATTATATTCATTTTTCTCCCCAAAATATAATGCAAGACCATGGGCCCAGGTTGCAATGCCTCCTTTTTTTGACGGCCGAAATTCTTCCGTAATGATGGCTAAATCAGTCATCTATTTATGGTCTATTTATTAAATGGCAATTGAAAATAGGACCAAAATCGAATACCTATACCCATATCAGTTGTAGATTCTTTTTCAATAGATTTCAACTGATGACGGGCTGTGATTGTCAAATATGATGCTGTTTTAATTTTTATTTCGGCTCCGATTTCAGTTTCAAGCCAAGTGGTGACGGGCGAGGTCGGGTGAGACGGGGGAATATAATCTTTTAAAAATTCTCCTTCTTCTGTTTCCCAAGGATTGTCAAATCGGGTGTTTATTCCATTCGCACCATCCATGAGATAGGATATATCGATTATCGGTTTAATTTTGCTTGATTGCATTAATTGGGCGTAATGAATCCTTATATTGATAAAATCATTTCCTATAAAATGACCGATGGGAAACCCACGGTGCGTATAAATATGTGTAGGATGATACGATTGATATACCTGATGTAATACATTGGAATATTCTATCTCTAAATTGGACGATTTAAACGGAAGTCCTGTTTTTTGTAATCCAATTAAAAATCCAAATCGATTGAGGTAAAAAGCATTATCTTGATGAAAATTAATATCATCAATAATTGTTTCTCCATAAATCCTCAATCCATTTTGTGGTAGCCAGGTTATACCTGCATATAACAATGCATTAAGCCCCTTTGTTGTACTACCTATATTTTCCCAAGACCAAAAACTAAATGGGTTGAGAAATTGAATATTGATTGATTTTGACACTCCGGAGATGAGAACCGACTCACCCAAGGTAATCGATAATTTTTCCGATTTATAACCAAAACTATGAACATACAAATAACGATTATGGTTCATCATTGTATCTAATTCTATCACGGAAAAAAGCGCATTTAATTTCCCCAAGTCTGCTTCTAAAGTGAACTGATCAAATGGGCGGGAAAAATCGCTGACAAATAAATTGGAATTAAGACTATGCCCAATTGTTAAAAAATCTCGACCTATTTTAATTGAATATTTTAATTGATCTGTTGAGTTTAACATCTTTAAATACGCCTGATTCGTGTACATGGTTACATTTTTAATTGTTCGAACAAACCCTCTTTCAGCATTATTAACATCATCGGTAAGAAACATGGTATTCATAATTTCAATATGGGGTGAGGTATACCTGTATGCTGAAAGAACACCATTCCCAATTAAATCTGACTTTTGAATAACCCCTCTTAATTTATTTTCATTTTTTAGGTGGATAAATGCACCAAATGAATGGCCATTTTTCCATTTTATATCTTTATTTAATCCATAAGAAAGCCAGTTGTTTTGGGGATAATCATAGGATTGATTTAACGAGTTAAAATGCGTTTGGAGCCAATGTTTACTGTCTCGACTGTCTGTATAAAAAAATTGCCCATGACATACATGAGCAATCATAAAAAAACAAACAAATAGTTTTAACTCAGTTTTCTTCAATGATAGATGACTTCAATCTTTGCTGAGTCGTTTTTGAATCGGGTATGTATTCCGGAATAAATTTTTTCAACTCTTTTGTCACCTTACCATAATTGTATGATCTAGCGGATTTAACAATTATAGATACTTTCTCAATAAGGTTATCCCAATTATTCCCCTGCCCATTTTTTAAAACCATGATTTTATCGTGCCCTGTATCAATAATGTTTTCTTCATGTGTTTGCAGTTCTTCAAACATTTTCTCACCGGGACGCATGCCAATATATTCAACCCCGATATCTATTTCCGGTTCTAAACCACTCAAGCGAATCAATTCAAAAGCGATGTCTTTAATATTGACCGGTTTACCCATATCCAAAACATAAATTTCGCCACCGGCACCCATGGCGCCTGCTTGCAATATCAACTGGGCCGCTTCGGAAATTGACATAAAATATCTCTGCATATTTGCATCTGTAATCGTTATAGGACCACCATTTTGGATTTGTTTTTGAAAGGTGGGTATCACAGATCCTGAAGATCCAATCACATTACCAAAGCGAACAGCCATATACTTTACGCCGGAGTCAATTGATTTACTTTGTATTAATTTTTCTGCAACTCTCTTGGTCGCACCCATTATATTGGTGGGGTTTACCGCTTTATCTGTAGATACAAGTACAAATCGTTCCACACCATAGTCTTCGGATACATCAATTAAATTAATGGTCCCCTCAATGTTTGTTAGTATTGCTTCCCAAGGGTGATCTTCTTGCATTGGGACATGCTTATAGGCAGCGGCATGAAAAACCACATGGGGCTTAAAAGAAGAAAAGACACGGTGGAGGAGTATTTTATCCCGAATATCACCTAAAATGGGCTGAAATGAGATTGGGTGCTTACTTTCAGTGCATTCTCTTTCAATTTTGAACAAATTATGTTCACTTTGATCCAACAACACTAAGAGGTCCGGATCATATGTTAAACAGTTACGCACCAACTCAGATCCAATTGATCCACCGGCGCCTGTTACCAATACCCGTTTCCCATAAATATATTGAGAAATGGATGATCGATCTAATACCACTTCTTTTCGCCCTAGAAGATCTACCATGGATACTTCTCTAACTGATTTCATGGATACTTTACCGTCAATTAGCTCCAAAAATGTGGGTACTGTACGGTATGATTTTCCTGCAGCTTTACAAATGGCCACAATTCGCCGCATTTCTATATTGGATGCGGTGGGTATACAAATAATTATTTCGTCAAAGGGAATTTTCAAGTTTGCAAGTTCATCAATCGGGCCGAGAATGGGAACACCGTGAATGGTGGCGCCTATTTTTGAGCCATCATCATCCATTATACCAACTACCACATACTTCAACTCTTTGTTATCTCTAACTTCTCTTATTATTTTTTCAGCACTATCTCCACCTCCAACCATAATCACTTTTTTTCGTCCTTTTAAAAAAGTATTATAACCTAGGTTGCTTTGGGCTTGAGATAAGTTGCTAAAATACATCCGAACACTTGCGCGACTTACGCCTAAGAAAATAGTACATAAGGCATAATCAATAAATAAAACTGATCTCGGGAATCCGGTTAATCCATAGATTAATGCTAACACGGACAAGGCTAGCAATGAACCGAGTGAAGATGCTTTGGCAATATTGATGAAATCGGAAATACTCGTATACCGCCACATGCCTTTGTACATGCCAAAAATAAAAAATGAGATCATTTTTGCTGTTAAAATAACGGGCAAATATTTTGCAAAGTCTATGCCAATATGCTCAGGGACAACGAAATCAAATCTTAAAAGAAATGCGCTATATAGGGCAACCAATATCAGCACAATATCGACGAGTACAAACCGTATTAGATTTCTAGAATTTTGTAAGGATTTAATCATAGTATAAAAATAGGGATTCCGAATTGGTTGAGTTTAACACGAAGCGAAGGATAATCAATGTGATATTTATCACATTAAAATAAAGTAATTATTGTCTTTTTAATACCCGTCTGAGTTTATTGGGAAGTCGATTAAACAAAATAGACCTGTATTTTCTTAAGGAATAAACAAGCTCTTCAACCGTTGTCATTACAGGCCGTGATATTGTATTTATATTTAACCCATATTCATTACCCTCTTTGAGAATTGATTTTCGCCATTTGCCTTTTATCACTCCATTATTATAATGTATCAAATCTTTATATACAGCGTAGAATCCATCATGTTCATATGCTCTTTTTGATCCTTTTATTTCGAAGTCCCAAGCCGATTCTCCCTTTTTTAATATTTCTCTCAATGTAGATCTTTTCCAAATGCAAGGCATGGTTGATGTTTTATAAGGTGTTTTTTGGGGGATACTTCCCACAAACGCATCAAAATATTCTGGTTTATGAGAGATGCAAAGTCGCAAATAGTTTGGATTATAATTATTGACCCATTTAGATATCTGATTAAAATATGTCATTGATACTTTTTGATTAAGAAAGAGATCTTCAAATAATATTAAAACATAATCTTTTTTCAGTTGATCGATTCCATTTAATAAATTATCTGACCATGAAATATCTTGTCCAACTTTAATAGGGTGAACCTCAGAATGATTATACGATTTACTATTAGATATTAGATGAATATCTAAAGGACAGTCTTGCCAATAACGAAAAAAAGTGTCGAAAAAAGTGTCCCATATATCAGAATAGGTGTCACACGAAATTACCAATAAATCAATGTTTTTATTTTTTCCCATTGGTCTATTTTACTTTTAAGGTACGAATCTATTACTAATAAATGGTTAACCAATGGTCAATCATTTCATCCATTAAAGTCTCAAAAGTATATTCAGGTTTCCATCCAAAGGTCGTCCTTAATTTAGTAGAATCTCCTCTTAAATATTTCAAATCTTCTGCTCTCATGAATTTTTTATCCTGAATAACAAAATCTTTATAATTCAAATCTAATCGGTTAAATACATAATCACACATATCTCTAACTGAATTTGTTACGCCAGTAGCACATACAAAATCATCTGGTTCGGTATGGTTTATAATCATATGCATTGCCCGGACATAATCTTTGGAGTGCCCCCAGTCACGATATGCATCCATATTACCCAAAGCAAGTTTTTCCTGTAATCCCTTTTTGATTTTTACTGCAGCTTTAACGACTTTATTCGTCACAAAATTAGATCCTCTCCTTGGTGATTCATGATTAAATAAGATCCCGTTTGCTGCAAATAATTTATATGCATTCCTGTAATGCTGAACCATGTTAAACCCAAAAACCTTTGTACATCCATATGGACTCGTTGGACTCATTTTAGTGGTTTCACGTTGATACCCATCTTCATCTACAGTCCGACCAAACATTTCTGACGAGGAAGCTTGGTAAAACCTCGCCTTTGGGTAATTATTTTTGTAGGCCTCTAGAATATTTAGTAGACCTAGCGCATTGGTCTGAACGGTAAATTGCGGAATATCCATACTAATCCTCACATGGCTCTGTGCGGCAATATTGTATATTTCATCGGGTTGGATGGTTCTTATCATCCTTTCCAATGAACTTACATCAAGTAAATCTCCATATTCGGTCTCAACCCCATTCCCAATTAAATGGTCTATTCTACTTTCTTGGTGCTCCGCAATCGAATTACGTCTTACGATACCATAAACTTTATAATCTTTTTCTAATAAATATTCAGAAAGGTAGCTGCCGTCCTGTCCATTAATCCCTGTTATAAATGCTTTCTTTTTCATTTAAATATTTCCATATTTTTTAAATTTGGCCAATCTTCCAACACCCATTGTTTTGGTTTTCTTTTTATTGCGTCTGATAATTTTTCTAATCCTATTTGAGCTGTTTCCGGTGTCATATAATAATGATATCCTTTCGACTTAATGTTTTGGTCTCTCCAGGGAATATCCGGTTCTCTGCCATCGTATGACATTCGTTTAAGTTCATCCCGAGCTTCTTTATCATCAGTTAAAATCATGCCGCCCTTGCTCAGGTTCAAATGTTTTTGAAATTGAAAACTCAAACACATAAAGGTATTTGGAATGTAACTATTCTTTTTCCATAGTACAGCAGCATCGATGATATTCGTACCACCCAAGTAATAATAATCAACCCAGTCTTCTTCTTTCCAATCCCAATCAATTCCTATCTTATCCCCCAGGAATGCCACTGAAAGATAGGTCCGGGTTGGCACTGTGATTTTTTCTACCTTTTGATATCTCAAACACAATTCCAATGAATGGGTACAACTATCCACAGCAACGGCAAAAGGCGCACCATAAAATTCCGCAATGGCATTTTCAAAATCGGTTACCGCTTGGAAACTCATTTTATGCATTCCACATTTAAACTTATCAATGTCCCCTTTTTCTTGTCCATATGCGGCAGGTATGCTTGTGAGTGGTCATCGAATTGGGCGTGTTCTGTATCTTTCCAATCATATCTTTGGATATTTCTCATGCCTGCCTTTTCCAGTAACTGCTTTAAACTATTAAAATCGTAAGTGGTTTTATGAAAGATAGTGGTTTCCCCCATTTTCATTTTTCCATATAGGGGCCCTAAAAAGTTTTCTAACGTATACTGATTATTTAAATACAATTTAACCATTGCTTCAAAATCTGGAACAGCAATCCGTAGAATACCAAAAGGTTTTAGGATATTTTTCCATCTACTTAATAAAGAAATAATTTCATCTCTATCAAAATATTCAATAAAATGAGAAGCATATATTAAATCTGCAGAATTATTATCATAATCTTTGAGAAAAATATCTGATGAATCAATATGGTCATAATCACCACCATCTATATGGACCCAACCCTTCCCAAAATTTCTCCATCCACACCCTATATTATATTTCATTAATTGACACCTTGTCATTTTTTATCCCTTTGTAAGGGCCTGTTTTATACTCATAAACAATTGTATTATCTTCCTGTATGACATAGTTATGGCCACCAGAAAATGTCATGGAACAGTCACCTGGGTATAAAATTATCTGGTCAATGATGGTATCATCTAAATCATACATCACAACCTTTACACTGCCCTTAATTACTATCCATGATTCTTGAGCAATGACTTCTTTTTCGCCCTCTTTATAAATATGTTTGTGTGGTATAAATGTTCTCCCCTCGTCCATATGTAAGGTAGCTAATTGAAGATGTTCTTCTTCTGGTGCGACATTTATTCTTGCCAATCCATCTTTGGTCGATAAACTTTCAATTTCTTCCAATCTATGGACAAGATGCAAGAGCCTGGACGGTTCAATTTTTGAATATATTAATTTCATAATTATTTAATCATTATTTTCATTTTAATCTAATTGAGTAAATATAATATTAATGATTTTTTTCTGATCTTCTTCTGACAAGTTTGTCCCAGATGGAAGACATAAACCATTTCGAAACAATTTATCTGAATTCGGTGTTTCAACAATGGCGTATAATTTTTCCCCTGAAAATAAGGGCTGCAGATGCATGGGCTTCCAGATAGGGCGGCATTCGATATTTTCTTTTTCCATTGCATGGATAATTTTATTTCGGTCTATACCTAATTTTTTCGGATCAACTGTACATACGGTTAACCATTGGTTTGATATTCCATAATCGGCTTCGGGCATAAAATCAATACCATCAATATTTGATAAAGCATTTTTATACGTTTCAAAAATTATTCTGCGTTTTTCAACACGATCATCAAGAACTTTCAACTGTCCACGGCCCACGGCAGCTAACAAGTTACTTAAACGGTAATTATATCCAACCATTTTATGTTCGTAATGCACTGCATTTTCTCTAGACTGGGTGGCCAGCTTTCTCGCTTTTTGAATCCATTCCTCATTATGACTTAACATCATGCCACCACCAGATGTGGTAATTATTTTATTCCCATTAAAAGACAATATATTTATATCACCGATTCCACCGCATTTTTTGCCTTTATAATCAGCGCCAAATGCTTCTGCTGCATCGGAAATTACAGGGATTTTAAAAGTATTACATATTTCATAAATAGCTTCATAATCAGCACTTTGGCCGTAGAGATCCGTTACAATAACTGCTTTGGGTTTTTGTTCTTGGTCCATTGCTTTTTGTAATGCTTTTAGGCACATGGTCCAGGATACCATATTACAGTCGATAAAAACAGGCGTAGCACCTTGATAGCGGATGACATTGGCAGATGCCACAAAGGTTAAATCGGAACAAAA